>Ga0210406_10001778_pt1 | contig 25572 bp, 23 predicted proteins | sample IncBWC30MmetaG_FD_155454 | JGI IMG/M metagenome (GOLD analysis project Ga0210406, IMG submission 155454) | Forest soil microbial communities from Barre Woods Harvard Forest LTER site, Petersham, Massachusetts, United States - Inc-BW-C-30-M | ecosystem: Environmental > Terrestrial > Soil >... | reverse complement strand
TGAGCTACAGGCCCGACGGCGCGCATGTTAGCACGCGGCAACGGACCCGCGCTCGCGCACCCGCCCTTGGGTTATCCTAAGGAAGCTTGTGAGCCCGCCACCGCTACCCGATCTGCCGATCAATGAGGCCCTGCCGGCACTGGCCCAGGCCCTGGAAAGTCGCCGCGGTGTGCTGTTGGAGGCGCCGCCAGGCGCGGGTAAGAGCACCATCGTGCCGCTCTTCTTGCTTGCGAGTCCCTGGCTCGAGGGGCAAAAAATCTTGATGCTGGAGCCCCGGCGCATTGCAGCGCGCGCCGTCGCGGGCCGTATGGCGCATCTGCTCGGTGAGACCGTCGGCCGCAGCGTCGGGTTTCGCACGCGTCTCGAGACGCGTGTGAGCCGGGAGACGCGCATCGAAGTGGTCACGGAGGGCATTCTGACGCGCATGCTGCAAGAGGACTCAGGGCTCGGCGGCATCGGCTGCGTGATCTTCGACGAATTCCACGAACGCAGCCTGAACGCCGACCTAGGATTGGCGCTGTGCATCGAGAGTCAGCAGAACCTGCGCGAGGAATTGCGCCTGGTGGTGATGTCGGCCACTCTCGATCTGCAGCCCATCGCCAAGCTGCTAGGCGACGCGCCCGTCGTTGCCGCGCGCGGGCGCAGCTTTGAGGTTGCGACGCAGTACGTTGCACGCCGCCCGGAGATCTACCTCGAGCAGCAAGTGGCGCAAGTCGTGCGCACAGCGCTGCGCGAACAGGACGGCGACATCCTGTGCTTTCTGCCGGGTGCGGCGGAAATTCGCCGGGTGCAGCGCGCCCTGGAGGAGTCGGGTCTCGATCGACATGTGCGCGTGCTGCCCCTGTACGGTGAGCTCGAAGGCGCGGCGCAAGACGCGGCGCTCTCCCCGGCGCCTGCGGGACAACGCAAGATCGTGCTTGCCACGAGCATTGCCGAGACCAGCCTCACCATCGAGGGTGTTCGGGTGGTGGTCGATTCAGGGTTGCGCCGCTACGCGGAGTTCGATCCCGCGACCGGCATGAGCCGTCTGGTTACCACCAAGGTATCGCAAGCGGCGGCCGATCAACGCCGCGGACGCGCCGGCCGATTGAGTTCGGGCCACTGCTACCGCCTTTGGTCCGAGGGCACTCAAGGCGCGCTCGCGCCGCAGACTGCTCCGGAGATTTTGCACGCCGATCTCGCCCCACTGGCCTTGGAACTCAGTTGCTGGGGGGCCGTTGACGCCGCGAGCCTTTCCTGGCTCGATGCGCCACCTGCCGCGCCGCTGGCGCAGGCACGCGATTTGTTGCGGCAGCTCGAAGCCATCGATTCCGCCGGGCGCGTCACACCGCATGGAAGAGCGCTGGCGAAGCTCGGACTCCATCCGCGGCTGGCTCACATGCTGGTCAAGGCGCGCGAGCACGGCGCACCGCGTCTGGCGTGCGACCTCGCCGCGATCTTGAGCGAGCGCGATATCTTGCGCGCGGCGGCCGGCGCGCGCGACGTGGATCTGCGGCTGCGTGTCGCCGCGCTGCGCGGCGACGTGCGGGATCTGCCGCCGGGAATCACCGTGGATAGCCGCGCCATGACTCAGGCGGCGCGCAGCTCCGCGCATTGGCAGCGCGACCTCACACGCGGCCGTCCCGACTCGGTGGATCTGCACGAATGGACCGGCATACTGCTGGCGTGGGCTTACCCCGATCGTATCGGCCGAGCGCGCGGCGACGGCGGGCGGTACCTTCTGGCGAACGGCCGAGGCGCACGCTTTGGGGAACCGCAGGCGCTCACCAAGGCTGAGTACATCGTCGCTGCGGAACTGGACGGCGCCGAGCGCGAGGCGCGGATTTTTCTCGCCGCTCCCTTAAGGCACGCGGATCTGGAGAAGCATTTTTCCGCACAGATCCTCGATCGCGCAGAGATAGTCTGGGACGATCGCGAGCAGGCGATTCGTGCGCGGCGCGAACGCCGACTGGGCGCCTTGGTTCTGGAATCGACCGAGATTCGCAATCCCGACAGCCAAGCTCTGCAGGATGCCGCGCTCGCGGGCCTTCGGCAATTGGGCATCGCCGGCCTGCCCTGGACCCCGGAGCTGCGGCAGTGGCAGGCGCGCGTCATGCTGATGCGGCAATACGCCGTCGCGTCGCCGGAACCTTGGCCTGATTTGAGCGACGCGGCGCTCGCCGCGACCCTCGGGGACTGGGCGCCGCCGTGGATCTTCGGCTTTTCGCGCCGCGAGCATTTTGCGCGGATGGACTTGAGAAATGCCCTGCGGTCGCGCTTGACCTACGCGCAAAGCGCGATCGTGGAGCGGGAGGCGCCGACGCATTTCACCGTGCCCAGCGGCTCTGCGGTGCCGATCGATTATTTGGATGGCGAGATTCCGACGTTGTCGGTGCGCCTGCAGGAAATGTTTGGATTGAACCAGACGCCGAGCGTCGCCGCGGGCCGGATGCCCCTGCTGCTGAAATTATTGTCGCCGGCGAGGCGTCCGGTGCAAATCACCCGGGATCTCGTGAGTTTTTGGAATCGTGGATACCATGAAGTGAAAAAAGACTTGAAGGGCCGGTACCCGAAACACTATTGGCCGGAGGATCCCTACACCGCCGAGCCCACGCGCCGCGCTAAGGCAAGGCCGCCGGCTCGCTAGTGTCGTCTCCCAATCAGTCGTCCGCGAGTTCGCTGACTCACCGCGCCATATTGAGGATAGCGGTACCGGTCGTGATCTCGAACGTATCCACGCCGTTGATCGGCGTGGTCGACACCGCGGTGGTCGGCCAGATCCCGGATGCTGCGTACATTGGCGCCGCGGCGATCGGTGGGCTGATCTTTACCTTTGTCTTCTGGGGTTTCGGGTTTCTGCGCATGGGCACCACCGGGCTCACCGCGCAAGCGCTCGGAAGCGGCGATGTCGCGGAGGTGGCCACCGTGCTCTGCCGCTCGCTCCTGATTGCTCTTGCGGCAGGCATTCTGCTGATCGTATTGCAGTGGCCGATCCGAGAATCTGCGTTCGCTGCCGTTCATGCCAGCACGCGAGTCGAGGGCCTGGCGCGCGGCTATTTCGATATTCGCATCTGGGCGGCGCCGGCCACGCTTGCCAACTATGCACTGCTCGGATGGTTCATCGGTCTCGGGCGCACCGGTATCGGTTTGATTCTGCAGCTCATCTTGAATCTCACGAATATGGCGCTCGACATGCTGTTTGTGCTGGGCTTCGGATGGGACGTCCGCGGCGTCGCGCTGGGCACACTGATGGCTGAAGTGTGCGCCGCTGCGGTCGGTATCGCGATTGCGATGCGTCACATGCGCGCCATGGGCGGACACTGGAGCACGCGCCGAATATTCATGCCGGCTCAGCTGAAACGCAGCTTCTCGGTCAATGGCGACATCATGATTCGGACGCTTGCGTTGATTGCGGCGTTCCTGTGGTTCGCATCGCAAGGCGCCCGCCAGGGAGATGTGGCGCTTGCCGCCAACTCGATTCTGCTGCAATTCATCTCCGTCGGTGCTTATTTTCTGGATGGCTTCGCGTTCGCCACGGAAGCGTTGGTCGGACGCGCCATCGGCGCGGCCCATCGGACCGGTCTTACGGGGGCGGTCAAGATGACCACGGCGTGGGCGGCAGGAGTCGCCCTTTTGGTGTCGGCCGCGCTGCTATGGCTCGGTCCGTGGCTCATCGACTGCCTGACGGTGGACTTGGCGGCGCGCGCCGCCGCGCGAACCTACTTGCCGTGGGCGGCCGGAGCGCCGTTGCTGGGAGTCTGGGCGTTTCAGCTGGACGGCATCTTCATCGGTGCAACACAAACTGCCGACATGCGTAACGCGATGCTGATGTCGCTCGGGATTTTCCTCGCCGCGTGGTGGCTGCTCCGGCCATTGGGCAATCACGGCTTATGGGCGGCTTTCTATGTGCACTACCTGGCGCGCACGGCATCTCTGGTGCGCTACTACCCAAAGCTCGTTCGGGCGGTACCGGCTTAGCGCAAACGAGAATCCGGTACCTCCACTCTCACGGGCACTGAGAGCGCGCTAACAATCGCGGGCAGCGCATTTGGTTACAATCGTGCATCCGATCAGATCAGATGCTACATAACCTGGCGCGTTGATGTCTCGATGAAGGACTACAGCAATCATTTCCGTGAACTCGTCAAGCGTCAGCTGGGCAACGATCCGCGGATTTTAGTGCCGCGCGGAGCGCAAGACATGATGATCCTCGCCACGTGGCGGCTGGCGGGCGACGGATTGCGTCCCGGCAAGCGCTCCCGGATGATCCGCATCGTGATCTCGCAGGAGGCGCTCGCGGACTATGCCCGCGGCAGCGATGCCGTGCGGCTGGCCAGCGATGAGCGCTTCGTCGCGTGGTTTCGCCGCCAATTGAGCGGCTTCGATCCTAATCATGACTCGCCGCTCGGCGTGGAGCCGCCGGCCGTGACCTGGCCGGTGAGCACGGGTGTGCTGAATAGTTGAGAGTAAGATGGCCGTATATGCAAGGCCATACGCGTAATCTCTTCGACGGTGATTCGCAGGGCACCGGACACGAACGACTCGCGCCGGGTGCTTGGCTGCTCCGGGGATTCGCGCTCGACCGCGCGACGGCATTGTTGCCCGCCATCGAGCAGATCAAGACTGCGGCGCCCTTTCGGCATCTGTTTACACCGGGTGGATTTCGCATGTCGGTGGCCATGACCAACTGCGGCAGCTTGGGTTGGGTGAGCGACCGCCGCGGCTATCGCTATGACGCGTGCGATCCCTTGAACGGCCGGCCATGGCCGCCGATGCCCCCGGTATTTCTCGAGTTGGCCCGATCGGCTGCGGAGGCGGGCGGGTTCCCGGGATTCACCCCCGATGCCTGTCTGCTCAATCGCTACGACCCCGGCGCGCGCCTCACGCTCCATCAGGACAAGGACGAGCGCGATTTCAGCGCGCCCATCGTGTCGGTCTCGCTCGGTCTGCCCGCGATTTTCCTATTCGGCGGCGACTCGCGGAAGGACAAGCAGCGGCGGGTACCGCTGCAGCATGGCGACGTCGTCGTCTGGGGCGGGCCCGCGCGCCTGCATCATCACGGTGTGCTCGCGCTCAAGGAGGGTCATCACGACCTCTTGGGGGCGCAGCGCCTGAATCTGACGTTCCGCTGCGCAGCCTGACTTCACGCGCACCGTCTTCCACAGCCTCGATCGCGGGTGTACGCCAACCGCTGCGCAGACCCCAAAAATAAAACACCAGGGCGGCCAGCGCGACGCAGAGTTGATCCCAGCCGTAGCCGATGTAGCCGTGCCCTTCGAACTCCTTGCTGCCGGCCCAGGACAACACGGTTATCGCAGCCAGGTAGGCGATCAGCCACCAGGAGCCGCGCAATTGCCGGTCAAATTTGAGCCAATCCGACTTGGCTTGGTAGTACAAATACACGGGCATCGGCAGAATCAGCAGCAGCATGATCTGGCCGGTATGCGGCCAGCGCGCCCAGAAAAGCATCAGCGTGGCGAGTACGAAGGCGATCGGCGCGAGCAGCGGCAAACCCGGCACGCGCAGCGGCCGGTGCAGGTCGGGCGCCGTACGCCGGAGCACCATGACGCTGATCGGTCCCACGAGGTAGGTGATGATGGTGGCAACCGAGATCACGGCCGCGAGCTTTCCCCAACCGCGAAAGAAGAACAGGAAGATGAAGGACACCGCCAGGTTGAACCACATCGCAGGCCGCGGGATCCCGAAGCGCGGATGAACACGGCCGAATACCTCCGGCACCGTGTCGCTGCGCTCCATGGCGTAGATCATTCGCGCAGTGGTCGCCGTGTAAGTGGTTCCGGTGCCGCTCGGGCTCACGAAGGCATCGGCGTAAAGCAGGAGGGCGAGCCAGTTGAGATTCAACGCCAGCGCGAGCTGTGCGAACGGCGAGCTGTATTCCAGCCCGGCCCAGCCTTCCTGCAGGTGTTCCGGCGCGACGGCGCCGATGAATGCGACCTGCAGCAGCAGATACACCACCGTGCTCAGCGCGATCGACCCGAAGATGGCGATGGGTACGCTGCGCCCCGGGTTGCGCGCCTCGCCCGCCAGGTTCACCGGGCTCTGAAAGCCGTTGTAGCTGAATACGATGCCGCTGGTGGCGACCGCGGTCAGAATTGCGGCGACGCTTCCGACGTGCCGGCCGCCGTGAATGCCCACTTGGAAGTTCTGCCAATGGAAGCCGGCAAACATCAGCGCCACGGCAGTCGCCGCCGGCACGATCAGCTTGAAAAAGGTAATGGCGCTGTTGGTATCGGCAAAAACCTTTACGCTCCAGAAATTGACCAGAAAATACAGCACCACGAGTACGGCGGAAATGGATAGACCGGCGGTTGACAACTCTCCCTGGCCGTTGGCGGCGTGCACATATAGATGCTGCGCCCAGCTCCACGGCCAGGAGCTCATGTACTGCACCGATGCTTCAGCTTCCACCGGGATCACCGAGACAATCGCGATCCAGGCGGCCCATCCGGCGACGAACCCGACCAACGAGCCGTGCGAGTAATGTCCATAGCGCACCGCGCCTCCGGACTCCGGAAACATGGCCCCGAGTTCGGCATAGGTGAACGCGACGAATAGAATGATCACAGCCCCGATGGCCCAGGAATAGATAGCGCCTGGACCGGCCAGCTGGGCGGCGCGCCAGGCACCGAACAACCAGCCCGACCCGATGATCGAACCCAAGCCGGTGAACATCAAAGCGATGGCGCCGACTTCGCGGCGAATCGCGTTTTCATTGGACATGCGTCTTTCTCCCTGGCATCGACTGTAACGGCTCGGCCGGGTCTGCGCCATGCCGAACCCACGAATTCGGACGGGCAATCATCGCCGAATACCCGTATCGTTGAGCATCCCCGTGAAGAACTGGCTATACCGAAGAATTATCGAACCTCTCCTGGCCTTATTGAGGCAGGGCATTTCGCCGGATCGGCTTGCGCTCTGCGTGGCAATCGGAGTGGTCGTCGGCAACATTCCCATCCTTGGCATTTCTACCATTCTTTGTACGGTGATCGCCCTGACATTTCGTTTGAATCTACCGGCGATTCAAATCGTGCAGGCGCTCATGGCGCCCACGCAACTGTTGCTGATCATTCCCTTCGTCCGACTGGGCGAATGGATCTTGCGAATCCCCGCCCAGCCCGTATCGATCGAGAAAGGACTCGAACTCGCGGCGCGGGGCGTCGGATATGCCATTGTCGCGCTCTGGGACGCGATTCTGCATGCGGGATTCGCCTGGATCTTGGTCGCGCCCATTGCCGTCTTGTTGTTCTACAAATTGTTGACGCCGGTCTTCGAACACGCTGCTGCGCAGATCAAATAGGGTGATACGTCAGGCCTCGGCTTCACACCCGTGTTCGCAGCGGTCGCGCTCGATTTGCAGAGTGGCATGATGAATATGGAAGCGCCGCTTGAGATTGGGCGTGATGGAGTCCAGCAGCGTATCGTCCGCGCCGCGATCCGGCACCACCAGGTGTGCGGTCAGGGCGACGCTGGTGGTGCTGAGCGCCCAGATATGCAAATCGTGCACGTCGGTCACTCCCCGCTGATCGGCCAAGTAGGACATCACGGCCGAGGAATTGACGCTCGCCGGTACGCCGTCGAGCGACAAGTGCAGCGAATCCCGCAGCAATGCCCAGGTGCTCACCAAAATCGCAGCGACGATCAACAGACTGACGATCGGGTCTATCCGGCTCCAGCCGGTGAACATAATGAGCGTACCCGACAGCAGTACGCCGACGGATACGGCGGCGTCGCCCAGCATATGGATGAAGGCGCTGCGCCTGTTCAGGTCGCCGTGACTCCCGGCGTGCAGCAACCAGGCACTCGTGCCGTTGATCACGATCCCGCTCGCCGCGACACTCATCACCGTCCCCGCAGCCACGGCGGGAGGCGACGCGAGGCGGCCGAGAGCTTCCCAGGCGATGGCGCCGCACGCCAACAGCAACAGCACGGCGTTCGCCAGCGCCGCCAGCACGGAAGAACGTCCCAATCCGTAAGTAAACCGGGCGCCGGGAGGTCGGCGCCCCAGATACATGGCGGTCCAGGCGAACACCAACCCCAGCACGTCGCTCAAGTTGTGACCGGCGTCGGCGATCAATGCCACCGAGTTGGACAGAAATCCGAAGCCAGCCTCGATGACCACGAAGATCAGGTTCAGCGCCACCGCGATGGCCATTCGGGTATTGATACCCTGGGCCGCGATTCCATGAGCGTGACCACGCTCATGCGTGTGCCCATGATCTTGGGTCTGCCCAGCGTGGTCGTGTTGCTCCATTCGCCTCATCCTACTACTGTTGCTGGAACGTCTGCATCCGCCAGAGCGATGGGAACAGTACGCGTGCCCATGACACTGATTTCACTGCGCTGACACGCCCGCGAATCTCATCTTCTCCAAATGCTGCGATGCCCAAAAATAGAGTCGCCCCCAGCTCCTAACGAACCGGCGGGATGATCACCTGCGGAGCTCTACACGCGCCGCGCATGGCATCGGCGGAACAGGTGCGCGGCATGAGATCGCGGTCGAGGCAAATATGGACTTCGCGAAGTCTCGGCGCGCCCTGGCCGCTGCAAGTGACCGCGATCGAGCGCGCGGGAAGGCGTGGATTGGCGTGCAGAAAGGCACTGGCAATCGCGGTGGGCGGCTGTTCGATCGCTTCCGTGGGACCGGACAGTTCCTGCGGAATTGCGATGCTCGCATAGGCTCGGCGCACCAATGCAAAGTACTCGGCCGGTTCCAAGCCGCTGCAGGTGCCGTGCGCAGACCATTCGTGGTAAACCAAACCGCGCGCCGGCATCAGGTCCGCGATGCCCTGCACGATGTCGTCGGGCACGGACCGGCGTACATCGCAATGCTCGGGCCAACCCCGTTCATTTTGCGGCCACAGTCCGTGAACGATGAATCCATAACGCCGCGGGCCGTTGCATTCGGCGGCGTCCGGCGACGACAGGCAAAACGCCGGCGACCACGACAGCGACAACACGTAGTACGCGAACTCCCCGGGTGCGCCGGCGTCCGCATGGCTGCGATGCCGTGCCGACGCGCCGCCGATCGCCCCCAGCAGCGCGAAGACGAGCAGCGCAATGCCGAACACGGGGAACGGGCGGCGAATCATGAAATTTCCTCTCAACCGCCGGCGCGGATCGAGGTCACATCAAAGCCGCCGGAGCCGCTCAGCCAAGTGTCCTTGTCGCGGATGATTGCCTGCGCCGGCAGAGTCTGGGTCTTGACGCCCATGCCGGGCAGCCGCCGGACCGCGGTACCCACCGCAAAGATCTCGACCAAGCTCGATCCGAGTTCGATGATGTAGGTCTTGATGCCCACGACTTCCTCGGCGCCGACGGCGGCCGCCTCGCGCTTCATGCGGTCGAACACATGCTCGCGCGCGTCGTAGATCAGCGTCGTCAGGTCGCCGATTTCGCCCTTCACGAAGCTGCGGAACGCAGCCTTGATCCCACCGATTGCACCGAGAGAATAGACCGAGGTCGAGATCAGGAGCTTGATGGGCATGTACCCCAGCTGCGTCATTCCCCACAATTCCTCGCCGGTCAGATCGCTGGTTACCGGTGCGGACTGGAATTCCGCCGGCAATTGCGGGTGGTACGCTGCGGTTCCGGCCATGAACATTTCGTGAAAACCCGCGAAATGTAAGACGCTGGTCCGCACGCCGACGACGGCGTTGGCTCGCACCGCCTTCGCGTGCGTGACCAGCCGATCGAGCGCGTGATGCCGCGTCTCATTGAACACATCGCTGAACTCTTTGATCTCCCCGCGCACCAGCGTCTTGAGCGTCCCGGCAATGCCGCCGACGGCGCCCACCGAGTAGGCGATGTTGCCGAACACGAAATCCCTCGGTTCGTATCCCGCATCCATGTGGCAATACAATTCCTGAGCGTCGCCGGCGCTGGTGAACATGGCGGTTCCCTGCGCCCCGGTGACGCCCGACCCCACGAACAGGAACTCGGAATTGCCGCTGAGATTGCGCAGCTCCGAATTCACACCGACGACTCCGTGAACCTGCTCGCGATCCGCTTCGGCCCGCATGCGGACGAAGGCTGCCTCGCGGCCTTCATGGATCATGCTCGTCACGTCGGGAATCTCGCCTCCGACGATGCCCCGGAACGCGGAACGGACACCGCCCAGAAATCCCATCGATTGAATGCTGTTGCCGATCACGACGCCGCTCGGGGTCAGGCCCTTGAGCCGCATGCAATAGATCTCGTTCCCGGACAGCCCGGTCAATTTGCAATCAGCGCGCATGACGAGCTTCCCAACCGGTGCGGATATTCTTCGAGGTGAGCCCTTGGCCATCGGCACGCCAACCGGGCGGGCCGAAGATCACTCCCACGGCCTCGCGCGCCGATCGCGCGGCGAACAGGTCGCGAACGATGGCAATCCATTCGTGGAAGGCGATCCGTATCGGATTGAAGGTCTCGATATTCTTGACGATCCCGTAACGCGGCGGCTCCTCGTCCCGTTCCGGCGCGAAGGTTCCGAACAAGCGGTCCCACACCATGAGCACGCCGGCATAGTTGCGATCCAGGTAGCGGGGGTTTGACGCATGATGGACGCGGTGATTCGAGGGCGTGTTGAACAGATATTCGAACCAGGCGGGCATGCGATGGACGACTTCGGTATGGATCCAGAACTGATAGAACAGATTGAAGCCCTGCTGCGCCAAGATCATCGTCGGGGGAAATCCCAAGAGCGCCAACGGAATCCACGGGGTCCAGGTACCCACGATCACGCTGGTCCATGATTGGCGCACCGCCGTCGACAGATTGTATTCCTGCGAGGAATGATGATTCACGTGCGCCGCCCACCAGAACCGGCACTCGTGGCTGATGCGATGGAACCAGTAGTAAATGAAGTCGTCCAGAATGAAAATCGCCGCCCACGCCCAAGGTGAGCTAGGGCGTATCTCGAATAGGCGGAACTTATAAGCTGCCGACAGTCCCGCAAATACGACGCCGGCCATCATGAGATTCATCGCAATATTGCCGGCCTGCATGCCGAGGGATGCGAGGGTGTCGATCGCTCGGTAGCGAGCCTTGATGCCGGCAATACCGGCGAGCGCCGCCTCGATCGCAATCATCCCAAGGGAAATACCGAGAAATATCTCCGGCAGCTGTGGCTTCCAATGCATGGCGCGGATCGTAAGGTATTGCGTGCGGGCTGTCGATGCGCGGCCTTGGGTCCATGGCGGCAAAGCGGTTGCGCTTCCTACGGTGCGCATCCGCCTATATTCTCCGCACATGGCCGTCACCGAGGACTATCTGCAATACGTGCTCGAGCAGCTTGCGGGACTCGGGAGAGTCACTCCGCGCCGCATGTTCGGCGGCGCCGGCCTCTATCATGAGGAACGGTTTTTCGGCCTCATTGCCGGCGATACCCTATATTTCAAAGTCAACGACTCCAACCGCGGCGACTACGAGATGCGCGGCATGAGCCGGTTCCGTCCCTTTCCCGACAAACCCTACTGGAGCATGAGCTATTACGAGGTGCCGGCGGACACTCTCGAGGATGCTGACGACTGCGTGCTGTGGGCGCGAAAATCCATAGCGATCGCTGTCGTCGCTACAAAGCCGGCGGCGACAAAACCGGCGGTAACGAAGCGCGGAGCGTCAAAGCGGGTAACGCCAAAGCGGGCAGCGGCAAAGCCTGCGGCCCGGCGTGGAAAAAAGCGCGGGCGCTGAACGCGCATCGTCACCGCAGCGCCGCCGTCGCGGCAGCGAAAAAGTCTTCATCCGCAATGACTTCTTTGCCCGTGGGTTTGGGCAGGGCACCCCAGACGACGATCACGACATGCTCTCTTGGGTTCACGTAAATATGCTGGCCGTAGATGCCGAGGGCCTGGAAGGCGCCTTGGTTGGGGCTGCCCGGAGTCGCGGAGAAAGGCCAGATCATATAGCCGTAGTTCACGGCTTTTCCGCCGATTGTCTTGGCGCTGCCGGCGTCCCGGACCCAGCCCTCCGGCAGAATCCTCTCGCCCCCGGCAACTCCATCGTTCAGGAGGAACAGTCCGAATCGCCCATAATCGCGCAAGGTGGCGCTGAGCCCGCTGCCGCCGATCTCCAGTCCATCGGGCGATTCCAGCCACCAGGTCGCGTCCGATTCCATGCCGGCCTTGGTCCAAATTCGTTCCGACAGATATTGGGCAAGGGGACGATCGACCGCCGCCCGCACCACCGCGCCGGCAACGAAAGTCTCGCCGGTGCTGTAATTCCAGATGGTGCCCGGCGCTCCCGCCCGCGGCAGTTTGGCCATCAGATCCAGGATGGCCCCCGGGCGTTGCGCAATTTGCGCCTCCAGCATGCGGCGCCGGTCTGACGTTGGATCGGTATAGGTCTCGTCCCACTTCACGCCGGACGCCATCTGGAGCAGGTATCGAATACTCACCCCGTCGTAGGCGCTGCCCTTGAGTTTAGCGACGTACCGGGTGACCGGATCGTCGATGTTCCGGATGTGTCCGTCCTGTATCGCCGCGCCCATCAACGAAGAAGTGATGGACTTGACCATGGACATGGACATCCAGCGCGTCTTCTCCGTGTTGCCCATCTCATAATCTTCGTAGGCGATTTTCCCGTCTTTCAGCACCAGGAGCGCGGTGACGCGATTCAATGCCATGTAGTCGATCAAATCGTAGCTCTTGCCGCCGGAGCTGAACGCGACTTGGGTCAGCCGCTTCGCCGCCGGGGGAAGCGCGAGCACCTTGGGCCCAGCTTTGACGACGCGCACCGGAAACAGCCGGTCGATGTGGCGAAAAGTACGGACCTGGATGTCGGAGGTCAGCGTACCGTCGTAGACCTGAGTCACGGTGCCGATATCCTCCGCGGCGCCGGCGCTGGCTGGTTGGGTGAACATGTAGGCAACCAAGAGTGGTGTGGCGAGAGATGTGATTCGCATTGGGCCCAGCATCAGGCGCCTCGCAACCCCTGTAGTGCAAGTTCCGCGATCGCCATGTCCTGAACCGCCACGCCCGTGAGGTCAGCGATGGTGATGTCTTGCTCGCTCCGGCGCCGCAGCGAGGGCTCCTGAATTACCCGGCCGAGTTCTACGAGATCCCGCATCTCGATCAATCCCTGTTCGAGCGCGAAGGCGGAATCGCCGTATTGCGAACACTGACTCAGGCTGTCGACGGCGCGAACCTTGGCGAGCGCGAATAGTCTCGGCTCCAGTTCCTGTTTGCCGCCTCCGTCAGCGCCCACCGCGGTGATGTGAGTGCCCGGCTTTACGTCCGCCGCACCAAGCAGCCAGCCCCGAGAAGCCGTGGTCGTGACGATCAGTTGCGCGCTCGCGGCGACCTGCGCGGGCGAGTCGACGACTTTGATGTCAAAGCCGGGCACTTCCAGAGCGCGGGCGCGATCGGGAGCGCGTGCCCACAGCTTGACTCGCCGACAGGGCGTCACCTCGCGCAGATAGTCGAGCTGGAGCCTCGCCTGCAGACCGGCACCGATGATGCCGATGCAGGCGATTTCGCGGGGAGCCAGATACTTGGCCGCCACGGCGCCGGCGGCGGCAGTGCGCATGTCGGTCAGGAATCCCTCGTCCTGAAAAATGGTGAGGAGTTCTCCCGTCTCGCTGCTGAAGACCAGAACCACCCCGTTGCTCGATGCCAGACCGCGCTCCGGGTTCTTCCAGAAGCCGGTGGCAATCTTGACGGTGAAAGTGGAACCCCGCTTCAAGTAGCCATACTTGATGTGACAATCTCCCGGCGGATTCTCGAAGTCCAGCTGGCCCACCGGCGGTATCACCGCCTCGCCATTCGAGTACGCCGCGAAGGCGCGTTCCATGGCCGCGATGACTTCCTTGGGACGGATCACCTGCGCGATCTGGGCGCGGGAATACACTGTGGTCATCGGCGAAACTCCTCACTCTCGTCCAAGCTCCCCGATGAATAGTCGGGATCGGTCAAGCGTCGCCGCGCGTTGCGCCGGCGGCGCCAGAACCGCTGCATGCCGGGCGCAAGGCCAATCCATTCAAGCCGCAACCACAGCGGGTTCTGCGGCTCATCGGCCAGCGCGGAGAAAGCCAGAGTGCGCGCTTCCTTCACCGCATCCACGACCGCCGGAGGCACATCTCTCCATTGAGCCACGATGGCGATGGTGCGCTCGATGCTCGACTGCATCGACGCCTCCGCCCGGACGAACGCAGCAGTCCACGCCGGCGCATCGCCCGCGTTCTCGGGCAATACCTGGAGCAGCATCTCCACCAAGTCATGCGCCGCCTGAACCGGATTCAGCGTGATCGGGCTCTGCATGATCGGGCTTTGCGGGATTGTGCTCTGGGGATTCGCGATGCTTACGGGCAGATCGAATCCTGCACGCACCTCCGCCAGCAAAATCAGCAGCGCGCCTGAGACGTCGAGCGGCCGGATATCGGCTTGGGTTCCCGGCGGCGCAATCGGGGGTGCCGATTGCGATCCCTGCCCCGTGGCCGGCGCAGTTCCCGCACGCGCAGTAGGTACATCAGCCGGCGACACTTTGGAGACTTCCATCGCAGTGCTGCGAATCTTAAGGCGGCAAGTGGCGATTCACGAGCGTCACCATTCGGTCCAGTGCGACGTTGAAGGGGTCCTGACCCAGCTCCGGCAGATCGACGAATGTAGCGCCGGTTTTGAGCAGGGGCTTTACCCGCAGAGTTTGCTCGATGATGTCATCGTGCGGGGCAAAGACCGTCAACGGCGCCTTCAGACTCTTGAGTTTTTTCTCGATGGGGTAACCGCAAGCGGCGCGAAACGCTGCACCGGGATTCGCCGCGAGCACATGCTCCACGAATCGTCGATGCACATCGGCCAGATCGTACGGCGGCTGGCGAAAGGCGAAGCCGCCGCGCCAGGCGCCGAGCACATGGCCGCCCTCGGTCGCCGGCCTCAGAGGCTGTTCGCTGTACTTCTCCAGCTGGCGCTGCTGCTCCTCAGTCGAAAATAGCGGCATTCCAACGGCGATGACTCGTCGAACCTGGGAACCGAGCTGATGAGCCACCTCGATGGCCTCAAAGGAACCCGTGTGTATGCCCAATAAATCGACGTCGCCCTCAACCCCCGCCGCCTTGAGAGTGTCGACCGTGCTCTGAGCGTATTGCTCGAGCGACAGGGCCCAAGGCGGCGCGTCGGAAAAGCCGTAGCCCAATCGATCCGGCGCGTAGGAAGGCCGCTCCAGCCGCTCCTGCAGCATTTCCCACATGGCACTGGAGCGTGGCGACAGGTGCAAGAGCACCAGCGGCACGCCCTTGCCCTTACCGTCGTTACTGCGCATGTGCATTTGTCCGAAGCGAGTCGGGTAGATGCGCCGTGTCATTTTCGGGAGGCCGCTGTCAGAGACGATTGCTCGGAAACGCCCCGTCAACCACTCCGCGGTCATTGAGACGTTTCCGCGGAAACGTGCACCATCGCCAGAGGCCCCCTAGTGAGCATCCAAAAAGGCCTCGACCAAAGGCGCCACCAAATCCGGTCTTTCAATGTGCAGCATATGTCCCGCGCCCGCGACCCGGGCAATTTCAATGTGAGGAAATATCGAGCGAAATGCCTCCGCCGTGCCATCGGCGCCGAGCTTGGCTAGGATGTCCGACTCCTCGCCCACCAGCATCAACAGAGGCGCGCGCAACTCACGCCAGCACGCCTCGGCATCTTCGCGCTTGTACAGTATCGGATTCACCCAATGATGGCGTGGGTCGCCCGCAAGCCGCACCCGGCCGGCTCCATCGAGTTTACCCCAGGCCGCGGCCACAAACGCGGCTTGCGCCGCCGAGAATCGCGGGTAGCGGAAGCGGATGATGCCGGCCAATTCCTCGAATGACGCATACTCCTTGCGCACGGGCTGGGCCTTCAATTGATCCAGCCATTTGCGCATTCTCGCCGGCGCTTGCGCGGGCGAGGTGCGCGCAAGTCCGAATCCTTCCAGGTTGACGACGCAGCGGACTCGTTCCGGCCGTATGCCCGCGTAGGAACAGGCGATATTCCCGCCCATGCTGTGCCCCACCAACCGCACGGGCGCCGCAGGTGACAGTTCCGCCAGCAACGCATCAAGGTCGCCAAGATAATCAGGAAACCAGTAACCCTCTTGCGGCCACTCGCTGCGGCCAAAGCCGCGCCAGTCGAGCGCCACCAGCGGCCAATCCCGCTGCAGTGCATCCACCATGAACTGAAACGTCTCGCCGCTATCGAGCCACCCGTGGAGCAGAAATGTGGGCGACAGGAACCCCGAAGGCTCCGGCCCCCAACGCGTCAAATGCATGTCGAGTCCGCGTACCCGCAGGGTCTCGTGCCGCGGCGGGCGCAGCACCTGGTACGCCGTCACCTGGTCCAATCAGTGGTGCATCCCACTAAGGAGCAACCCGCCGACTAGACCACCGACGAGGCCGCCTACCGCAGCGCCTACCGCTACGACTTTTTGCGGCGGCTTGTTGCTGTCCTTCGGCGTGACGCTTCCCGATCCGCTGCCGGTACCTGTCCCGGTTCCGGTGCCCGTCCCAGTACGGGTACCCGTCCCAGTGCCCGTTCCCGTCCCAGTGCCCGTTCCCGGTTTAGGTGGTGCCTTGCTGGGGTCGTTTCCGTTTGACATGTGTGTCCCACTCCTGTTTTTTTGCAACGAAGCGCTGCTTTCATACACGCAAGCACCACCCCGCCGCAAGAGCCCCTCAGTGTTTGCAGTTCATCCGTACGGGGGCGCATGCTCCAATAATGATCGGAGACCGCATAGGACACTATCGCGTACTGCGCACCTTGGGCGTCGGCGGCATGGGAGAGGTTTTCCTCGCGGAGCGCGCCGATGCCGAGTTCGAACAGCAGGTAGCCATCAAGGTGGTTTACAGCAGCTCGCCTGGGCACGGTGTGCAATCGCGACTCAAAATCGAGCGCCAGATCCTGGCGCAGCTCGACCATCCGAATATCGCGCATCTCCTGGACGGCGGAACCCTCCCGGACGGAACCGTCTACATCGTCATGGAGTACGTCGATGGCCTGCCCATTGACGCCTTCTGTGACTCGAACCATCTCGATCTCACGGCCCGGCTCAAGCTCTTTCAGATCGTTTGTGCCGCGGTGCATTACGCCCATCAGAACCTCATCGTGCATCGCGATCTCAAGCCCTCGAACATCTTGGTGACGGCGGCCGGCGTGCCCAAATTGCTTGATTTTGGCATCGCAAAATTATTGGACGACCGCCAAGCGGGGCACCACACGCTCACTGTCACCCAGGCCGACATGCGCATCATGACGCCGGATCACGCCAGCCCCGAACAAGTCCGAGGACACGCGATCACGACCTCGAGCGATGTCTACGTCCTAGGCGTGTTGCTTTATAAATTGCTTGCCGGCACCGGGCCGTTCGTCATCCGCTCGATGCGGCTCAGCGATATCGAACGCGCCATCTGCGAAAAGGATCCGCCGTCTCCCAGCCACACCATCATCGACGATTCAGACACGCTGAACATCGCGGAAGCGCGCAATACAACAGCCAGTCGATTACGGCGGACTCTCCGCGGAGACCTGGACAATATCGTGCTGATGGCGATGCGTAAGGAACCCGAGCGCCGCTACGGCTCTTCGCAACAGATGGCTAGCGATATTCAGCGCTTTCTGGAGGGCAAGCCCGTCATCGCACGCCGCGATACATTGTCTTATCGGAGCGCCAAGTTCGTAAGACGTCACTGGTTGCCGGTGACAGCCGGTGCCGCCGTGGCTTTTTTGATCCTGGCGTTCGCGACGACAACCTATGTCCAGTCATTGCGTATCGCGGCGGAACGCGACCGAGTCGCTGAACAGCGCACAATGGCCGAACGCGAACGGGCTCGTGCGGAAGAGGTATCGAGCTTTCTGGTGAATCTGTTCAAGCTGTCTGATCCGCAAGAGAATCGCGGCAACCAGGTCACGGCCCGAGAACTGCTCGACTCGGGCGCTAAGCGCCTACAGGCGGGACTGCAAGACCAACCCGCGACGAAAGCCGCGCTGCTATCGACGGTCGGAGCGGTCTATGACAGCCTGGGGCAGTACAATGTAGCGCTGCCGATATTGACCGAGTCCTTGGCACTGCAGCCTGGGTCCCGCGACAAATCACGTATTGCAACGCTGCTGGAATTGGGCAATGCCCGTTCTCATGCAAGCGATCTAAACGGTGCAGAAGGGCCGTTGCAGGAGGCATTGCATCTTTCACAAAGTGAATTCGGCGCCGCCAGCCAAGAAACCGGACGCGCGCTCTGGGCCTTGGGCCAACTCCGATACAGACAAGACCGACTCGTCGACGCCAAGGATCTCTACAATCACAGCCTGGATATTCTGGAAACTACCGGGGCTCCAGCGACTGACGTCTCTGCTTTGCTGGACGATCTCGCACAAGTGTATGCAGGTGAGCAGCAATGGGCACTGGCCAGGCAAACCTACGAACGCGCATTGGAGGTCGATCGGCGAGTTCTGGGCGACGATCATCCACGGGTGGCAATGCGTCTGAACAATCTGGCCGTTGTCGCGCAAAATATCGGCGACCTGAAACTCGCCGAGTCGCTCTACCGCGATGCGATCCGGCGCGACGAACGAGCCTATGGTGACCAGCATCCCGAAACTGGCGCCGGTCGCGGCAATTACGGGTTGCTGCTGCAGCGCGAAGGGCGGTTGGCCGAGGCGGAACCGCTGCTGCGCAGCGCCCTCGACGTGGTGCTCAAGCTATACGGTCCAGACAACTACAACGTCGGCTACGCCCGCGTGAGTTTGGCGATGCTGTTGCACGACGAAGGAAACCTGCCGGAATCGGAAACCGAATTCCGACAGGCGCTCGCCGTATACGACAAATCACTCCCCACCAATCACCAATATCGCGCGGCGGCCCTCATGCATTTCGCGTGTCTTCTGGTGGATCGCGGTAAATCCGCCGAAGCTCTGGATCTGAGTAACCAATCCCTCAGGATTTGGACTGCGACTTCACCGGCCTCGAGCCCACGGATAGCGCAAGCCCATGCCATTCACGCCTACGCGCTGGCCCACGGCGAGCCGCGTGAAGCAGCTCAAGAACTCGATGCCGCCCTGCCGGTGTTGGTAAAAGCGTGGGGCGTCGACGATCCCGTCGTGCGCCGCGCGCAGAATTGGCTCAAAGGTGTGCGCCCGGTACCTCTGCAGACTGCTAGTACCGCGCACTGACAACAGGCGGCGTTTCCGCGGGAACCTCCCGTTACGCGAACAAACACGCGTTTCCGCGGAAACGTCCGCCTTCACCCCCCGAGAAAAATCTTATAAGCGGGATTATCGGTCTCTTCGGTATAGGCGTAATGCAGTTCGTTGAGATGCAATAGAAAGTCGGTGCGCGTCTCGAGGGGTACTTGGATGCCGGCGAGAACGCGCCCGTAGTCCGAGCCGTGATTGCGGTAGTGAAACAGGCTGATGTTCCAGGCGCTGCCGATGGCCTGCAGAAACTTGAGCAGCGCGCCGGGACGCTCCGGAAATTCGAAGCGATACAGGCGCTCGTCGGCAAGGCCTCGCGCCTGCCCTCCCACCATGTAGCGCACGTGCAATTTGGCCATTTCATTGTCGGTCATGTCGCGCGCGGCAAAGCCGGCGGCCGAGATGCGGTGGAGCAGTCCGTCGCGCTCAGTCCGCCCTTGAGTGAGGCCGAGGCTGACGAAAATTTGCGCTGCTTTCGAGTCCCCGTACCGATAGCTGAACTCGGTGACGCTGTGCCGGCCGAGCAATTCGCAGAACCGCAGGAACGAACCCGGCGCCTCCGGAATCTCCACGGCGAACAGTGCCTCACGCTGCGCGCCCAAGTCCGCGCGCTCGGCTATATACCGCAGCCGGTCGAAGTTCATGTTGGCGCCGCCGTTGATGGCGATCAGCGTGCGCGCGGTGCAGTTTTCACGCGCCACGTATTTCTTGATGCCCGCTACCGCCAGAGCGCCCGCCGCTTCGGCAATGGAGCGCGTATCCTGGAAAATATCTTGGATGGCGGCACAGATCTGGTCCGTGGTCACCAAGATGATCTCATCCACGTATTGACGGGCCAGGCGAAAAGTCTCTTCGCCCACGCGCCGCACCGCGACGCCGTCGGCAAACATGCCCACGCGATCGAGGGTGACCCGCTTCCCGGCGCGCAGCGATTCGTACATCCCGGCCGCGTCTTCGGGTTCTACTCCGATGATCTTGATGCGCGGATACAGCGATTTCGCATAGGCGGCGATTCCGGCGATCAGGCCGCCGCCGCCCACGGGAACGAAGATCGCGTCGATGTCATCGCCATGGTGCTGACGCAGGATTTCCATGGCGATGGTGCCCTGCCCGGCGATCACATCAGGGTCATCGAAGGGATGCACGAACACCAGCCCGCGTTCCCGGCCCAGTTCGATCGCGTGGTCGTAGGCTTGATCATAGTCATCGCCGTGCAACACGATTTCACCGCCGAAGTCGGCGACCGCCTGCACCTTGATTTCCGGGGTGGTGAGCGGCATGACGATGACGGCCGGAATGCCCCGGGTGCGGGCTCCCAGCGCAACCCCCTGCGCGTGGTTGCCGGCCGACGCGCAGATCACGCCGCGCTGCGCGCTGATCGACGACAATTGCGCGATTTTGTTGTAAGCGCCTCGAATTTTGAACGAAAAGACCGGCTGGAGGTCTTCACGTTTGAATAGGACGCGGTTGTCGAGGCGACGCGATAGCCGCGGCGCGGCTTCCAGAGCGGTCTCGACCGCAACGTCGTACACCTTGGCCTTGAGGATGCGATCTACGTAGTTTTCTTGCATGGGTCGGTATCGTTGAGGGGCATCTACATTAGCTCAAGCGTCCACGGAGCGGTATGGCTGGCTCATACTGTGAGTTGCCCCACAGCCCTCGGAGCCTTTGGGGTTCGACCCCGCTTAATTGGGTAACATAGAGCTATGCGCACGGTGAAAATTTGGCTCTTGGGCTTGCTGCTGGCCTCACCGGCCGCCTTTCCTCTTTCGGGGAACCTGGTTGCCACCGACAATGTGAAGGCTCATCTGGTCAGTGAGGTGAGCGCAATCGCTCCGGGCCAGTCGTTCTGGGTCGCCCTGGAATTCAACATTCGCGACGGCTGGCATACGTACTGGCGCAATCCCGGCGACTCCGGTCAGGCCACGACTCTCAAGTGGCAGCTCCCGCCGGGATTCACGGCGGGGGATATCGTCTGGACCACGCCGCATCGTTTCGAAATTCCGCCCCTGGTGAATTACGGCTATGCCAAGCACGCGGTGCACATGGTCAATATCACCGCGCCCAGAGACTTGAAGGCTGGCGCACCCATTGTACTGTCGGCCAAGGCCAGCTGGTTGGTCTGTTCCGACGTGTGCATTCCCGAGGATGCCGATCTGCAATTGAAGGTTCCCGTGAGCCCGGCGCCCGGCGCGGTCGATCCGGCCGACGCCGCGCTCTTCACGGCGGCGCGCAGCGAGCTGCCCAGCGCGCAGTTTGCGGCAACGACGGCCCGGCTCCAGGGCGATCAATTGGTGATCGCACTCGGCAAGGAGTGGGGTGCCACACTGCCGCAGATCAAGTCGCTGGCTTTCTTTCCCTATGACGAGGGCGGTATCGAATACGCCGCGCCGCAGACACTGACGCGCAATCAGGATGCGGTCGAACTCGCAATGAAGTTAGGCTATCAGCCGCCCAAAGCGGGCAGCGTGCGCGGCGTGCTATTGGCGACCGAGCAGAGCGGCAATGACACTGTCACCGTGCCCATGGAGATCGCTGCAAACCTAGCGGGTACGGGCGGCAGTGAGGCCAAAGGCAGTCCGCGTTTCGCGCCGGCGCCGGCAGGCGCACCGGCGCCGGCCGCCGAGAAAACCACCGCCTCGCTGCCCGTGCTCCTTGTGTTCGCGGTCCTGGGCGGTCTGATCCTGAATCTGATGCCCTGCGTGTTCCCGGTACTGTCGATCAAAGCCATCGGCCTGGTGGAACAGGCCAAAAAGCATCCCGCCGCCGTGCGCACCAAGGGCCTGGTGTTCGCCGCGGGCGTCATCAGCTCCATGCTCTGCCTCGCGGCCGTGCTCCTGACTCTTCGAGCCGGCGGGGAGCAGATCGGCTGGGGCTTCCAGTTGCAGTCGCCGCTGTTCGTCACCTTGCTGATGTACTTGCTGCTGGCCGTGGGCCTCAATCTATCCGGCGTCTTCGAGGTCGGCGGCGGACTCGCAGGCGTCGGCGACGGCCTCACCCAGGGTGATAGCTATCGCGCCTCATTTTTCACGGGCGTGCTGACCACTCTGGTCGCGACGCCGTGTACCGCGCCGTACATGGCCTTCGCAGTCGGTGCCGCGCTCACGCAGCCGCCGGTATACGCATTGTGCATCTTCGCGGCCTTAGGGTTTGGGCTTGCGCTGCCTTACTTGCTGTTGTCCTTTGCACCCTGGACGCGCCGTGCCCTGCCGAAACCGGGCGCGTGGATGGATACCTTGAAGCAGGTTTTTGCGTTCCCGATTTATGCATCGGCGGCGTGGCTGTTGTGGGTGCTGGCGGGGCAGACGTCATCTTTCGGCTTGGGTGCCGCGCTGGCCGGCGCCATCCTCATCGCATTCGCGGCTTGGGCCTACCAAAAATCCAAATCAAGCGCTGCCGGAGGCCGCGTGGCGGCGCTCGTTACCGCGACGGTCGCCGTGCTGCTCGCCATTCTTCTGCCGGTGCGCTTCGCCGACGTCGCCGCGGCCGCCTCGAGCGCTTCTGCTCATGGCGCGCAGGCCGCCGATGGATGGCAGCGCTACGACGCGGCACAAGTGGCCAAGCTCAACGCCGCCGGACGGCCGCTGCTGGTGAACTTCACCGCTAGCTGGTGCCTGACATGTCTGGTCAATGAGCGCAATGCCTTCACCGATTCCGCCGTTCAGGAGGTGTTCCGCAGCAAGGGCGTTACACTGATGAAGGGCGACTGGACCAATCGAGATCCGGCCATCACCCAAGCCTTGGCCTCCTTCGGACGCGCGGGCGTGCCGCTCTACGTGGTGTACAACTCGAAGCCTGGTTCGACCGAACCGGTCATTCTGCCGCAGCTTTTGACCGCGAGCGTCGTGCAAAGCGCGTTCGCCGACACGCCCAGTCACGGTTCGACGCCTTAAGCTTCGCTACGAAGATTTTCAATGGGCCGTGAATACGGCATGCTGCAAGCATGGCCCCCAATGATTCCAACACGATTCCGGTGCTCGATTTCCGCCGCCACAGCATGGTGCTGCATTGGCATGCGCTCGGCGGAACTTGGACCGCCTGCGACACGCCGCCGCCGCTGGTCTATGGCATTGCGTTGATCCGCGTCTCGCAACCGAACATCTGCGTGTACGGCCAGGCGGGACGCCTGCGCCTACAGGTCGGCCCCAGCCAATATGCGCTGTCGGAGAATTCGCCCCGGATCAGCTGCACCCGCGGCTTGGCGAGCTTCGGATTTCGCAGGCGCTTTACCGTCGAATCGAGCACCGGCGGCGTACTCTACAGCTACGCCTATTGGACCAATCAGCACCACGATTTCTTTCGCTGGCTGGCCGCCAAAGCCGAGGATCCTGACTGGCGCGTGACGAGCGGACGACAATGGTCGGAAGGCCTCGCGGCGGCGGTACTGAGGGCGAACTAGGAGCCTATCAGTAACGATGCGCCGCGCGTTCTTCAGCGCGGCAACAGGCCGGCAACTTCGCGATCGGTCAGATGGCGCCACTTCCCCGGGCTCAAAGTTCCCAACTGAATGTTCATGATTCTCACGCGCTGCAGCCGCTGCGCTTTGTATCCCAGCGCCGAGCACATGCGACGGATCTGGCGATTCAACCCTTGAGTGAGAATGATGCGAAACGATTCGCGATCGATGCGGCTGACTTGGGCCGGCTTGGTGAGCTCACCCATGATTTTCACGCCGCTTGTCATCATCTTGAGCGAAAGATCGGTGATGGGGCGGTCTACCGTCACGATGTACTCCTTTTCGTGATTATTCTCGGAGCGCAGGATCTCGTTGACGATATCGCCGTTGTTCGTCAGAAGGATCAAGCCCTCGGAGTCCTTGTCCAGCCGCCCGATCGGAAAAATGCGTTCGGGGTACCCGACGAGATCGATGATGTTGTCCTCGATGTGGGCCTCGGTGGTGCAGGTCACGCCGACCGGCTTGTTGAGAGCAATGTAGATCTGCTTTTTCTTGGCGCCCAGGGGTGCGCCGTCGACGCATATTTCATCGCCGTCGACGACGCGAGTGCCCAATGCGGCGACCTGGCCGTTGCAGGTAACTCGGCCCGCCTCGATCCACTTGTCCGCCTCGCGCCTCGAGCAGACGCCGGTTTCGCTGATGTACTTGTTGAGCCGCAATGTTGCCGGGGCTAGCCGCGCAAGAACGCGCTGATTTGAGCGACCAACGCCGGCGGCGCGGCCTCGAACGGATCGTCGCCGTAGGCGGCGACATTGACCAGCAAGCGCTGCTGCTTGGCCGCGTTCAGGCGCTCCGTCGACGGGACTCCAGCCAACACCAGGCGCCTCACGAGTTCCGGCCGTGAGGCGGCAAGTTCCAGGGCCACCTCGGCGCCATATTGGACCCCCAGCAGGTCGATCTGGCGCAGCCTCAAATCGTTGCCAAGATCCGAAATCGCGATGGCGGCATCCGCGATACTGCGTCCGGGCGAGGAATCCGATTCACCGTAGCCCGGCAGATCGGGCGCATAAACGGACCGCACGCCGGCGAGCTCGGGCAGAATTCCGCTGAATGCGCGGCTCGAGGTATCGATCGGATGCAGACAAATCAATGTCACCTGTTCATCGAAGCCGCCCGTGGTCGGGAAAGCCGTACGCACATGCAACTGCCCGAATTGGCAGTCAAAATAGGCGCGCCGCGTGCGCACGACGACGGGCAGAGGGAATAACTTCGAGGCCTTAACCACAGCGGGGATCTCCAGCATGCGTGCATTTGTTGCGCGAAGCATACGCGAAATCGCCCATTGACCCTCGCCGCGGCCCGCCGGCGGCAGCGGCCATCTGTTGCTTTTGTGCTACATTAATTTTTGCACTTCTTTGCAATAGGGCTAGCTTCGGCGCCGGCTGAGGGCTAGAGTGTTGCTCGAACGCAATAGGATTCTAGGGAAGTAAAAAGACCAATCATCGCCAGAGCGCAGCATAACGGCGCCACAAAAGGCATGGGGAACTAAAAGCCGGGCAATGCCCGGCTTTTTTATTGGCCTGAGCGATCCCATACACGTGACATCGTGAATCCACTCGACCGGCCTCCCCTGAAGCCCACGATCTCGATCAGGCGCTGTCTATCTTCGGACAGGCTGTATTGTTCTTCAAACGGCGGGCGATCGTCGTCAGGATCTCCACCCTGAACGACGAGAGTCTTTTCAGCCCAACCACAATGCGGCGGCGGCGGGTCGCGCCGCGAGCCCCGCGGATCTCGGCCCGAGGAATCGCCATCGCGGCCGCCCGAGTCAGAGTGATGTCGATGAACCTTCCCCGCATCCATGGGCTGACAAACGCGATTGATTCCGTCCGAGGTAAAGGCCACGACACCCGCGACCTGCTTGATTTCGAGCTGCTTGCCCGGCCAGCGCAGGCCTTCGCTCATGACACTGACCGGCGGCATGACGGGACCGCCGGGACCACCGGGAACCATGCCGCCCGGGCCGCCTCGCCCACCGCCCTGGCGGCCGCC
>Ga0210406_10001777_pt1 | contig 25591 bp, 20 predicted proteins | sample IncBWC30MmetaG_FD_155454 | JGI IMG/M metagenome (GOLD analysis project Ga0210406, IMG submission 155454) | Forest soil microbial communities from Barre Woods Harvard Forest LTER site, Petersham, Massachusetts, United States - Inc-BW-C-30-M | ecosystem: Environmental > Terrestrial > Soil >... | reverse complement strand
GAAGGGAACCTGATTGAGAGCAAGGCGCCGGAAGCGGTGACGCAGCGCGTGCGGCAGCGCATGATGGAAGAGCTGACCGTCGAAGACCGCTTGAACGACGAAGTGCGCGAGATCCTGGTGCAACATCAGGACGAAATGCGGCGCACGGGCGCTTCCTACCAGGAGATGTACAAAAAAGTGAAAGGGCAGTTGGCCCGCGACCGCAAGCTGGTGCTGCGATGAATCTCGTCAAGCGGCCCGCGCGATTGCCGAATTTTTCAGCTAAGGTGCTTTCCGGCAAGGCCGGAATCTTCGATCGGCTGGCCTCGCCGCGTGGCCTCGGTATGACACCTCCGGGCAGGCAAGCATGAGACTGACGCGGGAAAAAGTGGTTCGGTTGTCGCACCAGATTACCGAGGTGCTGGTTTCCGCCGCCGACGTGGAGTTCGTCGAGGATCGCGACACCATCCGCCAGCAGGTCGTGCAGATTCTCACCGACACGCTGAAAGAGGAAGAGAAAGCCGACGCGGAAGTCCGCAAACGCATCACTTCGCAGAAGAAGGAAATCCTCGAGGGCAGCGAAGAGTGGGACGTCCTCTATCGCAAATATTACTTCGACGAACTTCGCCGCATGGGAATTGCCTCCGCCCCCGACGAGCGCCGCGAACGCAGAAGCTGACCGAAGCTCACAGTCCACAGTCGAAAGCTGAAAGAGGGTCATGCTACCCCCCACCCCGGGTGTTTTCGGAAAAGAGGCTGTAAACGATTGAAAACAAAGGAAACGAGGGTAGAAAAGAGCGCAAAGGGACGGCAAAGAGGCGGCAAACCGATGCAAACACAGGAGTTGGCAGGTTTGAGCACCTGAGGACTGGGGAAAACGTAGCACTGAGGGTACACCCCCGTGGCGATAGAAAGAGTGCGGAAGCCATTGAAAATAAGATGGATAGCGGCGGGCCGTTGCGCAAAAGAGTGCGTAATCGCATGAAACTGCCGGGTTTGCAGGGATGTGATAGGAAGCAAAGGAGTTGAAAAAAGAGAGTGGGCAGTGAGCGGTGGGTAGTGGCTAGTGGGCGGGCGGAGCGCTGCGGCGGGTAGACGGGGACGGAGCTTTGAGATTTGGGCCGGGACGGGGGCGACCATGGGGAAGGGTAGCGCGGGGGTTTATTGGAAGTAAAGTAAAAAGCAGCGAATGGTGAAATTTCGGGGTCGAACGGTTATTAGGAGCAGCGAGCGGCGACGATCCGGTCCCAAGAATTCACGCATGCGGTTGAAGTTAGCTCTAAACCCGGACCCTTGCAAAAAATCAAAGGGTCCGGCACCCTAACGTCGCGTCCCGCGCTCAAGCCTGCGCACCCGGCCTTTGCACTCACGGGGATCAGTGACGAAGAGCGTCTGGTGCGCGAGTTTAAGATGTACGACGCTCTGTACGAGTAATCCAATACGGGGAGATTTGTCACATGCTTCGTTTCACGCAAAAAGGAATGTTGATTCTATTCGCAAGCATTTGTTTCTTGGTTCCGGCCGTTCGTCGAGGGACTCGCGTTTTCTCAGCTTTCCCCCGGCCCGCTCGCAGCGCAACTTGCGATGTATCTCGGTTGGATCCGGGCGGGGACGCTTGGCGCGACGCTCACGGGAGCCGCGTTTGTCCTGCCTTCTTTCTTGATGGTCTTAGTGCTTTCCGCACTCTACGTGCATTACGGGCGGCTACCTTGGATTCAAGGAGTGTTCTACGGCATCGGAGCCGCAGTTATCGCGATTATCACGCGGAGTACCTATAAACTCATTCGCTCGACCCTGAAAAACGATTGGCTGCTGTGGGCGCTCTTCACGGCGCTGGCGGTGACGACCGCATGGAAGGAATCCGAAATCGTCTGGCTCTTCTTGCTCTGCGGGCTCGTTTCGATGTTCATAAAGGCGCCGCCGCGATTCGCGCACTTACACCGCGCAACTCCCGCTTTCATTGGATTGGAGAAGCTGTTCACAGGTGCCCTGGGAACAGCCACAGCGGCTACGGTCGGCACTCTCTTTCTGTTTTTTCTGAAGGCTGGTGCTTTCGTCTTCGGGAGTGGTCTGGCGATTGTGCCGTTTCTCTACGGAGGGGTCGTAGGCAAATTTCATTGGCTGACAGAGAGGCAATTCCTCGATGCGGTTGCAGTAGCGATGATCACGCCGGGGCCAGTTGTCATCACGGCCGGATTCATCGGGTATTTGGTAGCGGGACTGGTTGGAGCGGCCCTGGCCGCACTCGCTGTTTTTGTTCCTCCATATCTGATCGTGATCGCTGGCGCTCCCTATTATCGCCGCTTCGCAAAAAACCTCCAGGTGAAGGCATTCGTGCAAGGAGTGACAGCCGCTGCCGTGGGTGCAATCGCTGGAGCGGCCTTCATCCTTGGCAGGCGGTCGTTGATTGATATGCCCACAGTCTCAATTGCAGTCGTGACGTTCGGACTGTTCGCCTTCAAGAAAATCCCGGAACCATTCTTAATTCTTGCAGCGGGGGCAGCGGGACTACTGCTGTTGAAAGGGTAGGGATTGGGAGTTCCGTTGAAGAAACCATCGGAGGTTAACATGCGAAACAAAAGGTTGTTGTTCCTTGGAGTCATCGCGCTTTCGGGAGCATTAGGACCTTCGGCCAAGCCGGGCGTTCCCACGCTAAAGAAAGTGACCGAGTTCGATCTCCCCGGGCCACCTGGGAAGCGGTTCGACTATCTCACCATAACCCCCGACGATCACTATCTGCTGTCGACTCACCTTGCCGCAGGACGGATGTATGTCATTGATCTGCGCACGAACAAAGTCGTGGCGACAATTCTGGACACACCTGGTGCAGAAGGCGTTGAGTACGTCCCCGAATTGAAAAAGGCGTACACGTCGAACGCCGGCGACAACACTATTGGCGTGCTGGACCTCCGCCAGATGAAAGTAATCAAGAAAATTCCTACCGAAGCCAAGCCTGACGGAAGTGCCTACGCTGCGCCGTTCCACAAGCTCTACGTTTCTGATGAACGAGGCAAAGCGGAAGCCATTGTGGATGTCCGAACGGACAACATCGTGAAGACGCTCCACTTTGACAGCGAGGCCGGGATGCCTCAATACGATCCCGTCGCCCAAAAGGTGTACGTCAACCTTCAGGACAAGAATGTCTTCACCGTCATCGATCCGGCCACGGATGAAGTGGTAGGGCGCTACCCGGTAGGACGCTGCCAAGGAAATCACGGGATGACGCTTGACCCCGAACACCATCGTGCCTTCCTCTCTTGCGAAGGTAACGACCTCATGACCGTCGTTAACCTGGACACACACCAGCCCATCGCATTCCTGCCGATGGCAGGCGGTCCCGACGTGATCAAGTTCGACCCTGGATTGAAGCGTATTTACGTGGCCTGTTCGAGCGGAGCAATTTCGGTATTCCAGATGGACGACCCCGACCACTACCGCAAGCTGGAAGACTTTCCGGTTCAGAAGAAAGTGCACAGCTTGGCGGTGGACCCTGAATCTCACCGTGTCTACGCACCGGAGCAGGAGGCGGATGGCAAAGCGGTCGCACGGATGGCTATTTACGAAGCCGTTGTGAATCCATGAGCTGGCCCATCCGTTGACATGGATCAACTGGCCCAGTCTAACCGTTCACAAGATGCCGTGATCTGTGCATTCCTCCGACCCGCGGAAAGAGCAAGAATGCGTCACTGCGTGCTATTGGCACTATTCTTGATTTGTCTAACTACGGGCAAGCTCTGGGGAAAAGCTGTTCCTGACCCAAGTCCGGCTTTTCCGCAGGAAGAGGGGCGCATTGTAGAAGCAGTCCGCGTGGACCGCGCACCGCGATTAGATGGCACCCTCAATGATCCTGTTTGGCAATCAGCGAAACCCATCACTGATTTTCACCAACGAGAGCCGCACGAAGGTGAGCCGCCAACGGAAAAGACGGAAGTACGCATTCTCTATACTCGCCATGCCGTGTATTTCGGGATCCATTGCTACGACTCGGCCCCCTCCCGGATCATTGCAACGGAACTCCGCCGCGACGTGACCCAAGACTTGGAGGATCATTTCGAGATTCTCATCGATGCGAACCATGACCGGCGGGACGCTTACGTGTTCGAAATAAATCCCTTGGGCACGCAAAGCGATGGCCTCATCGTGGAGGAGCAAGGAGACACAAATGGAGGTGACTTCGACCGGGGATGGGACGGCGTATGGACGTCGGAGGCGCGCGCGGTTGCTGACGGGTGGACGGCAACGGTAGAAATTCCCTTCACGACGCTCAACTTTACGCACTCGCTGGATGTAGTTTGGGGATTAAATTTCAAACGGTTCATCCGAAGGAAGAATGAAGAAGATCTCTGGAGTGCTTACCGGCGAACTTTCGGCATCACCAAGGTTTCACAGGCGGGGGACCTTGTTGGTATCGAGGACATTGGAAGCGGAAGACTTTTCGTCGTCAAACCATACGGGCTAGCTCAATATGACAAACAGACCGGACAGGATCCCAAATTCCCCTTGACGGGCGGACTCGATATCAAATACGGCCTTGCCTCCAACGTCGTCTTGAATCTGACAGGCAACACCGATTTTGCCGACACTGAGGTGGACCTTGAACCATTTAATCTGACACCCTTCAAAGTCTTCATTCCGGAGAAGCGCCAGTTCTTCCTCGAAAACGCTGGAGTCTTCAATTTTGATATTGGAGACCAGGATCAATTGTTCTTTAGCCGCCAGATTGGAATAGATTCGGTGACTGGCCAACAGGTACCCATAAACGGCGGAGCGAGGCTTACAGGAACAATTGGTCGCACAGAGTTCGGCTTCATGGATGTGAATACGCGCTCTAGTGGTCCTAACCCTTACGCCAATTATGCCGTTGCAAGACTGAAAGAGTCTCTCTGGGCCGGTTCGTACATCGGCGTGATGGGGATCGATAAGCAATCCGGCGATCCGCTGGATAGCTTCAATCAAACCGGCGGCGTGGATGCACGCCTCGTCTTCTTCAGAGACTGGTTTGTTGACGCTCACATGGCCGGAACTCAGTCGCCCGGCCATCCGAGTGGGAATAGCGACATTGGAGCTTCCTTATCCTATCGATCAAACTGGGTGGAAGGAAAATTTGAGCGCAGGAAAATCGGACCGAATTTCAATCCCGAGGTGGGATTCATCGAACTCACCAACGCCAATGAAACTTATGGAGATTTGACTTTCAAGGCGAGACCCAAAATCAGTGGCGTCCGAGAGTTGCAATTTGAAGGTTTTATTCTCCACGCGCCAGATACTCAGGGCGTCGTGCAAACTCAGGAGTGGCAGGGAACTTTTCGAGCCGATTTGAGCAACGGCGGATATACCGACGATGATATCGCTGATGTGTTCACCCAGCGGATCACAACGCCTCTTCACATTTACAAAAATGTGTTCATTCCGAACGGTCTCTATCACTTCGCGCGCCACCAGTTGACCTATGGGTCGGGGCAAGATCGCCGATTTACTTATAATTTCTTCGAGCGATTTGGTGGGTACTACGGGGGTACACTAAACGAATTCCGAGTGCGAGCTAACTATCGCCCGACCGCGAAATTCTCAATCTCAGCCTCGGAAACCTGGGATCGTTTTCGATTGCCGCTGCCAAACGGGAATTTTTCCGTAGTGCTCGCGAGCTTACAAGGAAACTACTCGTTTAATCGGTTTCTGACCTTCACAAGCCTCATTCAGATGGATACTTCAAATACGCAGGCCGTTAGCGCCAATCTTCGCCTGAGGTATAACTACCGGCCCGACAGCGACCTCTACATCATCTACAACGTCGGAACGCAGTTCGCCAGCATTGCCCCCGCGAATCCTCCACAAGTCCGCGAGACCCGTTTCGCGGTAAAATGGACATGTTCCTTTGCTCCGTAAACCCCAGGCTACAAACTCCAACAAAGGCCGTTCAGGGGAAGATGGTCCTTCGCGAAACTCAGGGTAAACGAGAGGCACCTGCCTGCGGCAGGCAGGGCCTCGCCGCTACGGGAACCGGAGCGCTCGCTTTGCTCGCTAGCCGGGCCCTTCGTTCCTCAGGGTAAACTGAAGCCCGCCGCTACGTAGAGCGGGGAGCCTACCCGCCCATTCACACAAAACGAAAGGGCGGCCACTTGGCCGCCCTTTTGTTCTTGGACAATAAATCTAATTTAGTTCGTGAGCGGTGAGTCGGGGCGGCGCTTTAGCGTCGGGCGATCATCGTCGGTGGAGTTGGGATCGTTGCCGGTCTGACCCTTTTGCGATTGCTCGGTCTTCGTGCGCAGCGTGGGCTTGCCGGGGTCGTTGTCTTGCACCTTGCGAGAGAACATGATGTTGCGCAGGCGGCCCTTCACGGAGTCAAACTCGGAAGTGGTCACGATGTATTCGGGCTTGTTCGGCAGGATGCGCGCGATCTCTTTTTGCGCGGCTTCAATACGGTCCGGCGTGGGCGGGTGCGTTGAGAATACTTTGGGGATGGTGCCGGGGCGGCGCTTCTCATCCGCCTGGATGCGCTCGAAGAAGGTTACGAAGGCGTTCGGGTCGTATCCGGCCTTGTACATATACTGCAGCCCGAGGAAGTCGGCTTCGCGCTCGGAATCGCGATTGAATTTCAAATACGTCAGCGGAATGGCGATGTTCAGGCCCTCGTACAATGCGTAGCCAGCCCATCCCGCCGGACCGAGCAGCATCAGCGGAATCGTGGCCAATTGCATCATCTCGCCTTTGCTGGCGTTCTTGGTGCCGTGGCGTGCGGTGACGTGGGAAATTTCGTGGGCCATTACGCCGGCAAGCTCAGACTCTTCTTGCGCGCGCAGAATCAAGCCGCTATTCACGTAGAAGAATCCGCCGGGCAGCGCGAAGGCGTTGACTTCGTCGGAGTCGATGACCTTGATAGTAAAAGGCACGCGCGCGTCGGAGTTGCGCACCAGGTTTTGTCCCACGCGGTTCACATATTCGGTGACCACGGGATCATCAATCATCTTGGAAGAGCGCTCGACTTCTTGGGCAAGTCCCTTGCCGAGCGCGATTTCACGTTCGAGGGAGTAGAAGTTGATGCCCTTGCCGACGCTGCGATTGCCGATGGCGTCGACGTCTTCCTTGGAGTTTTTCGGACTTACCGTATCCTGCTGCTGCACAGGAGCGCTCTGCGAGGCCTGCGGCTTTTCTGATTGCGGTTGCGTCTTTGCGGGGTCCGGGGCCGGCGGAGGGCTCTGCGCCAATACCGTGCCGCCCGCCAAGGTGGCTAAAAGCCCGAGTCTGAGCGCCTTGCCTAGGATTGCTTTCATGGTGACCGCCTCCCGCTTCGACTGTCCCGAGTATACACCCGCTTGCCGCAGGTGTGCGTAGTACTATCGCTGTGAGTACGATGTCAAGGCTCTGAAGAAGGTTTCCTGTAACGAGTTGTCTTTCGTGCGAGATGCGACCGGTCCTACGGTCTGGCGGTGAGCCTCACCCCTACGCTCGCTCATACCCTGTGGTTTCTAAGCAACAACCGGCAGGGGCAAGTTGACACCCGCGGTGCGCGCCCTCTACAGTCAAGCCTGAGTATGGGCGTCTCGAAAATCCAGATTGGCCAGCTTTGGAAAAAGGATGGCACCCGCGACATTTACCTGGTGACTCGCCTGTACACGGAAGCCCTTAGCACCATGGTGGTTATGCGCAAGTCGGGAGCGGAGGGGGAAGCGCTGATTCGTGTGCGGGCGGAGCGAAGCTCCAGCGGTCACAACATTCCGGGTTTTTCTCCCGCGCAGGAAGAAGAGAAATTGTAGGTTCCAGCTGGTCTAAATCGAGCGAACGTTCATCGCCACCACGTCTTCGACCTGCATCAACTCCTTGGTCAGGAACGGCTCGCCGTACTTCACCCCGATCATCTGCCCATAATGCCGCGCTAGTTGATTCATTTCGTCCTCCAGGCGGTCGATGGCCAGAACCACTTTGCCCTTGGGCGCGCTTTTGGCGGGGCGGAACTGCGACGCAAAGGCCAGAATGGCTTTGCGGCGCTGCTCGAATTCCCTGGTAATGTCCACCACAAAAGTCGGGCGGACGGTGGCGTAGGAAGTGGAGTACAAAATCTTGAACGGGCGATACGCTTCGCCGTCGAGCGGCAACTGTTTGAGCCCGGCGAGAAAGCAGCCTTCGTAACCGAGCGTCGAGGCGTGGTAGTGGTCCGGGTGGCGCGCTTCCCAGTAGGGAAGGATGACTGTTTTTGGGCGAAGGTCGCGGATCACGCCTGCCAGCTTCAGCTTGTGCTGGCGCGCCGGTTGCACATCGGAATCCGGCACGCCGAGCGAGCCGCGCCACGCAACGCCCAGCAACTTTGCGGCTTTGGCTGCTTCTCGGGCGCGCGTTTCCGGCGTGCCGCGCGAGCCCATCTCTCCTGCGGTGAGATCCAGAATGCCGGTCTTGTAGCCGCGCCGCGCCATCTTGATCAGCGTTCCGCCGCAAGTCAGTTCCACATCATCGGGATGCGCGGCAATGGCCAGCAAATCGAGTCTCATCGATGCTCCTCCACGGCGCGCTGATTCTAGCAGGTCCCTACAGGGTGCGGCGGTATTGCCTGCCTCCCCTGCCGATCGCAGGGCAGGGGGGGCCGCACCGAAAGGAGTTTTGTTCTTGACAACGCGCCGCGACCCGCTATAGCTTCGTGCCACAAAATCAGAGTTTGCCAAATTATAGTAAGGTTCGGACTCAGCGCATTCCCGGGGGTGGGGATGTCAGCACCTGGTTTTTCTACCCGACGAGCACGCGGTCGTTTGCGAACGGACCGATCCCGGACATCAGAATACGAAGTTGGAAGCGATTCCGCGGGGCGAGTGTCGTCATGCCTCGGGGAATTGAAGGCGCGCTATTTGGTACGAAGTTCTAAGTAACACTCATTCGTCTGGCGCACAACATGAGTTCCAGGGCTAGCCCCAAGGGAAAGCGAGGGTGCATCGATGAGAACAGGAGAATCGCAGAGGACGAAAGGCGCGTCTGGAGCGGCGCGATTTTTTTGCGGAGCGTCGTGCGTTCCGTGGCGCGTCCCGCCTGCGTGCGGCCGGCGAGCGTCGTGGATTCTGTGGAGGATGGCTGTGGCGCTTCTCGCGCTAATGGTGGCGGGCAGCTCCGCTTGGGGGCAAGCCACCACGTCGGTACGCGGCACAGTGGTAGACCCCAGCGGCAAGGCAGTGGCAGGGGCCAGCGTGGTATTGGCAAACTCCGAGTCCAAGACGGAGCGCACGACAACAACCGGGGAGCAGGGGGAGTATCAGTTTCTGCTCGTGCCTCCGGGAAAGTACACGCTCACGGTGAGCGCTGCGGGATTTCGCCGCCACGAACAGACTGACTTGCAGTTGTTGGTCAATACACCCACGACCGCGAACGTACAGTTGACCATCGGCGGCACCAGCGAGACGGTGACGGTCACCTCAGAGGCGCCGGCGATAAACCTGGTGGACGCCTCGATCGGCAATTCCTTCGACGAAACACAGGTGAGCCAGCTCCCCCTGGAGGGCCGCAACGTTCCGGACCTGCTCAGCCTGCAGGCAGGGGTGGCGTACACGGGCGATCGTATCGGCGACAAGGATCAGGACACTCGCAATGGCGCCGTGAATGGTGCGCGCAGCGATCAGAGCAACGTCACGCTGGACGGTGTGGACGTGAACGACCAGTCCAACGGGTATGCCTTCACCTCCGTGTTGCCGGTCACCCAGGACTCCGTCCAGGAATTTCGGGTGACCACCACCAACTACGGCGCCGACCAGGGGCAAGGCTCAGGGGCGCAGGTGACGCTGGTGACCAAGAGCGGAACGAACTCGTTCCACGGCTCGGCCTATGAATACATCCGCAACACCATCACGAGCGCCAACGATTACCTGGTGAAGCAATCAGAGCTGAATATAGGCGATCCGAACAAACCTCTTCAACTGAATCGCAATATCTTCGGCGCGTCGGTGGGCGGGCCACTTCGCAAGGACCGCCTGTTTTTCTTTGCCAATTACGAAGGAACACGCGAGCGGGAGCAGCAGCGTGCCGAGCGCGTCATTCCCACGCCATCGATGTGTCAGGGAATCTTTCGGTATTTGGACGGGAACCTTAACCTAATCACACTTATGCCCGCGGACCTCAAGAACCTCGATCCCCGAGGTATTGGGATTGATCCCGCCATGATCGATCTGGTCGGCCGCACAGGCTATCTCGACAAAACATTCTGTACCGGTAAGACGGTGACGAACGACACGGCCGCCGGAGATGGTTTCAACTATGCCGGATTCGTTTTCCGCGCGCCCACCAAGCTGGATAACGACGTTTTTATCGCTCGCGTCGATTACCGAATCACCGCTGACGGCAAGCACCTGTTGTTCTGGCGCGGCGCCTCGCAAGATTTGCGCAACCCGGGGGCACCCTTCCTGCCGGGCGACCCTCCTCAGCAGACCACCAGCGACCACAGCAAAGGGTTTGCCCTCGGATACACGACGGTCATTAGCTCCACTCTCACCAACTCTTTTGTATGGGGATTCACCCGGCAAAGCTTCGGCGTCATTGGCGATACACCCAACAATCAGGCATGGAACACCTTTCTGGGCCTCGATCAGGGCATCAACTATAGTCACAATTTCCAGGTAGGCCTGCATAACCTGAAGGATGATCTATCTTGGGTCAAGAAAACCCACGCCTTCCAGTTTGGTGCGGCCATCGGCCTGGCGCGCGATCCCCGCGAAAGTTTTCTCCATTCCGATGCTCTCGGCCTTGGGACAACCAACTGGACATCCCCAATAGGTTTCTCCTTTACCTCGAGCACGCTGGACCCGCTGAACGCCGCCGCGCATCCCAACCTCATGATTACGTGTCCTGGGGGTCCCTGCGCGCCGGGTACTGCTCCGGAGCCGCTGTCCTCCACAGCCTATGACCGCCCGCTCCTGGCTTTGTACGGAATGATCTCTGACGTCGTCGCAAACTACAACCTTGACCGCAACGGCAATGTGATGCCCCAGGGTGATCCCGTGAAGCGCAACTATGGGCTCAACTCCTATGAGTTCTACGGGCAGGACACCTGGCGGATCAAGCCGAACCTCACACTGACCTACGGACTGCGCTGGTCTTTCTTCCCCCCGCCTTGGGAGACCAACGGCTTGCAGACCTCTCCGACCTTCGGTCTGGGAACGCAGTTCGCGACGAATGTTAAGAACATGCAACAAGGATTGGGCTATACGTCTGAGCCTGCGATGTCATTCACTTTAGGCGGACCTGGCAACAATGGTCCGGGCTTCTACCCCTTTGAAAAGACTGACTGGTCCCCAAGAGTTTCCATCGCGTATTCGCCGCGTTTTGGCGGGAGCCTGCTCAAGAAGATTTTCGGCGAGAACGACAAGACCGTTATTCGTGCGGGCTTCAGCCGGGTATATGACCGGGCAGGTTTCGCGCTCTTGAATAGCTTCGACCAGATCGGTTCGGCGGGTTTGACCACCACCTTGCAAAATCCCTGCTGCACCTTCAATCAGACGGGTGCAGAGGACCTGCCGCGGATCACCGGCATCAACACCATTCCCACGGTCAACAATCCTCCGCCGGGAATTCCGGTCGCGCAATTCTTGCAGCCGCCGCCGACGGGAGGCTTTCCGCAGACACCCGGCATTAACGCTCAGGCCAATTTGTGGGGCACTGACGACACATTGAAGACTCCCCACGCCTATGCCGTTGACTTTTCCGTAGGCCGCGAGCTTCCTAAGCGGTTCTCGCTGCAATTGTCTTACGTGGGCCGCTTCGGCCGCGATTTGCTGACGCAGCGCGACCTGACTCAGCCATTGGATATCGTCGACCCCAAGACCGGAATTGACTACTACACGGCCGCCTCGGCTTTGTCCAAGTTGGCAAGGTCTTTTGCTTTGGCCAACAACGGTGGGCAGCCTACTAATTTCTACAGCGCAGTCATCACGCCTGCGCAGATTTCCAGTGTCACCGCCGCGATGCTGGGACCTACCGCGCAATACTGGGTGGACATGCTGCCACCGCTTCGACCGGGCGCCTCCCGGTATGTGGATTCCTTTACCAGCACCCCTACCTCGACAACGAACGTTACCGACAGTCTTATTCAAAGCGTCTTTGATCTCTACTACAACCCAGCCCTTTCCGTCATTGGCGATGAGATCGTAGGACTGGCCGACATTGACGCGTATGGCGGCTTGGGTGACAACCTTGCCTCGGGTAGCTATTTCTTCAACGGGCCTACAGGACTCAACGGAGGCGCCGGCAAATTCTTAAATGACCAGGCTTTCTCCATGTACGGATGGAGCTCCATCGGCAGTTCGAACTACCACGCCTTGCAGGCGAGCTTGCGGAAACAGTTCAGCCACGGACTTCAATTCGACTTTAACTATACGTTCTCCAAGTCCATGGACATCACTTCCGCGGCGTCGCGCGTGGGCTTCTCGGTTTATGGCTACCAAAATATCGGCCTGGTCGGAAGCCGCTTGGCAAATGCCTTTTCCCCGAACCTCGCCCGTGCCGTCTCCGACTATGACCTCACCCATCAGATCAACCTCAATTGGATCGCCGATATTCCGGTTGGCAAGGGGCGCGCCCTGGCCCATAACGCTAACGGCATCGTGGACGGTGTTATCGGTGGCTGGCAGCTTTCCGGGCTGGCTCGCTGGACCAGCGGATTCCCTTACAGTGTGGATGGAGGCCAGCGCTGGCCCACGGACTGGTTCCTGACTGCTATCACCCAGATGACCGCCAAGCCGCAGACTGGCATTTACCACCTCACGATTCCCGATCCCGTGACGGGGAAACCCGATTCGTTTGTCAGCCCGTTTGCCAACCCTACTGCTGCCCAGAACGACTTCACGCTGCCCCTCCCGGGCGGAGTTGGGTCGCGCAACGTCTTGCGCGGCGATGGCTTCGCCAGTTGGGACATGAGCCTGGCGAAACGCTGGAAGATGCCTTACCGGGAATCCCACAGTCTGCAATTCCGTTGGGAAGTGTTCAACGTGCCGAACCTGACGCGCTTCAACGCGCAGGGTGTGGGGGCGTCACTGCTTACCTCTCTGACACAGTCGCCAGCCAGCTTTGGCGCCTACACAAGTCTCCTGACCCAGCCGCGCGTCATGCAATTCGCGCTGCGTTACGAATTCTGACCGCTTAACGAAGTCCTCATCTGCGCCACGGTGGGACAGCCATTTCTGCGTGCTCGCTGCAGGCGGGGCTGTCCTGTGCTACCTTTCCGCCTGACATGAAAGTTGCATTGCAGGGTCGCGTCGCGCTGGTCACCGGCGCCGCCAAGCGCATAGGCCGGGCGGTCGCTCTGCGCCTGGCCAGCGAAGGCGCCGACGTCATCATCCATTACCACCGCTCGAAGCCCGAAGCAGACGATGCGGTCGCCGAAATCGCAAAACTTGGCCGCAGGAGCGCCGCGCTACAGGCGGACCTCTGCAGCGTCGCGGAAATCAAGCGAATGTTCCAGTCAGCCGCCGAGCAATTCGGCCGCCTCGATATCCTCGTCAACAGCGCGGCCAATTTTCTTCCCGCGCACCTCGCCGACACGACGGAGAAAACGTGGGATGCCGCGCTCGACACTAACTTGAAAGCGCCATTCTTCTGCGCGCAATCTGCCGCTCCGCTCCTGAAGCAGTCGCACGGAGTCATCATCAATTTTGCCGACATCGGGGGCATCCTCCCGTGGCCCGGCTACATCCCGCACTGCGCCTCGAAAGCGGGCGTGATCATGTTGACGAAATGCCTGGCGAAAGCTCTCGCGCCGGAGGTTCGCGTCAACGCCATCGCCCCCGGCACAATTACAATGCCCGGCGATCCCAGCGCCTGGGAAGCCGACTTCATCCGCCGCGCCCCCCTGCATCGCACCGGCACGCCCGACGATGTCGCCGACGCCGTCTCCTTCTTAATCCACTCTGATTTTCTCACTGGCCAAACCCTGGTGCTCGACGGCGGCCGCACGCTGTAAAGTGCAAGACTGCAATACCTTCGTGCAGACTTTTGCGCCTCGGTGTATTCTATATACTAATGAGCGGAATAAATTTTAGCGTGCTTGCGTCGACGCCATGCCACAGGTCGATAGAATGAACAGGGACCAGTCGGACGTTATGAATAACGAAACATCGACCGTGAACAACGGGATGACTGAGAACAACGGCGCTGCCGCCGACACCGCGACGCGCATTCCGGTACCTCACGGGCTCGACGACCTGGAAGTGCAAGAGTGGCTCGAATCGCTGGATTCGCTCCTGGAATCCAGCGGGCCCGAGGTCGCCACGGAAATTCTGGAGCGCCTCCGCGCCCACGCCACCGTCTCCGGCATCGATCTTCCGTTCAGCGCCAACACGCCCTACGCCAACACCATTCCCGCGCGCCTCGAACCGCTTTTCCCGGGCGACCAGGAACTCGAGCGCCGCATCAAGAGCCTGATTCGCTGGAACGCGCTGGCCATGGTGGTGCGCGCCAACCGCGTCGAGCACAACATCGGCGGCCACATCTCCACCTACGCCAGCGCCGCTACGCTCTATGAAGTCGGCTTCAACCATTTCTTCCGCGCGCGCACGCCCGAGTTCGAGGGCGACACCGTCTACTTCCAGGGACACGCCTCGCCCGGCATCTACGCGCGCGCGTTCCTCGAAGGCCGCCTCTCCGTGCAAAAACTGGAGAATTTTCGCCGCGAACTGAAACCCGGTGGTGGCCTCTCGTCCTATCCGCATCCGTGGCTCATGCCCGACTTCTGGGAATTTCCCACCGTTTCGATGGGTCTGAGCCCGCTGATGTCCATCTATCAAGCGCGCTTCAGCCGCTACCTGGAAGACCGCGGCCTCAAGCCCGCGACCGATGCGAAAATCTGGGCCTTCCTCGGCGATGGCGAAACCGATGAGCCGGAATCCCTTGGCGCCATCACGCTCGCTTCGCGCGAGAAGCTCGACAATTTGATTTTCGTCGTCAACTGCAACTTGCAGCGCCTCGACGGCCCCGTGCGCGGCAACGGCCAAATCATCCAGGAGCTCGAGTCTGCCTTCCGCGGCGCGGGTTGGAACGTCATCAAGGTTTTGTGGGGCAGCGAGTGGGATCCGATTCTCGAGCGCGACACGGAAGGCTTGCTGGTCAAGCGCATGGGCGAACTGGTCGACGGCGAATACCAGAAGCTCGTCGTCGAATCGGGTGCGTACGTGCGCCAGCATTTCTTTGGCAGCGATCCGCGCCTGCTGCAGCTCGTCGAGCCGCTACCCGATGAAGCATTGCGCCGCCTGCGTCTCGGCGGCCACGATCCGCGCAAGGTCTACGCCGCGTACAAAGCCGCCGTCGAGCACAAGGGCCGCCCCACCGTCATCCTCGCGCGCACTATTAAAGGATACGGCCTCGGCGAAGCCGGCGAAGGCAAAAACGTCACGCACCAGCAGAAAAAGTTGAACGAAGAGGAGCTCCAGGTTTTCCGTTCGCGCTTCGGCATTCCCCTGAACGACCAGGACTGCATCGAGGTCCCGTTCTACCGTCCCGCCGAAGATAGCATCGAAATCCAGTACCTGCGCGCGCGCCGGGAAGCCCTCGGCGGCTATGTCCCCAAGCGCAGCGTGCGCTCGCAGCCGTTCGTTGCCGATCACGACGAACTCTTCAAGGAGTTCCACGAAGGCAGCGAGGGCAGGGAAGTCTCCACCACCATGGCCTACGTCGGCATGCTGCGCAAAATGCTGCGCGATCCGGAAATGGGCAAGCTCATCGTGCCTATCGTCCCGGACGAAGCACGCACCTTCGGCATGGAGTCGCTGTTCCGCACCGTCGGCATTTATTCCAGCGTCGGCCAGCGCTACCAGCCGGTTGACGTCAACACGCTGCTCTATTACAAGGAAGCGAAAGACGGCCAGATTCTGGAAGAGGGAATTACCGAAGCCGGCTCCATGGCTTCCTTCATCGCCGCGGGCACAGCGTACGCCACGCACGGCATCAACACCATTCCGTTCTTCATCTACTACTCCATGTTTGGCTTCCAGCGCATCGCCGATTTCATCTGGGCCGCTGCCGACATGCGCGTGCGCGGCTTCTTGCTTGGCGGCACTGCCGGGCGCACCACGCTTTCCGGCGAAGGTTTGCAGCACCAGGACGGCAACAGCCACGTCCTCGCATTGCCCGTGCCCAATCTGCGGGCCTACGATCCCGCGTTCGCTTACGAGATCGCCGTCATCATCCAGGACGGCATTCGCCGCATGTACAAAGACGGCGAAAACATTTTTTACTACATCACTTTGATGAACGAGCCGTACGCTATGCCGGCGATGCCCGGCGACGTGAAAGACGGCGTCCTGCGCGGCATGTACAAATTCCGCGCTAGTGAAAACAAAAAGTCCAAGCTGCGCGCGCAACTCTTTGGCAGCGGCTCGATTTTGCGCGAAGCCCTGCAAGCGCAAGATATTCTGGAGCAAAAATACGGCGTAGCCGCGGATGTCTGGAGCGTCACCAGCTACAAAGCGCTCTACACCGATGCGGTGGAAGCCGAGCGCTGGAATCGCCTGCACCCGGGTGAAAAGCCGCGCGTCCCGTACGTGACGCAAACCCTGGCCGACGCGCCCGGCGCGCTGGTCGCCGCCACCGACTACATCAAGACGCTGCCCAGCATGGTCAGCAAATGGATGCCGCGCCGCCTCGCCACCCTCGGCACCGACGGCTTCGGCCGCAGCGAAGGCCGCCAATCCCTGCGCGAATTCTTCGAGGTCGACCACCGCTTCATCGCGCTCGCCGCCCTGCACGAATTGCAGCAAGACGGCAAAATCGAGCCCGGCGTCGTAACCAAAGCCATCAAAGACCTCGGCATCGACCCCGAAAAATCCAACCCCGTCACCTCGTAATTTTTGACCCTTGCGTAGGGGCGCAGCACGCTACGCCCCAGTTCAGTCCGGATGTTAAAGACAGAAAGCCATGTCATCCTGAGGCTATCCGCTGAGGATAGCCGAAGGACCTCAGCGAAATGTGTCTGCGCAACCCAACACGAGAAGCTAGGAATGCTCCAGGAATTCTGCGGGTTTGATTTTTCCCGTCGCCAGATTCGCAACCAACTCCCGATTGGCCGGCAGGAAATCGTAATCTCCCAGCTCCTTCGGCAATACCCAAGCGATCTGTTCGAAACACAACGGCCTCGCTTCTCCCTCCACGTTCGCCGCAAAAAATCGAATCTCCAGCTCCTCCGGCGCGTCGGCATACCGGTGCCGCACGCGCCCCATTTCCGCGCATTTCGTCAGCGTGACGCCCAGCTCCTCGTGCAACTCCCGCGCCAGCGCCGCCTCGACAGCCTCGCCCTCTCGCACCTTCCCCCCAGGGAATTCCCATTTCAGAGGCGAAGAATCACTCTTGCGCCGCTGCCCGATCAGCAGCCGCCGATCCTCCCGCTCAATCACCGCCGCCACAACGGTCCTCATCCCTTTCTCTCTGACCTCTGCGCCCTCTGTGGTGAATCTTTCTTTCCTCGCTTGTGTTCGCACAAATGTAGAGCGCGAACCAATTCTCGCGCTCCCTCCATCAACGGCGGTCCAGGCGTATTCAACAATTCATCCCGCACCAAGAACACGCACCGCTCCCGTATTGCCGGCACATCCTTCCAGGCCTCCACCTTATACGCTTGCTCTGGATCCGATTTCCCGCCTGTCGCCGCCCAAGCCAACACAATCACTTGCGGCCGTGCCTCCGCCACTTGCGCGTCGGTCACCTTTTCCCCCGCCGCAACAATCATCTCTCCCCCGCAAATCTTCACCAACTCCGCCACCCACGGCGGCGAACTAATCCGCGGATTCGGCCAAGCCTCGCAATATACTCGCACGCGCCGCTTCATTCTCCGTGCCGAGCGCGCAATCACTGCAAATTCCGAACGCATCCTCCGAATCAGCGCCTCCGCCTGCGCGGCTCGCCCCGCAATTCCTCCCAACAACCGAATGTCCGCATAAACATCGTCGAGCGACCGCGGATTCATGGCCAAAAAATTGAGTCGTTGCTCCAGCAATTTCCCTACCGTCTCCTGTTTGTACGGCACCGACCCAATCACCAGCGTCGGCCGCAGCGCCACAATATCCGCCACCGACTCCATGTGCCAGCAATCCCCAACCCGTGGCAGTCCCGCCACGGGCGCCACGTCGCAGCACCATTTCGTAACCCCCACCAGCAGCTGCCGCGCGCCAATCGCACACAAAATCGAAGTAGCGCTGGGCGCTAGCGATACAATCCGCAGTTCGGGCTTTTTCGGCGAGGCCATGGAAGCAGTGTAGCGGAGTGCGTCCCTGTTGTTTACCCGAGCCTCCTTCCAGGGGGAGCCATTCTGGATGTCCTCCCTTCGAAGCCTTCGGCCTCTTCCACATTGACTTCGCCACATACGTGTGTTGCACTTTCGCGACGAAATCTCTGCGAGGTGTTCCGAATGCGCCGCATACTGCTGCCTGTAGTGCTTATTTTGGTTGCCGCTTCCATAGTCTGGCCGGCGCAAACCGCCGCCAACCCGCAATCCGCCGATGCCCAAGTCGTCCGCTACAAAGCCACGATCGACACCGTAAAATACGTTTACGGCGTTGCGCCGCCGGTCGCGCGGCTGAAGCCCGGAAATATTCTCGAAGCCAATTCCCTGGATTGTTTCGGCAACGCGCTGCAAAAGCCCGGAGACTCTTTCTCCCTGGTGAAAGGCGACAATCCTCTCACCGGGCCTTTCTTCGTCGAAGGCGCGGAGCCTGGTGACACCCTCGTCGTGCACATTCTCGATCTGCAAGTCGACAGCAACCAGGGCGTTGGCGCGCTCTCGCCGGGATTCGGCGCGGCGAATTCCACGCACTACACTCCGATGTTGGAGACGAAGCCACTGCCCGAGAAATTGTGGTTTTATCCCATCGACCACGAGAAAAATACCGCGACGTTTCAAGCCCTTGATTCCAACTTCAAAGTGAAATTCCCGCTGCATCCGTTTCTTGGCTGCATCGGCGTGTGCCCCGCAAATGGTGAAGCGCGCAGCTCCATCGTGCCCGCGGAATTTGGCGGCAATATGGACGCGCCGGAAGTTTCCGCCGGCAACACCTTGTATTTGCCGGTGAATGTTTCCGGCGCGCTGCTTTATTTTGGCGATGGCCACGCCGCGATGGGTGACGGGGAAGTGGCCGGCAGCGCGGTCGAAGTGCCCATGCGCGCGCGCCTGAAAATTGACGTCATCAAGGGCCGGCGCATCGAATGGCCGCGCTTCGAAAATGAAAGCGAAATCATGACCACCGGCATCTACCGCCCGGTCGACGACGCTGCGCGCATCGCCGTCACCGAATTAATGCACTGGGTTCACGCCGATTACGGCTTGTCCGAACTCGACGCCTACGAACTGTTTTCCAAAGTCGGCAAACTCCATCTCACCGAAATGGTCGATCCCAATTACGTGGTCGTCGCCGCCATCGACAAGAAATATCTGCCGCCGAAAAAATAAACGGCCGTTGCTATACTCTTGCCGATGTTCAGCGACGCCGTTCTCGATCATTTCCAAAATCCGCGCAACGCCGGGGCGCTTCCCGGCGCGGACGTCAAAGTGGAAGTCAGCAATCCGGTTTGCGGCGACGTCCTGCAACTCGCGGTGCGCATCGAGAGCGACCGCATCGTCGAAGCGCGTTTCCTGTGCCGCGGATGCACTACGTCGATCGCGTGCGCTTCGCTGCTCACCGAACAACTCCGCGGCCGCACGCTCGCCGAGGCGCGCTCGGTCACGGCGGAATCTCTTTCGCAGGCGCTTGGCGCGCTTCCCGCGGCGACATTTCACGGCGCCGAACTCGCCGCCGACGCGGTGGAAACGATGTTGCGAAATATCGCGGCGAAATATCGCTAGCTACTCTGCGCGGCCGGTCGCGCGGAGCAGCGTTTCCGGATCGTTCAAATTCAAAACGCAGCCTTCCTCATTGGTGGGCACTTCCAAAACGTCCGCCGCGTGAGCCCAAACGACGGCGCGCGCGCCTTTGTCGGCCGGCGCGCGCAACAATTCGTCGTAGAGCGCGGCGGGAAAAATCACGGGATGGCCGCGGCGGCCTTCGTATTTCGGCAGGACAATCTTCGCCCGCGTTGCGTAGAACTGTTCGATCAGCACGTCCACCAAATCGCCGCTGATCAGTGGATGATCAATCAGGCATAAAAGTAGGCCGTCCGTCGCGCGCTCCGCTCCATCTTTGGCTGTTCCGCCAGTTGCAGGGGGCAAACCACGTAAACTCCGAATCGCGGCTTGAATCGAGCTCAGCTGGCCCTTTTCCCAATCGTCGTTGATGACGATTTCGTCGGCGTCGAGCACGATATTTCTCGCGATGTCCTCGGCGTGCGCGCCGAGGACGATACGGCGGACGCCGATTTTCGGGTGCACTGTGATTTCCAGCAAGTGCTCGAGGAACGGGCGTCCCTGATAGGCGAGTAGCGCCTTTGGCGAGCCCATGCGGCTGGAAGAGCCGCCCGAGAGGATGACGGCGGCCAACATATCGTTGTCTGTCCCGCCTCTTTGTCCCGCCTCATTCGATGGGTTTCTCAGACCGCCGAAACGAGGCGCGATTCGATTCCCGCTTTCTTGTGTGCCGCTGACGCAGCATTGCGGCGCACGGCAATCAGCTCGGCGACGATACTGATGGCGATTTCTTCCGGCGACAGCGCGCCGATCTCCAGGCCCATGGGCGCGTAGACGCGCTCGAATTCCTCGGGCCGGTAGCCCTCTTTTTCCAAAGCTTTGTACACGGACAGCACTTTGCGTTTGCTGCCGATCATGCCGACGTAGCGCGCTTGCGTGCGCACCGCCCAGGCGAGCACACGCATGTCTTCCTTGTGTCCGCGGGTGACGATGACGAGGTACGTCGATGCGTTGGGCTGGATTTTCTCGAAGGCCTGCTCGTAGCTGGTGAAGACCTCTTGCGCCATGGGAAAGCGTTGGAGATTAGCGAAGGCTTCGCGGTCGTCGACCACGCCGACGGCGAACCCCGCGGCGCTGGCCGCTTTGGCCATGGCCATGGAGACGTGGCCGGCTCCGAAGACGTAGACAATAGGTTGCGGGAGAATCGGTTCGACGAAAATTTCCACCGTGCCGCCGCAGATCAGCCCATTGTCGTAGCTGGCTTCGTTGTTGAGATTGAAAACCATTTTGCGCGGCGATTCCTTTTGCATCACTTCTTTGGCCGCGGCCCAGACGTCGGCTTCGACGCAGCCGCCGCCGATGGTGCCGACCAGCGAACCGTCTTCGCGTACGAGCATGCGCGAGCTTTCGTAGCTGGGAATCGAGCCGTTGGTGTGCACGATAGTAGCCAGCGCGCCGCGCTGCCCAGCTCGCCGCATCTTCACGATTTCTTCAAACAGGTCCATGTCGTTTTCCGTAATTTACGCTACGCCGCGCGGTCCACGCTGTCAAATATAACAGCGCGACAGAGCCTCAGTCATTGCGGGACAAATGTGGGATTCGCCCATTGCGCACGGCCGGAGGGGTCCTACCACAAAAAGAGCAACAGAGTGGGACTAGGCCCTCTCCAGGCTAAAGTCGTTCGTCGAACATTGCGCGAGGCGGGGGCTACGCTTGGGCGGCTTTGCGAGCTTGCGCGTCGTCGAAGCTCTCGCCGTAAATCGAGGGGACTTTCGCGCCCATGCAGCGCAGGTAGCTGGAGAGCTGGCCACGATGGTGAATGCTGTGGTTCATGCCGACCTGCACGAAGGCGACGGCGGGAAGCTTGAAGATGCCGCGAAAGTCCGTGATTTTTACGAGGTGATCGCCTTTGAGTTGCGCGAGCTTTTCGAAATTGCGCGCGAAGTTTTCGGAATACCAGGCCGCGACTTCGGCCGGAGTTTTTACATTGTCCGGTATGCCGGCGGCGGTGGCGGGGAATTCTCCGTTGATGGTGGTTTCGAGGAAGCGCATTTCGGCGGCGGCGATGTGGCGCGCCAGTTCCATCGCGGATTTGGAAATGGGATCGGGTCGGTAGTCGGCTTTGTCGGCGGGGACGGCTTCGAGAATTTTTTTCGTCGTGCGGCTTTCGTTTTTAAGCGTACCGAGCAGGAGATCTTGCAGCCAGAATTCGGCGAGGTCGGGAGTCAGCAGGCGTGGCATATGGGCCTCCTTTTCGAGTCGGTGGAGGAGAGTATACCGTTTTTGCAGGCGCACGGCTAAAGCCGCGCCTGGGGCGAACCTGCCTCCGCAGGCAGGCTGAAGCGCGTCCCTACAACTTCTATTACTAGGTGCGGAAGAGGAAATGCCAGGTGGCGTCGACGCCGGCGTGGACCAGCGCGGAGGCGAAGATCGAGTTCGTGCGGCGCCAGGTCCAGCCGTAGAAGAAACCGGCGATGGAGGCGAGGAGGACATAGCGCCAATTGGGAAAGCCGAGGTTGGTGATATGCGAGAAGCCGAAGAGCACCGAGGCCGTCCACCATCCGGCGACATCGCTTTTGCAGGACCGCGCTAGCATATTTTGAAGCAGCCCCCGGAAGAGAAATTCTTCGGGCCAGGCGGTGAAGAAAAGGATGGCGATGGAGAGAAGCGGGAGCGAGAGCCCGGCGTGCCACTGCGGCGCGAAGTGGAGGAAATGCATGCCGGTGCCGAGAGGGATGGCGATGGCGCCGAAGACGAGGAAGCTGGCGAGTACGAAAAAACTCCAGCGGCGGCCCCAGCCGATGTTGTAGCCGATGCCGGGAATTTTGCGGATGAGGACGAAGGCGGCGAGGGCGACGTTGAGGCAAAGCAGCACGGTGAAGACGTAGGCGAGGCGTGCGTCGGGATAAGGCCAGAACCAGTGCGAGGGCGAGAATTTCACCGTGACCCAGATCCCCGCGAGGGTGAGGTAATCCTGCCAAGCGCCAGGAGGCTGGCGTTGGGCGGAGGAGGCGAGCGCAAGCGGAATAAAGACGATCGCGGCGATGGCTCCCGCTCGCGAGAATGCGAACGTGCTTGTTCCTACGGCGTAAATCGGATATGCAAGCAGCGTAGTGGCGCCGAGAAGGTAGCCCGCGCCTGCGCCGAAGCGGGCGGAGAGGAATTCGGGGACGCCGCGGGCGGCGAAGAGTAGCATCACGCCAAAGTAAAAAGAAAAAACGGTAAGCGTTGCCGCGAAGGCCCGGCCGCCGTAGCCTTGCCATGAGGCGTACAGGCCGCCGGCGAAACAGAGAGCAGCCCAGAGGCCGAGCATGGGGAAGAGGCCGAGTTGGCGCGTGGCGGGCAAGGAGGTTGCGCGTTCCGTGAAAAAGCCGCACTCCGAAAAAGAAGGAAGATTGTAGCGCATCGCGATGGCAGACCAAATTCAGGTTGCAAGAGCAGGCGGGTCCGCGGGGAAGCTCGGGCGGCTCGCTTATATCGACTGGATGCGCGGGTTGGCTTGCGTCCTGATGTTTCAGACGCATTGCTACAGCGCGTGGCTTACTCCGCAGGCGCGGACCACGGAATTCTACCGGTGGTCGCAAGCGGCGGGAACGTTGCCGGCGCCTTTATTTATTTTTCTGGCGGGCGTTTCGTCCGCGATGGTGACGCAGCGGCTGCGAGAGAAGGGCATGCCACGCAACGCGATTGCGCGAACGGCGATTTTGCGCGGGGCGGAGATTTTTGCCTTGGGACTGCTGTTTCGCGGCCAGGAATTTATTTTGGGGTATCCGAAGTCGCCGTGGACGGATTTGCTGCGCGTGGATGTGTTGAACATCTTGGGTATGTCGATCATGTTGATGGGGGTGATGTGCTGGGCGACGGCTTCCGACACGTTAGAGAAGTCCCGGAGAAACGCGATTGCCGCAGGTCTGGCGGCGGCCACCTCGGTCGCCCTGGCGACGCCTTGGCTATGGACCACGTACCGGCCGCGGTGGCTGCCTTGGCCGCTGGAGTCTTACATCGACGGCGTACACACGTTTGGGCAGCCGCAGACTTGGTTGTTTCCGATTTTTCCGTGGGTGGCATTCGCGTTTGTGGGGTTGGCGCTGGGCTTCCTGTTGTTCTCTGATTTCGCAAAGAAGAAAGAAGCTTGGTTTTTTGTCGCCGTCGGCGTCTGCGGCGCAATCGTTTGCGCGGCGTCGCAACTGCTGGACGCTGCGCCAGTCCGGCTATATCCGGCGGCGATTTACGATTACTGGCACACGAGCCCAGAGTTTTTTCTGATGCGCTGCGGGGTTTTGCTCTTGCTGCTCTTCTTGGTGTACGCGTGGTGCCGTAGGGGATGGGCGCAGAAGGGATTCAGCCCAATTATCCAGCTCGGGAATACGTCGCTACTGGTCTATTGGGTGCACATCGAGTTTGTGTATGGACGGTTTTCCATCCTACCGAAAGGGCGGTGCGGCATTTTGAAAGCGACGGCGGGGTTGCTGGTGATTTTTCTGGCCATGGTCGCGCTTTCCCTTCTGCGCACGCGATGGAAGAAGCGCAAGGCTAAGGCTTTGCGCCCGGTTGCGGCGCCGCCGGCTGCGACGTCGGAATCCGGATGATGACTTCGCCGGGCTTGGCGCGCTGCAGATCTTCGCGGGCGATTTTTTCGATCAGCCGGGGATCGGTTTTCAGGGCGCGGACCTGATCGCCAAGTTCGAGGTTTTCCCTATTGAGGCGGTCCAAATCCTTTTTCACTTTATCGATTTCGTTTTGCGTGCGGCGCATGGCGATAAAGCCGTGCGCGCCGAAGACGTCGTGTACCATGAGCGCCAGAACGAAGAGGCCCAGGATCGTGCGGCCATGGCGCTCGAGAAATGCGGCGAATCTGGTCTTCGGTTCAGGCTTCTTCAGTTTCTTAGTACCCACTCGCTCGCCTCTTGGGCCAGGCGCGCCGACGCAGCCGCGCTGTCCGCCTCGACGTAGAGCCGGAGCAGCGGCTCGGTGCCGGAAAGCCGCATGAGCATCCACGTGCCGTCATCGAAGCAGAATTTTGCGCCATCCGTCCGGTCGATGGAAACCACTTTTCGTCCGAGCAGTGTCGAAGCGTCCACCGCAACCTTCCTGACGGCGTTTGCTTTCTGTTCGTCGCTGAGGTGCAGGTTTTCGCGCAGGGGCCAGAACTCGCGGCCGATTTTCTTGAAAAGCTGCTGAATTTGTTCCTTGATGGAAGCGCCGCGAGCCGCGATGGCCTCCGCGACCAGGAGGCAAGCGAGGATGCCGTCCTTTTCGGGCACGTGGCCGCGAATGGTGAGGCCCGCGCTTTCTTCGCCGCCCAGCGCGATTTTGTCGGCGCGAATGAGCTGGCCGATGTACTTGAAGCCCACCGGAGTCTGAAACGTGGACTGCCCGCGGAACTTGGCCACGGCGTCAATCATCTGCGAAGTGGCAACGCTGCGCGCGGCGGGCATGTTCCAGTTCCGCGTCTCGACCAGATAATCGTAGACCAGCGCGAGGATTTGGTTCGGAGAAATCCACGTGCCGTCGCTGTCGATGATTCCGAAACGGTCGGCGTCCCCGTCGGTGGCCAGGCCGGCGGCGGCGCCGGAGTCCGTCACCGCCTTGCGAAGCGGCGCGAGATTTTCTTCGGATACGTCGGGACCGGTGCCGTCGAAGAGGCAATCGCGGTTGGTGCGCAGAGCTTGCACTTTGACGCCGTGATCGGTGAGTGTGCGGTCGAGATAGCCGGCGCCGCAGCCATGCAGCACGTCGACGACGAATTTGGACTTGGCTTTGCCCAGGACATCGAAGCGAACCAATTCTTCGATGCGCTTGAGATAGGTTTCGCGTAAATTCACG
>Ga0210406_10001776_pt1 | contig 25608 bp, 15 predicted proteins | sample IncBWC30MmetaG_FD_155454 | JGI IMG/M metagenome (GOLD analysis project Ga0210406, IMG submission 155454) | Forest soil microbial communities from Barre Woods Harvard Forest LTER site, Petersham, Massachusetts, United States - Inc-BW-C-30-M | ecosystem: Environmental > Terrestrial > Soil >... | reverse complement strand
CATTGCCCTCTCAAGGCAAAAATCCGGGTTCGAATCCCGGTATCGCTACCATCTGACAGCTTTGCGAATCCCCTGCAGAAGCGATTCGCCTTGTACTCCCTGGGAGGTAAGTACCTGCATGAGTTCCCGCACCGTAAGTTCCCGCAATCTGGCTTCTCCGCTAAGCAAAAACGACCATCTCCTCCGCTGGGTGGAAAAAATGGCCGAACTCACCCGCCCCGCACGCATCCACTGGGTGGACGGCTCGCAGGAGGAAAACGGCCAGCTTTGCCGTGAAATGGTCGCCAGCGGCACTTTTATCAAGCTCAACGAAAAACTCTGGCCCGGCTGCTTCTACGCCCGCTCCGACCCCAATGACGTCGCTCGTGTAGAAGATCGCACTTTCATCTGCTCCTACTCCAAGGACACCGCCGGCCCCACCAACAATTGGGAAAATCCCTACGACATGCGCCGCAAGCTGAAGGGCCTCTTCAATGGTGCCATGCAAGGCCGCACCATGTACGTCCTCCCCTTCAGCATGGGTCCGATCGGTTCGCCCATGGCAAAAATCGGAGTGCAACTCACCGATTCGCCCTATGTCGTCGTCAACATGCGCATCATGGCCCGTATCGGCCAGCGCGTCTTCGATGAAATCGATAAGGGCGCCCGCGTTGTCCCCTGCATGCACTCGGTCGGCGCGCCGCTTGCTCCCGGCCAAAAAGATGTGCCGTGGCCCTGCAACAAGGAAAAATACATCGTTCATTTCCCGGAGTCGCGCGAAATCTGGTCTTACGGCTCCGGCTACGGCGGCAACGCGCTGCTCGGCAAAAAATGTTTCGCGCTGCGTATCGCTTCGAACATCGCGCGCGACGAAGGCTGGATGGCCGAACACATGCTCATCCTCGGCGTGGAAGATCCCAAGGGGGAAAAAACTTACGTAGCCGCCGCCTTCCCCAGCGCCTGCGGCAAAACCAATTTCGCCATGCTCATCCCCCCCAAGGGTTTCGAAGGCTGGAGGGTTTGGACCGTCGGTGACGATATCGCCTGGATTCGCCCTGACGAAAATGGCGCTCTACGCGCTATGAATCCCGAAGCAGGATTTTTCGGCGTGGCTCCCGGTACCTCCGCAAAAACCAATCCCAACGCCATGGCCACGCTTTCCAAGAACACTATCTTCACCAATACCGCGCTCACTCCCGAAGGCGGGGTCTGGTGGGAAGGTATGACCGACGAGCCACCCGCCGAGCTCATCGATTGGCGGGGCAACCGCTGGACTCCGGAAATCGCCAAGCAGACCGGCGCAAAAGCGGCTCACCCGAACGCCCGCTTCACAGCGCCTGCTTCGCAATGCCCCACCATCGACCCCGCTTGGGAATCTCCCAACGGCGTTCCACTCCACGCTTTCATTTTTGGAGGACGCCGCGCCACCACCATGCCGCTGGTGTATCAGGCTTTCAACTGGAGCTCCGGCGTATACATCGGCGCGACCATGGGCTCGGAAATGACCGCTGCTGCTGCCGGCACCGTCGGCAAAGTTCGCCGCGATCCCATGGCCATGCTCCCGTTCTGCGGCTACCACATGGGCGATTATTTTCGTCACTGGATCAAGATGCAGCGCTCGCTCACCGTCACCCCGCGCATCTTCCACGTGAACTGGTTCCGCAAAGACGCCCAGGGAAAATTCATCTGGCCCGGCTATAGCGAAAACATGCGCGTCCTCAAATGGATCGTCGACCGCGCCCGCGTCCGCGCCCAGGGGCGCGAAACGCCCATCGGCTGGATGCCCGACTACGAAGACATGGAATGGACCGGCCTGGATTTTGCACGCGAAAAATTCGAAGCACTTCAGCAATTCGACGGCAAAGCCTGGCGTCACGAAGTCATCGAACACGAAGAGCTTTTCATCGAACTCCACGATCACTTGCCCAAAGAAATGGTCTACGAGCGTGAACTCCTAATCTGCCGCCTATAACTTCCACTTAGGTTTGCCTTTTCCCGCAGGGCAGGGCATGTCGTGCCCGTCTTAGCCTTTGAAGAGCCGGGCTTCAGCCGGCTTTTCTCTTGCGCTTGCGGCGCCCGACCTTCAGATCGGTTCTTTTCTCCGTATTCTCACCTTGCCGTTTCCGATACGGGCATGATCTGTTCCGCCCAGCTTGTTTTCTTCTGCGCTTGCACCGTCTTGTTTTCTCACAACCAGAAAATACCCTGTCTTAAATCGAATTAAATTTCCTGCCCCACAAACCTGAACTTCGTTTAAAGTATCCGGGTTGTCCCGCTGTGTTCTTGGAGGCACCATGAAGAACCATCTTCAATCCCGCCGCAAATTTCTGGTGCAAACCGCAGCGGCAGCGGCTGGCCTCACCATCGTCCCTCGCCGCGTGCTCGGCGGGGCGAACTACGTCGCGCCCAGCGACAAACTCAACATCGCCTTCATCGGCGTAGGCTCGCAAGGTCAACGCGTCATGCGAGAATTCCTGCAGCAGCCCGACGTACAAGGCGTAGCCGTCTGCGATCCCAATAAAATAGGCGCTAATCACCCGCAGTGGGATACGCACGAATTCGCCAATTCTGTTCACAAATTGCTTGGCGTCAGTAGCGGATGGGACTGGCTCAGCCCGGACACTCCCATTCAACTCACTCATTCCATGCGAGCCCCCGCAGGCGTTTCCGGCCGCGAACCTTGCCAGAAAATCGTGAACGCCTACTACGCCACTCAACAACGCTCCGGCCAATATCACGGCTGCGCGGCCTACAGCGACTTCCGCGAACTGCTCGAAAAGCAAAAAGATCTCGACGCCGTGGTAGTCTGCACCACCGACAATCTCCACGCGGCCGTCTCCGCCGCCGCGATGAAAAAAGGCAAACACGTCTTCTGCCAGAAGCCGCTAACCCACACCATTTACGAAGCCCGCCGCTTGGCCGAAATTGCCAAACAAAGCGGCGTCGCAACTCAGATCGCCGTAGCCAACCAGGCGTCGGAATCGACGCGCTTGCTGTGCGAATGGATTTGGGATGGCGCGATCGGTCCGGTGCGCGAAGTCGTGAATTGGTCCAGCCGTCCCTTCTGGCCGCAGGGGCTCGACCGTCCCAAAGAGACCGAACCAGTGCCTGACGGTTTGGATTGGAACCTGTGGCTCGGTCCGGCGCCCGAACGTCTTTTCAACCGCGCTTACCTGCCCTTCGTCTGGCGCGGTTGGAGCGATTTTGGCTGCGGCGCACTGGGCGACATGGGCTCGTACAGCTTCGACACGATTTTTCGTGTGTTGAAGCTGGAAGCGCCTTCCAGCATCGAAGCCAGCTCCACCGATCGCTACGACGAAACGTATCCGCTCGCTTCCATCATCCACTACAATTTTCCCGCGCGTGGCGACATGCCAGCGGTGAAATTCAGCTGGTATGACGGCGGCCTGCTCCCGCCCCGTCCTGCTGAACTGCCGGAAAACGTTCCGCTGAAAGGGGACGGCGAAGAAGCTGACGAAGGGCTTCTTTTCATCGGCGATCGCGGCAAAATTCTTTGCGCCTTCAATGGCGGGAGTCCGAGGCTCATCCCCGAATCGAAGATGCAGAGCTACAAACAACCGCCAAAAACACTGCCCCGGTCTCCAGGCAACGATCGCGAATGGCTGGACGCTGCCAAAGGGGGCAAAACCAAGCCCGGCGGCAACTTCGAATTTTCCGGGATGGTTACCGAGACTCTGCTGCTTGGCAACATCGCCACGCAGTTGGGACAACGTATCGAGTGGAACCGCGCAGAGTTGAAAGTGGCGAACTCGACAAAAGCCGACAATTACATTCGGCCGGAGCGGCGCGCTCATTGGGAGCTTTAATAACATCTGTGCAGCGCAATCAATCGAATTGCAATAACCACAACGATGGAGGCAGCAATGTCCGGAATTTCCAGAAGAACATTTATTAAGGACGCCGCCTCGCACGCGGCGGTAGCCGGATTCCTCGCAACTGCAGGAAGCCCGCGCCTCGGCGCCAATCCTCTGGGCATGCCCATCGGATGCCAGACCTGGCCAGTCAGGGAAATGATTGGCAAGGATTTTCCCGGAACCATCAAGCAACTCGCCGCTGCCGGTTTTCAGTCCGTTGAGCTGTGCTCGCCGGTCGGTTACGCCGATGAAGGCTTCGCCGGCCTTGCCAAATACAAAGGCGCAGAGCTTCGCAAAATCCTGGGCGATGCAGGCCTGACCTCTGTGAGTTCTCATTTCCAGATCGAAGAACTCAGGGCCAATCAGCAAGACCGGATCGCCTGGGCCAAAGATGTTGGCCTGACGCAAATGCTGGTACCCACTCTCAACGGCCCAAAAAATCCCACGATGGACGACGTCAAGCGCGCCGCCGACGAATACAACAAAATGGCGGAAAACGCAGCGCAGGCGGGCATGCAACAGGGTTTGCACACCGAAGATTTTGAACTCTCGACGGTCGGCGGCCAGCGCACCTACGACGTTTTGCTCGGCCTTCTCGATCCCCGGCTGGTCAAATTCCAGTTCCAAGTCGCCAACATCAGCCGTGGCTACGATGCCGCCGAATATTTCACCAAATATCCCGGCCGCTTCCTCTCCATGCACGTACAAGGCTGGTCCACGCAAAGCAAAAAAATGATGCCCGTAGGCCAGGACTCTCTCGATTGGAAGAGAATTTTCTCCGCCGCAAGAACCGCCGGCATCAAGAACTATTTCGTCGAAATGAACCTGGACCTGATGAAAGCCAGTGTCCCTTACCTGCGCACTCTACAAGTCTGATAAAGCTGTTCACCTGCAATCGCGAAGAAGTTCGTAACTGCGCACAGCATCGCCCCTCACCTCACTCATTTCACCTCAGAGAAATGCTTCATAAAACAAAAAATGGGAGGCGCAACTAGCGCCTCCCGTTTTTCCCGATTTCCAAGTCTGGCTAGTGTCCGAAGCTAGAACGAGTACTTCAGCCAGAACTTGATCTGCCGGGTTCCATTAATAGTTGACGCGATGTTCCCGAAGTTCGGATTCATCAGGTTGAAGCTGTTGACGCCACCGTCGGTAAACAGGTTTGGACGATTGAACGCATTGAAAAATTCAGTACGGAAGGGAAGAGCTTGGTGTTCGAGGAACCGGAACGACCGCTGCACGCTGGTGTCATAGAAAACCTGCCAGGCCAATAGAAGGGTCCCTGAGGACCCTCCCTGGTGACAACGATCCGAAAGAGCCTGCTAGAACTTGAAGGTGAACCCGAAGCGGATGCTGCGGAAGCCGCCGTTCTGCAATGTCGGGTCGCCGAAACCGGTGAACTCCTGCTTCAAGCCCGCATCATCGATGAAAGGATCAATGCCTCCACCGACGCTACCAAAGTTCGGGTGGTTGAAAACATTGGTCATGGTCGTGTGAAAAATCACGTCCAACCTCTCTTTCACTTTAAAGTTCTTGTAAAGAGAGAAGTTACCGGTGTTCGTTCCAGCGTCACGCAAACTGTTACGCGCCGCATTGCCAAAGGGAGAATTGAACACGGTCGTGGCTACGGGCGTGTTGGCGATGAAGCGCACGTCCTTGTTTGTCACCGTCGTACCGACAGTATCGCCCTTGTTGATGGCGTTCAGGCTGATCAACTGCGTCGCTGCGAATGTGCAGCCCACATTGAAGTCGTTACAGGCATCGCCGGCGAAAATACCCACAGTATTCACAGGAGCGCTCGCGTTGCCCAGGAAAGGGCGCAAGTTCTGGTCCACGGTGCCTGCGAACGCCGCCGTAAATGCATTGTCGTAGAGAGGCCCTCCGCCATTTAAAGCGAACTGAATCGGAGTGTAGGTTTGGCCGGAAGTGATGAAGTACGTTCCCGCGACGGCCCAGCCACCCAGAATGTGACCGACAATGCCCTCCTGCGAACGGAACAGAGGTATCTGCTCGTAGAAGGTCATTGTGAAACTATTCGGGAAATCCAGGCCAGAGAGCCCGTGTTCGGTCCCGGTGAAATTGACCTGGCTTTGCGAGAAAGCGCTGGTACTGCCGCCCACACCGGTTCCGAAGATATCGTCGACATTGTCGGTGGTCTTGCTGTACGTGTAGTTGGTACGCAGCGTCAACTGATGCCAGAGCTGATTGGAGCGAAGCTCAAGCTGCAACCCATTGTAGTCCGAGACACCAGTATTCGTGCGTTGCCGGACGATCCCTTCGTTGCAATTGATGCGTCCGATGGCTTGCGGTACCGCTGCTTGGCTGGCCGGACATGGCGTTTCCCCGGCGGGGATAAGGTTCGGAAATGCCGCGGCAAGACCTGCGATATCCGGATTGGCGTTGATGGATTGATAGAGCCTCGATCCATGATTGCCCACGTACCGCACCTCGAAAACAGCCCCACCAGCGATTTCGCGCTGGATGCCCAGACTCCATTCGTGCGTCTGCTGAGGTTCAAAGTTGGGCGGAATACTGGTGTTATTGAAGATTCGTGGGTCGAAAACCCCTGTCGTCAAATTCCCCGCAAGCAGCGAACGAACATTAGGCCCGGTCGGATTGGCTGGCAATTGAATCCCTGCGGCGGTCGCGCCGGTAAGTGTGTTGAGCAAGGCTACGGGAGCGGAAGAAGAGATATTGGTATAGATGTTGTAGAACGCCGGGTCATACGCGATGCGGTAGCCGCCACGAATGACCGTTTTTCCATTGCCGGTAAATTTGCCGCCGAACCCCGGAGTCCAGGCAAAACCCACGGACGGAGCCCAACTATTCTTCGGCGCGTTGAGAAACGGGAAGGTGGTGACGGATAGGGGCAGTTGTGGATCGAAAAGGGGATTCGGTCCGGTCTGATTCGCCGTTGTCAGCTTATTGAAGAGGTTTGCCGGCTGACCGTAATAGGACCAATCAATTCCCAAATTCAAGGTAAGGTTTTTCTTTACTTTGAAGTCGTCTCCGAAGTAAAGGAAAGTGTCCTTCTCTCGGAAATCGAGGTCAGAATTTCCAGAGGCAATTCGTATTCTATTGGGTTCATTATTTCCCAGGGCAGCGAAATCGGTAAAGCGAAAGGTACCGTTCAGGTTAGGTAGAAAGGCGTTCGGAGATCGCTGGTAAGTGAAGTTCACGCCGGCCTTCAACGCATGGCGTCCGACGAAGTAGCTCCAGTTGTCCTGGAACTGATAGTCATTGACGATACGGCCTTGCGGTGCGTTCGTTGCCGGCCCAAATGACAGGAATTGGGGATTGTTGAAGGTAATCTGCGAAAGGGCATCACCTATGTTTCCTTGATTCGGAACCGTATTGCCGATCGTGTTTCCGCCAAACTCGACGTTCAGTCTGCCGTAACTGGCCCGGAATTCGTTGGACATGCGGCTGGAAATCGTTCGAACCCAGCTAAAAGCATAGTCCTGCGAAAGCGCAGGTACGTTGACCGGATAACCCGACGCGGCTGTGCCGAACGAATCAGCATTGAAAAATGTAGAGCGATTAAAGAGATAGCGTCCCGAGAAATGATTCTTGCCAGTTTGAATGTCGAGCCGGATAGGAAAGTTATAGGATTTTGACCCGGTCGGGAGAAGGCGTTGAACGCCGCCAACTTCGACACCGGGACAGCCTGCCACAGAACCGCTTGCGCCCGGAACCGGAATGAATGGGTTTTGCGGAGTGGGATTGCCGCCCTGCACTCCATACGGGCCGAATAGCTGCAGCGCTTGGATCGCGGTACTGTTTGGGAAGCACGCCGCGAGTGTTGCCAGGCCGGCTGGCGTCGGAGTCAGGTTCCCAGAGGCAAACACTTGTTGTTGAGAGACGATTTCGTCGTCGAAACCGCCGAAGAAAAACACATGATCCCTCCAGAGCGGCCCGCCGATGGTTCCGCCGGTAAACTCGTCGTTAAAGCGAGGAACCTTGGTCAGTCCTTCGAAGGCTTTCTGCGTATTGGTCAGTGTGTTGAGGGCGGAGCTGCTTTCGGTACCGTATACTTCACCGTGGACGTTATTCGTGCCGGCCTTAGTGCTGATGTTCACAACCGAGCCGGAATTGCGGCCGTACTCGGGGCCGAAATTGTCTGTGATGACCTGGTATTCGTCGACAAAGTGTGTGTCGGACACAAACAGGCCGGGTCCGCCAACGGAATTGTCGTTGTTGTTCTGACCGTCGATTTGTTGGTCGTTGTTGCGGCCACGGATCCCGTTTACTGAAAATCCGACTCCGTTGGTGTTCGAAAAACCTGCGTCGCGACTGCTCGTAACTCCCGGCAGGGTCACGGCGAGAAGGTCAAGGCCTTGATTCTCCGCAATGCCCGGGAAGGTGGCAATGTTGGAAGTTGAAAAAGCATTCGTGACCTGTGCCTCCGAGGTTTCCAGGAGAGGCAGACTGGAACTAACCTCGACGGTCGAGCTAATCTCGCCAACCTCCAATCTGATCGAACCGAGGCCATGGTCCGCGCCAAGCGTCACATCTATATTTTCAATAACAGTTTTGTTGAACCCTGACTTTGAAACTTCCAAACGATACTTTCCGATCGACAGCAAGCCAAAGCGAAACAGACCGGCGCCGTCACTCGTAACCGTGGCTGTTTCGTTCGTATCCGCGTTCACGATCTTGATCGACGCATCGGGAATCGATGCACCTTGAGGGTCTACGATGCTCCCGGAGACCGACCCCTTGGACACTTGCGCGTCTACGGTTTGCTGGCTGACAAACGACAGGATCAACATCATGACTACGAGCAGCGACGCAAAACAGAAATAGGACTTACCGGAACAGGTTTTGCTTCGATTCCTAGAAATAGATGCGACACTTCGATTCATTCCCACACCCCTTTTTGATGCTGCTGATCGACTGCTGAACGCAGATAGCGCGTCACCCCAACGGGCGCAGCTATCCATGCAAGTCGGCGGCCAAAATCATGTTTGGCAGACAAAGTCGCCGTCTGACAATTTTATCTTTTTCATTTTCAATTGATTAGCCGATAAGTAATCTTCCAGATGTTAAATATATTGCTCGCCGTAAATGTCACAGGTTTGTCTGCGTTTTGTCGTGGTTATGAATTCGCGGAAAAGAGGTGCGAAATCGCTACTGGAAAACGTAGAGACAAAAAATGTCGTGTCCAAAAAATTTTCAAAAATTTCGAATTATTTAGCACGAACACGTAACCAAACCTATTCTTCCGGCGTCTCACACTACGGCAGCATTACGTTTATTTTGTTGTTTCACCGTTCGCATTTTTAGATGCGGAGCGTTTTCCGCATTCTATTTTGTTTATTACGTTATTATACTATACTTGGTAGTTAACTAATTATAATTGTCGTTCCTTTTGTTCATCCGACGCTGATTTCTGCTTCACCATCAGCCGCAGCTGCATCCGAATATTTCATAAATGTCCCGGCCCGCTTCGAAAAAGACCTCGACCTGATGAAAGCCAGCGTCCCTACCTCCGCTCTCTGCAAATTTGATGAACTCGAACTAAACGGGACGAGGTTCGCCTGAGCGACCATAGATTTTCTGCCCGTACTACATAACTCTCCCTATTGACGGCAATCAGAAGGCGTTCTACGGTCCGAACGTTGTTGAGGTGTACGTAACAGAAATAGATAACAAATGACGACGCACGGTTGCTGTTGGTCTCTGTCGGCGTTGGCTACGGGCGAGTCCCATCCGCTGGTCAACCGCAGTGCGACAGAGATTAGATTCTTCAGGTTACCCAACCAGAAAACTGATTTCCATTTCCTGCCGCGCTGAATGTTTACCCCGAAAGGCGATGTTTGAACGGACCCACCCGCATGTCCATCGGCGCGCCATCCACCTATCCACTCCAGGTAGTCACGAAAGAAGGGGTTTCTTCATGAGAGAAAGACGACTTACAGCGCTGATGATACTCTGCGCGGCGGTCGCGGCAACGTTGCTGATCTCCACCCAGTTCATGTCGGCGCAAAATGGAAAAGGAAAAGAAGGCAAGGGAAATGATAAAGACCAGCCACCGCCGTTTTACAATCCGTACCCGCCGGGGATCCTCCCGGCCGATTTGGATTCCGAGATAGCCCGGGTCATACGTGAAGTTGATTTCATCGAAAGCGAAGCGCTCGCACAACTACGTGCCTTGCCCCCTCCGACCCTCACAAATCAACCGCCAGTATTGGCCCACACCGGACAAAGATTAAACGTCCTACTGGGCAAGGCCATGAATTTCGACAAGAATATATCCCCCTTCGGGAACAGAGCCTGCGCGTTCTGCCATATGCCGTACGCCGGCTTTGGCACATCGATCCCATCGGTCAATCTGACCATGATCGCGTATCCCGGATCATTTCAGTTTCGGGCCGGCAAGCGGAACCCGCAGAGATACACTTATTCACCCAGTTTCCCCGTACTCAACTTCAACGAAACCCAGCAAGCGTTTTTTGGCGGAAACTTCTGGGATTCGCGGGCGACCGGCTATAGGCTGGGAAGTCCCGACCAAGAACAGGCGCAGGGCCCTCCGGTCGATACGCAAGAACACGCGTTGCCGGACACGGCTTGCATCGCGTTCCGGCTTCAGACCGCGGTGTATAAGTCCTTCTTCATCCAAGTATGGGGCGATGCCATAGATGCAATTAAGTTCCCACCCAACACCGAAGAAATCTGCGAAACCCCAGGAGGAGCTGCGGTGTTCGGTACGAACACCATGCCGATTAAACTGTCTTCTACGGACCGCTCCATCGCAAGCGATGTCTACACTCATTGGGCACAATCGCTTGATCAATATGAAACTTCGCCCGATGTCAGCGCCTTTTCTTCAAAATTCGACGCCTTCCTGCATGACCCAGCCGCAAATCCGTTGTCCCCAGATGAAATGGCCGGTTACAACCTGTTCCGTGGCAAAGCGAACTGCAACTCCTGCCATCTGGATGGCAGGTCCACTGCGCCAACGCCTGCAAACGGCGCCGCTCCGAGCGGCGAAGATACTGGCGCTCCGGCCGACACGAGACCGGTGTTCACCTGCTTCGGCTCGGCTAATCTCGGACTGCCGCTCAATCCGAGGGATGCGATTTACTATCAGAACACGCCGGATTTCTTCGGCTTCACCGCAAATCCCTTTGGCTTCGGCTTCAGAGACCTGGGTCTAGGAACTTTCCTTCGAAGCGGTCCCGGCTCTTGGGTAAGCCCGAATGACGATTGGACGCAATTTGCGCCGAAGTCGGACGGCCTAATGCAGACATCCTCGGCGCGCAACGCCGCCTTGGTGCCACCACAGTGTCCTTCTACAGAGGCTCCCGGGCCGTACTTCCAGAAGGAGTTCTTCCACAACGGCTACATCAAGAGCCTGAAACAACTCGTGCACTTCTACAACACCCGCGACGTTACCGCATTTAGGTTCACCGTCACTTCCGGGCACTGCCCGTCAGGAACGGTCGAAAAAGTAAACTGCTGGCCAGAACCCGAAGTTCCCAACAACCTTGACATGACGATTGGCATGCTCGGGTTGACCGATACCGAGGAGAACCAGATCGTTGCCTTCCTCCAGACGCTCTCGGACGGATTCACACGACCCTATCCTGACATCAATACGTTTACAGGCATGTGCATGACGTGCAACCCCGCCACAGATCCAAATTGTTCACCGTCGAGGCAAGGAAACGGCTTCCTTATTCCGACACCGCCTCTGCCGCCGTGTGCATCGGCGATATGCGGCGTTGCGCCTTTGCCGGGACCTAAACCCATTCCGTGATAAATGTCGGTGGGCTCGCGCCCATCTGAACATCTCTCCTCTGCTCGTCCGTCTCGCAAAACGCGGGCGGACGAGCAAGAGCGAGATATCACGAAAAGTCGACTCTCGCTTGTATTTGTACAGAATCATCTAGCGCGCAATTTCTTTGAGGTGTGATATGAATCGACTGCTCGCGACACTGGCAATTACGGTCTTGACCGGCGGCTTGCTCCTCTCAAATCCAATCTCGGCTCAGTTCGTTCCTTCCGCCAAGAAAGCCGCGCATGTCCACATCCTCAAAGGACCGGAGCTTGAATCAGCCACAGAAAGTCTGACCATTATCAGGTGGACCTCCGACAACCCTGGCGGCTCGCCGGAGCACTTTGGAGTTGTGCACTACGGCACGGATCCCAAGAACCTGAGCCAAACCGCCAAATCGCACATCCGGCTGAACCCGACCCATTCCTATACGGATTTCCGCGTTCGCATCGAAGGCCTCCAGCCGAAGACCACCTACTACTACGCAGTGGACTCAATGGACCCTCGTGGCACGACCGACGGAGTGAACAGCCCGGTAAAAACCTTCACGACACCATAGCCGAGCAACCAAAAAAGGCGGCTCCGCCTTGCCTTCTGCCGGTTCCGTTCGAATCATCGTGCAATCTCTGCTGGCACACCAAACCCCTCCCAGGATTAACCCTTCCTGCCTCGCGCGCCTAAACTCCCGTCAACCGTGCCCCACGCACCACTTTTCCCAGCGCTCTATCGTCACGGCACCATCGCCGCCGTTTTTGGCTTCTGCGCGCTCACCGTCTACTGTGACCTCGCGTGGCGCAGTCTCAAACACCGCCTCATTGTTTCGCTTCCGCCGATCGTCGAACCGCGCCCCTGGTCCGCGTTTCAATATCTGGCGTGGGGGGCGGGCGCATCCGTTCTTTGCTTCATGCTCGCTGGCGCTGCTGACGCTCCCACGTTCCTCGATCACGTTGTCGGCGCGCTCATGGGACTCTGCGGCACGATCTTCGCGTTCATGTTCGGCTTTGGTCTGGTCGCTCTTTGGAATCTATGCCGGGAATCCATCCAGCAACTAAAAGTAGAACTGCAATTCCGTCGCTACATCCAATCCTACGGCGTCAAGCCGCCGTCATTCCTGCCCGCCTTTCCTCTGGCCATTCTCGGTCTGGCCTTCGGTGTCGGCGTATTTCTGGCAATCGGCGTCGTCGGCCACTACCTGGAAAAATGGCATCTCTTCTCACTTGAGTTGGTATGGCTTCCCATCGTCGCCATGTTCTACGCACTCTGGAAAAGCCGCAGTCACGCCGCGCTGCTCCTCCGCCTCATCCTGCTGGTATTCTTCTCACTCATCATTCTGCCGTTCGTGGTTTTCCTGCTCGCCTGGACCGCCTCGCAAACCGCCCCACTACTCGTCACCATCCTCGCCGCTATCACCATCCTCAATGCCGCCTTTTACGCCCGTTGGGTCCACCTGCCCGCCCTAGCCAACAACCTGGAGTGATCCTCCAGTGAATTTGAATCTTTCTTCTCTGTTTACTTTTTTCTAGCCCTTGTAGTGGCCGGCCTTCAGGCCGGTTCTTTTCTTTGGTGGCACAGCCACGCTTGGCGGTGTGCGGTGTCAGCCGCCTCAAATCCACCATCGGCCTCCCACTTTCTCTCTCCATTTACGACCCAATCCGTGCTCCAGGCCAAATCAAATCCACCAACCCCACCAGCCCCAGCGTCCCCAACATCAAATGCACAGCACGTTCAACAGTCCCACCACAAACGCCACAACCGTAATCAAATCGAACTCCTTCTCCATCATCCGGAAAAAATTCAATCCCGCAATCCCGCAAAACGTTCCGATTCCGCCATATCCCATCATCACTAAATCTTCCAGCACATCCTTCCAGCGCGGCGCCGCGCCATACGCATAATCTCGCGGTTAAACAGCAGCGCCCTCCCGTTGTAAATAATCGCCACCGCACCGTATCTTTCTTTGAGCCCCAGCCCGCCACCATCCGCCCGCACTATACCGTAACGCTTTCTCCCCGTTCTTTTCCCCAGCGACGCACCGCAAATTCGACATGCTCTTTCGCCAGTCGATTCGATCCTTGCATTTCTCGCCAATCATTCTTCTTGATAATTTAATCGACCCGTGAAAATACTAGCTGCCTGTTGTATGGGCCGGAACCGCAGGGCGCCTAGCCCATGGGCTAACAAGACTCCCTTCCCGAACCGGCAAGTGCCTGCTGGCCAGGCACTCGTAGCACTTTGAAAACTGAGCATCCGAGGATGCCAAGTCCTGGGCGAAGCCAAGACTCTCTCTCGGCGCTTTTTGCGCTCTTTCACAAATAAGTTCTGTATTTGCCACCCTTACGCAAAATACCCGGGGGTTGGGGTACAGATTCTCTCCCTGCGATCGCAAGGGAAACCGCACCCACTTAAGTCCCTTAGATCTCATACTTAGCAGGAGTGCGCTGCGTAAGTCCTTTTGACGCCCTCACCGCTTGATTCTAGGGGTACGCGAACCGTCTCGGCTTGACGCTAGGCTGCATCAGCTTCTGATGACTGATTATTGATCTACTTCCGCCTACTTCGCGAACGGTCTCGAGCCCGTCACACCTTTGCCTTCGGTTACCACCACTGTCTGCCCGGCGTTCACGTTCGATAGCTTATCCACTTGACCGCTCGGCCAGCGAATCTCCACCGCCTCAGCCTTCGTCAACTGCCCCAGGCCAAACGTCAGCGCCAATTCATTCGCTGCAAGATAACTCGATCCACTCTTCAGCATCTGCGTTTGCGTTCCATCCGAAGTTGTCACTCGCACCGCAGCGCCGATTCCATCACGATTTGATTTCGTCCCAATCAATTTGAATCGAACGCTGCGATTTGGTTTCTCTTTCGACGCGCCCGCGGCAACGTTCCGGAAAAGATGCACCGCGCCGCCATTCGTAGAAAGCAGCACATCCAGCCGCCCATCATTAGATACATCTGCGTAAGCAGCCGATCTTCCCACGCGCGCCACGGCAAATTCCGCTCCCGCCGATTTCGTCACCTCCGCAAATTTTCCTTTGCCCAGATTTCGGAAAAGATGCGGCGGCTCCGCGAACTTCACATTCACCTGCACTTTTTGAATGTCCGGATCAATGTGGCCATTCACCACCAGAATATCCGGCCAGCCATCCAGGTCGTAATCGAAAAAAAAGCACCCAAACCCAAGTGTCAGCAGCGAAGCGCGGCCTACATCAGAGCGCGGCGCTTCGTCCACGAACAAACCTTTGCCTTCGTTGTGATAGAGAGAAATCATTTGATTCGAGAAATTCGTGATCATCAGGCTGGTATTGCCACTACGGTCGTAATCGCCAGTGTCCACGCCCATTCCCGCGCGCGCCACGCCGTCTTCGCTGAACGCCACCCCCGCCACCACCGCCTTTTCGGTGAACGTTCCATTCGCATTGTTGTGGTACAGCTTGTTAGGTTGCGTGTCGTTGGAAAAAAGCAAATCCGGCCAGCCGTCATTGTCGTAATCAAGGATGGCAACCCCCAGCGTCTTCGAAGTTGGCTCGCCGAGTCCAGCTTTCTGCGTCACATCGGAGAAAGTTACGTTTCCGCTGCTGTCTTTACCATTGTTGTGCCACAGTCGCACCGCAGTTCCTTTGTACGATTCCGGCGTGCAATACGATTTGCTCTTGCCGTCCATCGTGCAATAAAGATCGGTCTCCGGCGACCACTGCACGTAATTGCCGACCACGAGATCGAGCTTGCCGTCTTTGTCGTAGTCAACCCAAGCGGCGCTGGTGCTAAATTCCTTTAAGCCGCCGAGACCTGCCTTCTGCGTAACGTCAGTAAACGTGCCATTTCCATTGTTGTGAAACAGATGAGATTGACCGTAGGCAGTGACAAACAGATCGTCGTAGCCGTCGTTGTCGTAGTCACCGACGGCTACGCCAATGCCGTACATCTCGACATCGAGGCCCGCCTTGTGCGTGACGTCAGTAAAAGTCCCGTCGTGATTGTTATGATACAGCTTTGGCGTGGTGCGCTTTTGCCCGTGCCCCGGCCAGTCCGTCCCGTTCACCAGAAAAATATCCGGCCACCCGTCGTTGTCGTAGTCGATGAAGGCTACTCCCGGGCCCACCGTCTCCGGCAAAAATTTTTTGCCAAAGGCACCGTTGTTGTGAACGAAGTGAATTCCGGCTTTCGCCGTGACATCCTGAAACGTAACGCCAGCGTCGGCGGACTGCGCATTCGCGACCGGAGAAAGACCAAATGAAAATAGTAAATAGAGAATAGAAAAGAGAGCAGCGCTGAATGCAGACAATTTCTTCAAGATTTCTCCACGGGATTTTCGCGGCCGACACCCAGTGCATCGGCGACGCGATTGATGTAGTTGAACCAGGACGCAATCAAGGTGATTTGCAAAATTCCTTGGTCGTCGAAACTGACGGCGCGCAGTTTGTCCAAATCCTCCGGACTACATTGCGTTGCATCTTTGGTGAGTTTCACCACGTAATCGCACATCACGCGTTCCTGCTCGGTAATCGGCGCAGTGCGATAATCGCGGCGTAGTGCCTCGATCAGCGAATCGTCCAGCGTCACTCTACGCAGAAACTCTGCGTGGGATTCGATTCAATAGTGGCACCGGTTAGTAATCGAAACCATGGTCGCGATCATTTCGTGTTGCCGGCGCTGCAGCGGCAACTCCGGCGCCATCATCGCGCCGAATGCGCTGAAGGCGTGAAAGAGCACATCCGGCAGAAGCGTATGCGAGCCGACAATGCTGGCCTCGAAGCCATGGTTCACCGCTGGCACCGGGGTCGCATACTCTGGTGGATACAATTTTCGTTCGGCTTCGATCGCAGCTTTTACTCGCTGGTCGTCCTCCATGGAAATTGTTTTGATCCAGGTCATTTATTTTTATTTCCTCGGCGCAATGTATTTGAAATCAATCTGTCCCGGCCGAAGTCGCTGCCGATCCGCTGCTTCGCGAATTTCCGGGTTTCCTCGAAGAAGTTGCCTGTTTTTGTGCCTTGCGTGTACCTGGCTTGGCAGCACTCAGCGCCACAGAAACGTGTTCGTGAACTGACTGGCGCTCGTTGTTGTCTTCCGGATGATTCTGGCGATATGGCCCGGTGATTGCCTGCGAAGACTCGTCAGCCTTGTAGCGCAAATAGCGGATTTTGTGCGCTTCCGCTTTGCCGTCGTCACCGAGGCCGTTGTAGCAGAGCATTAAATTGTAGTGGGCCTGCAGGTCTTCGGGATCGATGGTAAGCGTAGTTTCAAATTCTTTCACCGCGTCGGAATATTTCTTTTGCAGGAAATAAATGCGGCCGAGTTCATTGCGCACCACGCGATCGCGCGGATATTGCTGCAGCACACTTTGCAATTTCGCGATGGCTTCGTCGTACTTGCCTTCTTCTTTCAAATCACGCGCATAGAAATAATTCGCGCGCGCCAGATTCGGCCTCAGCGACAACGCTTTGTCCAGCACCTTGAACGCGCCGGCGGTATCGCCTTCCTGAGTGCGTACTCTTCCGATATTTACCCAGCCATCGAAATTATTTGGATCGGCTTCCGTGGCTTTAATGAAAGCGGCTTCGGCGCCCTTAAAATCGTTCTGCAGAAATAATCCGATGCCGTAGTCATTCCAGCGCATCCAGTCGTCCTTCACCGCGATTGCGTTGGGAGTTGGCGCAGGATCCTTTTTCGCCAGTACCGAGATGCTTTTGCTGTCTTCCGCGACCGTGATGATGGGAAGATCGGGAATCTTTTTTAGCGCGCCAGCAACTCCGCTGGTGTCGCCGTGAAACGCGAATTTACGGTCGTCGTAATTGGGAGTGGTCGCGCCTTTTGGCTGAGTGGGATCCTCTTCACCAGCATAGGAAAACTGCGTATTCCACCACATGAATTTTCTGTAGTTGAGCTTGGCGTGGAGATTTATTATGTCGCCGGCAGTTTCCGGAATGTGCATGCGGAAATGCACAGTGTCTGCCGCACCGGGCGGAATCAGGTGCACGAACACAGTTGCCCTGCTGGACCAGGCATTGCGCTTGTTGATGACGTTACCGTGGGCGTCAATTTGCTGCGAGCGATAGAAATGCGCGCCGGGTTCGACGGGACCTTTGCCGTTGTCCTCGACTTTGCCGCTCCAGAAAATGACCTGGCCTTTTTCGTCGGTGCCTTGCAGTTCCAGCCAGACGTCGAAGGCATCCACCGTGCCACCAGGAAAAAAGTGACCGACTTTGCGGGTTCGAACGACAACGTCCACCAGATAATCGTCGCCGCGGCGGACAGAGGCTTGCACACGCCCGAGCGGCGCGGTGATGGGACGCGCCTGGCCTTTGGTTCCTTGCGGAGAAGTCACGTCGGCTTCTTCGCCGACGGCGAAAGTGGTGGAAAGTTCCTGGCCGTTGGCTAGAGGCGAAGCCGCAGGATGGGGAATGTTTTTTTCGGCAGGAGAAATTCCAAACACGTCAACGGTGACTTGCTTGTCCTGGAGAAATTTCACGCTCTGCGCCAGTTGCACGGGATCTTCGTTGGCGGTGGGCACCGCTGTGTTGGCTCCGGGAAAGCGGTGTGAGTGAACAAATCCGTTGCTGTTGCCTTCATCTTGCGAAGGCAGCAGCGGCATGTGGCAATCGGCGCACATCATGGAATTTGCCGGATAGTAGAAGGAGCGGGCGCCCTGGCCGGAAACGCCGCTGGCTTGCCAGTTATCGTATTCATTGAAGCCGCGCACCCAGCGATATTTATTGACGGGAACGTCGAGATGAACTTTATGGCAGCCAGAGCAGAATTCCGCGGTCTGCTCACGCATGAAAGGCTTCAAGAAAGTGCGGCGATGCGGCTCGGGGTTTACTTTCACCATGAAGTCGTGCAACGCGCGTATCACCGGATTCTCGCTGGCGGCGAGTTCGTGGAGCTTCGGATATTCCAGGACAAAATCACCCTGGCCCATGGTGCTTTTCACTTTAACGATGCTGTGGCACATCATGCAGCTGAGGCCAGCTTGCGCGGCGGGCGTGTTTTCAATCTGGCGAACGGGCGTGTCAAACATGCCGCTGAAAAGCAGCGCGGGATCGTGGCAGCCTGCGCACCACTTGGAAGACTTCACGCCCGCGACATCCTGCATGTACTCGATGCTTTTGCGATACCACTGATTGTTGAAGGAAGAGAAATGGTGGGCGGAGCTGTTCCACTGTTTGTAGATGTCAGAGTGGCAGCGTTCGCAGGCTTGCGACTGCATGAAATATTTTGCGGGGATGTTCTTGCCGTTTCTGGTTTGCACCGAACTCGGAAAAAACTTTCCGTTGGGGCCATCGCCTTCGCCATCCATCGTTTCCGTGGACATCTGCGGATTGACGACTCGATTACCGTTTTTCCAGGCGATATTGCGAGTCCACCAGGAACCGCCAGCGATTCCGGCCAAGAGCACAGCCAGCACAACGAAACTGGTAGCGGCTCCGGCAAATCCTTTACCCAGCCAGCCGCGTCGCGAGAGCCAGGAAGTGGCGACTAGCAAGACTCCCGCAGCGCAGAGCGCAATGTGCAAATAAAGCCAAAATCGAAAACGACTCGGCGTCCCGATTTTGATCAGCACCAGACCGAGCAAAGTTCCCGCGGCGACCAGCAACCATCCGAAACGAATTTCCAGCGGGCCATCACGAAATACTTGAGGCAAAATTGCAAGGAGAAGAACAGCAAGAAGAATTCCTGCTCCGGTGTGAAGCAGGACGCCACCGCCGTAAACAATGGTGGCAGTGGGATATGCGTATAAATAAATCGCGGAAAGAGTCAGAAGAAAAAGAAGTGGAAACCGCCAGCGAGTCATAGCCCCGTTACCCCGAAACACAGATTTTTCCACTCGCCGACCCCCAGGAAATGCGAACGCGGCCGGAATGACTTGGGGTATCCGACCGCGTCGTGAAGGGGTGCTCCCGAGGTGTCATGAAAACCGAAAAATCGGGCAGCGCTGATTACCTTGTTGGGAGCATTTATACGGGGCAGAGCAAGAACGCACAATAATGCAAACATACTAGAATTATCGGGCAAGTGTAAGGGCTTCATTTTCATGCAGTTCGTAGGCCTTGGCGGTCGAGATGTTTCTGAATTCCTGGGTGCCGCCGCTGGGCCATTCTACGGTCAAACGGTCGACGCGGTCGGCCTTGCCAACGCCAAAGGTGAGCAGCAGTTCGGATTGGGATAAATAGCTCGAACCGGCCCGCACGGTGCGCATTTGCGTTTCGCCGCCGCGATAAATGCGAACAACCGCACCGATGGCGTCGCGATTGGATTTTGTGCCGGTGAGATGCAGGCGCAGAAACCGATTGCCATTGTTTAGATCGTTGCGGAACAGAAACGCGGGGCCGTTGTTAGTGGTGAGCAGAACATCCAAGTCGCCGTCGCGATCGAAGTCTGCAAAGGCCAGGCCGCGACCGACGCGTGACGCGGCGAAATCGCCGCCGTTCACGGCGGCCACATCCTGAAACTTGCCATTGCCGAGGTTCAGGAATAGATGGGGAGGCTGGGCGTAACCGACATTGCCGCGAATATTGCGAACCGTGTCATCGATGTGGCCATTAGCGACGATCAGATCGAGCCGCCCATCGAGATCGAGATCGGCAAAGCCGCAGCCAAAGCCTAAAGTTGTTTTTGAGGGGCCGCCGACGCCGGCGGCGATGCTTATGTCATCGAATTGTCCCGCGGACGGCGAGCGATAGAGTCCAACCATTTCGTTGTCGAAGTTGGTGATGGCGATGCCGGGGCGGCCGGAATTTTCGAAATCGCCGACATCCACGCCCATGCCGGCGCGAGCTTTGCCGTCGGCGCTGAAGGCCAAGCCGGCTTCGACAGCTACGTCTTTGAATGTTCCATTGCGCAAATTGCGATACAGCTTATTGGGCTGAGTGTCGTTGGCGACAAAAAGATCAGGCCAGCCGTCCTGATCGAAATCGAGCATGGCGACACCGAGCGATTTTGAACTGGTGTCAAAAATTCCGCTGGCGGCGGTGACGTCTTCGAAGGTGCCGTTGCCGCGATTGCGGAATAGCCAGCAGGTTTCTCCGCGATAGGCTTCGGGCGTGCAATAGGATTTATTTTTTCCGTCCAGGCTGCAAAAGACGTCGTGTTCGGGCGACCAGTTCACATAATTGCAGACGAACAGATCGAGATGGCCATCACGGTCGTAGTCGAACCAGAGAGCGGAAGTGCTGAATGCCGAGCGGCCGGCGAGACCGCTGGTCTTGGTGACGTCGCGAAATGTACCTTTGCCAGTGTTCTGGAACAGGTGATTTTGTCCGACGCAAGTGATCAAGATGTCCGGAAAGCCGTCGTTGTTGTAGTCAGCGACGGCGACGCCCATGCCGTAGAGTTCGATGTCGAGTCCGGCGGCGCGCGTAACGTCGGAGAAACTTCCGTTGCGATTGTTTTTGTACAGCTTCAATGCAGAGCGATTGCGTTGGTGGCCGGGCCAGTCCATTGAATTTACGAGCAGGATGTCGGGGTAGCCGTCGGCGTCGTAATCGACAAAAGCGCAACCGGAGCCGAGCGTTTCTGGAAGGAGTTTGCCACCGTAAGCCCCGCTATTGTGGCGGAAATGGATTCCGGCTTGCTGGGTGACATCTTGCAAGAGGAACGAAGGTTGCGGGGATTTAATGGAGCCCGCGGCCCAGCCAGGCAAAAGTGAAGAAGCGCCGGCGGCAGCGAGCAGGTCCAGGAAAGAGCGCCGGTTCACGGCAGATTCACCAGCCCGTTTCGAATCGCGTACACGACGAGTTCCGCCGTCTTGTGAATTCCCAGGCGATCCATGATGTTGGCGCGATGCACGGAAACGGTATTCACACTGAGGTCGAGTTCCGAGGCGATTTCCTTGTTCGATTTGCCGGCGACGATGTGTTGCAGCACTTCGAGTTCGCGCGCTGTGAGCGCAGTGTCGCGCTCGCCTTTGAGCGTTTCGCCGCGCCGGAGTTGCGGATCGACGACGGATTTGCCGGCGGCAACATTTTTGATGGCGCCTGCCAAATCAAGATCGTTGGCGTTTTTGAGCACGTAGCCGCGAGCTCCTGCGTCGAGGGCTTGGCGTACGAGCGTGTCTTCGGAGTGCATGCTCAACATGAGGATTGCGGTTTCCGGACGAGAGCGCAGAATGATGCGGGTGGCGGCGACGCCGTTCAGTTCGGGCAACTGGCAATCCATCACGATTACCTGGGGATGCAATTGCTCGGCAAGCCGCACCGCTTCGGCGCCATTGCTGGCCTCGCCGACAACTTCGAGAGTCTCGTCGTCATCGAGCATGCGGCGGAAGCCGCGCCGAACGAGCGCGTGATCGTCCACCAGCAGAACGCTGATTTTATCCGACATGTGATTCCACTTTTTCCCGCGGCGCGCTCATGCGAACCAGAGTGCCGCTCGCGTTGGCTTGCAAATATTCAATACTGCCGGCAATCAATTCCGCGCGTTCGCGCATGGCCACCAAGCCGATTCCACGTTCGTCTTTGGGTTGCGAAATGCCTTTGCCATGATCCTCGACTTCGAGAATCAACGCATCGGGCTGGTACATCAATCGTACCCAGGCCTCTTGTACACCGGCATGTTTGCTGACGTTGTTCAACGCTTCCTGCACGATGCGATAAACCTGCACGCCAGCAGAAGGTTCTATGGTGAAGCGCGCCCCGGATTTTTGATAGTGAAGCACCAGACCCATTTGCCGTTCGACGGTAGGAATATACCAATCGAGCGTGCTTTCCAAGCCGGCTTCTTCGAGCAGCACCGGATGGAGAGCTTGCGAAAGGCTGCGAATATTGTTCAAGGTGGACTGCGCGATTTCGCGGACTTCGGTCAAGTCAGAGTGCAGCGGAGATGATGACGGCAATTGGGTGCCGGCGCGGCCCAGCAAAACACCGATCGCGGTGAGTACCTGTCCAAACTCATCGTGCAGTTCCCGAGAAATGTGACGCAGCGTGGATTCCTGGGTATGGATCAATTTTTGCGCTAGCTCGCTGCGCTGCGCGGAGAGAAGTTCAAGGCGCGCGAAAATCTTGCGGTTGGAAAAAATGAGGTAAAGACTGGTGAGAACGATGGCCACGAGCGTTGCGCCCAGGAGCAGGTAGAGCTGGCGCTGTACGCCGTCATAGATTCTTGCGATCTGGTCGGCGGCTTGTTCTTCGCCTTCGTTATTTTGCACGAGCAGCCGCGACACCGCGGTGCTGAGCGCCGCCTGGCGGGCTTGCAAGGTAAGTTGGATCTGGTCGCGTGCCTCTTTTTCTTTGCCGGAAGCTGCCAACTCGAACATGCGATCGACGGCGTTCCAAAATTGCGCGAGGGACTGATTCAGGAATTGCCGCTGGTCCGCGGTGCGCGCAGCGGGTGAAAAGCTTTCTTCCAGCCGCAAAGCGGCGTGAAGGTCTTCGCGGATGCGCTGAAATTGTCCGCTCCACGCGGTGAGCGGATACGGCTCGCGTGCATCGAGCATGTCGCGCATGGCGAGGCCCAGGGAGTTCAGATCATTTTGCACGCGGAGCAGTTGCAGCGAATCGCGGCGATCGCGGTCCACGAGATTGCTTTGCAGCGCGCGCAGACCGTTGAGTTGCGAGCGCGTATAGAGGGAATAAACGATGACCGCGGCCAACGTCAGGACCAAGCCAAAAAGCAGGCCGGTGGTGGGCGAAGACTGCGAAGAGGAAGCTTTGCGCACTGGCAGAGGATAGCGCGCGAGGTGGCGCGCGGCAAATTTTGTCGCAACCGGGTGTTGCGAAAATTACGCTTTTTGCGCAACCAGCATGTAAGAGCTGGCGAGGTTGCGCTTGCCTAGAATATCGATTTTCTATACCATTCCCCGAAGTAATGGTTTACCTGCGGGCAGCTCTGCGCTGCCCGTTGCCTTGTCAGGAGGCCCGATGAAAGTTCGTCGAACAATATTTGCCGGCGTTTGCGCGCTGCTAATTTGTGGAGTTGTCCTGCCGTGCTTCGCCGACGAAATTCCCAAAGCGGCGTGGCGGCGGCCGATCGGGCAGCCTTTAGCGAACGCCGGCACGGCGAAACCTGCGCTGGGCCCCGGGCACATTGACGATGGCTACTGGCAGGGAGCGCCGGTGGGGGGATTCGGCGCGGGAACATTTTCGCGCAGCTTCCGCGGCGATTTTTCGCGCTGGCACTTGCAGCCGGGCGTGCACAAATATCAAACCGTGTGGGCCAATCAATTTGCGATGTTTCAAAAGTCGGAAGATGAAGCGAGCGGGACGGCGAAAGTCCTGTTTACCGGACATCCCAATGGAAATTCGCTGAAGAGCTGGGACTGGGATTATCCCGTTGGCGCCGGCGACTACGCGGCGTTATATCCGAAGGCGTGGTTTGATTATCGCTGGGATAAATTTCCCGCGCACGTGACCGTCGAACAGTTTTCGCCGATTCTTCCTGACAATTATAAGGAGACGAGTTATCCGGTTGCGGTATACCGCTGGCATGCGGAAAATCCAACGAAGAAAAGAGTGACCGTGAGTGTTCTGCTGTCCTGGGAAAACATGCTGGGATGGACGCGCGGGAACGGGCGGGATTTCCAGGAGGGACTGAACGACGGGAACCATAACCGTTCTAAATCCGAACCTGTGGGCGATGGAACGATGAAGGGCGTGGTGTTCGAACGCAATCGCGGCGGTGAGGAAATGTCGGCGTGGGACGGGCAGATGACGATTGCGGCGTTGGAATCGCCGGGGGTTGAAGTGAGTTATGTGACGACGTTTTCGCCGGACGGACCCGGCAGCGAAGTGTGGAGCACGTTTGCGAAAGACGGAACGCTTTCGAATACGAGTACGCCGTGGCTGAGCAGCGGCGAACGGCTAGCGGGCGCGATTGCGGTGAAGTTCACGCTGGAGCCGGGCGAGAAGAAGATTATTCCGATGGCAATTTCGTGGGATTTGCCGGTGACGGAATTTGGTTTGGGGCGTAAGTGGAACCGGCACTACACGGATTTCTACGGAACGAACGGCGAAAATTCGTGGGCCATCGCGCGGGATGGATTAGAGAACGCGCGGAAATGGAGCGAAGCCATTGATGCATGGCAAGCACCCTACGCAAACGATGAATCGAAGCCGCTGTGGTATCGCGGAATGTTGTTCAACGAACTGTATGTGCTTGCGGACGGAGGATCGTTGTGGGGAAGGCCGGTTGGGGCTGACAAGGGTAGGCATTCAACCTATTCGTTCATGGAATGTTTTGATTATCCGTATTTCGAAACGCTGGATGTGCGATTTTATGGTTCGATGCCGCTAGTGAAATTCTGGCCAGACATCGACAAACAAGTGATGCGCGATTTTGCGGACACGGTGCCGAAAGATTTGAACGACCGCATGGTATGGGTCTGGAAGACGCAGCATTCCGGGCAGCAGGCGTTCCGCGAACGGAAGACCAAGGGCGCGGTGCCACATGATATGGGCGTGCCGAACGAAGATCCATTTTTCCAGGTGAATCAATTCAGTTGGCAGGACACCAACGGTTGGAAGGATCTGAATTCAAAATTTGTGCTGATGATCTATCGCGATTTTGTTTTGACGGGCAGCAAAGACAAGGAATTCTTGCGTTACACGTGGCCGGCGATCCAGGAAGCGCTGGTGTATTTGGGGAAATTCGATCGCGATGGCGACGGGATTCCCGATAACGACGGCTACCCGGACCAGACCTACGACGAATGGGTGGTGCGTGGAGACAGCGCGTATTCGGGAAGTTTGTGGCTGGCTTCTTTGCGCGCCGCTGAGGAGATTGCCAAGGAACTTGGCGATGCCAAAGCGACGGCACACTATAACGAACTGTTTGCCAAGGGGCAGAAGAGCTTTATCGCGAAATTATGGAATGGATCATATTTCCGCTACGACACCGAGAGCGAATACAAGGACAACATTCAGGCCGACCAGCTTGCGGGTCAATGGTACGCGGACTTGAGCGGGCTGGGCGACATTGTGCCACGCGAAATGCGCAGCAGGGCGCTGAAAAGTATTTACGACAACAATGTGATGAAATTCGCCA
>Ga0210406_10001774_pt1 | contig 25644 bp, 22 predicted proteins | sample IncBWC30MmetaG_FD_155454 | JGI IMG/M metagenome (GOLD analysis project Ga0210406, IMG submission 155454) | Forest soil microbial communities from Barre Woods Harvard Forest LTER site, Petersham, Massachusetts, United States - Inc-BW-C-30-M | ecosystem: Environmental > Terrestrial > Soil >... | reverse complement strand
CGGAGGTTGCTGCAGTTGATGGGTTCGATGAGGGCGGGATGGCGGAGGGGGCTGTCGGGGCGGGGGCGGCCGCCGAGGGAGTCTGCGCCGATGATTTTGCCGGGGCCGACGATGCCGATGTCGTTGGCGTCGATGGCGTAGATGAGGGCGGTGTGGCCGGCGATCCAGCGGCCCTCCCAGCGGACCTGGGCGACGGGGTAGTCGTCCATGTTGGGGGAGCCGGTGAGGGTGGCGTCGGAGGCGAGGCGGAGGAGGGTGCGGGAGCGGAGTTGGATGGCCCCGGTGAGGTAGTTGCCGGCGGGGATCAGGATTTCGCCGCCGCCGAGGACGGCGCAGCGGTCGATCGTGCGCTGGATGGCGGTTGTGTCTTTGGTGGTACCGTCGCCGGTGGCTCCGTAATCGCGGACGTTGAGGCTCAGGTTTGCGGGTTTGGGCGGAGCTTGGGGATCGGGCTTGGGTTTGGCTGGTGGTTCGGCCAATAGTGCTGCGGGAGCTAGATTGCTGATGGCGGCGACGGCCGGGGTCGCGAGGAGGGTTTGACCAGCGGTCTTGAGGAAGTTTCGGCGTTGGATCAGGTTGCCAGCCATGCGTTACCTCTTGAGTCTTGAGAAATGTGGGGCGGTTCGATTTCTGGCAAGGATAAACGATGCTCCGATCAGCTTGATAGGGGAGGGGCTGGTAGGACCTAAATCGCAACACCACCGCTCGCAGTGGCTGCGATTTTTCACGATCAAAAACTAAGAAAGGCAGTCGGTTCAACGCGATTTGTGGCAGACTGTTTGCTGCAGAGGTCGAGTCCTATGAAGAGTCCCTCTTTTTCTCTTTTGGTTGCTTTTGGATTTTTTGCTTTGGGCGGGTCTTTAGCGGCACAGGACCCGACGGCGCATGCTCCTGATGGCGGGACGCAGCAGCGGGTGGAGAGCGTGGTGATTCTGCCTATACCGAGCGCTCCGTTTACTGCGGTAGTGACGACGGAGTGGACGAGAATCATGCCAGATGGAAGTACCGGGACAACAAAGAACCACCGAACGGTGGCGAGGGACAGCCTGGGACGCGTGTTTCAGGAGCGGCGCTATTTCAGTCCGGATGGAGACAAGCAGACGACGCGAGTGTCGGAGCTGGATTATCAGGATCCGACGCTGCACCAGTTGATGGTGTGCCGTCCTGATACGCGCGTGTGCACGATGTACCGGTCGGACATGCCCACGACGGTAACGCTCCCGAAAGCAGGACCGCTGCCGAATGGATCGGGTACGGTGACGCGGGAGGAGTTGGGGCGAAAGACGATCGACGGCGTCGATGTGGTGGGGTCGCGTGAGGTGACTACGCTCAACGTGGGGTTTATGGGGAACGAGAAGGCGGAGCCAGTGGTGAAGGAGTTCTGGTACTCACCGCGCCTGGGAATCAACGTGATTACGAAACGGTTTGATCCGCGGGCTTCAGCGGTGCAGAACTTTGTGGTGGGCAATATCAATCAGGCGGAACCCAATGCGCGGCTGTTTGAGCCTCCGCAGGGATACCGGATTGTGCCGATGGATGGGCAGTAGTTACAGGACGGCGGCGTTGCTGTGGAGGTCTTCGAGCCAAAGGGCGAGGTCGAGCTTTCTGGTGGTGAGGTCGCCAGTGGCGATGAGGCCGAGAATGGCGTCCTGGATCTCGGGTGGGAGGTCGGCGAAGGCGTAGCCGGTGCGGGTTCGCGCGATGGTGTCGAGTTCATCGAGGCCGAGCTGATAGTCGAAGGCTAGAGGGGGCCGGGGAGCAAGGGGTAGACCATCGCTGGCGCTGGTGGTGAGGGCGGCGTCGATGCGGGCGGCGAGACGCTTCGACTTGGGCCGAAGGATGAGCTCGGCGATGGCCTGCAGGGTGGCGAACTGCGAGTGACTCAAATTTTGAGCGACGTAGACGGCGCCCCTGTCGATAAGTTGGCGGAGGCGAAGGCTGGGGGCGGGCTCGGCGATGCGGTACGACGGGATGACGTTCGGGTGTTCCGCGCTGATGGCCACGATACGACTCTCCTGATAATGCGACACGGCTTACGTTCGTGTACTTATTGGACGCTGGAAAGAAGAGGAAAAGTCTCCTTCGAGAGCCCGTGATTCTCCCCCAAAGGTGGTATGTCGATTTGGGTCATCCTGTGGGGTGTGTGGATAACAAGGCATTTATCTTGGTTTCGATGACAATGGAGGAAGTAGGGTTTTCTGAGGGGATTGTTGGCGATGGTTGTGCATGAGAACGAAGTACGGATTAAGGTGATGAAGCTGGATGCTGCTGCGCAGCTGCCGCGGTATGCGCATACCGGGGCGTTTGGAGATCTGGCGGCGGATTTGTTTGCTGTTGCGGGCGTGACGCTGGATGCGGGAGTGACGATGCCGGTGGCGACGGGAGTCGCGATGGAGTTTCCTTCTTCGCATGGCGCGCTGGTGGAGGATAGATCGGGACTGGCGGTGCGCGGCGTGACGACACTGGCAGGTGTGATCGATCCCGGGTATCGGGGTGAGATCAAGGTGGTGATGACGAATTTGAGCGCGGCTGCGGTGGAGATCAAGGCGGGGGACAGGATTGCGCAGCTAAGGATTGTGCGGCGGATTGAGGCGGAGTTTGATGAGGTGAGCGAGTTGACGGAGGCTGCGCGGGGAGTGAAGGGGTTTGGGAGTACGGGGCGATGAGTACTGTCTCTGAATTTGCCGTTGGAGAAACAGACGACAGCAAGGGCGAAATACAGGGGTCCTTCGCTCCGCTCAGGATGACGACTTGAAACAAGCAATAAACAGAAAATGCAATGGTGACACTTGTTTTGGAGACGCGACACTAGATTGTTTTTCTTGTGCGCGGCGTATGCTTGGGTGCTGGTAATTAGATGGGTTTGGAGGCGCGATGAGTGGAGTTGCGGGGAATGGATTACAGTGGCCTGCGTTGCCGTGGGGCGAGTGGGCGGAGACGGCGAATACGCTGCATATGTGGACGCAGATCGTGGGGAAGACACGGCTGGCGCTGACTCCGCTGCAGAATCATTGGTGGAATGTGCCGCTGTATGTGACCGCGCATGGGCTGGGGACCTCAGCGATGGTGTGTGGAGACGATGTACTGGATATCGAGTTCGATTTTTTGACGCATGGGCTGCATCTGCGGCTGGGCTCGGGAAAGGAGCACATTTTGCCTTTGCGGGCGCAGACGGTGGCGGATTTTTATAAGGAATATCTGGATTGCCTGGCGGCGCTTGAGGTTTCGGTGGAGATCTGGCCGATGCCGGTGGAGGTGGCGAATCCGATCCGATTTGATCTGGATACGGAGCATAAGTCGTATGACCCTGCGTATGCCCATCGCTTCTGGCAGGTGCTGGTCAATACGGAGAAGGTTTTTCGCGAATGGGGGACGGGATTTCTGGGAAAGGTGAGTCCGGTGCATTTCTTCTGGGGGAGCTTTGATATGGCAGTGACTCGGTTTTCAGGGAGGGCCGCTCCACCGCGGCCCGGGGCGGACAAGATTCAGCGGGAGGCTTACTCGCATGAGGTGATTTCTGCGGGGTTCTGGCCGGGAAATGGCGGGTATGGGGCGGCGGCGTTTTATTGCTATGCGGCGCCAGTGCCCGAGGGACTGGCGGAGGTGAAGGTTCGGCCTGAGTCGGCGGGGTGGGATAAGGCATTGGGGGAGTTCATCTTCAAGTATGACGAAGTGCTTAAGGAGGCTTCGCCAGAGCAGGCGCTGATAGAGTTTTTGGAGAGTTCGTATGCGGCGGCGGCGGACGCGGCGAAGTGGGATAGGGCGGCGCTGGAGCGGGGATGGCCGTTGCGGAGGGTCGCAGAGGGCGGCTGAGCGTGCGACAATCTTAATAGCGAGCCATGCCCGATACGCAAGTTCAGCCCTTAGTCCAGACCGCCGCGCAGACCCCCTTCCCAGCTACGATTACCCCGGCGCTGCTTAAGCAGCACAGTATTACACCGGACGAATATGCGCGGATTGAAGCGGCGCTGGGACGCGAGCCTTCGCTGACCGAGCTGGGGATTTTTTCGGTGATGTGGTCGGAACATTGCTCCTATAAGTCTTCACGGGTGCATCTGAAGCGGCTGCCGACGCGGGGCGAGAGGAAGACGGGGCCAGGCAGCGTTGTGCAGGGGCCGGGGGAGAATGCGGGGATCATCGATGTGGGGGATGGATGGGCTTGTGCGTTCAAGATTGAGTCGCATAACCATCCTTCGTATATCGAGCCTTATCAGGGCGCGGCTACGGGTGTTGGCGGGATTCTGCGGGATATTTTTACGATGAATGCGCGCCCGCTGGCGGTGATGGATTCGCTGCGATTTGGGCCGCTGGATGAGGCGGAGCCGGATGAGGCGCTGCGGCGGAGGAATCACCAGATTGCGACTGGCGTGGTGCATGGCGTGGCCGGGTATGGGAACTGTTTCGGGGTGCCGAACCTGGGTGGGGAGACTCGGTTTGAGACTTGTTATTCGGGGAATCCACTGCTGAATGCGTTTGCGCTGGGTTTGGTGCGGCGGGATGAGATCTTTTATGCGAAGGCAACCGGTGTGGGGAATCCGGTGATCTACGTTGGCGCGAAGACGGGGCGCGACGGGATCCATGGGGCCACGATGGCTTCGGAGGAGTTTACTGAGGGCTCGGAGCAGAAGCGGCCGAATGTACAGATGGGCGATCCGTTTATGGAGAAGCTGCTGCTGGAGGCTTGTCTGGAGGCGATGGCTACAGGGGCAGTGCTGGGGATTCAGGATATGGGCGCGGCTGGGCTGACTTGCTCGACTTGTGAGATGGGGGCGCGGGGTGATCTGGGACTCACCGTTGAGTTGGATCTGGTGCCGCAGCGTGAGACGGGGATGTCGAGCTACGAGATTATGCTGTCGGAGTCGCAGGAGCGGATGCTGCTGGTTGCCGATAAGCCGCGGGCGCAGGAGGTTCTGGATGTGTTCGCGAAGTGGGGGCTGGATGCTTCGATCGTCGGAACTGTGACGGAGAAGCCGAATATGGTGATCACGCAGCATGGCGAGTTGGTCGCCGATATTCCGAATAAGGCGTTGACGGATGATGCTCCGCTGTATCACCGGCCGGTCGGTGTGTGGAAGGCTCCGGTGCCGCTGGATCCACCGGCGCATGTGTTGGAGGAGTTGAATAAGCCGCGGGATTATGCGGCAGATTTGAAGAAGCTGCTGGCTAGTGCGAATATCTGCGATAAGCGGTGGGTGTTCGAGCAGTATGACTCCATGGTGCAGACGAATACGGTGCAGGGGCCGGGTGGCGAGGCTGGGGTGATGCGGATTAAGGGGACTGGCGGGGGCCGGAAGAGCGCGATCGATCCGCTGGCGTTTGAGCATAGTGTGACGAGAAGGGTTGCGGTTGCGGTTGCGGCTTCTACGCCTGAGGGCGGGGCTACGCTGGCTACGGGGAATGTGGACGCGGCGAATCCTGTGGTGCTGCCGGATGGAGCGAATGAGTCTGGTGAAATCGGCGGGGTGAAAGGTGACCGTGGACTTGCGATGGCACTGGCGGGGAACGGGCGTTGGACGTATCTCGATCCGAAGCTTGGGGCGATGCATGCTGTGGCGGAGGCTGCGCGGAAGGTCGCTTGTACTGGGGCGACTCCGGTGGCGGCTACGAACTGTTTGAATTTTGGGAATCCGGAGAAGCCGGAGATTATGGCGCAGCTTTCGCAGGCGATTGATGGGATTGCGGAGGCTTGTAATGCTCTGGGGACTCCGGTTACGGGCGGGAATGTTTCGCTTTATAACGAGACGAAGGGTGAAGGGATTTATCCGACTCCGGTGCTGGGGGTTGTGGGGATTATTGATGATGTGACGAAGGCTGTGCCTGCGGCGTTTCAGAGGGCCGGCGATGCTGTTCTGTTTCTGTCGGCGTTTCAGGGAGGCGGCCGTGAAGCGAAACGGGACTTTGGTGCGACGGATTATGCGAAGAGTGTGATGGGTGAGTTGTGGGGTGCTCCTCCGGTGTTGAATTTGAAGGAGGAGGCTGCGTTGCACAAGGCGCTTGTTGCGCTTGCTGAGAAGAAGCTCCTGGTTTCGGCGACTGATCTTTCGGATGGTGGTTGTGCGGTGGCATTTGCGAAGGCGTGTTTTCCGAAGGAGCTTGGTATGCGGGTGTCGATGCGGCTCGATTCGGATGACCCATTTTTGATCAAGGAGCGTTTGTTCAGTGAGATTGGTTCTTCTGTGATTGCGACGGCGAACCCCGCGAACCTGGAGGAGATCCAATCAGTGCTTCGCGATTATTCGGGTGTGTGGGTGTTTCCGTTGGGAGAGGTGACGAAGGGTAGCTTTGAGATCGTGATCAATGAAAAGACGATCATCGATGAGCCAATTTCGACGTTGAAGGCTTCGTGGTCTGGGGCGTTGGAAGGGCAGTTGGCCGGTGAGGTGGTGACGGCGTGAGCGATCTTCTGTTGCAGAAAGAGTTGGTGGTGGGACAAGAATTTGTAACCGCAGATTTCTCCGCTTCGCTGCGGAATGACAAACAAAAAGGACAAGCAACAGCAGGAATGACAGCCTTTGCAGAAGCGGATACAGAGGATGGCACGCCGTTCGATAAGTTGCGTGAAGAGTGCGGGGTGATGGCGGTTTATAACCACTCGGATGCGGCGCGGCTTACTTATTGGGGGTTGTATGCTTTGCAGCATCGGGGGCAGGAGTCGGCGGGGATTGCGAGCGCGGATGGGCAGCAGGTGAACGACATCAAGGGGATGGGCTTGGTGTCGGAGATTTTTACTGATGATGTGCTCGCGCGACTGCCGGGGCATATGGCGATTGGGCATACGCGGTATTCGACGACGGGGGATTCGGCGCTGTTGAATGCGCAGCCGATCTCGGTGGAGTCGACGAAGGGGCTGATTGCGATTGCGCATAACGGCAACCTGGTGAACCTGGGGACGGCGAAGGAGCGGCTGGAGCGCGATGGGGCGCTGTTTCAGACGACAAGCGATTCGGAGATCATTATTCAGTTGATCGCGCATTCGAAGCAGTCGACGCTGGTGGACTGCATCGCGGACTCGCTGGGGCAGGTGGAGGGGGCGTTTTCGATTGTGATGATGACGCGGAACCGGATCTTCGCGGCGCGCGATCCGCATGGGTTCAGGCCGCTGTCGATGGGGCGGATCGCTGGAGTGGATGGGGCTCCGGATACGTTTGTGTTCGCGAGTGAGACGTGCGCGTTCGATCTGCTGCATGCGAAGTATGAGCGCGATGTGAAGCCGGGTGAGCTGGTGATGGTGTCGGAGGATGGCGTGACGAGCCGCTACTTCAATACGACGACGGAGCAGGCTAGCTGCGTGTTTGAACATGTTTATTTTGCTCGACCGGACTCGAAGATCTTTGGGCGATGGGTGCAGCAGTCGCGGGAGGAGATGGGGCGGCAGCTGGCGCGGGAGTCGGGTGTGCCGGCGGATCTGGTTGTGCCGGTGCCGGACTCGGGTGTGACAGCGGCGATCGGATATGCGGCAGAGTCGGGGATTCCGTTCAACCTTGGGTTGATTCGCAACCATTATGTGGGGCGCACGTTTATTCAACCGGAGCAGCGGGTGCGGGACTTTGGCGTGAGAATGAAGCTGAATCCTGTTCGTTCGCTGCTAGAGGGGAAGCGCGTGGTGCTGATCGACGACTCGATCATTCGCGGGACGACTTCGAGGAAGATTGTGCGGATGGTGCGGGCGGCTGGGGCGACGGAGGTGCATCTGCGGATCTCGTGTCCGCCGACGATTTCGCCTTGTTTTTATGGGGTGGATACGCCGAGCAAGAAGGATCTGATTGCGGCGAACAAGTCGGTGGCGGAGATCTGTGCGTTTGGCGAGGCGGACTCGCTGGCTTACCTGTCGCTGGTGGGGTTGACACACGCTTGTACCAAGGGTGAGCCGGTGGATGGCTTGTCGCCTGGGAGCTTCTGTACGGCTTGTTATACGGGGGACTATCCGACGCAGTGGGTGGATGTGTCGGAGATTTTGCCGGCGGTGGCGACGGTGTGAGTGGAGCTTTAGCTCATGCGAGGAATTAGAGTCGTCGCCAGACTGGCTGCTATAAGAAGTCTCAATTGATAGAATTGCAATAGCGCGGTGAGTGGTGGACGCTCCGTGCTTTCTTTTTTCTAAGGAAAGACTTTTATTTATGAACACCTCATCGCGTGTTTCGGCCTTCTCTACGGATAACCTCGGTATCTGGGCATCTGCTCTCTGTGTGGTGCATTGCATCGTGACGCCGGTTTTGATCTCCGCGTCCGCGGTCTTCGCGCACTTTATTCCTGGAGAAGAGAAGACGCATCGTACGTTGGCGGTGGGTGTTGCGGCGCTGGGTGCGATTGCCCTGGTCAAGGGATTTCGGACGCATGGACGTCGGCGGATCCTTGGATTGATGGCGCTGGGGCTCGGTTTTATCTTTGCGGGGGCGTTCTATGGCGACCGTCTGCCGTCGCATGGGTATGAGGTGGCGGTGACGATGACGGGGAGCTTACTGATGATCACGGCTCACCGGCTGAATCATACGTTCTGCAGCGACTGCCGGCGGTGTACACATGGACCGAGCGAACCGGATCGAGTCTAGGTATCGCGTTCAGGCCCATTCAGCGTGCATGAAGAGGTAGTCCATGGGCCAGTCGGGTTTGATGCCGCACTGACGCACGATGCTGGCGAGCTGCGCGTAGTGGCGGATGCCGTGCAGGAGCGCGTGGAAGAGGATCGTCTTGCGGTCGGAGCGAAGCGTCCCCATGGTGCGGGTTGTGAAGTCCATTGGTTCGTTCCAATCGATATCCGAGGCGAAGAGTTGTTGGAAGATTCTCGCGGCGCGGTCGTGGGTGGCGTAGATGGATTCGACGGAGTCGAACGGGATGGCCTCGTAGGCTGAGATGGGCAGACTGGCCAGGCGTTCGGCGTAGCGAAGTTGCGCGGCGACGATGTGTTGGAGGAGTTCGGCGACGTTTTTTGTGCCTGCTATATCGCAGGGTTGGGTGAGGAGTTCGGGATGGCTGATGAGGAGCTGCCGCCAGCCCTGGGCGGTCTTTTCGTTCCAGGCGAGGATTTCTTCGGCGGTGAGGATGGGTTGGGTCATACTGGCTCCTGACGTAAGGCGCGGTGGCCGATGTCGCGGCGGAATTGCATGCCCTCGAAGGATATCTTTGCGAGTTCGGCGTAGGCCTTGTCGAGGGCGGTTTGCAGGTTCGAGGCGACGGCGGAGATGGCGAGGACGCGGCCGCCAGCGGTGACGATCTGGCCATCTTTGATGGCGGTGCCGGAGTGGAAGACAACTAATTCTCCGCTCTGACTGGCTATGCTCGGGAGCCCGGTGATGGGTTTGCCTGAGGTGTATTTGCCGGGGTAGCCGCCGCTTGCTGCGATGATGCAGACGCTGGCGCCGGGGCGCATCCGGATGGTGAGTTGGTTGGCGGTGCCGTCGATCGAGGCGTTGACGAGGTCGACGAGGTCGGTTTCGAGGCGGAGGAGGATGGCTTCGGTCTCAGGGTCGCCGAAGCGGGTGTTGAACTCGAGGACCATGGGGCCGCGCGGGGTCATCATGATGCCGCAGAAGAGGACGCCTTTGAAGGGTTCGCCCTCCGATTTCATGCCGTCGACTGTTTTCTGCGCGATGTTGCGGAGAAGCCACTGGCGCATGGCTGGGGTGGCGATGCCATCGGTGGAATAAGCGCCCATGCCGCCGGTGTTGAGGCCGGTGTCACCTTCGCCGACGCGCTTGTGATCCTGGGCGGAGGCAATTTCGATCGCGTGCGTACCATCGCAGAGGGCGAAGAAGGAGAGCTCTTCGCCGGTGAGGAACTCTTCGAGGACGACTTCGGTCTCCGCCGTGCCGAGGAGTACGCCGCTGAACATTTGTGCCGCGGCCTCTTCGGCCTGGAGATGGGTCTCGCAGATGACGACGCCTTTGCCGGCGGCGAGGCCCGACGCCTTGACCACGACGGGCATGGCAAAGCGGCTGAGCTCTTCGTGAACCTCTTCGAGGGTGACGCAGAGGGCGTACGCGGCGGTGGGGATCTCGTGACGCTGCATGAACTTTTTGGCGAAGGCTTTGCTGGTCTCGAGCATCGCTGCGGCTTGTGTAGGGCCGAAGACGCGGAAGCCTCGTTTGGTGAGTTCGTCGACGAGGCCGACGGAGAGGGGGAGCTCGGGGCCGACGACGGTGAGGGCAGGCTGCTCGATGGCGACGATGGTGACCATCTCGTGGAGATTGCGGGGATCGACGGGGATGCAGCGGGCTAGTTGTGCTATGCCGCCGTTGCCGGGGGCGCAGAGCACCTCCGTGACTTGAGGTGATTTGCGGAGAGCCCAAACTAGGGCGTGTTCGCGTCCGCCACCACCGATGACCAGAACCTTCATCCGTCTCATTGCTCCTGTTGCCTGCGAAATTCTCTTTGCAGTTTCGAGGCTAGCATCGTTGTGGATGAAGTCAAACGGCAGGGCTATTTCACGGCGACTGAGATCGACTCTGCGAGGGACAGGCTTAGAAGGGCCAACTTGGCTGAGCTCCCGATGCGGACCTGATAGGCGCCTTTGAAGGGCAGCTGTTCGCCGAGGGTGAGTCTGACTCCGGGCCGGATACCCTGTGTCGCCAGATAGCGCAGCATCTCGGGATCCTTGTCGGAGACACTTGCGACTTTGGCTGTCTGGCCCGGTTTGAGCTGTGCGAGAGTGCGTGGATCGTGGGTGGGCAGAGACCCATCGAGGGCGGGGATGGCGTGGCCGTGGGGGTCGAATTCGGGGTGGCCGAGCTTGGCGGCAATGCGCTCTTCGAATCGCTCGGAGATGAAGTGTTCGAGGCGCTCTGCCTCCTGGTGCACCTCGTCCCAAGGGTAGCCGAGGACCTGGTGAAGAAATGTTTCGAGCAGCCGGTGGTGGCGAATGATTTCGAGCGCGCGCTTCTTTCCGGTTTTTGAAAGCTGCACACCGCGGTGCTTTTCGTAGACGACCAGGGGCGGTGCAAACGCGGCAAGCTTCTGGAGCATGTTGGTCACCGACGCCGCAGTGATGGCCAGGGTGTCGGCGATCTCGGTGCTCGAAACCTGGCGTTCTTCGCGTCCGCTGAGCTGGAAGATCGCCTTCAGATAGTCGTCGATGGCTTCGCTGCCGGAGACGGCTCCAGTTTTTGCTGCCGGTGCGTGCTGTGACTTTCTAAAAAACTTTGCCATAGGCCGCGCGTCGAAATTTAGCTTAGCATTAAGATAGTATTTAGTCATGGCTAATGTCGAAGTTAGACAGGAAAATAAAATATGGCCACGGTTCCACCGGAATCAGATGTGGACCTACTTTGGCCCGGCGTTTGTGGCTTCGGTGGCCTATATCGATCCGGGCAACTTCGCGACCAACATTCTGGGGGGAAGCCAGTACGGTTACCGGCTGCTTTGGGTGCTGCTGTGGTCGAATGCAATGGCCATTCTGATCCAATATCTCTCGGCGAAGCTTGGCATCGTGACTGGGCTTACGCTGCCACAGAACTGCAGGAAACATTTTTCGCGGCCGATGACGCTGTTTTTGTGGGTGGCGGCGGAGATTTCGGCGATTGCGACCGATCTGGCGGAGTTTCTAGGCGCGGCGTTGGGGTTGTATCTGCTGTTTGGACCGGCGATGCTGGCGCATGGCTGGACGCGGACGGAGACCATGCTGGCAGCGGCTCTGGTATCTACGGTGGCAGTCTTTCTGATTCTGGCGCTGGACCTGGCGGGGTATCAGTGGCTGGAACGTGGGATTATGGCGTTTGTCGGGGTGATCGGGCTTTGCTATGGGTTTGAAGTGTTTTTGGTCCACCCGGACTGGAGGCTGGCGGCGTTCCATACGCTGGTTCCGACGCTGGATCCGAGAGATTTTCACGGCAGCCTTTATGCCGCGGTTGGGATGCTGGGGGCGACGGTGATGCCGCATGTGGTCTATCTGCACTCGGCGCTGGTACAGCCGCGACGGGCGGAGTTGATAAAGCAGCCGCCAGTGGAAGGCGGCTCGAGGCGGCGGAACTTTTTGCGGTTCGAGCTGATCGATGTGTTTGTCGCGATGAATGGGGCGTGGCTGATCAATTCAGCGATGATCGTGATGGCGGCGGTTGCGTTCGCGCATCGTGCAGCCGCCCCGAGCATCGAGGATGCTTATCACACGCTGGGGCCGTTGCTGGGGCCGATGGCGGCTACGGTGTTTGCGGTGGCGCTGTTATGCTCGGGGCTGTCGTCGTCGACGGTCGGGGTGATGGCGGGGCAGGTGATCATTGAAGGGTTTCTGGATATCAAGTTCTCCATTTTTTTGCGGCGGCTGATTACGATTATTCCGGCGCTGGTGGTCATCGCGGTTGGGCTCGATCCGCTGAAGATCCTGATTCTTTCGCAGGTGGTGCTCAGCTTCTCGCTGCCCTTTGCGCTGATTCCCCTGCTGGTGCTGACGAACCGGGCCTCGGTTATGAAGAGTTTTGTCAGTGCGCGGCGGACGCGAGTGGCGGGCTGGTGCGCGGTGGGAATCATTCTGACGCTGAATATCGTTCTTCTAGGGCAAATGGCGCTGGGTCGATAGCTGGAGATTGGAGTAATCTTCCAGTTGCCCATCGATTCGGTTGGAGATCGAGACCAGTAAAGGCAAAGAGCGAATGCGAATGCGATTTTTGGAGTTGGTGTTAGTGGTTGGACTTGGTGGAGGCTTGATAAGTGGTGGGACGCTGGCTTCGGCGGCGAGTTCTTCCCTGCCATCGCCTGTGACGATCAACGATGGCTGGCAGTTGCAGGATGTCGCGAAGGTGCCGGAAGCGGGGGCGGTGGTTGCATCGGTGCGCTATAAGGCGCGGAGTTGGTATACCGCAACAGTGCCAGGCACCGTGCTTACAAGCCTGGTCAATAACGGCGTGTACCCGGAGCCTCTGTATGGTGAGAACAATCGTCCCGACAAGATTCCTGACAGTCTGTCGCGTACACCGTATTGGTATCGAACAGTCTTCAAGGTTCCGAAGGCTTATGCGGGACGGCATGTGTGGCTGAACTTCAATGGGATCAACTTCGCTGCGCAGGTGTGGGTAAACGGAAGGCAGGTTGGTTCGACGAAGGGCGCCTTTGGCCGGGGGATCTTTGATATTTCGCAAGATGTAAAGGCGGGAAAGAACGCGGTTCTGGCGGTGCTTGTGTCGCCGCAACCGCATCCGGGCGATCCGCATGAACATACGATTCGAGATGGTGTAGGGAAGAATGGTGGGATTACCGCGATTGATGGGCCGACATTTCTTTCGACAATTGGGTGGGATTGGATTCCAGCGATCCGCGATCGGGATACAGGGATATGGCAGAAGGTATTTCTCTCGGCGAGCGGGCCTGTTGTTATCAAAGACCCGCTGGTGACGACAGATCTTCCATTGCCCAAGACGGATTCGGCGGATGTTTCTGTTCAGGTGAAGGTGGAGAACATAGGAGATGCGCCGCAGAACGGTGTGCTGAAGGGTAGCTTTGGAGATGTGTCGTTTGAGCAGAGCACTGACCTTGCTCCGCACAGTTCAAAGATGGTTTCGTTTGATCCTAAGACTACGGCGGCGCTGCGCGTGGTCAATCCCAAGCTTTGGTGGCCGAATGGCTATGGGCCGCAGAATCTGCAACAGCTTCATCTGAGTTTTGAGATTGGTGGAAAGGCGTCGGATAGCCGGGATGTGAGCTTTGGAATTCGCAAGTTCAGCTATTCTGTGCCGGATTCGGAGAACCTGACGATTTCGGTGAATGGCGTTCGGGTATTTATTCGCGGTGGGAACTGGGGCCTAGATGAGGCGATGAAGCGCAATCCGCGTGAACGGCTCGAGGCGCAGATCCGGATGCATCAGCTCGCGAATCTCAATCTGATTCGCAACTGGGTGGGGCAGAGTACAAGCGAGGATTTCTACGAGCTGTGTGACAAGTACGGTTTGCTGGTGTGGGATGAATTCTTTCAGCCGAATCCTTCCGATGGGCCCAACCCCGATGACTTCGACACGTATATGGCGAATGTGCGGGAGAAGATACTACGGTTTCGTAATCATGCTTCGATTGTCTTGTGGTGTGCGCGAAATGAAGGGTATCCGCCGAAGGAGATTGACGCTGCGTTGCGAACGTTGATGGCGGAGCTGGAGCCAACGCGGTTGTATCAAGCGAACTCTGCTGATGGACGCGGGGTTAACTCGCATGGGCCATATCACTGGAGGACGCCGCGAGAGTTCTACGTATTTGACGAGGCTTTCAAGACGGAGATTGGCAGCGTATCGGTTCCGACGCTTGAGTCGATCCACGGGATGATGCCGGAGAAGGATTGGGAGACGATCAATGATGATTGGGCTGAGCATGACTTCGCCAGGGGGGCATCGGGGGGAGGCTCGTATCCGGGGATGATTGCGGAGCGGTATGGTAAGGTGGCGAATCTTGCAGACTTCGTGAGGAAGTCGCAGCTGGCAAACTATGAAGCGTTTCGGGCGATGTATGAGGGACGCAATGCGAAACTCTTCAACCCTTCGACCGGAATTATTACGTGGATGAGCAATCCGGCGCAGCCTAGTTTCGTATGGCAGCTTTATCATCACGATCTTGAACCGAACTCTGCGTTGTTCGCGGTGAAGAAGGCCGCTGAGCCGATTCATATTCAGTTGAATGAGAGCAACGGCGATGTGGAAGTCATTAATAATCTGCCTGATGGTTTAGCAAACGCCCGCGCTCATATTTTGATTTACAACCTCGATGGTTCTACGGCATACCAGCATGACTTTGATGTGCCGGCTGCGGGGAGCGTGGCGACGAGCCTGGGGGTTGTTGACTGGCCTGCGGGGCTATCCGCCGTGCATTTCGTGAAGCTGGAGCTGCTAGACGTGGGTGGGAGGCTGGTGTCGGAGAACTTTTATTGGCGCGCGCTGCCGGAACATCAGGATGATCTGAAGGCGCTGGGTGAATTGCCGACTGCAACTCTGGATTCGAAGGTCGTGCGGCGTGATGTTGGGGGAAAGAGTTTTTTTGAAGTGACTTTGCATAACCCTGGGACGCAGATTGCCTTGATGACGCATGTGCAGTTGCGCAGGAAGGGTGCCAGTGAGCGGGTACTGCCGGTCTATTACAGCGATAATTATGTGTCGCTGGTGCCAAATGAGAGCAGGACGATCACGATTGAGACTGCTACCTCGGAGTTGAAAGGCGAGGTGGGACTTGTTCTCGTCGATGGATGGAATGTGGGGGTGGCTTCTTCGTCGGCGGCTGGTGTCGACCTGGCATTGAATGTTGCGGCACAGGTGGATCATTGGCCGGTGACGGGGTTGCCGATGATGCCGGTTGTGAAGTGAGTTACGGATTTTGAAAATGGATGGCGACAATTCAGGTGCCGTTTGTTTGCCGGAGCCGTACAACAATTGGGGGATTATTCTCTATTTCCCGAGGGGCCTACCTTGCAAATGTGCGGAACTTCCGTCTTGGTTACGGGTCTGTATGGGAGGAAGAAGAGCGGGCGGTTCGTAGTGGACCGTTCCTCACAATTTGATGGCCGTGGCTGACTGCCATTGTGCCAAAGCCAAAGGTAGGCGTATGCGATTTCCTAACTTGATCCGTAATATTTGTGGGGGCGCGTTTCTCGCGCTTGTGCCTGCGGCGTCCTTTGCCGGGGTGTTTGTCTCGGTGACAATTGCGCCGCCGGTGCTGCCGGTTTATACGCAGCCGCTTTGCCCAGGAGACGGGTATTTGTGGACGCCGGGCTACTGGGCGTATGGCGATGAAGGCTACTACTGGGTTCCGGGTGTGTGGGTCCGGCCACCGCAGGTTGGCGTGCTCTGGACACCAGGTTACTGGGGTTGGGGCGGTGGTGTGTATGTCTTCCATCCCGGATACTGGGGTCCGCATGTGGGCTTCTATGGCGGGGTGAACTACGGCTTTGGCTATGGCGGCTCCGGCTTTTACGGCGGGCGTTGGGAGGGTGGACACTTTGCGTATAACACCGCTGTTGTGAATGTAAATCGAACCGTCATTCACAATGTTTATGAGGATAGAACCGTTATCAACCACACCACGGTGTACAGCCGCACCAGTTTCAACGGCGGCGCGGGCGGCATCCAGGTACGTGAGAATGAACGGGAGGCAGCGTTTGCGCGGGAAAACCATTTTGGCGCCACGGTCGAACAACAGAACCATATGCAGATGGCACATGCAGATCGTAGCAACTTTGTTTCGGTGAACGGCGGCCATCCGCAGAATACTGCTTTCTCCCGGCCGGGGGTGCGAGCTGAAAACCAGCAGCAGCGCATTGCCCAAGGGGTTCGTTCCGGCCAGATGACGGCGGGCGAGACCAGAAACGTCGAGGGCCGCGAGGCGAGCATCAATCGTCAGGTTGCGAATGATCGCGCGGCGAACGGCGGCCACCTGACCGCGCAGGAGCATCAACAGGTCAATCAGCGGCAGGACAACGTCAGCCGATCGATCTCCAACGACAAGCACAATGAAAATACCCAGGCCCATCCGCATGCTGAAGCACAGCATGGTGGAGGAGGGCACGAACCGAAGAAGTAGCTTTCATGTAGGAGGATAAAGCGGCCGGCGGATGTCTTCGCCGGCCGCTTTTACTTGTCGCGGCTAAAATCAAGGACGTGAATGGGCGGGAGCTTGATCGAGTCGTTGTGGTGCTGGCGCGCGCGCGCAATCCGAATAACATCGGCGCGGCTGCTCGCGCTATGCATGATTTTGGCTTTCGACGTCTGCGAGTGGTGAATGAGTACGCTGTGCCGTTTGAGACGGCGCGGTCGGCGGTGGACGCTTCGGAGGTGCTGGCGGAAGCAGAAGCGTTCGATAGCGTTGCGACTGCGGTTGCGGATTGCACGTTGGTGGTAGGAACGACTGCAGTGGGCGAAAGGGCGCTCCAACATACGTTGTATGCGTTGCCGGAGGCCGGGGGGATGATTGGTGGGGAGTTGGCGCGAGAGGGTGGGCGGGTGGCGCTGCTGTTCGGTTCGGAGAAGACTGGGCTGAGCAACGACGAGATGAGCCACTGCCACTGGCTGTTGACGATTCCTATGCAGGAGCATGGAGAGGTGCGGCATCCGTCGATGAATCTTGGACAGGCGGTGGCGGTTTGTCTGTATGAGTTGGTGCGGGCGCGTGAGTCTGGTGTATCTGGGGGAAGCGGAGATTCTGCGGCAACTGCGGGCGACGTAGAACGTTTGACGGCGCTGCTGAGGGAGGTGCTGGAGGAGACTGGATATACGAAGAGGCATCCGGCCAACTGCGATGAAGGCCGAGTTCGACGGCTGGTGTTGAGGATGGGATTCGTGGCGAACGATGTGCCGGTGTGGATGGGTATTCTGCGACAGATATTGTGGCGGGTTCGCGGGCGCGACCGAGATTAGCGCGACCGGATTAGATTGCTGCGCCTCCTATTGCGCGACTGGACCTATCGCGAATCACGCGGCGAACTGTAGACTTAACAACACTCATACACTTTGAACAGAGTGTGGACGTCCGGAGGTTGGAGCATGTTTGTGCGTAAGAGACTGCTGGTGGTTGCGGGAGTTTTGTTGGCGTATACGGCAAGTGGGTTGGCCCAGGGGAAACAGCTTACGACCGAGGATTACGCTCAGGCGGAGAAGTTTATGGGGTACAACGTCAATTCGCTGGTGTATCACGGAGTGGCGCGGCCTACCTGGATGGAGGATGGTCGCTTCTGGTACCGCGATAATGGGCCGGATGGGGTGACGTTCATGGTGGTCGACCCGGCGAAGGGGACGAATACGCAGGCGTTCGATCAGACGAAGCTGGCGGCCGCGCTGACAGCGTCGACGGGCGGCAGGATGAGGGCGGATGCGCATCATCTGGTGATTTCCGAGATCAATTTCTCCGATGGAGACAAGACGGTTGTGGTGGGGAACGGGTCACGCAAGTTTCGCTGCGATTTGAGCGGGGCGGGGGTTTGCACAGAGGTGGTTGCTGCTGGCGCGAAGCCAACGGAGCAGGCCGGTGGTGGGCGAACACGCGCTGCTACGGACGTTTCGCCGGACAAGACGAAGGCTACGTTTATTCGTGACTGGAATCTGTGGGTGCGCGACCTGGCTACCGGTAAGGAGGCGCAGCTCACGACCGACGGTGTGAAGGACTACGGATATGCGACTGACAACGCAGGCTGGACAATGAGCGATAATCCGATTCTTGTCTGGTCGCCCGACTCGAAGAAGATCGCGACCTTTCAGCAGGACCAGCGCAAGGACGGCGAGATGTACCTTGTTCCGGTGACGAATGGACACCCGGCGCTGAAGGCGTGGAAGTATCCACTGGTTGGCGACAAGGATGTAACGATGATCGAACGGGTGATCATCGAAGTGGATGGGGCGAAGGTGATTCGTTTGAAGATGCCGGCTGACCAACATCGGTCGACTTTGTGCGATGACGTCAGCTGTCGGGGTGGCAGCGGATGGGACGATGTGCAGTGGAGCGATGACGGTGCTCATCTGGCGTTTGTCTCTACGTCGCGCGACCATAAGCAAGAGTGGATGCGGATTGCCGATGCTTCGACCGGCGAGGTTCGCGACGTGATGGGAGAGACGACGGCGAAGTTCTACGAGAGCGGCAACGACAAAGTGAACTGGAGGTATCTGTCGAAGACGAATGAGCTGCTGTGGTTCAGCGAGAGAGAAGGCTGGGGCCACATGTATCTGTATGACATAGCCACGGGCAAGCTGAAGAACCCCATCACGCACGGCGAGTGGAACGTCACGCAAGTGCTCAACGTGGACCAGGCGACGCGGACTCTCTATTTTGTCGGAGTCGGCAAAGAGGCGGGGCGCGATCCTTATTTTGAACACTATTACAGCGTGAAATTTGACGGGAAGGACCTGAAGCTGCTGACGCCAGAGAACGCGGATCATGCGATTACTTCATCGCCTGATGGGCGCTACTTTGTCGATGTTTATTCGACAGTGACGCAGCCTGAGACCGCGGTGGTTCGTGACAACGCAGGCAAGGTAGTCGTCGATGTGGCGAAGCAGGACATTGCGAAACTGGTGGCGGCGGGGTGGGTTCCTCCGGTGCCGATTACGGTTAAGGGACGCGACGAGAAGACGGACGTGTACGGCTTTATGTTCAAACCGACGAGCTTCGACGCTTCAAAGAAGTATCCGATTGTGAACCACGTGTATCCGGGTCCGCAGACAGGCTCGTGCGGTGGGCGTGGATTCGCGGCGGCTCATGGCGACATGCAGTCGCTGGCGGAGCTTGGTTTCATTGTTGTCTGCATCGACGGAATGGGAACGCCATGGCGGTCGAAGGCGTTTCATGAGGCGTATTACGGGAACCTGGGGGACAACACAATTCCTGATCAGGTGTCGGGCATGAAAGATCTGGCGGCGAAATATCCCTGGATCGATCTTAACCTGGCGGGGATGTATGGTCACTCCGGTGGCGGCAACGCGACGGCTGCGGCGATGTTCCACTATCCGGATCTCTTTAAGGTCGGGATTGCAGAAAGCGGCAACCACGATCAGCGCGACTATGAAGATGACTGGGCGGAGAAATGGGCTGGGCTTGAGGTGAAGAACGCTGATGGCACATCGAACTATGACAGCCAGGCCAATCAGAATTTCGTGAAGAACCTAAAGGGAAAACTGTTGCTGGCGCACGGGTCGATGGACAATAATGTGCCGATGAATAATACGCTGCTGGTCGTCGAAGCGTTGATCAAAGCGAATAAGGACTTCGATCTTCTAATCATTCCGAACGTCGCTCATGGCTATGGCGAGGCAACGCAATATATGACACGGCGGCGTTGGGATTATTTTGTGAAGAATCTTGCAGGGAATATTCCGCCGCATGAGTATGAGATGAAGTCTTATGCATCAGTGATGGCGGCTATGCGTGGTGGGCCGGACGATGGCGAGAGCGAGTTCGATGACCAATAGTTGAGGGCAAAGTGGAAAGGCCGTCAAAGAGTTGAGGCACTCTTTGGCGGCCATTTTTTGTGGGTGCTTGTAGGGCTACTGGACGATTTGGCTTTCCGAACTGGAGGTATGGGCTGAATGCACGGAGGACACCTGCCAGCCGCTGTTGGTGTTGGTGAGAGTAGCCTGGCCGGTTTGCGGTCCCGCGATGTCGGAGTGTACCCGCGCGTAGGCGTTCTGCGTTTCGGCTGCGGAAGCCCAGGCAGGTACGTCGGTCAATGTGTAGTGATAGGTAACCTGAGTAGTCGCCCCGGCGTCACTTGTGGTTGGTGTTGAACTGTCGATACTGCTTACCTTGCGGCGGCCGTAACAGAAGTTTCCGTAGCCGGGTTGATTGACGTCGGCGGTCCAGGCAGAACGTCCTTTGTCGGAAAGGTCATAGTTGTTGACCTGTTTGCTGGCGATGATCAGCTTTTTCTTTTCGGTGGTAGTGCGGACAAGAAGACCTTGATCGACAAGAGCATCGTAACCTGACGTTTTGCTGGCGTCGGATGTATCGGCCTGAACAGGAAATTTGATGGGGTCGGACCAGAGGCAGGCTGGATGTGCGCTGTAGTAAGCATCGATCGCGTTTGTAAAGTTTGAGGTGTTATCGGCTTTTTTGTTGCAGCCGACGGTGACTAGAAATGCGACGCCGCACAAGGCTAGTGTGCGATGTAGATTGCGGGCAACATGAAAGTTCATCGAGAGATCTCCTGTTCTTCTTTGGTTGGGATGCAGGAGAACCGAAGGGCGTGCTCTGGCAAATTGGTTGCCTGAGGCCGTGGAATTTTTAAAGCCAGCCTTTGGTGCGGGCGATGCGGGCGGCGTCTACGCGATTGGACGCGCCGAGTTTGGCGATCGCTTCGGAGAGGTAGTTGCGGACCGTGCCTTCGGAGAGATGAAGCTCGGTGGCGATCTCGGTGCTGCTGCGGCCGTCCCCGGCGCGTTGCAGGATCTGACGTTCGCGTTCGGTGAGAGGGTCGAGTTCGGCGTTCCAGGCTTCGGTTGCGAGTGCCGGATCAACGACACGCAGACCGCGATGAACTCGGCGTACGGCGTCGGCCAGTTCGGCTGCGGGACGATCCTTCAGGAGATAACCACGTGCGCCAGCGTCGAGTGCGCGACGAAGATAGCCGGGGCGCGCGAAGGTGGTGAGGATGATTGTACGCACCTCGGGATGGCTGGTTCGCAGGTTCGCCGCCAGCTCGAGTCCGGTCATGATGGGCATCTCGATGTCGGTGACGAGAACGTTGGGGGCAAGTTTTGAAACTGCGTTGAGCGCTTCGCGGCCATTGGCGGCACAGGCAACGACGGAGATGTCGGGTTCGAGTTCAAGCAATGCAGAAAGCGCGCCGAGGACCATGGTTTGGTCTTCGGCGAGGACGACACGAATGGATGAATTTGATGCGCTCATACGGCCACACAGGGCGCCTTCAATTGGCTCGTAACTGTTTGCGGGAGCTCGATGAGAAGCGTGACGCCGGGGTCGGTGGTGATGGAAAGGCGGCCACCGAGGGACTGGACGCGCTCGCGCATGCCGCGAAGGCCGTTGCCCTCGTGCAGCTTCGGGTGAGGGCCATCATCGGTGATGAGAAGAGAGTGGTAACCGTCGCTGGAGGTCGTGAAACGCATGCGGCAGTGTGTGGCCTGCGCGTGGCGCACGATGTTTGTTACCGCTTCACGAACGGCGAGGCAGAGCACGGTCTCTTCTGCGGCATGCAGCTGGGGCAGCGGGGATTCGCAGGCCAAGGCTACGCCTGCTGCGTGCAGTGTGTTGCGAGCGAGTTCCATCTCGGCAGGGAGACCTTGAGAACGGTAGCCTCCGATCGCTGCGCGTACTTCGCTCAGGGCTGTTCGTGCAGTTTTCTCGACATCGGCTATCTCCTGAGCTGCGCGCTGCGGGTCGCGTTCGATCAGACGTCCGGCGAGTTCTGATTTCAGCACAATTACCGATAGGGTGTGGCCGAGCACGTCGTGGAGGTCGCGGGCGATGCGCTCGCGTTCGGCTACTGCTGCGAGTTGTTCAATCTCTTCGTGAGCCATGCGAAGCTTGATGTCCGCTCGCTTTTGCCTGGCGATGAAGGTGTTGCTTGCCCCCACGATGCACAGAATAAAGGTCGTTAGAGTAAGAGCGATGGGATTGATATGAAGCAACCAGCCTTCCACCAGAAGACCAAGCGCCTGCGCTATGAGGATCGTAACCAGGATTGGGACTGAGGCAACGACGAATGGGAGGAATGCGGCACTGTAGATGAAAAAGCCGGAACCGCCAGTGTTGATTGGAAAGCTAGCCACTCCGAGAACGTACATGGCAACGATAAGCCCGTGGCGCTGCCTGGTCGTCCGGGCCTTCATATAGCTGACATAGATAGCGAGGAAGATGGCGTAAATGACACCGCATTCAATCCAGAGACGCCGGCTGTGACTCATGATGGGATCGATGAGGAAGAAGGCCGAGTAGGCGAGCCAGATATATCCGGAGTTGCCCTGGGTACCGATATCGGGGCTCTCCATCGATCTATAAGGTTTGTCGCTCATGATTTTGCCGCGCATGGTTTGCCGCTCGTGATTTATCCAAGAGTGTACCGCGTCAGGCGTTCTGCTCCTTGCGATGAAAGATCAACCAGCTAAGACCAAGCATCAACAAAGTGAAGCCGAGGAGTGCGTTCCAGTGGGTGGCGAGTGAGACGGAATCGGCGTAGCCGAAGATGCTCAGCATGAGTTGGGAGAGATGATACGTTGGCAGCGCGGGTGCGACGCCTTGCAGCCAGTGGGGCATGAAGCGCAGAGGCATCCAGAGGCCGCTGAGGAAGGACATCGGCAGATAGATGAGATTGACGATGCCGGTTGCGGCGTTTGCCGGAATGACCAGAGCGAGCAGCAGGCCCATGCTGGCGAAGCTAATAGAGCCCACAATCGTCATGCCAAGCATTTTGATCAGCTCAGTGAACGTTAGGGAGACGCCACCCACGGAGAGGGCGATGGCAGTGAGAATGCTGACGATGATGAGGCCGAACCCGACGGCCGAGGCACACTTTGCGAAGAGGTAAGCTGGGGCGGGCATTGGGCTGGCGCGTTTGAGCTCCAGCCAACCGGCAGCGATTTCTCCGGCAAGGCCGACACCGATACCGAAGAGCGCTGCGCCGATCAGGCCGAAGCAGGCGTAGCCGCCGAGCATGTACTTCGCGATATGGATGCTACCCGCGAAGGCGTTACGGTTCGCAATGCCGAAGAGCACGTAAAACATGACGGGAAAGCCGATGGTGGAGAGCGAGAATGACTTGGTACGCATCAGTTTGAGGAACTCGTATTTGGTTTCCTTGCCGAAGATGCGAAGAGTGCTGGCGAAGCCGGTTGCGGCTGGGAGCGGATGAGTGATCGCAGAGGTTGCCATAGTTTTCTCCTGATTTTGATGAGTCGCCTGCAATGGCTTGGCGGCTAAGGTTATTGGTTTCTTGTCAGGGCGAGGAATGCGTCTTCGAGAGCGGGGCTTGCTATCTCGAGGTTGCTGAGGGTCTCATCGCGCAAGAGCATCTCCCGGACGACCGTTTCTGCTTCGGATGTCGTCACAACCACCGCTCCTTCATTGAACTCTACGTTCGAGACGCTTGGGAGCGTTTGCAGAAATTCCCGGGAGAGGCGGGTTTGGCAGCGGATGGTGCGTCCTCCATTGTTTCGCTTGATCTCTGTCGGAGTGCCTGCGCTGATGACTCGGCCTTTATTGATGACGATGATGCGGTGGGCGAGCGCGTCGGCCTCTTCAAGATAATGGGTGGTGAGGAGGACCGTTTTTCCCTGAGCGGACAGGGAGCGGATCTGCTGCCAGAGAGACCGCCGGGCTTCGATGTCCATGCCCACGGTGGGCTCGTCGAGGAAGATGAGGTCGGGGTTGCCGCAGATCGCCAAGGCGTAGAGGACGCGCTGTTTCTGGCCGCCGCTGAGCTGGCCGAAGAAGCGATCTTCGATGCCCTGAAGCTGAGCGATGCGGAGGATATCTGCGATGGGCAGCGGATGCGGATAGTAACTGCGGAAGAGGTCGAGATGTTCGCGGACGCGGAGGGTTTCGGTGATGCGGGCCACCTGCAGCATTGCGCCGACACGGGTGCGGGTGGTGGCTTCGCGAGGGTCGCTGCCGAAGACTCGTGAGGTACCGGATGTGGGGGCGATGAGACCGAGAAGCAGTTTGACTGCGGTTGATTTGCCCGCGCCATTGGGGCCTAGAAGCGCGACGACTTCGCCGGGATGTAGTGAGAGGCTTAGACCATCGAGAGCTACGGTTGCGCCGTAGCGTTTGGTAACGTTGATCAGCGTGGCGATGGGTCGCTGTGGCGCTGAAACGGATGTCTTTGCTGCGAGTTGTTCCGTCTCATAGGCGATTGCGTTTAGCGGCATGATCTTCTCCTGTCTCTCTTACAAGAGAGATCATGTGCTGATTTGAGCGGCGGCAGTAGTGTTGGGCGTCACGAATCGGATGTGACAGTTGTCATGCTCGCGTCTGCCATCTGCAGAACCTCGGCGAGGCAATGCCCTGTTGGCAGAGGGTCCCTCGTCGGCTCATTTTTCACACAAAATCCAGAGCAAACCAAGCATTACTACTGATCGAACCTATAGATAGCCTACATGTAGTCGACGCCATACTGGACTGGGATTTGTGTGAAGGCAATCCGGGTTGGGGCAGATTCACGGGCGGGAAGCATGCCGGCGAAGTGCAGCGTGGTGTGGCCATACTTTAAGTTGAGCTTGTCCATGGTGGCGGAGAGGTCGGCGCGGTTGTGGGGGTCACCGAAGAGTTCAGCCTGATGTTCGTTCTCGGGGATAAGATTGCGCAGAGTGATCCCGACGAAGAAAGGCCTTTGAAACTCGAGGCCCCGTGGCCGTTGGGCCCAGAGAGAGCGCAGGATTTCCAGGAGCGTGAGAGTGTCCTGGCAGTCACGGAAGCGCGCCTCCATACCCCAACTGGAGTGTTTGATGCCGGAGTAATGCTTCTTTGATTTTGTGCGTTCGGCTTGCACGCGTGTTAGCTGGTAGCGGATCGTGACCGCGAGGGAGCCGGTGTAGAAGTGCTCCATGCGGAGCCGCATGGCGGCCTTGTGGAGAAGCTTATGGGCGACGGCCCAGGACCCTTCGGGCGAACGGTGCTCGGGCGCGAGGACGTGGGAGTGACCGAGAGACTTCTGCACGTCTCCCGGGACGGGCGCGCCATCGTCGCCGGTAGCAGCGCCGCGCAGCCAGTGGTACATGCGGTCGCCCCAGACGGAGTTCATCAGCTTGTGCATGCCTTCACGATCGAGCGCGAGGAGCTGCTCCATCGTGGTGATGCCCTTGGCATTGAGACGGACTTCGGTGCGAGAGCCCACGCCAGGGAGGTCTCGCAGATCGAGATGAGCGATGGCCCGCGGCAGTTGCGAAGGCAGGAGGCCGATGAGCCCATCGGGTTTCTGCATATCGCTGGCGATCTTCGCGAGGTAGCGATTCGGCGCCATGCCGATGGAGCAGCGGAGGGCGACGCCCACGTTCTTGTAGATGGATTGTTTGATTTCGAGGGCGATTTTTCGGGCGCGTGGGGGCTCCTGCTCACGCCCCATGAGTTGGCAGACCATCTCGTCGATCGAAGGCGTGTGAGAAATTGGGCAGGCAAGTTCGACTGCCTCTGCTATGCGATGGGAGTACTTCGCGTACTCCGCGTGGTCGCCTGCGACCAGGATGATATCGGGGCAGATCTCTTTGGCTTTGCCCACTTGGGTTCCAGTCTTGACGCCCAAAGCCTTGGCTT
>Ga0210406_10001772_pt1 | contig 25665 bp, 20 predicted proteins | sample IncBWC30MmetaG_FD_155454 | JGI IMG/M metagenome (GOLD analysis project Ga0210406, IMG submission 155454) | Forest soil microbial communities from Barre Woods Harvard Forest LTER site, Petersham, Massachusetts, United States - Inc-BW-C-30-M | ecosystem: Environmental > Terrestrial > Soil >... | reverse complement strand
CTCCTCCCGCGGATCGTCGAGACCGGTATGGTGACCGCCGAGACGATTGCAATCGACACACTCGAGAGTCGGCTCAGGTCTGCGGCGGTCGAAGCACGCAGCCAGATCGAGGGCCCAGCCCAAGTGTGCGCGTGGACCAGCATCTGAGAATGTTGCGTCAGGGCCGGCGTCGAGTGAGCCATATTCTTGCAAGCACTCCATCGTGCAAGATGAATTGGTGCCATGCGGCGGCAAGCGCGTGCAGGCTCGCCAGTGCGAACAGCGCATACGCCAGATACCCGTGAATATCCTCCGTGGGTTCGAATATCGCCGGGTCTTTTTTGATTCCGAAATTGAGATCGAAAAAGCCGAAATGAAAACCACGACCATGGTAGATGAAGGTCACGAAGCCGATGATTGGGATGATGAACATCAAGGCATAGAGCGCCAGGTGCGCCGATTTTGAAAAGCGGCGAGAGAAGGCGCCGATACCGGACGGCAGTGCGGGAGGGGAATGGCGCAGACGATAGCCGAAGCGCGCGAGCAGCACCAGCCACAACAAAATCCCGATCAGCGCATGGGCGTTGATCCAAAACCCCTGGGTTTGCTTCGGCCAGGAATCGTGCAGGAGACCCAACACACCGACAATGATGACGAGTACGAACATCGTCCAGTGAAATGCGATGGCCCCGAAACGGTAGCGCGCCGCGGGCTGCAGCGGATGAGATGGCTCCACAATGGGTAAATCTGCGGGCGTTTGGCGCATACGCATCCCTTTTTTGGCGGCTCGAGGATGAGTGGATCAGCTTTGCGGTACAAAGTTCCATCGATTTCTGCCCTTATTGGCGATCCGTTGGCATGGCGAACCCTTGACACGCGCAACTTTGCCATACAAAGTTCGCCGGAATGAACGAATGCCAATGAGGAGGTCGGACGGAATCGGAGCCGGTCTGTTCACCTTGATCGGATTCGGAGTGCTCGGCTTTTTGATGCTGCAACTTCGCGAAGGTCGCGGGTGGCAATCGGGCATGCACCATGGGTATCTCGTCAAGGCGAAGTTCGATGACGTTGGAAGCCTGAGAATCGGCGCCCCCGTGAAGCTCGCGGGCGTCCGGGTGGGCCGCGTCGTAGCGATCCGTCTGGAAGCATCAACCGGACACAAAGCGGTGGTTGAGGTGACCCTCGAGGAGCGCTTTGCGACCATCCCGATGGATAGCGAGGCGGCTATCCAAACCGCGAGTCTGCTCGGCGGCAACTATATTGCCATCACCCCCGGCGCCGCCGCCGCTCCCTTGGTCGACGGCAGTGAAATCCATACCGGCAATTCAGCCTTTAGCCTGGAACGCATGATCGGGAAGTCGATGTGCGCCCAGCATGCCGGTGGTTGCGCAAACTAGCGACGAGAGCCAGGGCGCATACATCGTAGCTACCATCTAGGCTATTCTTTGGCTGCGGCCGCGGTAGCCGTGTTTTGTCGCGGGGCGGCCGTGCGACATATTGTCTGCATTGCGAGCATCCAACTATGCGCATCCTGATCGTCGAGGACGACAATAAGACGGCCCGAGCGCTGCAAGCGGGCCTGCAGAGCGAAGGGTTTTCGGTGTCGCTCGCACATACGGGAGAAGAAGGTTTTTTTCTTCTGAGCAGCGAGAGCTTTGATCTGATCGTGCTCGATTGGATGCTTCCCGGGCGCGATGGGATCGAAATATTGAAAGCGGCCAGGGCGCGGGGTACCCAAGTTCCCGTCCTGCTATTGACGGCGCGCGATACGGTTGCCGACCGTGTGCTGGGCCTCGAAGCCGGAGCAGACGACTACCTCGTCAAGCCGTTTGCCTTTGCGGAGCTGGTCGCAAGGCTCCGCTCGCTCCTGCGCCGTGCGCCGCGGACCGAGCCGCTGCGGCGGGAACTCTCCGATCTTACGGTGGATCTTGAGACGCGCAGCGTCCGTCGCGCCGAACAGCGCATCGACCTGACCCCGCGGGAATTTGATCTGCTGGCTTATTTGATGCGCCAGCCCGGGCAAATCGTTACGCGTGAGATGCTCGCAAAGGACGTTTGGCGCGAGGTCAGCCGTGCGACACCACTCGACAATGTCATCGACGTGCACATTGCTCACTTGCGACGCAAGATTGACGGTGGCCGGGCGACAACGCTCATTCAAACTGTCCGCGGCGTCGGCTTCGTACTACGGGCCGAGACGCGCGCGTGAATACCACGTGGCGGCAGCGCTCACTGCGCGTTCGTCTGGCTGCCTGGTACGCAGGTGTCGGCGTCGCAGTGCTCGTCGCCTGCTTGATGGCTGCGCTGATCAGCGGTGTATGGCTGCCGGCCTCTCGGACCGCCGTTCTGATGGTGCTGTTGGTTTTCCTTCCCGGTGCTGCGGGCGTCTTCGCAGCGGCAGGATACTTTGTAGCCGGAAGGGCACTGGCACCGCTGAAGGTCTTGGCAGAGCGGGCCCGGCGGCTGTCCGCGCGATCTCTAAGCGAGCGGCTGCCGGTCATCAACCCCCGCGACGAACTTGGCCAATTGACCGGCGTCTTCAACGAAATGCTCGGGCGGCTCGAGGACTCATTCGCCGAGCTGAAGCGGTTCACGGCCGATGCGTCGCACGAATTGCGCACGCCACTCACGGCGATCCGGGCGGTCGGAGAGGTAGGACTGCACCAGGGCGATACCCCGGGGCTGCGCGACGCTGTCGGCAGCATGTTGGAGGAAGCCGCGCGGCTGAACCAACTCATCGACCGGCTGCTGTTACTTGCGCAGGCGGATGATGACATGGCGCCCGTACACCTGGGCGCCGCTCCGGTTCGCGATGTGGTGACACAAGTGACCGACCTGCTGAGCGTCGTCGCCGAGGAGAAGGGGCAGTCCTTCGACGTGGAAGAAGTTCAGGATGTGTTCGCGGTGATGGATCCGGAACTTCTGCATCTCGCCCTGATGAATCTGGTACAGAACGCGATACGCTACAGTCCGCCGGGCAAGCCCATCCGGCTGCGCGCGGCAGCGAGCGGCGCTCAGGCGATCCTCGAGGTTGCCGACGAGGGACCGGGCATCGCGCGACAGCACCACGCCAGAATATTCGAGCGGTTCTATCGGGTGGACACGGCGCGCTCGCGGCCACAGGGCGGCACCGGACTAGGGCTTGCCATCGTGAAGTGGGCGGCAGCGCGGATGAACGGCTCAGTGGAGATCGTGAGCGAAGCCGGGCGTGGGAGCATCTTTCGATTGCGCCTGCCGCTCGCCGGCGGTGGCGCCAATGCCGGACAACCCGCCGTCGCCGCGCAGCAGGCCGGCGCTCAGGCTGTTGAAGATGAGCGGTTCGAGCCGCAACCCGAATTATTTGCAGACCCGCACGAAGGAGCCCACTCAGGCCTGCGGGACGTGTTCAGCCGGCTGCGAAGCGATCCTCATGGCTTGGCATGGAGCGAGGCACGGCGGCGGCTGGAGCATTTTGGTCCGAACGAGACGGTGAGCCGGCGCGTCCCGAACCGGCCGAAGCTTCTCTGGCATGCCGCCAACAATCCCTTCAATGGCGTGTTGGTGCTGCTCGGGGTGGTTTCGCTGCTGACGCACGATCTCGAGGCGTCCCTCATCATGACCGTGATGGTCGTCATGAGCACGGGCTTGCGGTTCTGGCAGGAACGAAAGTCGCTCATCCAATCCGAATCGTTGCGTAAGCTCGTGCGCAACAAAGTCACCGTCCTGCGCGCGGACAATGAAGTCATCGCTGAGCGCCAGCCGAGTTCACTCAATTACGCTGCATCCGATATTCTTCTGGAGCAACTCGTACCGGGGGATATCGTACTTCTGTCCGCAGGCGATATGGTCCCCGGAGACCTGCGGCTGGTGGAGTCGCGGGATCTATTCGTGACTCAATCGGCGCTGACCGGTGAGGCCATGCCTGTTGAAAAGAGCGCCGCCTGGGGCGGCACCGACAGTGACGGCGCATCGGCCGAAATGAGCCTGCTTGACCACCCGCCTTTGCTTTTCATGGGCAGCAGCGTCATCAGCGGTACCGGCAAGGCGGTGGTGCTGGCCACAGGTCAGCACACCTACTTCGGCGCCATGGCCTCCAAACTGATCGATCAGCGAACGCATACGGCCTTCGACCGCGGCGTCAACCGTGTGAGTTGGCTGCTGATCCGTTTCATGATGGTGATGGTGCCGATCGTTTTCTTCATCAATGGCCTGTCGAAAGGCCAGTGGACCGATGCGTTCTTTTTCGCCGTGGCGGTGGCGGTCGGCCTCACGCCCGAAATGCTGCCCATGATCGTGAACGCCAATCTGGCCCGGGGTGCGCTGACGATGTCGCGCCAAAAGTGCATCGTCAAGCAGCTCAACGCCATACAGAACCTCGGTGCCATGGATATCTTGTGCACCGACAAGACGGGAACGCTCACGCAGGATCACGTCGTCCTGATGCAGCACATGGATCTGCACGGCCAGAACAGCAGGCGCGTTCTGGAACATGCCTACCTCAATAGTCTGTTTCAGACCGGGTTGAAGAATCTGCTCGACCTTGCAGTGGTGGAGCGAGGCATCGGCGAGGGCTTCCGTGATCTCGATAAATCGTTCAAGAAAATCGACGAGATCCCGTTTGATTTTACCAGACGCCGGATGTCGATCGTGCTGCAGCAGGCAAGCGGTGTGAATCTTCTGATCTGCAAGGGTGCGGTCGAAGAAATGCTGCAGATCTGTTCGCAGGTGGAAGATGAAGGACGCGTAGTTCCGCTCACCCAGAATTTGCGCGAGCAGCTGAAGCGATTGCGCGACGAGCTCAACGAGGATGGCATGCGCGTCGTTGCCGTCGGCTACAAGGCGATCGGGCCGGGACCGAAGCCGTTCAACTCTGATGACGAAGCGGACCTCGTTCTCTCCGGCTTCGTGACCTTTCTCGATCCGCCGAAGCCGAGCGCATCAGAGGCGCTGCGGCTGCTGCGGGAGCACGGGGTCATCGTGAAGATTCTGACCGGCGACAATGCGACGGTCGCCTGCAAGATCTGCCGGGATGTGGGGCTGGAGGCGCGGCAGGTGGCGACGGGCGCGCAGATCGACCGGCTGTCCGACGAAGCACTTGGAGAACTCGCCGAGCAAACCACCGTGTTCGCGAAACTATCGCCGAACCAGAAGGCCCGCATTGTGGCGGCACTCAAGGCACGCAAACATACTGTCGGCTTCATGGGCGACGGCATCAACGATGCAACGGCCCTGCGCGAATCTGATGTGGGTATATCCGTGGATTCCGGCGTGGACATCGCGAAAGAGGCCGCGGACATCATCCTGCTCGAAAAGAGTCTCTTGGTGCTGGAGCGGGGAGTCGTTGAAGGCCGCCGCACCTTCGGCAACATCGTCAAGTACATCAAGGCGACCGCCAGCTCCAATTTCGGCAATGTCTTGAGCGTGATCATCGCCGGTGCGGTGTTGCCCTTCCTGCCCATGTTGGCGATTCAGTTGCTGGTTCAAAATCTACTCTATGACCTGTCGCAGATCGCCATTCCCTGGGATCGCATGGACGAGGAGTTCGTGAAGCGGCCCCGTCAGTGGGACGCCCGCAGCATCGCGAGTTTCACGTTATGCATCGGTCCCATCAGTTCGCTCTTCGACATCGCGACGTTCGCGATCTTGTGGTACGGCTTTGGGGCCAACACAATTGCTTCCCAATCGCTGTTCCAGTCAGGCTGGTTTGTCGAAGGCCTGCTGACGCAAACTTTGATCGTCCACACGATCCGTACGGAGAAAATTCCGTTCATCCAGAGTACGGCGGTCGCGCCCGTGGTGCTGTTGACGCTGTTGATCATGGCATGCGGTGTTTGGTTGCCGTTTTCACCGCTTGCTCCGGCGCTTCGTCTGCAGGCGTTGCCCGCGGCGTATTTTTCTTGGGTCGCGGCGATTCTCGTCATTTACTGCACACTGACGCAGCTTATGAAGCGCTTCTACATCCAGCGCTTCGGGAAATGGCTGTGAACGCGGTGACGCCGGATTCCTTCAGTACTCTCGAGCCTTAAGAAACCTTCAGGCAATCTTCAGCAACCAGGTTCGGGGCCCGCCCTACTATCGTCATGTTTCTCGCACACACGGAGCAGTCTCGGACCCTATGGACCCCCTACCTAGTATCGATCCTCAGGCCCGGAGGAGAGTCAGTGACAGGAGTTCGGCGCTAATCGCCTAAATCCCCGCAGCCTCCCTCCCCGCTTGAGCCACAACGCTTGAGTATTTTGAGGAGAAGCATCATGGCTGCGTTTTCGAGTTCTCGTTTCTTTGAATCAGGCGCCCCGGTCAAAGGGGCACCGGCAACATCCGTCGCGCGCCGTACGCCGCATCGAATGACCGAGGTCGTGGAGATTGCTGTGCGCGCACGAGCAGCGGTCGTCGAGACCGCGATGTTCTTGTGGACAGCGCTCGCAGTCGGTTTCCTCACGTTGGTCGTGGTCGGCTGCTTTCTGTGATGGCGACGATCAATCCGGTGCTTGCAGCGGGCGTTCTCGCCGCGCTGCTCGTTGCGGGCGGCTGCTCACATGAATCATCCGGTCCGGCGGAGGGCATCGGTATCGTCGCGGACGATCATGGAATCATCCGGGTGCCGGAATCCTCCGCGCTTCGCAAGCGTCTGGCTGTACAGGCGGTCGATGTCAAAGATTCGCCGCACGCCTTGGTTCTCCCCGCCGACGTCGAGGCCGATCCCACTCGCGTACTTAGCATACTGTCGCCGCTGACCGGCCGCGTCACTGCGTTGAACGCGGGCCTGGGCGATATCGTCAGCAAGGGCGAGACACTGGCGGTGATTGCATCCGGCGACCTGGCGCAGGCTTACTCCGACGAGGACAAGGCGCGCGATGCGCTCGATTTGGCGCGCAAGGCGCTGGAGCGCGCCAAAGGAGTTGCGGATGCGGGCGCGGCCGCCGTCAAAGATCTGGAATCGGCGCAGAGCGGCTATACCCAAGCATTGGCAGAATTCGACCGCGCCGATACGCGCCTGAAATCTCTGGGCGGCTCATCGGAGAAACAGGGACCGGCGCGGCCGATGGTCGTCAAGGCGCCGGCCGGCGGCGCGATTACCGCGGTGTCGGTGGGCGTCGGTTCGTTCATCAATGATTCCACCGCGTCGATCATGACGCTGGCCAATATCGACACCATTTGGGTGACGGCCAACGTCCCCGAAGGTGACCTCGGGCAGATCGCCAAGGGGGTGCCGGTCGACGTTACTCTCGCGGCCTATCCCGGCGAGATCTTGCACGGCAAGGTTCAGTTCGTTGACGCGGTGCTGGCGGCCGACACGCGCCGCGACCGCGTGCGCATCGCGTTCGCCAATCCGGGTGCGAAGCTCAAACCGAACATGTTCGCAACCGCCACGTTTCTGCTGCCGCAGCCCCGGCAAGTGTTCGTGCCCCTATCGGCCATCCTGATGAACAACGACAGCACCACGGTGCTGGTCGAGGTCGCGCCGTGGGCGTTTGAACGGCGTCAGGTAGATCTGGGGCTCGATGAGGGCAGCGACGTGCGGATTCTGAAGGGCCTGCAACCCGGTGAGCGGGTGGTCATCAAGGGCGGAGTCTTGATCAGTGATTAGCCGATTCATCGAACTGTGCCTCGACCGCCGCATCGCCGTGATCGGAACGGCCGTTCTTGTGGCGATCTACGGCTATTACTCCTGGACTCAAATGGCGGTGGAAGCCTATCCGGAATTGACCGACGTCACCGCGCAGGTCACCACTCAGGTGCCGGGTCTGGCGGCCGAGGAGATCGAGCAGCAAATCACGACACCGCTCGAACGCGGATTGTCTGGCACGCCGGGGCTGGTCAACATGCGCTCCAGCAGCACCTTTGGCCTGTCGCTCATCACCATGGTCTTCAAGGAGGGGGCGGAGGACTATTGGGAGCGGCAGCGCATTCTCGATCGCATCAGCCAGGTGACGTTGCCGCCGGGTGTCACGCCCGGCCTGGACCCGGTCTCAGGCCCGGCCGGGGAAATCTATCGTTACACCCTCGAGTCCGACACCAAAACGCTGATGGAACTGTCGGAGATTCAGAACTGGATCGTGATCCCGGCGCTCGAACAAGTGCCGGGCGTCGCGAACGTCGATGAGTTCGGCGGCTTTACCAAAGAGTTCCAGCTGGAACTGGATCCGGCGCAGCTGCTGCGCTATCACGTCGCGGTCAGCGATGTGATCAGTGCCATCAGCAACAATACGGCCAACGCCGGCGGCAGCCGGATCACGCGCGGGGAGCAGGCGTATATCGTCCGCGGCATCGGATTGGTGCGCACTCTCGAAGATCTTGGAAAAATCGTGGTGACGGAGCGCTCGGGTGTGCCGATCCTCATCGGCGACCTCGGCAAATTGCGCTACGGCCATCAGGTGCGCGAAGGCATATTGGGCAAGGACAACAACCCCGATACGCTCGAGGGCATCGTCGACTTGCTCAAGTACGAAAATCCCTCGCTGGTGCTGAAGGGTATTCACGCCAAGGTGGAGGAGTTGCGCAAGCGGCTGGAGCCCATGGCAGTGCGCATCGTTCCCTATATCGACCGCGACAATCTGGTGCACGCCACCGTCGACAAGGTGGCACACACGGTGCTCGAAGGCGTCGGGTTGGTGTGCATCGTGCTGATCCTGTTCCTGGGCAGTCCGCGCAGCGCCATGGTGGTCGCGGTGACGATCCCGCTGGCGCTGGTTGTGGTGTTCATCATGATGCACCTGACGAAAATGCCGGCCAACCTGTTCTCGCTCGGCGCGATCGACTTCGGCGTGATCGTCGATGGCGCCATCGTGGTCACAGAGGCGATCCTGCGCCGGCGCGAGACCTACCCCGAGGTGGCGCTGACCACGGGCGATGTTCAGCTCGCTTCCAAGCAGGTGATGCGGCCGATTTTCTTTGCGACCTTGATCATCATCACCACCTACATGCCGCTCTTCGCATTCGAACGCGCCGAAGGCAAGCTGTTTTCACCCATGGCTTTCACCGTGGGCTACGCCCTGTTCGGCGCCCTGCTCTGCACGCTGACGCTGATTCCCGGGCTGGCCTACATGGCGCTGCGCAAACCGCGCCGGATATTTCACAACAAGCCCTTGCTGCGCCTGCAAGCGGGCTACCAGAGAGTGCTGCAGCAGCTGTTGCTGCGGCCCGTCATTGCCTACGTCCTTGGCGGTGCGGCGATGATGGCGGTGCTCATCCTGTTCTTCACACTCGGCCGTGAATTCCTGCCGGATCTGGACGAGGGTGCGCTGTGGATGCAAGTGCAGATGCCGACCGGGTTATCGCTCGACAAGGCGAGTGAGGTCGCGAGCGAAGTGCGCCACGCCGTGCGAGAATTTCCCGAGGTGTCCTATATTGTCACCCAGCTCGGACGCAATGACACCGGCACCGACCCCTGGACTCCGTCGCACGTGGAGTCAGCGGTCGGGCTGACACCTTATGCCACCTGGCCCGGTGACGAAAGTAAGCCCGCGTTCCTCGATCGATTGCGCGCCCGCCTGCAGCAGATTCCGGGGATCAGCGTTGGCATCAGCCAGCCGATCATTGACGGCGAGAATGACATGATCGGCGGTTCGCACAGCCCGTTGGCGCTGCGTATCTACGGCAACGACTTCAAGGAATTACGCCGCATCGGCGCGGAGATAGTGACCGTGCTGGGCGGTATCCGCGGCACCGCACAGGCAGCGATCTTCCAAGAACCGCCGATTCCGCAGGTCGCAATAGACATCGACCGGGCGGCCGCTGCGCGCTATGGCGTCAACGTCAGCGATATTACGAATCTGATCCAAACCGCCATCGGCGGTGCGCCGATCACTCAGGCATTCGTGCAGGATCGCATCTACAACGTAACCGCACGGGTGCCGCAGCGCATTGCCAACGACATCGAGGCGATCGGTCAATTGCCGCTGACCTCCCTCGACGGCGCCCAGGTACCCCTGTCGTTGCTGGCGCACATACGATTGCAGACCGGCGAAAGCACCATTGCCCACGAAAAAAATCAACGGCAGCTCACCGTGCGCATCGACAATCGCGATCGTGCCCTTTCCGAGTACTACGAAGAAGCGAAGCGCAAGATCGAGGCGCAGGTCAAATTCGACAAGACCCGCTACCGGCTGCAGTGGGCCGGCACGTTCGAGAATGCGCAGCGGGCGCAGGCGCGTCTCGTCGTGGTGATGGCGCTCGTGGTAGCAGTGATGGCGCTGTTCCTGTTCATCCAGTTCGGCAAGTTTCACCACGCACTGGCGCTGCTTGGGGTCGTGCCGGCGTCCACACTGGGCGGGCTGATCGCACTGCATCTGCGCGGTGAGACGCTGAACATCGCCACCGCCGTGGGTTTCATCGCACTGTTCGGCGTGGCGGTTCAAAACGGCATCATCATGGTCGCGAATTTCAACCGCGTTCGCGAGCAGGGCGTGTCTCTCGGCGAAGCCGTGCTCCAGGGTGCCGTCGAGCGCTTTCGCCCCGTGTTGATGACGGCGACGGTCGCCACCGTCGGCATGCTGCCGGCGGCGCTCGCCACCGGTGTGGGTACCGACGTGCAACGCGGCCTTGCCACGGTGGTGGTGGGCGGTTTGCCGGTGGCCACGCTACTGACACTGTTCATCGTGCCCCCGGTGTATCTCACCTTCGAAGCGTTTTTCGCCCGACTGCAGCGTCGCAATGCCATCAATGCCCTACCGCAGATTCCCAGCGCATGAAGCGCCGCATGAACTCGCGTCAGCATCGTTTGGTTGTCAAGGCCCCATGGATGGTCGTTTGCGCCGTCGCATCCTCCGTCCTCAGCGGCTGCGCCGTGGGGCCCGACTTCCATCGGCCCGCGCCGCCGGATGTCAAAGGCTACCAGTCAGAACCACTACCAGCCACGGTGTCCGCGGGGTCGGGCGCGGACGGGCCGGTCGAGCCGCAACACCTCATCGAAGGGATGGATATTCCGGCACAGTGGTGGACCCTGTTTCACTCGCAGCCGCTCAATGATCTGATCGAACAGGCTCTGAAAGCCAATCCCGACGTGGAGGCGGCCCAGGCGGCCCTGCGCGGCGCCTGGGAGAATGTCTACGCCCAGCGGGGCTTTTATTTCCCGACGGTCACGGCGGACGTCAATCCGACGCGCCAGAGAATGGCCAACCCGCTGGCGTCCATCGTGTCGTCGGGGTCGTACATATTCAATGTCGATACCGCGCAAGTGAGCGTCGCCTTCGTACCAGATGTGTTCGGCGGCAATCGGCGGCAGGTGGAATCCTTGCAGGCGCAGGCGCAGATGCAACGCTTCGAATTGGAAGCGACCTATCTCACGCTTACCGCCAATCTTGTGAACGCCGCGCTGACCGAGGCGGCACTGCGCGCGCAGATCCATGCCACTCACGCCATCATCGATGATCAGACGCGCACACTCGCGTCGTTTCGGCGCCAGCTCGAATTGGGCCAGGTGGCCGAAGCAGACGTCGCCGCCCAGGAGGCGCAGCTCGCTCAAGCTGAAGCGACTTTGCCGCCATTGGAGAAACAGCTGGCCCAGCAACGCGACCTGATTGCGGCCCTGGCCGGCCGCTTTCCGGGCGAGACACTCACGGCGTCATTCGAATTGTCGGGACTGAGCCTGCCGGAAGACCTGCCGGTCAGCCTGCCGTCAAAACTCGTGGAGCAGCGCCCCGACATCCGCGCAGCCGAAGAGCAGATGCATGCCGCCAGTGCGCAGATCGGCGTGGCCATCGCCAACCGCCTGCCCAACATTCAGCTCACGGGAAATATCGGCAGTACCGCGACCGAGTTCAGCCAGCTATTCACGTCAGGTACCGGATTTTGGGGATTGGCAGCGGACATATCACAACCGATTTTCGATGGCGGCACCCTGCTGCACAAAGAGCGCGCCGCCCGGGCCGCGTTCGAACAGTCGAAGGCGCAGTACCGCAGCACCGTGATCGCAGCATTTCAAAATGTAGCGGACACCCTGCACGCCATCCAATGCGACACGGACGCGGTACGGATCGCACGCGTGGCCGCACTCGCGGCCGCTCGTTCGCTCGCGATTGCCCGACGCCAATTGACTCTCGGCGATATCAGTGAGTTGACGGTATTCGCCGCAGAAGCGACCGCTCGCCAAGCCGAAATCAATCTTGTGCTGGCGCAGGCCAATCGCTACACCGACGCTGCAGCCCTCTTTCAGGCTCTCGGCGGTGGATGGTGGAATCGAAGTAAAGAATGAGATCTTAAGGAACCTTCAGGCAATCTTCAGCAACACCGAGTGGGCTGCGCCCTACCATGGCGATGTTCTCAAACAGACGGAGATTTTCAAAGACTCTATGGACCCACAACCTAGTACCTCTCCATCGATGCAGCTGTGCGGCGCGTGCGTGCCTTGGCACTGCGCATCGATCGGATCACCCACAGCCCGGAAGAGATTCCGCGGCGGGAATTTGGCGATAATCGGCTAATTTCCCGCGCAGCCATCGCTCCCGGGCCCGAGCAAAACCGCTTGAGCATTTTGAGGAGCATTGATCTTGGCTGCGTTTTTCACTCGCTTTCTCCTGTTGGGCTGCTACTCACTCAGTGCGGCTTCAAACCCTTCGGATTTCGCCGACCTGGCATCTGATCGGGGCGGCATTCCGGCGCCGGCACCCAACCCGTCGCCCGACACCAAGGCGGACGCCGAACAGGGCGGTCGCTTCGGCTGGTTGACGAATGATGAGAGTCGATTCGTTGCGAGAGCACAGATGACTTACGCATGGACTCGCAAGTTCGGCTTCGATGCCGCGTACACCGGACCGCAAAGCCTGGTCACGCACCCGGAATCATCCTACACACTGTCATTCACGGGTTATCTCGGTACACGTCTGTGGGAGGGCGCTGAGTTCTATGTGGACCCAGAAGCATTCCAGGCAAACCCGCTCTCCCATCTGAATGGCCTGGCAGGGATCGACAACGGCGAACTGCAAAAGGCCAGTGGTGTGGAGCTTCGGTCTTACATCGCGCGAGCCTTCGTTCGCCAGTCCTTTGACCTCGGGGGTGAATCGCGTGAAGTTCCCGCAGGCTTCAATCAACTCGCCACGCACTACGACAGCCGGCGACTCGTCTTCTCGGTCGGCAAGTTTCCCCTGACCGATTTTTTCGAAAGGAGCAGCTACGCAAACGATCCGCGGACCCAGTTCATGAATTGGGCCCTGATCACCTATGGCGCATACGACTACGCCGCCGACGCCCGCGGCTACGACATCGGCGCGATTGCGGAGTTGTACTGGGATGACTGGGCATTTCGCGCCGGGCGCGGCATGGAGCCCATCATTGCCAACGGACGGTCGCTGTACTACAACTTGTTCCGCCGCCACGGCGATCAAGTGGAAATCGAACACGACCACATGATCCACGGCCAGCCCGGCGCCGTTCGGATATTGGTCTACCGCAATCTCGCCAACGCCGGCAATTACGCGCTGTCGGTCGCACAAGCCGCCGCCGCAGGCACTGTTCCCGATATCACGACCACGCGCTCATTGGAGGCGAAGACCGGCTACGGCGCAAGCGTCGAACAATCGATCTCCCTCTCCGTGGCTCTATGGGCGCGGGGAATGTGGTGCGATTGCAAGGTCGAGCAGTACGCGTTCACCGAGATCGACAACTCCATGTCGGCGGGCGTGGCGATCAAAGGAAACATCTGGCAACGGCCCGCAGACACGGTGGGGGCAGCGTTTTCGCTGAATGGACTCAGCTCTGTGCACCGTGCCTACCTCGCGGCGGGCGGCCTCGGCGGGTTCCTGGGCGACGGTCAACTCAACTACACGCGCGAGCAGGACTACGAGGTTTACTACAGCGCGCTCGTGTATCGCGGCGTTCACCTGACTGCTGATTACCAACGCATCGTCAATCCGGGCTACAACGCCGATCGGCATGGGCCGGTACACATGGTGAGCGGACGAGTTCATGTCGAATTTTAATTGATGCCGCTTCAACGGCAATCACTCATGCAAATGCACACTTTCCAGGAATACAGTAATGAACACCAGCATTGAAGAAGTAACCGTCCGGGACCCCCTGCTCCGCGCAGAACCATCGTCGGACGGCGGCGCGCATCTCGATACCGCGCATGTCGGAGACATCCGCGGAGCGCTCGGCACCATCGATCAAGGTGACACCGCTCCGCGCCGCGGCTGGTCGGCACGCTTGAGGACTCTCCTTGCCATTCTCGGCCCCGGTCTCATCGTCATGGCCGGTGACAATGACGCCGGAGCGTTCAGCACCTACAGCCAGGCCGGGCAAAACTACGGCAACACGCTCCTGTGGACGCTGGTGCTGCTGATCCCGGTGCTGTACGTCAACCAGGAAATGGTGATACGGCTGGGCGCGGTGACGGGCGTCGGCCACGCGCGGCTGATCCTCGAGCGTTTCGGCAAGTTCTGGGGCGCTTTCAGCGTCATCGACCTTTTCCTGCTCAATGCCTTGACCATCATCTCCGAATTCATCGGGATCAATCTTGGTCTCGAATACCTTGGACTGCCGAAAGTCGGAGGCGTGCTCATTGCGGTGGGGATCGTCATAGCCGCCGCCAGCACCGGCAATTTCCGGCGCTTCGAGCGTTTCGCCATGTGCCTCGTCCTGTTCAGCTTGTTGCTCATTCCGCTGTTCGTCATGGTGCACCCGACCGCCGGCGAGCTGACCGCCGGGCTGCTGATTCCACAGATGCCGGACGTACCGCACGGGCGCCTGGCCGATGTGATGCTGCTGATCATCGGCATCATCGGCACGACCGTTGCTCCCTGGCAGCTCTTCTTCCAACAGAGCTACATCATCGACAAGCGCGTCACTCCGCGATTCATCAAGTATGCGCGCGCCGATCTTGCCCTGGGGATCGTAATCGTGATCGGCGGGGGCATCGCGCTGATGGCCGCTGCCGCGGCGACGTTCGCCCACCATCCCGAGTTCGGGAACTTCACCGACACGGGCGGAATCGCCACCGCAATGGAAAAGTACTTCGGGAGAGTACCTGCTGTGATATTCGCGCTTGCATTGATCAACTACAGCATCATTGGCGCGTCGGCAATCTCGCTCAGCACCGCCTATGCAATCGCCGACGTGCTCAAGTTCAATCACTCTCTGCACCGCAAGCCCAGAGAGGCCAAGGCATTTTATGCCGTGTATTGCGGGCTGCTGGTGGGGGCCGCGGTGCTGATTCTCACGCCGGGCCTGCCCCTCGGTCTTCTGACCAACGCCGTTCAGGCGCTGGCCGGAGTGCTGCTGCCCAGCGCTACGGTTTTCCTCTTGCTGCTGTGTAACGACAAGGCCGTGCTCGGCCCCTGGGTCAACGGTCGGTGGATCAACTTGTTCACCGGAGTCGTCATCGCGATCATGGTGATGCTGTCGATCGTTCTTACCGCGTCGGTGCTCTATCCCGCAATCACCGGAGAGCAAATATTGACGTTTCTCATCGTCAGCAGCGCCATCGCTCTCGTGGTCGCGCTCGTTGCGGCCGTCTGGAAGCGTCGGCAGGGCATTGCGCTGGAGGAGCCAATCGACCTGTCATTGCGCAGCACTTGGCGGATGGCGCCGCTCGACCAGCTGCCAACCGGCGGCCTGACTCCCATCAAACGCGTTTGGATGGGGGTGCTGCGTGCCTACCTGTTGATCGCAGCTGGACTCGTGCTGGTGAGAATCGCACGGCTGGTCTCGTCGGGACATTGAGTGCGCTCGCGCAGGAACGGCCTAAGCGTAACTGTTGGACATGATTGGAGGTGGCACATGAAACAGATGACACGGACGGCATCGGGCTTCGAGAAGCATCGCAAATCGACTCATCGCGCTCAGTTCCTGGCGCAAATGCACCAGGTCGTGCCGTGGGCGACGCTGTGTGCCATGATCGAACCGCACTGCCGAAAGGGCTTCACGAGACCGCGCGAATTCGTGGGCATCGATCTGGGCCGCGAACCGGTTCCGGATGTTAACGCCATCTGGCGCTTTCGGCTGCTGCTGGAATATCACGGTTTGGGACGACAAATTCTCGCCGAATCAATCTGCGTGACCCGCAGAGCCCGCCGGATGAACGTATCAGGGGCCGCGCCGTGAGCCACTCGTCGACGAGACCCCCGGCGCTCCGCGAACGGATAATTGCGGAACTGTCGGAAATATTGGAGCGGCTTGCACTCAGTCTGTTGCCGCGCGGTCCGCTTCGAAGACGCCTCCTCGGTGTGGTGGATCGAACGTTTGCGCGCATGCATCGTCAGAGTTGCAACAAAAACCGGTTACTTTGATTTTTGTCGGTCGATATTTCATTCTATCTGTCCAACAGGAGACCCTTCCATGTCATCACGACTGCCCATCATCGCCTTTGCCACCACTGGGTTGGCACTCATGCTTTGTGAGCCCGTTACTGCGGGCGCCCTTCCCAAACTCACTGCCGAGCAAACTCAGATCGTGGACACGGTGAGCACCATATTCACCGCAGCCAGGACAGACGATGTTGCGAAGTTCGACTCCGTCATTGCGCCGGATTTTTATATCTTCGATGCAGGCGCCCGATTCAACGGAGACTCGATCATGGCGTTTATCAAGGCCCAACACCTCGCGGGCAAGCGTTACGAATGGAACGTGACCGAACCCGACGTCCACATCAGCGGCAAGACGGCATGGGTTGCTTACGTCAATAAGGGCAGCGTCGGTGACGCCGCCGGCACCGTGAATCAGGATTGGCTGGAATCGGCCTTCCTCCAGAAGCAGGCAGGCGTGTGGAAAATCGTGTTCATGCACAGCACTCGCGTCACCATGGCAACTCAACAGAACCCTGGCAAATGATCATCCCGCAGAGACCGGTTGGTCGATCCTATCTTCTTGCGTGACTTTCACATCAGGCATGGAGGGCGCATCAATGCTGCTCTCGCAAATCAATCCTCTATAGATCGACCGGAGTCCGAACAGCACCGTTGTGCCAAAACCGAATACCAGCGCACCTACGGCCAGATGACTCATCGTCGACTTTCCTTGGGCCGTTGCACTACCCGGCAACCCTCACATACATGCAAAGGCTGTCGACCACGGTGTTCGATGACACTTCGAGCGAGATTCGCAGCTTCTTTGTAAAGCCAGACCGAAGCAGTCATGAAATAGCCACCGGGCCACTGCAGCATTTCAAGACCGACATTGGCACCCATGCGCTGAAGTACCGCATTCAGTTGCGCTACAGTCGATTCGAATACGCTCCTCATGGCGAGGATGCTAGTACCGCATCCTTCAGCTCGGTAGCCTATATCTTTCGATGACATCCATCACAAAGGGCGATAGGATGCATTTGGTTGCCGTCGGCGGCCTCGCTTCGACGCCGGCAGACGGCTGGATAGCCGCGGCGGCGATTGATGGTTCTTCAAGCGGTCGATGAACCAACGTCCCGCCGGCCCGGGCGGACTGTCGGTCCTATAAACGGCCCACATCTCTATCACGCGTCCTCCGATAGGCGCATCTTCCGTCGTGATCTCAATGAGCCGGCCGCTCGCGAGATCCGCCTCGATGCTATGCCGCGGCATGGCACCAAACCCGAAGCCCGCACGCAGGAACGCAAGCTTGGCCCCAAGGTGGGAAAGGCGCCAGATCCTCGGGATCTTGAGACGAGGTTCAAAGCTGCCCGAACGATCGGAAGGATCGACGTGTGTGAGCTGAATGTGTCTGGCGAGGATTGACAACGGAATCTGTCCGCGCTGGGTTGCCAGCGGGTGCTGTGCGGCTACGACTGTGTGCATAGCAATCGTCAGCAGCGGCTCGTGGGTGAGTTGCGGTGGCGCCAGCGCCCAAGATCCCACAATGCCGATGGCGCAGCGCCCCTCGACTACCGGTTCGATCACAGCACTGGACTCGATGTCGAATCTGAGCAGCGTCCCGGGGAATTGCTTCTGGAACGCGGACACAGCACCGGTGAAAGTCGCGTCCGGGAACATGACGTCGACGGCCACGCCAAGTTCAGGCTCGAGGCCTCCAGCCAAACTTTTCGCACGCGCCTTGAGGAGATCCACATGGCCTGCCACCGCGCGTGCGTCGGCAAGAAGCGCGCGGCCTTTATCCGTCAGCACCGGAAGATGTCCATGCCGATCGAACAGCTTGACGCCGAGCTGGCCTTCAAGATTGGCCAGGGTCTGGCTCACCACCGACTGGGCGCGATGCAGGCGACGGCCGGCCGCAGAGAAACTGCCCTCATCCGCCGCTGCTATGAAAGTGCGTATTTGGTCCAGTGAAACGCCGTCGAGCATATATCTGCGATTCGGTGTTCGCGCGGATCACCGGGTGATGACGGATATCGCGACGTTGATATTTCCACGAACGGCGTTGGAATACGGGCACATCGCGTGAGCGGAGTTCACGATTTGCTCGGCAGTCCTTTGACTGACACCCGCAATCATGACGATGAGAGACAGCGCCAATCCGAAGCTGCCGTCGGCATTCGCTTCGAGGTCGACTTCCGCAATGACCTCGACATCTTGGTCGACCACTTCATGCGTTTTGTTGCGCGTCGCCTGTATGACTGCATTGGCGAAACATGCTGCATAACCGCCTGCAAACAGCTGCTCCGGGTTCGTAGCGCCGCCTACCCCACCCAAACTGTGCGGCATCGCGACCTTCAGATCGAGCGTCCCATCATCGCTGCGGATCGTACCGTCGCGGCCTCCGACGGAAGACACGGTGGTCGAATAGACTACATTCATTGATTTTAGCTCCTGCATATATCAATCATTGCGTCCGCGGGCGTATGGGTAACGGGCTGGAAGATCTAAAATGAGACTCCGGCGTAACTTAAGCGGTCCAGACTTAACGCGGAAGCCTATATATTTCGATGGTTGCCATCGGGCCTGTAGATAGATGCTCTAGCTCATCACATGGCCCGCTTAGAGCTTGCACATGTGCGATCGATTCCCGCCAATTGAGGATTGGGGCTGTCCGCGCGGCGTCAAAAGGAGATTCGCGTCACCGAAGCGGGGACATATTCCTGGCAGATTGAGGTATCTGATCCTCACGGAACAAAGGAATGTCCGGACAGTCACCCTTCAGGGCCAAGGCGCTTCGCCTTCCCGGCGAATCGCTCGACAAGGAAATCGACCGATGGATGAATGATCGGCTGATTGAGCCTTTCTTGGCCGCTGCAGTCTTTTGCGTCATCTCATTGATGGAGTGGATTGGCTATTTCACTCATGCGCCGCGCCAACCCATATTGTTCTCCGTGCTTGCTTTGGCCGCGGTCGCCTTTGGGACATGGCGCATCTTGCGCATCCGTGGCCGCGTACGGCAATTGAAGTTGGGTAGAGATGGCGAGCGTGTCGTGGGGCAGTTCCTGGAGCGCCTGCGGGATGGCGGCGGTCAGGTGTTTCACGACATTCCGGGCGAAGGGTTCAATCTCGACCATGTGGTAATTTCGACGCATGGGATTTACGCCATCGAGACCAAGACATTCCGCAAGCCATGGCCGACAGCCACTGTTCTTGTTGATGGCGATACTCTGACCGTCGCGGGCCATGTGCCGGATCGCAATCCCATTGAACAAGTCACTGCGGCGGCTCGATGGCTGGAGAGAACACTGGAAGAGTCGACCGGCAGGCGTTTCGCCGTGCGTGGCGTCGTTGTCTTCCCCGGTTGGTTCGTCGCGCAGCGAGGCCCAAGAGGGAATGTCTGGGTTTTGGAGCCGAAAATGCTGCCGGGATTCATCGAACAGGAGCCGACGACCATCGCGCCGTGTGACGTTGCGCTCGCGGCGTTTCATTTGTCGCGGTATGTGAGGAGTGAGGCAGAGCGCGTGGCATAGTAGATGATCGCACTTTAGATATATCAAGAGCGATCCATCCGTTCTCGAGTCAACTTACTCCGGGCGCTGGCTTCCGGCGTCTCCACCGAGTACTGTAGTCGCTTGCCGCTCTCGGTTTCGGAAATTCCCTAAGGGATGATAGGAGGATTTCATGGCCGCACTCGAAGCGATCGACGTGTCACGCAGAATCGGCACGGATGAACGCGCCAGGAAGCAGCTGGTTCTTGTCGCGGCATCGTTGGGAACGGTGTTCGAATGGTACGACTTCTTCCTGTACGGCAGCCTTGCTGTCTTCTTTAGTGCCCTGTTCTTTCCGCCTGGCAATGAAACCGCGGCATTTCTCGCCAGTCTCGCCACGTTTGGGGCCGGCTTCGCCGTGCGGCCCTTCGGAGCGCTCGTGTTCGGCGCGTTGGGTGACCGGATCGGTCGCAAGCGCTGCTTCATGCTCACGATGGTGATGATGGGCCTGTCGACGCTTTTCGTCGGATTGCTACCGACTTATGCGCAGGTGGGTGTTTGGGCGCCCGCGCTTTTGGTGCTTCTGCGGCTGACGCAGGGTCTGGCCGTTGGCGGCGAATACGGCAGCGCGGCCACGTATGTGGCTGAGCACGCGGTACCGGCTCACCGCGGCTACTACACCAGCTGGTTGCAGACGACTTCAACGATTGGCTTGCTGCTTTCTCTGCTGGTCATTCTCGCATGTCGTCTAACATTGGGTGACGACGCATTCAAGGCGTGGGGCTGGCGCATTCCGTTCCTCACATCCATATTTTTGCTCGCGGTATCGGTCTACATTCGCCTCAAACTCGAAGAGTCGCCGGTCTTTCAAAAAATGAAGTTGGATGGGTGCACCTCAAAATCGCCGATCCGGGAGAGCTTCGGTTCCTGGGGCAACTTGAAGGACGTGTTTGTGCTGCTATTCGGCATCACTTCCGGCATGACGGTGATTTGGTACGGTGCGCAGTTTTACGCGCTGTTTTTCATGCAAAACACGCTGCAAGTCGGTTACAAGACGAGCTACGCCATCTTTGCCGTCGGCTTGGCCCTTGGCACGCCGCTCATCGTGCTGGCCGGGGCCCTGTCCGACCGGATAGGACGTAGACCCGTCATGATTGCCGGGTTGCTGCTGGGTGCGTTGACGATAATTCCGAGCTTCCACGCACTGGCGCATTTTGCCAACCCTGGTTTGTCGACCTTCTCCGAACGAAACCCGATTCAGATCAGCGCCGACAACTGTGCGTTCTCCTTGTTCGCCTCGCCGGTATCTGCATGTGATAAGGCGCGCAAGTTCTTCAGTCGCAACGGACTTTCATACACTTCGATTCCCGCGGGCGCCGGCGGCGGCCTCGCGACCCGCATTGGGGGAACAACGCTGACCGGATTCGACGAGTCCTCATACAAGAAGGCGCTTGAAGCGGCGGGCTTTAAGGGCGCGGCGACTGACGTCAACGTTTTTGGATCGATCGCGGTCGTGGTTTGGCTGTTGGCGTTGGTCGGCTTGGTGTACGGGCCGATGGCTGCATTCATGGTCGAGCTGTTCCCGGCAAAGATCCGCACCACTTCGCTGTCGCTGCCATATCATCTCGGGGTCGGCATTCTCGGCGGATTCCTGCCCTTCGTGGCGTCTGCATTGGTCATATACGCGGGCAACATCTACGCGGGTCTTTGGTATCCGGTGGCGCTGGCTCTGGCAACTGCTGTCGTCGCGCTCATTGCGTTGCCGGAAACAAAGAATCGCGCAATCGACTAGCACGCCACGCAGTCGTTACCAAATGCGCACCCGCTGGTCAGGATCGACGTAGTAGACGTCACCCGGTTTGACTCCGAATGCCGTGTACCACTCGTCGATATTGCGGGTCGGGCCGATGGCGCGAAACGCGCGGGGCGAGTGGGGGTCACTCACCACTTGCTTGCGGATGTAATCTTCGCGGGCCTTGCCGCGCCAGGCTTGCGCCCACCCTAGGAAAACTCGCTGATCGCCGGTGAAACCGTCCAACACCTGAGCCGTTTGGCCGCTCAAGGAACGGTGATACGCTTCCAGCGCGACGTTGAGGCCGCCAAGGTCAGCGATGTTTTCACCCAGAGTCAGCTCGCCGTTGATATGGGCACGCGGAACCGGCTCGTAAGAGGAATACTGCGTGGCCAGTTTCTTCGCGCGTTTGGTGAACTGGGATGCGTCCAGCGGTGTCCACCAATCGCGAAGTTCGCCTTTGGCGTCCAGCTTTCGACCCTCATCGTCAAACCCGTGGGACAGCTCATGACCGATCACCGCGCCGATGGCGCCATAGTTGATGGCCGGATCCGCTGCGGGGTCGAACATGGGCGGCTGCAGTATCCCCGCGGGAAATACGATGTCGCGCAATGATCCGTTGTAGGCATCATTGGTTTGCGGAGTCATCGTCCAGTCCGAGCGGTCCACCGGGTTGTTGAGACGATTCACGTAATAGCGCCAATCCCAGACAGCCGCCCGGCGTACGTTTCCGACGAGATCATCCGGCTGTATTTCCAGGCCGGCAAAGTTACGCGGCTTGTCGGGATAGCCTACCTTTATCTGGTAGGTATCGAGCTTGGCCAACGCTTCCTGTTTGGTTGCCGGGGTCATCCAATCCAAGCGCTCCAAGCGGGCTCGCATGGCCGCTTTCACGTTTGCCACCAGCGCTTCAATTTTTGCTTTGGCCTCAGGCGAAAAATAGTGCGCGGTGTAAATCTGACCCACGGCAAATCCCATATTGCCGAAGCAGTCCACGCGATCATCGCCCGTACAGTCACCGCCACCCACCGCGCGCAGTGCGCGTTTCCAACGGACCGCCTCGGCGGGCTGTCCCAACAGAGTGTGATTGCGGAACTGAAAGCGCGCAGTCGCGAACGGCGCGGAAAGATAGAAGGCGGCATTGTCGGCGACGGTAAAGGCCTGCCAGGCCTTCAAGACGGACAAGGGCGTGGACTCAAAGATCGCCGCGATTTTTGGAAACGCCGATTCTTCGGAAGCGATGACGCGAGTCACCGCATTCAAATCGGCGCCTTTTAAAAAGGCATCCCAAGCAAACGCGGGCGTCAAGGATTTGAGGCCGGCTCTGGACTTGGGGTTGTAAGTTTTGTCCAGATCCCGTTGCTCAACCTTGGTCCAGCTCACTTCGGCAATGTGAGTTTCGAATTTAACCACGGCGGCAGCGCTCGCCTGCGGGTCCTTCCAACCGAGAAGCGACAACATTTGGGCGACGTACGCCTGATAGGCAGCCTTCTGGGAAGCGAAGTCCGGTTTGAGATAGTAGTCGCGGTCCGGCAAGCCTAGCCCGCCCTGCCCCAGGTAAATGGCGTAGCGATCGATATTCTTAAGGTCCGCATCCTCGGTGATGGTGAATATGGATCCATAAAAGTCTGTCGTGCTCTTGCCCATCAGGTAGCCAAGCGCATTGCGATCGGCTGAATCGGTAATGGCTTTGATCTCGGCGGCGATCGCATCTTTCCCCAGGGCCTGCACTCGACCCTCATTCATGAACGCTTTGTAGAACGCCCCGGCCTTTGCATCCAGCGTCCCCGGTTGTGCGCCGGCCGCGGCGGATTCCATCAGCTCATGCAGCCGCGACTCGATCGCATCCGTCATGGTCATTCGCAGCGTGAAGAGGGCTTTGTCGGCGGGAATTGTCGTTTGCGCGAGCCATGCGCCGGAGGCGTAGCGATTGAAGTCATCGCCCGGCTTGACGCTCAAGTCCATCGCGCTCAAGTCAAATCCCCAAGCGCCGTACTGCGGCGCTGCATTGGCGGTGTTCACGGCTGCGAGAAACACCATCGCGGACACACATTTCCAGGCCGTACCGACGACGGTTTTCAACACATCTCCCTCCCGCTTTTTTCGATCGACTGCTTGGGCGTATCCGGATGCTGGTTATGCGGTTCGTTTCGTGCGCGTCCTGCCCGTGAAATCACGCTTTGAAAGAGGCACCCCCTTCCATCGCAGGATGTCGTAGGTTGTGGCTGCGTGAAAGTAGAAATTCGGCTGTGAGAAGGAAAGCAGGAAATTCTCGGCCGTATAGTCGACGTGCCGGTCGCCGAAGGCAAAGCGCAAGTCGCGGCCAAGGAAGGCGTCGATCTCAGCCGCGTCAATTGCTTCCAAGGCTGCGAGCGTCCCGGTGATTCGCGCTTTGAGGCCCCCGAAATCCTCGGGGGGTGGCGTGATGTCGGCGGAGAACACGCCCTTGCGTATTCCTTCGATCGCGCCCAACGAATGCACGGCGGTGGACTTTACTTGGTAAGCGAAGGGCAGCATGTCTGGGGCCAACCGCGCCTGGACGATCTCCTGATGGGCCAGGCCACGTTCTGTGCAGAACGATTCGGCGGTGTCGAGCAAACGGGAGACTGCCCCAAGGATTTGTTTATAACTAGGCACGGTGGCGGCGTATAGCGAAAACGACATGGCATTCCCCCTTGGCGGACCGGCTATTCTAGTCTTCGCATTTCGGAAGCGAGTATCGCTCTTTGCGATAGAAGCCATCGAGAGATATCGGCTTCCGAAGCAGTATGGGCGGTACTAATCTGGTGGCGCAGAGCTACTTTAGGAGATACCCATGACTGAAAGCCAAAAATTATCCGTCCTGCGTGACAAGCTCGTCGGCCGGCGCCGCGCCCTCGTCGAGGGCATTCAGGGTCCTGCAATCGGTCAGCTCAAGGGCGATGAGCTTGCGCGGGTCCAAAATGAAATCGAAGCGGTGGAGAGGGCCATGGCCGAAGAGAAGCGTGCCGAATTTCGCCTCTGACCATGAGCGCTCGCGAGCGTACCTGGGTCTTGGTGCTCGCGGGCGGCTCGAGGGCCGCGGCGCCCAGCGCCCACGACGATAGCCCGAACGGGAACGGATTCGGCGCACTGCTGGAACGGCGGTCGCTGTTGAAGATGGCGCTGGCACGCGCACGCGTACTGGCCCCGCGCGAGCGCATTTGCGTGCTGGTCGATCGTGCGCAGAAAGGCTACTTGAGTGATTCTCTTGAAGGACTGCCTTCCGGCAATGTCCTCGTGCAGCCGTGCCATCGAGGGTCCGCCGTAGAAATACTGCTGGCATACCTCACGATGCTCAAGCGTGATCCGTGGGCACGGATCGTCGCGCTGCCGTCGAATCATTACGTGCACGACGAACCAGCTCTGGCGAGCACTCTGCTCGACGTCGGCACGCCCACGGCGCAGACCCGCAACAAGGTGACACTCGTCGGAATCCCGCCTGACGAAGCGGATCCGGAGCTGGCTTATATCCTGCCCGGCCGGTGGTTCGAGGACGGCACGCGCAGCGTGCATTCAGTGGTCAACGCGTCCAATAAGGCCTCGGCCGGTGCACTGGTGGCGCGAGGCGCCTTGTGGGACAGTTGCATCGTGGCCGCGCGAGCCGTCGTGTTGCTGAATGTGCTGCGTGCGTGCATTCCGAATCTCGTGAACCAGATGGAAATGTCACTGGCGCACGGCGAAAGCCCCGACGTGCGAAACGATGCGTTGGCGCAACTCTATGCTCGCCTGCCTTCCGTCGATTTCTCGCGCGTGGTCGCAGAGGGTGCTCAGCCGGAATGTCGCGTCATCACCTCGCGCCGTTGTGGTTGGTCGGCGTTAGGCGCGCCGCGACGCGTCGCCGCCGTCATACGACGGATGCAATTGAAGGCGGCCGTTGCGTCGTATGGCGACCCAGGCCGCCGTCGTGAACGCGTCGTAACTTATGATCGATGAGGTCGCGCGCCCTGAAGACACGTGAGCGTACGGTGCCGATCGGAATGGACATCGCTGAGGCTATCTGCCGATAACTCAACCCATCGATTTCGCGCAATGTGATTGCCATGCGCTGTTCTTCCGACAGACCATCGAGAGCGGTATTCACCATACCGCGGATGTCCGCAGTGAGCGCCAGTTCCTCGGGCGTTGCCAATTCCCGCAGGTGCGTCGGATGGCGGCCGGCATTGCGGTGATCCGAGAACTCCACGGT
>Ga0210406_10001770_pt1 | contig 25679 bp, 25 predicted proteins | sample IncBWC30MmetaG_FD_155454 | JGI IMG/M metagenome (GOLD analysis project Ga0210406, IMG submission 155454) | Forest soil microbial communities from Barre Woods Harvard Forest LTER site, Petersham, Massachusetts, United States - Inc-BW-C-30-M | ecosystem: Environmental > Terrestrial > Soil >... | reverse complement strand
GCCGGCGAAACCGTCGTCATCACCGACCGCGGCCGCGTCGTCGCTGAGATCGTACCGCCAAGGCGAGACCCAGAGTCCGTTATCGAGCGCGGGGTGCGTGAAGGCTGGATCAGACCCGCAGTGCGCGGTCCGGACTGGCCGCCGCGGGGCAAGCCGGTGCCGGGGCTGTCGTTCGAGCAGCTGATGGCCGATCTGGAGCGTGACCGGGAAGACCGGTGATCTACGTCGACAGTTCGGTCCCGCTCGCTAGATTGCTTTTCGAGCCACGTTCTCCCGCCGCACCGTTCTGGCAAGAGCGCTTGGTGTCGAGCCGGGTGCTCGAATACGAGGTCTGGAACCGGGTGCATGCTTACGGTCTGATTAGCTCGCACGCGGAGCCGGCGCGCTTGCTGCTGATGGGGATCGAGCTGCTGGAGATGGGCAGGCCGATGTTAGCGCGCGCTTTGGAACCATGGCCGATGCCGCTTCGGACGCTCGATGCGCTGCACCTGGCCACAGTCGAATTCCTGCGCGCCCAAGGCGAGCAGCTGGAGCTGGCAAGTTACGACAACCGATTCCTTGCCGCTGCGCGCGCGCTTGGAATACCGATCGCGGCATTGTAACGGGCGTGCGCCCGCCCCTTGGTTGACGAACTCCGGGAACCTATTAAATGACCTCGTCGGCGCGGGCGAGGACCGAGGTCGGGCGGCGCAATTCAAGGAATAAGCCCCTCTCCGCCGCTTGCGGGGGAGAGGGAGGGGCCTGCGCCCCACGGGTCCGCGCGAAGCGCGGCCCGAGGACTGGCTCCGGCGCGGGAGGGTGAGGTGGCTTTCTGATGTGTCGGGCGCGGAGGAGCCGCCCCCCTCACCCTGCCCTCTCCCCCCGCAAGCGGGCAGGGCTGTCCGGGGAAAATTCGAGGACCATCTTTTCGAAAGTCTGTCAGCGAAATTTCTCGCAAACGACGTTTATTTATCCTCTCCCCCCGCTGGCCGGGGGGAGAGGGCAGGGTGAGGGGGGCCGACGAACCGGTTCGCGGCACTGCCCACCTCACCCTCCCACTTCGCGGGCCCCTCCCTCTCCCCTGAAGGGCGGAGAGGGGCTCTTGCAAACCGGAACGATAGGCTTGCAACCGTCTACGGTTCCCCGGACAGCCCTGCAAGCGGGGGGAGAGGGATTCCTGTTCGGATCACGTCTGTTTGAAGAACCGGTTCGCGTTGTCCCACAGGAGCTTCTTCCGCTTGTCCGACCCGAGGCTCGGCCAGGCGAGGATGTTATCGATCGAGTTGGGGAACTGGCACTCGGAATGCGGGTAGTCCGAGGCGTACATCAGCACCTCATCACCGAGATATTGGGTGACGGTGTTGAACATGTCCTCGCCCTCCTGACGCTCGATGCTGCAGAAGAAACGGCCGCCGGTCAGGTATTCGCTCGGCGCGTGTTTGAGGGGTGCCGTGCCGCCGACATAAAGGGCTTGCTCGTCCATGCGCCTGGCCCAGAACGGCAGCCAGCCAAAGCCGCATTCGAGCACTCCCATCCTCCACTTCGGATGGCGGTCCATGACACCGCCGCCGACAAACGATGCGACAAAGCGCATCGCCCCCCACGGATGCGAGGCCATGCGGCCCACAAAGATGTTGTCCCAGACGTCCCGGTAGGCCGGGTAGTAGGGCGGGTTCCAGGTCGAGCTGTGGTGCGATCGGCAGGTCGTACTCCTCGGCGGCTCGCCAGATCGGGTCGAGGTCCGGGTGGTCGGGTGGAATGTCAAAGGGCAGCAAGGGCTTGACCGCCACCGCCCAATTCGAATTCCCCCGCTCGCGGATCTCGCGCATCGCCGCCTCGACGTTACGCGTCGAGTCGACGTATCGGGCCGCGACCTAGCGGGGCGCCAGCCGAACACTGATCATATTCTCCGCGGTGACCGGGTGACCGGGGTCAGGCGTGACGCACCATCGCGGGCGTAATGTCGTGCAGTGACGGGGCGCCGATCTGCTGCATCGCGGCGTGCGTCTCGTTGCGCAGGATGTCGAGAACCCGCTCGACCCCGCTCTGGCCGAAGGCGGCAAGCCCCCACAAGTATGGCCGTCCGATGCAAATCGCGCGTGCGCCGAGCGCCAGCGCTTTGACGACATCGGTGCCCCGGCGGAAGCCGCTGTCGATCAGCACCGGCATTCGGCCGCCGACCGCCTCGACGATCTCCGGCAGGGCATCGATCGTTGCTCGGCCGTTGTCACCGAACCGTCCGCCATGATTCGACACAATGATCGCATCGATCCCGGCTTTGGTCGCGAGCACGGCGTCCTCCTGCGTCAGAACCCCCTTGAGCAGGAGCTTTCCTTTCACGCTGTCGCGCAGCCGGTTCACAAAGACCCAATTCACGTCGGTGCGATTGAGACTCTTGACGGCGGTCAGGTCGAGGCCGGCGAAATTCGGTCGGTGCGCGAGGAAATCCCGGAAGGTGCGACCGTGGCAATCGGCACATTGGCGTGTATCGATGCGTCGCATCCGGGCCAGGGTTTCCCAATTGCCGTCAACGATCGCATCGACCGTCAAAACGACGGCGGGGGACCCGGCCGTCTCCGCACGCCTGACCAGCGCTTCGGCCACCTCCCACCGATTGACAAAACGACTCCACTCCATATCGTTGTGCACAGCGGCCTCGAAGGCCCAACCGCAACTCTGGGGCACGACCTGTCATTTTGAAATCCTTCGCTGCGGGCTTAGGTTTTGCTGCAATGGCGATAGCAGCGCCTGCGCAAGCCATATCCATTCAGGATTTATCCAACAAAGGCGTCATTACCTTGAAGACGCACGCGGCGGCTTTGGTGCTCTCCTTAAGCACAGAGGTGTTTAGAAGTGCGCAGGACCGTCTTGCTGCGAGAGCGGAATGCATAGAAAAAAATTTCTTGCCTATGCACGATGCTTCTGGTTTCGATGCTGTGCTTGAGAATATAGACCGCGCAAGAGACAAAACTGCCGAGGTTGGAAGTTATATAGAGAGAACTATCGATGGCATTTGTTCATCGGGCGGTGGTGCACAGGTACCGACATCACCTGCGATGGTGCCCGAAACCACCTCTGTTCGGGAGTTTTATAATGATGTTGCTCCAAACAATGAGGATAAAGTGATTATTCTGGATGTTGCCATTAGCACACAGGCAGAAAGAGTGAAACGTGCTGGCAATGAGGCGCGCGGGCAATGCATTGGCAGCCTTCAGACCGAAGTTGTCGATAGCCGTCCGGTTCCTCCCTTCCCCGCCCCGTTTAAACAAGACATTATGCAAAAACTTGCTGCCGCCTATGCCTCTGGTGATTCACGCGCTTCTGTGGAAAGCATACTTGAGGATGCCATCATACAACACTGCGGCCCGGAAAAGCCTGCTTCCAAAGAGCCGAAATAATCAAACAACCACTTGCGAATATCTGGGTCCAAGCTCCATTACGGGAAATCTGTCTAAATCCTCGCCAAGAATTAATCTTCCTTCAGAAGTATTATAGCCGCCGGCTCCGCGGGGCGCCCGCGTGCCGATCACACGCAAAATCTTGTGTGATGGGCCGTCGCTCCGGCAAGGGAAGTGGAGAAACGGCGTTTACGCGAAGTTTCGCCTTGGTGCTGCCGGTTTTCTCTTCGCGGCGACCCGCCGCGCCGCCGCCAGTGCTGCTCGCGCCCACGCGACCGTCGCTGCGCTCCTCGCAATGAGGCCCATTTGAGGTGTCATTGCGAGCCCACGGGTCGGCGCTGTGCGCCGCCCGAGGACAGGCTCCGCGAAGCAATCTCGGTGGCGGGACGCCGATACCGAGTATCAGGTTCGTACCGCTCGCCAGGCCGACCGGCTACGTCTGCTTGAAAAAGCGGTTGGCGTTGTCCCAGAGGAGCTTTTTGCGCGTATCGGGCGTGAGGCTCGGCCAGGCGAGGATGTTGGCGATCGAGTTGGGAAACTGGCACTCGGAATGCGGGTAATCGGAGGCGTACATCAAGACGTCATCACCGAGATATTGGGTGACGGTGTTGAACATGTCCTCGCCCTCCTGGCGCTCGATGCTGCAAAAGAACCGGCCGCCGGTTAGGTATTCGCTGGGCGCGTGCTTGAGGGGTGCCGTGCCGCCGACATAGACCGCCTGCTCGTCCATCCGCCGGGCCCAAAACGGCAGCCAGCCAAAGCCGCATTCGAGCACCCCCATCCGCAACTTCGGATGGCGCTCCATGACACCGCCGCCGACGAAGGATGCGACAAAGCGCATCGCGCCCCAGGGATGCGATGCCATGCGGCCGACGAAGATGTTGTCCCAGACGTCCCGGTAGGCCGGGTAGTAGGGCGGGTTCCAGGTCGAGCTGTGGTGGGCGATCGGCAGGTCGTATTCCTCGGCGGCCCGCCAGATCGGGTCGAGGTCGGGGTGGTCGGGCGGAATGTCAAAGGGCAGCAAGGGCTTGACCGCCACCGCCCAATTCGAATTCCCCCACTCGCGGATCTCGCGCACCGCCTCGTCCACGGCGCGCGCCGAAGCCACGATCAAGCCCTTCAACCGGTTCGGGTGCCGACCGCAGAAGTCCGCCATGTGACGGTGATAGGCGCGGATCAGCCCGACCTCGAACACCGGGTCGTCGAGCCCGACGAAGCTCATGAACGAGCCGGGGATCAAAAAATGGATGTCCGTCCCCTCGTCGTCCATGTCCTTGACTCGGTTCTCGGCCTGATCGTCCTGCACCCCCGGCCGGGGCAGCTTGCCGCCCCTCCAGTTCGACTCGCGCCCGGTGAAGCTCTCGCGCGGCGCCGCCTCCCCGAGTATCCGCCGGTAGTATTTTCGACCAAAGGTGTAGTGGTGGAGACCACCATCGCCAGCCTGACGATAGGGCGCCAGTTCAGCCAGACGCGGCCGAAAGCTCGGGTCGACGTAGCGCTCCAGGGTTTCGGCGGCTGGGCTGACGTGGGTGTCGGCATCGTAGACGTGGAACCCGTTCTTCATTCTCCCTCTCCTCCCGTTGCGCGTCAGCATTGACGCATGTTGCCATATTGACAACATAATCGAAGGCTATGCTGCGCTCTTATCTACCCTTGAACCGAGCGCTCGTAAACCGGCCGGATCGCGGTATCGCGGCCCACCAGCATTGGAGTGGCAAGATGACGTTACGCCCCTTTTCGCGCAGTTTTCCGACCGGTCCGCGCTTCCCGGGTTCAGCCGTCAAAACCTTGTCAAAGCCTCCCTCAGAGGGCGTCCCGAAAGCGTCCTAACCGGGTCATAAGTCTATGATAAATAATGCATTTTTTCCGGCATGGCGGGTTCCGTGTATTTTGTTCCCTGTTTTCCGCTGTCGGCAGGGAGAGCTGAGGGAGCGCGCCGGCACCGCTCGCAGCGCCACGATCATAATGCTAAATCCGGCCCGCTGTGCTAATCGCCGGCCGGTAAGCTTTGCCAACCGGACCCGACATCATGGCCAGCCAGCTCGACCGGGACCTCGCGGAATTGCGGCAGGCGGCCGGGGCCTACTCCGCCCGGCACCAATTCATTCCCGATTTCGGCTACCCGCCGGGGGTGCGGATCGCGGTCAATTTTACGCTCGACTTTGACTCGATGCTGCTGCGGCGCCTGTTGAACGAGCCGCCGATGCAATTGGCGAAAGGCGAGTTTGGCGGCCGGGTCGGCATCTGGCGGCTGATCGAATTGTTCGACGCGCACAAGGTCAAGGCGACGATCTTTACGCCGGGGCGGGCCTGCGAGCTTTATCCGCAGGCAATTCGCGCCGCGGTCACCAGCGGACACGAGATCGCCGACCACATGTGGGAGCACCGCGTCCCGAAGGAAGCGGCGCTCGAAGAGGACCACCTCGGCAAAACGGTCGCCGCGATCGAGGAGATCAGCGGCAGGCGGCCGGTCGGCACGCGCAGCGGGCACAGTGCGGCTCTGCTGCGCAAATACGGCTACATCTACCGGTCCGAGGGCTCGGCAGACCAGCGGCCGCACTACGTCGTCGACGAAAACGGCGGGAATGGCCTCGTCCATCTGCCGTTCCACTATGTGATCGACGACGCGATGTTCTTCAGCTTCGCCTGGCTCGGCAGCGAGAACGCAGCCCAGCGCATCACCGATCCGGAGCGGGTCTTCGAGCTCTGGTGGGCGGCGTTCCGCCAGCAATACCGCGAAGGCGGCTACCTCAATATCTGCATGCACCCGTTCGTCTCGGGGCGGGCGTTACGGGTCGCGATGCTCGATCGGCTGATCGCCCGGATGAAGGGGCTGCCCGGCGTGTGGTTCCCGAGCTGCGAGGAGGTGGCCCGCTGGTGTCTCGAGAAATTCCCGCCGCGGGCCGAGGCCGCCTGACCCATGCCCTGGAAGGAACGCTACACGATCTCGGACGAGAAGAGCCTCGCCGATGACGAAATCCGCTGGCAGGGGGATGCGCGCTGCTGCGTCGGGATCACCGTCGACCTCAGCGTCGCAGCCGGCCCGGACGGCGTCCGCGCCGCTGACCTGACGACGCCCGAGGCTGAATTCGGCGTCAATCAAGGGTTGTCCGCGCTGCTCGCCGTCTTGCGGCGATACGACCTCAAGGCGACCTTCGCCGTCCCGGGGGTGCTTGCGCATATCTATGCCGACCGGATCCGCGCCCTTCTCACCGAGGGCCACGAGATCGCCGCCCACGGTTTCAAGCACGAGGATGTCAGCGGGTTGGAGCGCGCGGACGAGCGTGCACGGATCGTGCGCACGACCGAGATCCTCGCGGAGATAACCGGACGGCGGCCGGCCGGCTGGTTCTCATTGCCGCGGCAAGGCGATCCGTTTGCCGGCGGGACGATCAGCCCCAACACGATGGATCTGCTGCTCGATGCCGGGTACGTCTATATGGGGAACGGCCTGGCCGACGACATACCGCATTACTGGGTCACCGACTTCGCCAGCCGGCGGGCGCTGCTGACGCTGCCCTATTATTACCATTTCGACGATCAGTTCTTTTTGATGTTTCCCCGCAAGGGCACCGGTCTCGAGCATCCCGACGCCCTGGCGCGGAACTGGAAGGCCGAATTCGATGCGCAGTACAAGCGCGGCCGTCACTTCCACATGACCCTGCACCCGCGGCATATCGGCTGGTGCAATCGGCTGCAGCTGCTCGACGAATTTCTCTCCTATCTGCGCGGCTTCCCGGGCCTGTGGAACCCGACCGGCGAGGAGTGCGCGCGCTATTGGCTCGCGACCTATCCGGCGAGCACCTATCTGCGCCTCCAACCGAGCATCTGGCGCGACTACCCCGGCAGCCTCAGCTGACCAAAACCTACGCCGGAGCGAAGATCCCGGTCGCTGCGGCATCTTTCGGCGCCGCGGCAGGAGCCGGCGGTGTGGCAAATGCCGCGTCGCTCTGCAGCACCGGCAGCACCCGGTCGGCGAAGAGCCGAATGTTCTTCTCCGCGTCCCCATGCGGAATGCCGCCGAACGAGAATTCGGTGACCACGTGGTCGGTGCCGGTAACCCGCTGCAATTCGGCGATCTGCTCGATGCAATCATCGGGCGTGCCGACGATCTGGATCTTGACGTAGAACTCGGTGGCCCTGACCCGCTCCTCCTCGCTCTGCAGGCGGGCGTAGGTCTTGGCCATCTTGCCGTAGCTCTCGTAGCCTTTGACGGTCGCGAGATGACCGTCGGAGAAATGGTAGTGGTTGTCGATCGACTGCCATTTCTTGCCGAGCCATTGCATCGCCCGGTCCTGTGCCTCGGCGCGGCTCTCGGCGCAGGAGACGTTGGTCAGGATGATCGGCGGCGGCGGGTTGTGGCCGACGGAGAGCGCGATCTCACGATAATTGACGATGCTCTCGGCGGCTTTCGGCCATTCGTTCTGCATGACGACGAGGATGCCGAAACCGAGCTTGGCCATGATCTCGGCCGATTCAGGGCTGACCGAGGATGCAAAGAAGCGCTCCTCGGGATGCGAGATCGGGCGCGGCCGGATCGAGGTGCGCGGGATCTGATAAAATTCGCCCTGCCACTCGAATTCGGGCTCGCGCAGCGCCTTGCGGATCAGCTGCGCGGCTTCGGCAAAGCGCGGCCGCGCCTCGCCCATCGGGATGCGAAACCCCTCGTATTCGACGCTCGCCGCCCCGCGGCCAAAGCCGAACAAGCAGCGCCCGCCGCTGAGGATGTCGAGAAGAGCTATCCCCTCGGCGACGCGGATCGGATCGTGCCACGGCAGAACAATAACCGCCGTCCCGAACATGATCCGCGTGGTGCGGCCGGCATAATAGGCGAGCAGCTGGAGCGGCGCCGGGGACATCGCATAGCCGGTGAAATGATGCTCGAGCGCGAACAGCGAGTCAAAACCGAGCGGCTCGGCGAGATCGCCCATCGCCAGATGGTCGGACACGACCGCGACATCGGTGCGGCCGGCCTCGGACAGCATATTGAGCGCAATGCCGACTTTCATAATGGTCCTCCGCGATTCACTTCGCCCTGAGGCGATACCACGGGTGTGGCTGACCCGGCACCTTGCTGCGCAACGTGTAGACCGAGGTGCGGGCGGTAAAGAAGATCGTCTTGAGGTCGGGCCCGCCAAAGGCGAGGTTGGCCGGTATCTCCGGAGTGCGGATGATGCCGAGCCGCGAGCCGTCCGGCGCGAACACCCAGGTCCCGCCCGGGCCGGTACAGTAGACCCGACCCTCGACATCGACCTTCATGCCGTCGGGCACACCATCGGTCTCCTCTGACGACATGTCGGCGAAGATGCGCCGCCGCACCATCTTGCCCGCGCTGTCGAGCTCGATCGCATGGATGTATTGGGCGTGGCGCGTGTTGGCGACGTAGAGGGTGCGCTCGTCGGGCGAAAAGGCGAGGCCGTTGGGGTATTCGAACTCGGCGACGAGACGGCTCGCCCCGTCGGGCTCGACCGCGTAGACCCCGGAATGCGCTAGCTCTTTTTGGTCGAGCGGCACGCGCAGCCCCGGGTCGGTGAACCAGATGCTGCCATCCGATCTGCAGACGACATCATTGGGGCGGTTGATCCGCTTGCCCTCGTAGCGGTCCATGACGACCTCGCTGTGGGTATCGTCGGACCAGCGGGTTACGCGGCGGTTGCCGCCTTCGCAGATCACGAGCCGGCCCTGGAGATCAAAGGTCGTGCCGTTGCCTTCCCCGGTTCCGGTGCGCACGGTTTCCGGCCCCTGGCCCGACCGCAGTCTGTAGAACACGCTGCTGCGGACATCGGCGAAATTGTAATAGCCGTCGGGATGCCACAGCGGACCTTCGGTAAAGACAAAACCCGTCGCCGGGCGCTCCGCCGTCGTCGTTTCCAGGATCGTGTCCAACCCGGCCATCCTCATCCTCCCATCGAGCGCGTGATTCCAGGGGAGGCTACTCCCGCCCCGGTGCTGTGTCCATTTTGACCCTCAGCGTCCCTGCCCCTCAGGGAGAAAATCGCATCGCAGCCCGGCATTTCGCAAAAGATGTCGTATTATCAAATACTTATATTTATTACTGACGCCTCCTCAGGGAGGGCCTTGACGATCTTCGGGACGCCCCAGTCCGGATAGCCGCCCCCCTCTCAGCTTGGCTACCTCATACGCCCCGATGTTGACGACAAGATGGCAAGGTCCCGGCGCCGCCGGCGCTAACGGCGTGTAAAGCAAACGCGCCGCGATTAGACTGCGCCAAACTGGCGAGCCGTCGGGGACGCGCAATGAAGACCGGGGACAGGACGGGCGCTGCCGCGGCGACGCGGCGCGGGTGCTGGCGGCGGCAGGGCTGCGGCTGCTGGCGCGGGGTGCCCGGGGCCAGGCCAAGCGCCATCGGATCGCCACCCTCGCCCGGGGTCGTGCATCGCCACCGCGGCGATCCCGATCGTCGAGACCGTCTTCAACGATCCCATCGGCAGCAAGCTCGTCGCCGGTCTCGCACATCCCGGCGGCAACATCACCGGGCTGTCCATCATGCAGGAGGACACGGTGGCGAAGGAGCTGGAGCTGCTCGAAACCGCAGTCCACGGTGCTGCGCGCATCGCCGTCCTGGCCGACACCTGCAACCCCTCGCATGGCGGCGTGCTGGAGACCCTGCGGCAAGCAGCGCAGGGATCGGGAACGACGCTGCTGCCGATCGAGGCCCGCGCTGCCGACGAGGTCGCAGGCGCCTTCGCCGCTATCGCGCGCGAACACGCCGATGCCCTGGTCGTGCTCCGCGGCCCGCTCGTCTTTACCCAACGGAGCCGGATCGCCGAACTCGCCGCGAGCCACAAGCTGCCGGCGATCTATGAGTACCGTGAATTCGTCGCAGCCGGAGGCTTGATCAGCTATGGACGCAGCGTTACGAGCATGTTTCGCCAAGCCGGTATCTACGTAGGTCGGATCCTCAAAGGCGCCAAGCCGGCCGATCTGCCGGTCCAGCCGACGACATTTGAGCTGGTCGTCAATCTCAAGACCGCCAAAGCGCTCGGCCTGACCGTTCCGCCCTCGATCTTCGCCCGCGCCGACGAGGTCATAGAATGAACCGCCGCACGGTTCTTCTCCTTCTGGGCGCGACGATGGCGCCCGTGCGAGCGCCGCGCGCACAGCAGAAGGCGATGCCGGTGGTTGGGCTCCTCTTGGGCGGAAAGCCCGGCCCCGACGATGCGCTGGTGGTGGCTGCGTTTCTCCAGGGACTGAGCGAAACTGGCTATGTCGAGGGACAAAACGTAGCCATTGATTATCGTTGGGCGGAGGACCGTTATGATCGGATGCCCGCATTGGTCGCCGATCTCGTCGGGCGCAAGGTCGATGTGATTGTGGCGGGGAACCTCTCTGCGGCGTTAGCGGCGAAAAGCGCGACCTCGACAATCCCGATTATCTTTGCGGTCGGTGTCGACCCCGTCGAGCGCGGCCTGGTCGCCAGTTTCAGCCGCCCAGGCGGAAACCTCACGGGCATCACCAGCATCAACATCGAGCTGACGCCCAAGCGGGTTGAGCTGCTGACCGATCTGATTCCCCAAGCCAGGGTGATCGCCCTTCTCGTGAATCCAACCAATCCTGCTACCGAGCGCGTAGTCCGAGACGTGCTGGAAGCGGCGAATGCGAAGGGGGTGCAGCTCCGCATCGTGAAGGCCGGTGCCGAAAGCGAGATCGACACCGCCTTCGCCTCCCTCGTCGAGCTGCAAGCCGCTGGGCTCGTCGTCGCCGGCGATCCGCTCTTCAATACCCGCCGCCAACTGCTTGCAACGCTGGCGGCACGCCATGCCGTTCCGGCCATCTATCCCTTTCGTGAATCCGTCTCCGTGGGCGGCCTGATCAGCTATGGACCGAGCGTCACGGCTGTCAATCGCCAGGTCGGCATTTACGTCGGAAGGATCCTCAAGGGCGCCAAGCCGGCTGATCTGCCGGTCCAGCAGCCGACGACATTCGAGCTGGTCGTCAACCTCAAGACCGCAAAGGCGCTCGGCCTGACCGTGCCGCCATCGATCCTCGCCCGCGCCGACGAGGTCATCGAATGAACCGCCGCGAATTCTTGCTGCTGGCGCTGTGCGGTGCCATGACCGCGTCCCATGCGCTGCGCGCGCAGCAGAAGGCGCTCCCGGTGGTCGGATATCTCGGGGGCGCTTCGCCTGGCCCTTTTGCCCCTTTTGTGGCCACGTTCCGCCAGGGATTGAGCGAAGCCGGCTATGACGAGGGACAAAATTTAGCGATCGAGTACCGCTGGGCCGAGGGCCACTACGACCGGCTGCCGGAGATGGCCGCCGATCTGGTCGGCCGGAACGTCGACGTGATTGCCACGAGCGGTGGCCCCGTGCCGGCGCGCGCGGCGAAAAACGCTACCTCGACGATTCCGATCGTTTTTGTTGCCAGCGACCCGGTCGAGCAGGGCCTGGTCACCAGTCTCGCGCGGCCGGGCGGCAATCTCACCGGATTCGCCATCATGGCAAGAGAGGTGTGGCCCAAGCGACTCGAACTCCTTTCCGAGCTGGTTCCCCAAGCCGGATTGGTCGGCCTGCTTGTGAACCCGGGTACAACCACCAATCGGCAAATCCAGGAGGTACAGGACGCCGCCTCCGCAAAGCGGCTGCAGCTTCGTATCCTGAAGGCCGGCACCGATACCGAACTCGAAAACGCCTTCGGCTCTGTCGTCGAACAGAAGGTCGGCGGCATCGTCGTCGGCACCGATCCGTTTTTCAACAGCCGGCGCGAGCAGCTCGTCGCGTTGGCCGCTCGTCATGCCGTCCCGGCGATCTATGAGTGGCGTGAATTCGCCGCGGCAGGCGGCCTGATCAGCTACGGATCAAGCCTCTCCGGCTCGTATCGCCAGGCTGGCGCCTATGTCGGACGGATTCTCAAGGGCGCCAAGCCCGCCGATCTGCCGGTGCAGCAGCCGACAACATTCGAGCTGGTGGTCAATCTAAAGACCGCGAAAGCTCTCGGCCTGACGATCCCGCCGTGGATCCTCGCACGCGCCGATGAGGTCATAGAGTGAGAAGACGCGAGCTGATTCTACTACTGACCGGCGCGATGGCGACAGTGCCCGGGCTCCGCGCACAGCAGAAGACGATGCCGGTGATCGGCTTCCTCGGCAGCGGCTCGGGCCGGGCGAGCGTGGCCGCGTTCCGCCAGGGGCTGAGCGAAACCGGCTATGTCGAGGGAAAAGACGTCGCGATCGAATATCGCTGGGCGGAGGGAAGTTATGACCGGCTGCCCGCTCTGGCCGCAGACCTCGTCGCCAGCAAGATCGATTTGATCGTCGCGAGTGCGCCGCCCTCCGTACGCGCGGCCAAAAATGCGACCACGACGATCCCGATTGTCTTCTTGATTGGCATCGACCCGGTCGCCGAGGGCCTGGTCGCCAGTCTCGCCCGACCGGGCGGCAACCTCACGGGCTTCAGCATGTTCTCAACCGAGCTGATGCCCAAGCGGCTCGAGCTGCTTTCCGAGCTGGTTCCCCAGGCTGGCGTGATCGCCCTGCTCGTGAACCCGAACAATTCGAATGCCGAGCAAGTGATTGGAGATGTGCGGGAAGCGGCGCGGGCGAAGGGAGTGCAGCTCCACATTCTGAAGGTTGGCACCGAAAGCGAGATCGACGCCGCTTTTGGCTCCCTCGTCCAACCGCAAGCCGGTGCGCTCCTTGTCGGCAGCGACCCGTTTTTCGCCGGCCGGCGCGAGCAGCTCGTGGCATTGGCGTCACGCCATGCCGTGCCCGCGATCTATGAGTGGCGCGAGTTCGTCGAGGCCGGCGGCCTGATCAGCTACGGAACCAGCCTAGCGGCGTCCTTTCGCCAGCTCGGCACTTACGCCGGAAGGATCCTCAAGGGCGCCAAGCCAGCCGATCTGCCGGTGCAGCAACCGACGACCTTCGAGCTGGTCGTCAATCTCAAGACCGCGAAGGCGCTCGGCCTCACCGTACCGCCATCGATCCTCTCTCGCGCCGACGAGGTCATCGAGTGAACCGCCGCGAACTGATCCTGCTGCTGGGCGGCGCTGCAGCCGTTCCGCGCACATTGCGCGCGCAGCAGAAGACGATGCCGGTGGTCGGGTTCCTCGCGATCGGCGGGCCGGACCCGGGGAACCGGTTTCAGGCCGCGTTTCGTCAGGGATTGAGCGAAACCGGATACGGCGACGGCCAGAATGTGAAGATCGAATATCGTTGGGCGGAGGGAAAGCCCGACCGGTTCCCGGCTCTCGCGAGCGAACTGGTCACGTTAAACGTCGATGTTATCGTGTCCGCGGGAGGCACAGCCGCCGCGTTGGCCGCAAAGCGGGCGACGACTTCTGTCCCCGTTGTCTTCATCGCCGTCGGCGATCCAGTTGCAGAGGGCCTCGTCGCGAGCCTCGCGCATCCGGGCGGCAATATCACGGGGTTGTCCGCCTTCACCCCGGAACTCATCGGCAAGCGCCTGGAACTGCTCAAGCAGGCGGTGCCGGAGGTCAGTCTGATCGCCTTTCTTCTCAAGCCAGATGCCGTGCCCGAGCGCACCAAGGAGGCGTGGCTGAAGGAAGCACAAGTCTCGGCGCAGGCGCTCGGGGCCGGGCTTCAAGTTTTTGAAGCCCGGGGTCCGGAGGACTTCGACAAGGCCTTCGCGGATATGTCCAACGCCCATGCCGGAGCTCTTGCTGTAATGACAACTCCGGTCTTTAACCTGCATCACCAAAGGCTTGTCGATCTGGCGGCAAGGTACCGGCTCCCGACGATCTATTCGTGGCGGTTCTACGCCGATGCCGGAGGGCTTATGTCCTATGGAGCGGACGTTAACGATCAGGCCAGGCGCGCTGGTGCCTTAGCGGGCAAGATCCTTTCCGGTGCCAAACCGGCAGACTTGCCGGTCGAGCAACCGGCTAAGTTCGAGCTCGTTATCAACCTCAAGACGGCCAAGGCGCTCGGCCTGACGATCCCGCCGTCAATCCTCGACCTCGCGGACGAGGTTATCGAGTGATGAACCGCCGCGAGCTGATGCTGTTGCTTGGCGGCGCGGCGGCATGGCCGTTGGCGGCGCGCGCGCAGCAGAAGGCGATGCCGGTGATCGGCTGGCTTAGCAGCGCCTCACCCGGCCCGTTCGCGCCGTTTGTGGCCGCGTTCCACGAAGGGTTGAGCGAAACCGGCTATGTCGAAGGCCAAAACGTGGCGATCGAGTATCGCTGGGCGGAGGGTCGCTATGATCGGCTGCCGGCCTTGGCCGCCGACCTCGTCGGCCGCAAGGTCGACGTGATCGCGACGAGCGGCGGCACCTCGCCCGCGTTAGCGGCGAAAACCGCGACCTTGACGATCCCGATCGTCTTCGAAACCGGGACCGACCCGGTCGAGAAAGGTCTGGTCGCCAGTTTTGCCCGGCCGGGCGGCAACCTTACGGGGTTCACCATCCTCACCGCCGAGCTAATGCCCAAGCGGCTCGAGCTGCTTTCCGAGATGGTTCCCCAAGCCAAGATGATTGCCCTGCTCGCGAACCCGAATAATTTGGCTGCCGAGCGCATGATGCGAGACGTGCAGGAAGCGGCTCGCGCGAAAGGGGTGCAGCTCCAAATCCTGAAGGCCGGCGCCGAAAACGAATTCGAGACCGCCTTCGCCGCCCTTGTCCAATCGCACGCGGGGGGACTTCTCGTCGGGAACGACCCATTCTTCTTCAGCCGGCGCGAAGAGCTGGTGGCGCTTGCGGCACGCCATGTTGTTCCGGCGATGTATGAATGGCGCGAATTTGCCGCCGCCGGCGGACTGATCAGCTACGGAACGAGCTTCGCGGCTGTCAATCGCCAGGTCGGTGTTTACGCCGGAAGGATCCTCAAGGGCGCCAAGCCCGCCGATCTGCCCGTCGAGCAGCCGACCCGCTTCGAATTGGTCGTCAACCTGAAGACGGCCAAAGCGCTCGGCCTCACCGTCCCACCGTCGATCCTCTCGCGCGCCGACGAGGTCATCGAGTGATTAACCGCCGCGAGCTGATGCTCCTGCTGGGCGGCGCGATGGCGGTGGCGCCCGACCTGCGCGCGCAGCAGAAGCCGATGCCAATGGTCGGTGTCCTCAGGACCGGTTCGCCTGACCCGAATTGGCCGTTTGCGGCCACCTTCCGCCAGGCACTGAGCGAGACCGGCTACGTCGAGGGAGAAAACGTGGCGATCGAATACCGCTACGCGGAGGACCACTATGATCGGCTGCCAGCTTTGGTCGCTGATATGGTCGGCAGTGGAGTCGACGTGATCGCGACGAGCGCCATGCCTTCGACGCTAGCGGCGAAAAACGTCACCTCGATCATCCCAATCGTCTTTATCGTCGGCACCGACCCAGTCGAGGCCGGCCTGGTCGCCAGCCTTGCCCGGCCGGGCGGCAACCTCACGGGCACCACGGTCATGGCAACCGAGCTGATGCCGAAGCGGCTTGAGCTGCTGTCCGAGCTGGTTCCCCAGGCCAAGGTGATCGCCCTACTCGTGAACCCGAACAACGCTAGTGCCGAGCCTCAGATGCGAGACGTGCTGGAGGCCGCGGGCGCGAAGGGAGTGCGGCTCCGTATCCTGAAGGCGAGCACCGAAAACGAGATTGATGCCGCTTTCGCGACCCTCGGCCAATTGCATGCCGAAGCGCTTCTCGTTGGCACCGACCCGTTCTTCATTAATCGGCGCCGGCAGCTCGTGGCGCTGGCATCACGACACGCCGTCCCGGCGATTTATGAGTTTCGTGAATTCGCTGCCGACGGTGGTCTGATCAGCTATGGACCAAGCCTCGCCGGCACCTGGCGTCAGGCTGGAAATTACGTCGGAAGGATCCTCAAAGGCGCCAAACCGGCCGATTTGCCGGTCCAGCAGCCGACGACATTCGAGCTGGTCGTCAATCTCAAGACCGCCAAAGCGCTCGGCCTGACCGTTCCGCCCTCGATCCTCGCCCGCGCCAACGAGGTCATTGAGTAATGAACCGCCGCGAGCTGATGCTGTTGCTTGGCGGCGCGGCGGCATGGCCGTTGGCAGCGCGCGCGCAGCAGAAGGCGATGCCGGTGATCGGCTGGCTCAGCAGCGCCTCACCCGGCCCGTTTGCGTCGTTTGTGGCCGCATTCCACCAAGGGCTGAGCGAAACCGGCTATGTCGAAGGACAAAACGTGGCGATCGAGTATCGCTGGGCGGAGGGTCGCTATGATCGGCTGCCGGCCTTGGCCGCCGACCTCGTCGGCCGCAAGGTCGACGTGATCGCAGCAGACGCAGTCACTTCGACAAGAGCGGCGAAGGACGCGACCTCGACGATTCCGGTTGTATTCATTAGCGGTTCGGACCCTGTCGAGCGCGGCCTGGTCGCGAGTTTCGCGCGGCCGGGCGGCAATCTGACCGGCCTCGCTATGATGGTGGCCGAGCTCGCGCCCAAGCGTTTCGAGCTGCTTTCGGAGATGGTCCCGCAGGCCAGCATCATCGCCCTGCTGGTGAACCCAAACAATGTACAGACTGACGGAGTTATCAAAGGCGTGCGGGAAGCGGCGCGCGCGAAGGCCGTGCAGTTACAGATTCTGAAAGCCAGCACCGAGGGGGAGATCGATGCCGCCTTCGGCACTCTAATGCAACTGCAGGCTGACGCGCTCGTCGTCGGCCCCGACGTGTTCCTGTACAGCCGACGCGAGCAGCTCGTCGCACTGGCGGTGCGCTATAGGATCCCAGCGATTCATGAGTGGCGTGGAGCCGTCGCCGCCGGCGGCCTGATCAGCTACGGAGCCGACATCACGGGCGTATTTCGTCAACTCGGCATCTACGCCGGAAAAATCTTGAAGGGTGCAAAACCGGCTGATCTGCCGGTCCAGCAGCCGACCACTTTCGAGCTGGTCGTCAACCTCAAGACCGCCAAGGCGCTCGGCCTCACCGTGCCACCCTCGATCCTCGCCCGCGCCGACGAGGTGTTGGAATGAGCCTCGGCCCGGGAGTGCTGGCTTGGCGCTAACCGGCCGGAGTCTCGGCGACCGCCTCGCCGATCCGCCGCCAATCGGCGATTTGCTGCGGCCAACGCCGGTTGATCATTCCGAGCGGGCCGGGGTGGCCGACGGCGAAGACGCGGGTCTGATCGGCGGCAATCCAGGATGATCCGGCGGCATGTGAAATACGCTTGGGTGCTCCCTCCAATGCGAATACCCGGCGCGCCGCCTGCCATCCGCAGTTCCCCATACCCACCACGACCGGCGGCTTCAGATATCGCACCAGGGGGCGCAAATGCTCGTCGGCGCAGGCGTTGACCCAGCTCGAACGAACCGCGCCGTTCATCGTGCCTTCTTTGATGCAGAGAATGGAGTTGGTCAGAAACACCGGTGCAATCCCGTCGCATGCCGGCGGGTCGGTGACAATGAACCCAGCCTCCCCAAGCAGCTTGCGAAGATTGTCGTTGGTCTTGTTGTTGGGCTCGTCGCGGCCCCGATTTCGGACGAAATAGTCGATGTTGCCGAAATCCTGACCGACGGCGAGAAGCTTGGGCCGCTTGTGCCCGAGCCACAGCTCCCAATGACTGACGACGTCGGGATCGAAGTCGAACTCGCCGCAGCTCCTGATCTTACCGGGGCAGCGCTCGACGCAAATCCGACAGGTCTTCCGAGCGGCCACAAGCCCGGTGTATTCCGTCATACCCGGTGCGGGTCCGCTGTTCTCCGGCAGATGGTTCATTATCTCCCATTCGCCCCGATCGAGGGTTCCCCGATGACGCAGCATGGTCTACAACTCGCCGCCTCTTCCTTCGCTATCTAACCTCGGACGATCATGATACCGATGCGACTTGTCGGCGGCGCCGTGGCGCTCGCCATCATCACCGCCCTAACGCCCGCCGGGCGATCGGATGCGGCCAACCAGGTGATCGAAATGCCCGATGGACTGAAATACACCGATACCAAAGCTGGTGACGGCGCCACGGCAAAAGCCGGGAACAAAGTCTCGGTGCACTACACCGGCTGGCTGTCGGACAACGGCGCCAAGGGCAAGAAGTTCGACAGCTCGGTCGACCGCGGCCAACCCTTCCAGTTCACCCTCGGCGCCAAGCAGGTGATCGCCGGCTGGGACGAGGGGGTCGCCGGCATGAAGGTCGGCGGCACGCGTACCCTGACGATCCCGCCCGAGCTCGGCTATGGCGCGCGCGGCGCTCCCGGGGCGATCCCGCCGAACGCCACCTTGATTTTCGACGTCGAGCTCCTACAGGTGCAGTAGCCCCGCGCGCCGATCGGCTAGAGCGGATCGGAGGCAGCTCTCAGCTGGGCGATCTTGGATGCCATATCGCAACGCTCTACCAGCTTGGGATCACCCTTGATCACCTCGAACGCTGTATCCTCCCTTTCGCGCCAGAAGCGGATGTCGAGCTTGTGTTTCCCGATATGAAGGTCGTAAACCGCCAGGTCGGGCAGCCAATACGGCAGCCACGGGTCGATATAGAGCTTGTTGCGCGGCGCATCCGGCAGAAACCCCAATAGGGCTTGCGTCAGCATAAACGCCGAGCCGGCCGCCCAGGCTTGCGGGACGTTGGCGCCGATGTATTGCACGGGAAAGTTGGTTTCTTCACGCTCGAATGCGGTGTACAGCTCCGACAGCTGGTTGGCCCGGAAATAGCCTGCAGCAACGCTGATGTCGTGCGCGATACGCGCCGCCTCCGCGCCGAACCCATAGTATTTGAAGCCCAGTGCGATGATCGCATTGTCGTGCGGCCAGACTGAACCCGTCTGGTAATTGTAGGGATTGAACGCCGGATGTTTGGCGGAAAGTGTGCGAATGCCCCATCCGGTCCACATGTCCGGCGCCATCAGGCGTTCCACCATTTTCTTGGCGCGCTCGGGAGGCACGATGCCGGACCAGAGGCAATGTCCGGCGTTCGAAGCGACAGTCAGCACTTTCTTTTTCTCGCCATCCAGCGCATAGGCATAAAAGCCGAGCTCGTCATCCCAGAAAGCTGCGTTGAAGCGCTCGAACAGCGCGTCTGCTTTGGCGCGCAAGGCCTGCGCGCGCTCGGGCTGGTCGAGCGCATCGAACACCTCGGCCATGCGCACCCAGGCACTGTAGACATACCCTTGCAGCTCGCAGAGGGCCTTTGGGCCTTTGACCAACGAGCCGTCGGGATAGACGACGGCATCACCCGAATCTTTCCAGCCCATATTCTCGTAGCCGACCGGAGAGCGCGTCTGGTACTCCTGGAAACCGTCGCCGTCGCGATCACCATGTTCGTCAATCCAGGAGAGGCACCCTTCTGCAGTCTCGAGATGGCGCTCCAAGAGCCCCCGGTCGCCGATGGCGCGCCAGGCAGAATGCAAGGCAATCAGATAGAGCGGTGTCGCGTCTGCAGTCCCGTAATACGGCGTGTGCGGGATCAGCTTGAAATGTGCAAGTTCGCCATACCGTATTTCGTGCAGTATCTTGCCGGGCTCGGCATCGCGGTAGTCGTCCTTGTCCTTTGCTTGCAATGAGCCGAGCACCTCCAATGTTCCCCGTGCAAACTCCGGGTAGACGAGGGTGTTCTGCAGCGACACGATCAGGCTGTCGCGTCCGAATGGCGCCACAAACCAGGGGAGCCCGGCGGCCGGCAAGAATACCATGTGATCGGTACCCGTCATCGGCAGGCGCAGCGCAGCCATATCCTCGAGCGCCTGGCGAAACAGGCGATAGAATTCTTCGTTGCTGGTCCGGATCTTGACGACATTTTCTAGCCATTCCGCCATCGTCTCAGCGTGGCGCGACTGGTGGCTGTGGCCGATGCAGTGAGGCGGCGAAGCCAGATCCTGGTCGCCATCGGTCAGTGTATAGCGGAGGCAACAATGCCATGGCTCACCCGGTTTGAGAGCCACCTCGAAGCTGAGCCGTCCGTTGGCGTGTACGGCTTTTGCTGACGACCGCACAGGAGAGATGGTCACTGCGCGAGTGAAGTCGCCATTGCGGTAGGTGGTGCGCAGATGCTGGCGCGATGGGGACCACTCCGTAGTAATCCGCCCACGGCGCACAATACGGCCCGCCTTCACCTCAAAAACGTCGGCAAAATCGCAACGGAGCGCGACCTCGAGCTGGAAAATCACTGGCCTCATGCCGTGGTTGACGATGTCGAGATCCTCGTGCATGCCGCCGCTGATCGACCGGCTGAGGGTGAGGCCCAAGGTGCGCGGCGGGATCGTGCCGTCTCCGGTGAGCAAGGCGCGATTGGTAAGAAAGATGCGGGATGCGTAATAGCTGATGGCGCCACCGTTCAGCAGTTCCCAGGGTTCGCCGTTCGCGTAAATGGCCCAGCTGCTGACAACCCGCGTATCGAAGAAATAGAGGCCCTTTTCGCTCGGCCAATTGATCTGCCCGTCCTCCTCGCTGATCAGCACCGTTTGGCCTTGGTGGATGGCGATCTGCGGTGGGCCGACCTGGACCTTGACCGTCATGCAGCGCTCCCGTTATGGCGGTGCAGGACGCTTGTCCGACGGGCGGGCCGCTCCGCGAAGCTGGTCTGGCGTAGCTGATGCTCGATAAAGGCGGCGAAGGCGCGCGCTTTCGCGCTGGCGCGGCGGCCCGTCGGGAATGCCGCCCACAAATCCACCGACGGCAGGGTCCAGGCCGGCAATACCTGCTTGACCCTCCCGTTGTCGAGATCCGGCTGGAACATCCATTCGGAGGCGACGCACAACCCGAGGCCGGCAAAGACCGCCTCGCGCAGGCCCTCCGCCGCCGTGGTCCGCACGCTGCCCTTCAGTGTGACGGTTTCCTCCGCGGTCCCGCTGCGGAACAACCAGGTCGAGCGTCCCTTCACTGGACATAGATCACAGATTACCGCCTGATGACCTGCCAGCTCAGCCGGCGTCGACGGCTCCCCCGCTTTCTCGAAGTAGGAGGGTGTGCCGAGGACCAGTCGACGCGATTGCCCGATCTTGCGCGCCACCATCGTGGAGTCGGCGAGCATGCCCATGGGGAATCCCACATCGATTCCTTCCTCTATCAAGTCGACATCGCGGTCGTCGAGGACCGCTTCGACCTTGAGCTCGGGATGCGCTGCTAGGAATAGCGGCAGGCTCGGAATGACGTGGAGTCTGCCGAATGTGATCCCCGCGCTGAAGCGCAACCGGCCCGCAAGACCGGCCCCCGCGTCGCGCGCCGCGAGTTCCGCCTCGTCTGCCTCTTCGATCGAGCGCCTGGCGCGCGCGTAAAAGTTCTGGCCTGCCTCGGTCGGGGTGAGCCCGCGCGACGACCTGAGCAGCAGGCTAACCCCGAGACGCTCTTCAAGCTGAGCGATGGTCTTGGAAACAGCGGGCTGTCCTACACGGAGCAGTCTCCCCGCACCGGAGAACGAGCCGGTTTCGACGACCCGGACGAGTACCTCCATCGCAGTCAGCCTGTCCATGCTCATTCCTCCAAGGAATGCATGTTATCGCTCGGAGCGGCCTCCGTGATCCGGGAGGGTTAAACGATTTCAACGGCAGATATAGGCACACCCGAAGGCCCGAACAGACGACGCATTTCGATCGATCGGCTCCGAGTCCACCGTCGATCTCCGCGCCGTCCGCTTCTGGGGATCGGACTCGTTACTAGGAGAGCGCCATGGAAGACCCGCATAAGCTGCGCGCGCTTGCCGATTGGTATCGGGAATTCGCTGAGCGGGCCGGTAATCCGGCCATTTGGGAGGCGCGATTAATGACGGCGAAGGATTTGGAGCGGCAGGCCGATCGCTTGGAGAAGATGGCGGCCCTGAGCCACGCTAAGGGCGCATCGCCGTGCACTTCGACAGACTTAACGAAACCTTACCAAAATTTATGACGATTAACTGAACGCTGGTCGGCCAACGGTACGACTCTTCCGGCATCGGTGAGACGACCCGAGCCTGACCCGGATCGCAAAAGGGAGATCGCGGTTTAAGCACCGCAACAAAACCGAAGGAGTACATCATGAAGTTTGACAGCCGCTCCGCCGACGCCGTGAGGCACGTCGAATTCGTCGTCAACAAACCCGGCATTCCGAACGTGGCACCGCTCTCGCCGCGGCTCAAACACCGCCTCGTAGGGGTCGGTGCAGCGGCGATGCTGGCCTTTGCTGTCGGGCTCCTCGTCGCCATCTTTGGAGCACGGGCGGCGGATGCGCCGGCGAAACCACAGCACGCCGCCGAGCGAGCAGCCACGGACAGCGCCCCGGTGCAGCCGACTGCGAAGCAGTTCGCGCCGCCCAATCAGCCCGACGCCAGCGCCAGCCACGCCAGGTACGTGGACGAGCTCTATCGCCAGCTCATCGGTCCGGCGCCGGCGACCTCGTCGGGTTCCGGCTCGAGTACTCGTCTTCGGGCAGTACCAAGCGATGACGCCGCCGCCGGGAGCGTTAGGCGCTGGGGGAACCCTCGATAGGGATAGGATTTGAGCTTGGCGCGTTTGCGTCCACGGCGCCGCTGGGAGCCGAAGAGCCATCGCTGAGGAATTGAAGATGTCCCAACCCGAACGCTATGAAATGCTCGTCCTCGGTAGCGGAGCAGGCGGCAAATTGCTGGCCTGGCACATGGCCAAGTCAGGACATCGCACCGCCGTTGTCGAGCGCAAATTGATCGGCGGCTCCTGCCCGAACACCAACTGCCTTCCCAGCAAGAACGAGATCTGGAGCGCGAAGGTCGCCGATCTGATCCATCACGCGGATCGCTTCGGAATGGTGACGGGTCCTGTCACCACCGACATGAAGCGAGTGCTGGCGCGCAAGCGCGACATGGTCGACGGCCTGATCGCCCTGCACCTCGACCTCTACAAGGCCAGTGGTGCCGAGCTGATCATGGGTACGGGTCGGTTCACCGCGCCAAAGATCATCGAGGTGAGCTTGAACGACGGCGGGACGCGCGTGCTGACCGGCGATCGCGTGGTCCTCAACCTTGGGACGCATGCGACGATACCGGATGTTCCGGGCCTTGCCGCGGCGCAGCCGCTCACCAATGTCGAGGCGCTCGAGCTCGATCGGCTGCCCGACCACCTGGTCGTCATCGGCGGCGGCTATGTCGGATTGGAACTGGCCCAAGCCTATCGCCGGTTCGGCAGCCGAGTGACGATTATCGAGACGGGACCACAGATCGCCAGTCGGGAGGATCCGGATGTCTCAGCCGCGCTGCTCGAGATGCTGCGCGACGAAGGCACCGCGGTGCATCTCGGTGCCAAGGTTCTCGGAGTGCGGGGTCGGTCTGGGCAAACTGTCAGCCTCCAATTGCATACCCCTTCGGGCGATCAGACCATCGACGGCAGCGATATTCTCGTCGCGACCGGACGCACCCCCAACACCACCGGGATCGGGCTCGAGGTGGCGGGTGTCGCGCTTGGTCCCCATGGATATGTTGCGGTCAACGACCGGCTCGAGACGAGCGCGCCCGACGTCTGGGCGGTTGGCGAATGCGCAGGCAGCCCGCAGTTCACGCATGTGTCGGAGGACGATTTCCGCATCGTCCGGGATAATCTGGCCGGCGGCGACCGCACCACCCGCAACCGGCTCGTGCCCTACTGCATGTTCACCGACCCGCCGCTGGCGCGGGTCGGCTTGAGCGAAGCCGAGGCCCGGCATCAGGGCGTCGCTGTCCGTGTCGCGAAACTGCCGATCGCCGCGGTGTTGCGGACGCGGACAACCTCGGAGACGCGCGGCTTTATGAAGGCGCTGGTCGCAGCCGACGACTACCGCATTCTGGGTTTTGCTATGCTCGGCGCCGAGGCGGGCGAAGTCATGGCCGTGGTGCAGACCGCGATGCTGGCGGGCATGCCCTACACGGGATTGCGCGACGCGATCCTGGCACACCCGACAATGGCCGAGGGCCTGGGCGGGCTCTTCTCGAACGTGCCGGCCCGATGAGAGCCATTCGAATTCACGGCTTCGGCGGTATCGACGCCATGCGGCTCGACGAGATTCCACGTCCGGTGCCCGGGGCGGGCGAGGTGCTGGTCGCCGTGAAGGCGGCGGGCGGCGGGCCGTGGGACCGGCTGGTCCGCGAAGGCCAGAGCGGCCTCGGCCAAGTGTTGCCTTTGACCCTCGGCTCCGACATCAGCGGCACGGTGGCGGCCGTCGGCGTCGGGGTCGACGGGTTTGCGCTCGGCGAGGCCGCGTACGGCGCGACAAACGACCAGTTCATCGGCGGCTATGCAGAGTATGCGCTGGTCGAGGCCGGCACGGTCGCGCCCAAGCCCGCCGCGCTCGACTATGTCACGGCGGCCGGCCTCCCGGTCGTCGCCGTCACCGCGTGGCAGATGCTGTTCGAGTACGCACGGATCGAACCGGGACAAGCGATCCTGGTGCGCGGCGCGGCGGGCAGCGTCGGCGCGTGCGCGACACAGATGGCGAAGGAAGCCGGCGCCAACGTCTATGGAACCGCACGCGCCCGGGACGTCGAACGCGTACGGGCGCTGGGTGCCGAGCCCGTCAGGGAAGGTGGCCGCGTTGGCGCACAATTGCCCTCCCGTTCTCTCGATGTGGTCATCGACACCATAGGCGGCGACGCACTCGAAAGCACCTGCGAGGGGTTGCGGCCGAACGGGATCATCGTTTCCGTCGTGCGCGCCCCGGACGAGGCCTATGTCCGGTCGAAAGGCGTGCGCGCGGCGTATTTCGTCGTCGACGTCACGCGCGACCGGCTCGACAGGGTCTCGGCGATGGTCGAACGCAGAACGCTCAACCTGCCGATCAGCGAGGTCCTCGACCTTGCCGACGCGAGCACCGCCCACCGCATGCTCGATGGCGCGCCTCACAAACCCGGAAAGATCGTGCTCAAGGTCGCAGACTGACGGCGGCCGCAAGGCGGTCTGCAGTCTCCGGTAGCATGCGGGCTAAAGCCTCGGAACTCCTAGGCTTCGGCCCTTAGGATCTGACCGAAAAAGAGTTTAGTGATTTCAGCATGTTGTGATTCTCTGGTTGTGGTCGAGCAATCAGCAAGGCACAACATGTGGACCGAAATCACTCGCCGGAAGTATGGCGGCTGACCTCGTGACCCTGGGCTTGCAGCGCCGCCGCCAGCCGGCGCACGTCGTCGGGGCTCGACCAGCGCCTCGAGATCGTGAAGCAGCGTGCGGTCCTTGGAGACCGTTCCCCTGCGTCCAGCTCCCGGCCGCCTAATGCGCTCCGAGGGCTCGTCCCACGCCAATTCCTTCGGGCCCCGTCCGATGGTGCTCGGCGCAACCCCGGTCGCCATCGCGACCGCCGCAATCCCGCCATAACCCGCGGCAAACGCCTGCGCTGCCGCAACCAGACGCCGGCCGGGTTCATCGAGAAAGGGCGCCACCGCCGAAAACCGCTCTCGAATCGGTTCGATATCGATCACCACCACAATATATGGCATGAAAAGTAGGTTGTAAACCCATATATAACTCTATCAAAAGTCGATTC
>Ga0210406_10001769_pt1 | contig 25706 bp, 19 predicted proteins | sample IncBWC30MmetaG_FD_155454 | JGI IMG/M metagenome (GOLD analysis project Ga0210406, IMG submission 155454) | Forest soil microbial communities from Barre Woods Harvard Forest LTER site, Petersham, Massachusetts, United States - Inc-BW-C-30-M | ecosystem: Environmental > Terrestrial > Soil >... | reverse complement strand
CCAGAAGAACTCCAACGCCACAGCTGAGAGCGGCAACCACCAGACTCTCGGTGAGCAGTTGGCGAACTAACCGCACGCTGCCAGCACCCAGCGCGGCCCGCACCGCCATCTCCCGCTGGCGCACCGCCGCGCGAACCAGAAAAAGGTTTGCGACATTCACGCAGGCCAGGGCCAGCACCAGCGCGGCCAGAGTCAGAAACAGGCCTGCGAGTTTGGGAAAAAGATTGGGCCCGTTGATGATTCCGGGCGGCCGCAAGGGAATGGCTCCAAGTTCGCCAATCCCGCGATCTCTTGGATATTGCTTCAGCAACCGCTCGCCCACGACAGCAAGTTCAGGTTGGACCTGTTTTGTGTACTCGCCGGATTTCAATCGCGCCAGGGCGAGCATGCTGCGAGTGCTGCGATTGGCCAGAAAGTCTCCAGCAACTCCGCGCTCGATCAGAAACATGCTCAGGGGAAGATACGCCTGAACCTCCAGCAGGGGAGTCGGCCCGAGAAATGCCTTCGGAGCTACTCCAACAACCGTGACGGGATGACCATTAATCGCGACGGCTTTTCCAACAATCGCCGGGTCACCCCCGAAGCGAGTCTGCCAATAGTTGTAACTTAGAACGACAACTGGGTCCGCGCCGGCCGCCTTGCCTTCCGTGCTCAGAATAAAACGGCCCGCGGCCGGTGCGATTCCCAGCAATGAGAAGAAATTTCCGCCCACATAAGCGGTCTGAACAGCTTTGGTCGTACCGTCCGCGGTCAGGCCACTCTGCGAGTTTTGCTCGCCCGCCAGACCGCCAAAAATGAATGGCGCCATCCCGGCAAAGACATCCGTGGTCTGCTTCTGAATTTCTGCAAACTCGGGATACGAGAATTCAATTTCGGAATTTGCGCCGGGCCGGGAGAAAGCCAGAAAATGCATCTGCTGCGGGTCCTTGATGGGCAGAGACCGCAGGACCAGCCAATCTACCATGCTGAAAATAGTCGCATTCACTCCGATGCCGAGTCCGAGAGTGATCACAACAATCGAAAAAAACAGAGGGGACTTTCGTAGTTGCCGCAGCGCGTACTGAACGTCTCGGAACAATGTCTGCATGCTGTGTCCCCTCCGTGCTCGCACTCACACTTCCAGCAACTCGGTCACCAGAAATCTAGTTGCAAAAGTACTTAAGAATCAACGACGATGAACTGTTTACAATACTCAGAAACGTTCAGCTCCGCCGACAGATGTTCGGAATTGGACAGGTTTCTAGAGCTTCACTTTTGGCCCGCAGCATCAAGTGTGGAGCTCCGAACGCCAGCAGAAGGTAACTGTCGAGATCGGTCGAGATCAGGCGATCAAGCGCTCACCCCCCCTCCCGCGCACACGCAGACACACGCTCACGCTCGCATGCACGCGCTCGTACACGGACCCAACCAACGCCGCACGCAACCTGTCCTCCCCCACGAGCGGGCGAGCGGGCGGGTCAGAACCAACCCCGGTCCAAGTTAGTGCTGGGAGGGCGGGGGTGTAGGAATTTTCATGTCGCCTATAGCTATCCCCGTGCGGCGTCTGACAGGGGTCGTATATACGGACGGCAAAATGCTCCCTCCCCCACCGGACCCCCGATTCTGACTTGCGCCGGGGCCCGCGCCAGGATCATTTCGGGGATGGAGCATTTTGCCATATGACTTTGGCCAGGGTCCGCCAGCACCTCAGTCTTAAAAAGCGAAGGCAGGCCAGCATCGTCGAGGTAAGATTAACGAACGCATTGAGTGCATGCGATGCAGGCCTACTTCAGCCACAGCTACCGCGACGTTCCGATCAACACTTACTTCTCCCGCCTCTTCGAAGCGAAAGGCATCACCCTCCAGGCCGATCAGAAAACCGACGTCTGGTGCATGGCGAAACTCGAGCGGTATATGTACGAGATGGATGGTTTTGTCTCCATTATCACCCGCCGGGTGGGGCCGGATGATACCCTGACATTCTCGCCATACATCGGTCGCGAATTGACGCTGGCGCGCTGGGCCCGGACGCCGCGCATCTTATTTGTCGATGACCAGGTGCTGAATCTCTACCGGGCATCGTTTCCCGAGTCCGCCATTCCGTTCTTTCACAAAGCGCCGGAAACGGAACGCAATCGCCATGTCGAGATGATCAGCCAGTTTGGCAAGAATCTGGCGGGAGGAGGCGCGAGACCTGCACGTCAATACAAAGCGGAACAATTTACCGTGCTCACCGGCCACGATCCGCTGCTGCGCGATGCGGGCAGCCTTGTGGCGGCTATTCTGCGAAACGAAGGCTACGTCCCAAAGCAAGTGCCTGCTGTGGCGAGTTTGGACGACACATTTGAGGATGTCAGCGTTTTCGAAAGGATCGTGAGCTCGGAGCTGTGCGTCTTCATCCTGAACAAAGAGCTATCCTATATCGATCTCTTGCTGGCAATGGCGCACGCCCACTGCATACCCTCGGTCCGGCTCCGCTTCGATCCGGAAGCGAAGGGTAGCGGTCCTGAGCTGTCCGGAGCAGTTCGCTGGAAAAGCTCCGAAGAGCTGGTTTCCTCGTTTCAGTACCTGTTCCAGAATTATCAGAGCGCATTCGTAACGGCATCGGGAGAGGCGATTCAAAAAGTGGCCACACAAAAGGCCATCTCCATCCCTCCGAACGAGTGGGATCCCAGGGACGGGCCGGGACTCCTCAACTCTGTGGTGCCGGATGACAGTTATGTGCACGATCGCGTGGAGGGCGTGATGCGGATGCTGTCAGACATGGGGACAAGCCGGCTGGAAAGCGACACAATATGCCGCGCCCTCTACGACCGGATTAAGCTGGAAGACTTTTACTACACCTTTGAAGACGTTCTAAGGGATCCTAACTTGCAGAAGATCAAAACACCGGCAGGTATCGCCAGCGCGAATGGCGGGACATGCATCGACCTAGCCTGTTTCTTTGCCTCCCTGCTGGAGGCGGCGCATGAACGGCCTGTGTTGATCGTGGTGGATACTGCGCACGGCGCGCACGCCCTCGCCGGATATAGGGCTCCGGACGCAGTGAACGCCCCCGCGCCGATGATTCTCGGAGACCTGAGGGGAGGCATCACCCGCGGCGAAATTGTGGTGTTTGAAACGACAGGAGCCGTGGCGGCCAGGATTCGTCCAACCGTGGCCGCCGAAACCGAGTCCGAACGGAAAGAAGGCAACGAAAAACTGGACTATCAGACTGCTAAAAAAGCCGCGGAACGGCTGATGCGCCAAGATGACGTGAGGTTGCGACACTTCGTCGATGTACAACAGTCACGGCGAGTTCGGCACTAGCCGGAAGAGGGGACAACATGGCGAGCCCAGTGAAGCTCTACCAAAAAGAGATGCACAGTAATGTAGGATTCTTTGCGACTTGGCTACCAGCCAGCATTCTCGAACTCGGTGATCTCGGTGTGCTCGAGGCGGGTCGCTTCCGGAGGGTAGGATCACTGGGCGAGCTCGGCATCCCGCACGCGGATATCCGGCAAGGAGCGTCCGAAAACATGAGCTATTCGGCATCGGCACAGCGAGCGGTGGCAGCTTCCCTCGCGGCCAGCACCACGGTGCCTGTCGCGAAGGCGGAGCTGTCCATCCGATTCTCCCAACAAGGGGGTTATGTGTTCGAAGCTGCCAGCATTCGCTACGTGGAGATTGCCGACCGGATGAAGCTAGCAAAGGACCTCCTGGCCGCCTACAACCAAGGTCGATGGCAGAAGGAATGGCTGATCGTGGATGCCGTTTATAAGGCGGCTTCGGCAACCATCATCGTCTCCGAGGACAGCGCGTCGGAAATTGTGTTGCGTGCGAGCGGTGATGTTCCTTTGGGACCGTTCCCCCTGGCCGACCCCAAGCTCGGCCTCTCTGTTTCCGCATCCAGCGGGAAAGTCGTCCATGTCATTGCGGAAAGTGAGTTGACTCCGCTCTACTCGTGTCTGCGGGTGAGTGATCCGATCTTCGGTGCCCCCTCCGTGACACCGGTGCGTGGCCCGGGCGATCCGACCGCGTCGCCGCTCACGAGACTCGCAGTTGAAGACTTGCTGGAGTCCTGAGCCGGGAGTACGCTGACCGACTTTTTGTACCGGTTGGATTGTTAAGCCGCGATAGGGACGGCCATTGCTGGTCTCTCCGACTCAAACCCGTCTTTAGCGCCATTTTTCTGCGTAGCGTGGCAATGAGCATTTTGCCGTGTGTATACACCATCCCTGTTCCGGTTTGACACCCACATCATTTGCCCCTCAAATCTGCCCCACGCCATCACCGCCCCAAAATCCAAGTCCGCGCGTCACACATCATCATCCATGAAATCTCCACATGTTTATCAATTAATTAACACGATGTGTCGTTTCAATCGTCTCTATCTCCTATCCCATGCAGCGTTTGACCCTCCGCCTGCAAGCCCTTAAACTGAATGGTGTTCTCCGCCTATCTTCATTTTAATGGGCTTTCGATGGCCATCCTGCGGGAGGGATTCCTGGGTCGTGTATTTCGAGGTCGGTTTCCAGGTCTGATGCTGGCGGCCTGGTTCGGGCTGCTGGCGCCGCTGTGTTCGGCGGACAACAATAATCGGATCACGCTGGATACCAGCGAGACGGTGTTCGCCGTGCTGACGGCGATGAATACCTGCGGGTATAACGTGGACCTGAATATTTCCGATGCCCAGCGGCTCAACATCCGGACCGAGGTGGAGAAGAACCTCAGGAGCTCGGCGGACGCGCAGACGGTCACAAACACAATGTGCGAGTGGTACCTGGCCCACCAGGCGAGAGATGCGGCGCACGAGCTGTCGCAGTACCTGTCGTTGGCGCTCTATTTGCAGGGACCTCCCCACTTTCTTCCCCGGGTGAAGGAAGAAGACTTGCCTCCGGACGCGTTTCCAATCGCAGCCTTCGGAGCTCAGCTGGAACAGTTCTACGACAAGGCCGGGTTGCATGCGATCTGGGAGCGCCACCGGGCGAACTATGCCGCATTGGTGGAGCGCTATCACATCCCGCTGGCCAAGATGGTGTTCGATACGGATATCTACCTGAAACTCCAGTCGGGGGGATATCTGGGTCGTAACTTCACGATTTACCTCGATTTCATGGGTGATCCGAGCCAGGCCAACGCGCGCAACTACGGCAGCGACTATTACGTGGTGTTGTTTCCGTCGCCGGACGCGAACTCGGTCGACCCGCTGAAGATGCCGCAGATCCGGCATACCTACCTGCATTACCTGCTTGATCCCATGGCGGACAAACACTTCAGTGCGATCAAGCGAATCGAGCCGCTGCTGCAGTCGGTGAAGCGGGCGCCGCTGGAAGAAAACTTTAAGCGCGACATTTCATTGCTGGTGACGGAATGTCTGGTGCGGGCGATTGAGATTCGGACTACGGGCACGAAGCAAACGGCGGAGGCGATGCGTTTGCAGGCTGTCGATGACGCGGTGAAACAGGGCTACATCCTGACGAAATATTTTTATAACTCACTTCTAGCCTTCGAAAAAGATCCGGCCGGATTGCGCAGCGCCTATTCCGAGATGCTGGACAATATCGATGTGAGGGCGCAGGAAAAGGCGGCGAACGAAGTGCAGTTTGCCGACGTCTCGGCGCCAGAGTTAGTGCAACTGTCGCGGATGGAGGACCGCCGGATGCTGGTCACGGCGGAAAAACGGCTGGCGGCGAACGATCCTAAAGGGGCGCAGGAGCTGGCGCAGCAGGCTCTTGATCGGAAGATTGGAGATCAGGGGCGGGCGCTGTTTATCCTGGCACAGGTGGCCGTAGCGAACAAGAATCGCGAAGGAGCGCTGGACAATTTTCAGAAGGCGATCCAGGCCACCAAAGATCCCAAGGTGGTGGCGTGGTCGCACGTGTACCTGGGAAGGATTTTGGATATGAAAGAGGACCGAGAGGCAGCGATGAACGAGTACCGCGCGGCCTTAACGGCGGGGGCAGAACTGCCTGAAGTGAAGGCGGCTGCGGAGCGCGGACTGCAACAGGCGTACGAGCCTCCGGCGAAGCCCCAGTAGAGTCTCGCAACCAGCTGCCAGTAAAACCTGCTGGTGTTCCAGTTCGCTGCGATAAAATGCACGATCGAGAACTTCGACAGCGGATTAGAGACCCAAGATGTCTGAAATCGAGGAGAACGCATGAAGCGAGCAGCGATCATGATCGCCGTGCCGGGCGCAGTTTTGGGCGCGGTGTTGGCAATGTGCGGCTGGAGTCTCGGACAGAGCAACGACAAACCGGCAGCGCAGAATCCGCCTGCTGGGCAAGCTGCGCCACCCGCGGGACAAGCGGCGGCGCCGGCGGGCAAGCGTCCACCCAAGGTCAACAGCCAGGAGGAGTTTACCGCCTACAAGGCGGCGGCAGCTTTGACGGATGCGCCCGGGTTGGAAAAGGCGTCGGACGATTTCGCTGCGAAATATCCGGAGAGCGAGTTGCGCCCCTTGCTCTACCGGTCGGCGATGCAGCGCTATCAACAGGCCAACAGCGGCGACAAGATGTTGGAGATGGCCAAGAAGGTCGTGGCCATCGATCCTGATGATCCCGAGGCGCTGGTGGGCATTGCGCAAGTGCTGGCGGAACGCACGCGCGACACAGATCTGGATCGAGACCAGCGCATTGCGGAAGCCAGAAAAGACGCCGAGCGGGCCTTGACCACGGTGGATACCGATATTCCGACCTCAGGTTATCCGCCCGACCAGTTGAGCGCCTATAAAGGTTTCTTGCGGTCGGAAGCGTACGCGGTTCTCGGTAAGCTGTCATCTGACGCTAAGAGTTGGGCGGAGGCCGAAACCAGTTTACGGAAGTCGATCGACGCCTTCCCCCAGCAGGTGGATTCCATTGCGGTGTTGCGGCTGGCGGTCGCGCTCGACATGCAGAACAAGATTCCAGAGGCCTTGAAATTCGCCGATCAAGCGGTGGAGCTGACCAAGGACCGGCCAGACTCGGGCGCCGGCAAAGCGGCACGCGATGAGAAGGATCGCCTGACCAAACTGAGCGTGGGCACGGCGCCGGGACCAACTTCGACGCCCCCGAAACCCTAGCCGGCGAACCGTCCGATGCTTCTCCGCTACGCTGGTTGACGATACTTGGTGATATGCAGCTTTCTGTATGAAGGAACGGGAAATTACGGCGCTGGAAGAAGGGCTGGGCTATCATTTCCGGCGGCGGGCCGTCATTGAACAGGCAGTCACCCACAGTTCGCAGGCGCGGGAACAGGAAGCGCAACAGGCGGGCGAGAGCAAGTACCGGGTCAGTGACAACGAGCAGTTGGAATTTCTGGGAGACGCGGTTTTGCAGTTGGTGACTAGCGAGGAACTATTCCAGCGCTTCCCCCATTTTCGGGAAGGTGAGCTTTCGAAGTTGCGGGCGCACCTGGTGAGCGAGCGGCATCTGATCCGGGTGGCACAGCAACTGGAATTAGGCCACTACCTGCGCTTGGGGCGAGGCGAAGAAAAAAGCGGCGGTCGGGGCAAGACCGCGTTGCTGGTGGACGCGTTCGAGGCAATTCTGGCGGCGATTTATCTTGATGGAGGGCTGGAGGTGGCCCGCGAGTTTGTTTTGCGCAACGTGATTGCGCCGGAACTGGAGCGGATGGAGCGCGGAGGCGGTACGCTGCCGGTCACCGACTTTAAATCCGCGTTGCAGGAAGCGGTGCAGAGTCTGGGTCTGCCCCAACCCGCGTACCAGTTGGTGGAGGAAGCGGGTCCGGAGCACAGCAAGACGTTTACCGTGGAGGCCCGTCTCCAGACCAGGAACGGCAAGGACCGAGAGTTTGTGGGACGCGCTCGAGGCTCGACGAAGAAGACGGCCGAGCAGGATGCTGCCCGGCAACTGCTGACATCGCTGGCTTCCCGCCCGAAAACTGGGGAAGCGAAAACTCCGGCGGGAGCCTCACACTCGTTGGATTCGCGGCCAATGGATGCGCAGCCGATGAACTCGCGGCTAATCGATAAGTAGCTCGTGTATCAGTAGATTCCATGGATTTGTCAAACCATCCCATTGCTTTGCCGGAGCGCCCTCCAGCCGCGCCTGACGGTCTGGCAGGTCCGCCCGAAATTCCGGCGACCTCGCCCAATCGCCTTATCGCTGCGACACCCCGCATGGAGGCTTCCCTGAGTGCCGACCTGACCGGTTCGCTGCAGTCGCTGCTGGGCACGGTGGTGATTGCCATCTTCGTGATCACCTTTATTGTGCAGGCGTTCCAGATTCCTTCCGAATCGATGGAGAATACCCTGCTCGTGGGCGATTACCTGCTGGTGAACAAGCTCTGTTATGGAGGAGACGGGCTGGGCGATCATCTGATGCCGTATGAGAGAATCGCGCGCGGAGACATCATTGTGTTCCACTACCCGGTGGACCCGACGCAGCATTTCGTGAAGCGCGTGATCGGAGTGCCGGGAGACCATCTGCGAATGATCAGCAAGCGGGTCTGGATTAACGGCAAGCTTCTGGACGAACCCTACGTACGATTCCTGGAACCACCTAATAATATGTTCCGCGACAATTTCCCGCGAACCGATATTCCGGCTTTTGGCTTGGAAGGGAAATGGTGGCTGGAGATGCGGAAACTGGTGGAGGACGGCCAGTTGATCGTTCCCCAAGGGCACTATTTCGTGATGGGCGATAACCGCGACGATAGCCAGGACAGCCGCTATTGGGGGTTCGTGCCACGGGAGAACATTATCGGCAAGCCGCTGGTCATTTACTGGTCGGTGCGGGACTGGGATCGGAATCCCTCGGCGTCGTTCGAAGGCAGGCTTTATCACCTGGCCTATGCCATCACTCATATCTTTCAGATCACGCGCTGGAACCGCACGCTCCGGCTGGTACACTGAGTACTCCACCGGCGGGCGCACGGGTCCGCCCGGAAATTCAGTTCAGCGCGAAAACCTAAAGTGATTACAGAAAAAAACACGGCGAAGTTGGCGAAGAAAGATAAAGAAACGGTCCTGGTAGACGATTTGGCGGAAGAGAAGCCCAAGGAATCTACAGTCGAATTTCTCTCCTCGCTGGCCGCCGTGTTAGTGACGGGATTGTTCATCATCACGTTCGTGGTACAGGCGTTTGAGATTCCCTCGAGTTCGATGGAGAATACGCTGCTCATCGGCGACCACGTTTTCGTGAACCGCGTCCAATTCGCTCCCCGTAGTTCTTGGGTGGGGCCGCTGTTGCCCTACCGGGATGTGCGTTTTCGGGACATCGTGGTGTTTCTTTCGCCGGCGGAGCCGGGTCTTTACGTCGTGAAGAGAATTATTGGACTGCCCGGAGACCGCATTCACCTGCGCAACGGCGTGGTGTATCGCAACGGCGAGGCTCTGGACGAAACGTATGTGTTGCACGACCGGGATACCTACGATCCTTACCGGAATAATTTTCCCGCGGTTGCTCCCACGGATGATCCCAATGTTTATCCCAACTGGATGGTGGATTTGCAGTCCTACATCCAGGGGGAGGACATTGTCGTTCCTCCCAACCACTACTTTGCCATGGGCGACCATCGCGGCGTGAGCCTCGATAGCCGCTACTGGGGATTCATCCCAAAGCAAAACATCATCGGGCGTCCCATGTTCATTTACTGGTCGTTCGAGACCCCGGATGACCAATATCGCAAGACCGCCTGGAGCGATCGGGTTTTGTTTCTGGGCAAAGTTGTGCTGCACTTTTTCGATGAGACCCGCTGGAAGCGTACTTTCCGGCCTGTCCAGTAACTTGTGAAGTAGTTTCTAGAGCAGAGATCGTTTGTAGAATAAAAGGCGAGGCTCCTCGAAGTTCCACTAAGGGCGCGGTGAAGCTCTTCTCCTCCAAGCGGCGAATGGTTGTGGCGGCGGCATTGCTTCTGCTGGGGCTTTTTCTTCTTCACCCCGGCGCCTCCTCCCGTTTGAAATCGCGAATTACTTTCTCCATCAGTTCGGCAGTGAACCGTCCCGTGGATATTCACTCGGTTCATCTGCGGCTGTTGCCGCGCCCCGGATTCGATCTCGAAAACCTTGTGGTATATGACGATCCGGCGTTCGGAGCCGAGCCCATGTTGCGGGCCAGCGAAGTGACGGCGGATCTTCGTTTGCTTTCCTTGCTGCGCGGGCGCCTGGAAATCGCGCGCCTGGACCTGAGCGAGCCCAGCCTGAATCTGGTACGCGCCGAAAGCGGACGCTGGAACCTGGAGGCCCTGCTCGAGCGCACGGCGCACACCCCGCTGGCGCCGACGGGGAAAGCGAAGTCAGAATCCCGTCCCCGATTTCCTTACATTGCAGCCACCTCGGCGCGAATCAATTTCAAGAGTGGCCCAGAAAAAAAACCGTACGCCCTGACCAATGCCGATTTTTCCTTGTGGCAGGAGTCCGAGAATAGTTGGGGCGTACGGCTGAAAGCGCAACCCTTTCGCACCGATTTGAACTTGAACGATATAGGCCTGCTGCAGGTGAGTGGAATCTGGCAGCGTGCGGACTCCCTGGGCGATACTCCACTGCATCTCAGCCTGGAATGGAGCCGAGCGCAGCTCGGGCAGTTCACGAAATTCTTCACCGGGAACGATCAAGGCTGGCGGGGAGAAATGCTTCTCGATGTGACGCTGGCGGGAACTCCGGCGGAACTGCAGATCACGAGTAGCGGATCGATCGAGGATTTTCGGCGCTATGACATTGCGAGCGGCAAAGCCCTGCGCTTGGCGACCCGCTGCGATGGCGAATATAGTTCGCGCGATCGCGGGTTTCATGGGCTTCTATGTAGTTCTCCGGTGGGGACTGGACGGATCAGCTTGACGGGGAATATGGGCCTCCCGGGAAGTCATACCTACGGGCTGGTACTGACGGCGGAGAAGGTACCGGTGAGTGCGGCGGCCATATTGGCGCAGCGGGCAAAAAGCAATTTGCCCGACGATCTGGTGGCGGGCGGATTAGTGCGCGGGCGTCTCCGAATCGAGCAGAAGGGGATCGCAGCAGCACCTCGAATCGAAGGAGGCGGAGAGATTACCGGCTTTCGTCTGACATCGGCGGAGAATAAGGCAGAGATCGAAGCGGAGACATTTCCCTTTCTATTGACGACGGGCGATTCGTCGCATGGCGCGGCCCGAGGTCGGCGGACGATTCGCAGGCACACCCCGAAGACTCGGATTCCGAAGGGTCCTCACCTCGAGTTCGGACCGTTTCCGGTCGCGGTTGGACGCTTGGTTCCTCCAACCGCTCGGGGATGGGTCAACCGCAGCGGTTACAACCTGGCGGTGGCCGGAGAAGCCGAGATTGCGAAGGCTTTGCGGGTGGCGCGAATGTTCGGGCTTCCGGCCCTGCCGTCGGCCGTCACGGAAGGTACAGCCCAGGTTGATCTCGAAATCGCCGGGTCCTGGGCGGCGCCGAGCCATGGCTCGGCGTCGGGCTTCTCCGCACCGCAAGTGACCGGGACGGCAAAGTTGCGCAACGTTCAGATAGCATGGCGCGGGGTTGGCGGTCCGATCGAGATTGCTTCGGCGGATATGCAACTTTTGCCCGGGGAGGTCCGCGTCGGGAAGTTGAGTGCGAGGGCGGCGGGGACATGGTGGAGAGGTTCGCTCACGATGCCGCGCGGGTGTGGAACTCCCGGCGCATGTCAGGTGAACTTCAAGTTAAATGCCGATCAGATTGTGCTCGGCCAACTGCGCGAGTGGGTAAGCCCAAGCCCGAAGGCGCGGCCATGGTATCTAGTTCTGCAACCGTCTGCGCGGATCAGGCCGTCGTTCCTGGCGAATGTGCGCGCCTCCGGGCAACTGGCCACGGAGCGATTACAGGTTCAAGGTCTCGAGGCAACCGCAGTTTCCGCCCAGGTGAGCCTGGACAACGGGAAATTGCAGATCTCGGACTTGACCGCGGATTTTCTGGGCGGGCAGCATCGCGGCCAATGGCAGGCAGACTTCAGCCTGCAGCCAGCGGTTTGCCAAGGCAGTGGGAATATGACCGGCACTTCGCTTGCCGGCCTGGCGGATGCGATGAAGGATGGATGGATCGGGGGAACTGCGGAGGCGAGTTACGAAGTCCAGGGGCCATGCCCTGCGGAGTTCTGGAGTTCGGCGCAAGGCACGCTGCAGTTTGACATCAAGGATGGAGCCCTGCCCCAGGTTTCGCTCGGCGAAGATGGGGAGCCCATGAAAGTCACCCGGTTGGTGGGTGTGGCGCGACTGCGGGAAGGCCAAATCGCAATGAGAGACGCCCGGCTGGACTCTCCGGAGGGGAAGTTTCAATTGAGCGGCACCGCGTCTTTGAAGGGCGAACTCGATCTCAATCTGGCCAGAGTTCCGAACAATGGCGCGCTTGCGGGTTACACGATTACCGGGAACTGGGCCGAGCCGCAGGTGAATCGGTCCTCGAGTTCAGAGACCCAGGCTCGCCTCAAGGCGGATCCGGCAAAATAAATCTACGGCATATATCCTGCCCCGCGCAGTACTTTTCCGGGCAGAGCTCCCGTCATCTTTCCCTGATCGATCACCGGTACACCGTTGACCAGTACGAACTCCATCCCTTGGGAAAGCTGGTTAGGATTATCGAACGTGGCCCGATCATGCACCCTAGCGGGATCGAAAACCACCACGTCCCCCCACATGCCAGCTTTGAGCACGCCGCGATCCGTCAGGCCTATGCGCTCGGCTGGCAGCGCGGAAAACTTGCGGATGGCATCTTCCAGGGGCAAGACCTTTTCTTCGCGGACATATTTCGCCAAAATGCGGGGAAACGTTCCGTAGGCGCGCGGGTGAGGATGGGCCCGCCCGAGAATTCCCTCGGGCGAAGTGCCTTCGGAATCGTTGTCGATCGAGACCCACGGCTGTTGCAAGGCCAGCGTCACATCCGGTTGCGACATGGCGAAGACGGCGACTCCGGTGGATGGATCCTGAATAAGAAAGTCGAACAGCGCGTCCATGGGATCTTTGTTCCACAACTTGGCGATCTCGGAAAGACGCTTGCCCTGCAGCGGGACTAAATTCGGATTCTCGACCGCGCCGATCATGATCGCGTCCGGGCCGGGAATCTCCTGCCATTCGTTGTCCCAGTCTCGGGACGCAGTCAACATGTCCTGGCGAATCTTTTCACGCGTCGTCGGATCTTGCAGTCGCTCAACCAGCTTGGCGGTGCCGCCGTCGTGCGCCCACGGCGGAATGAAGGCGGAAAAATCGTTGTACCAGGCGGTGTAGGCGTAGGTGTCGGCGGTTACATCGGAGCCGGCAGCGCGGGCGGCATTGATCTTGGCCACAACTTCCGGCATGCGTCCCCAATTGTTTTTGCCCGCGACCTTGATGTGCCAAATCTCTACCGGAATGTGGGCTTCGCGGCCGATGCGCAAGGCTTCGTCAATCGCTTCCAGAACCGAGTCGCCCTCGTTGCGCAAGTGGGTCGCGTAAATGCCGCCGAACTTCGCGGCCTGGCTGGCAAGCGCAATCAACTCCTCCGTCTTAGCATAGGGCGCGGGCGGATACTGCAGAGCAGTCGAGATGCCCACGGTACCGTCTTTCATCGCTTCGCGCACCAGCGCCTGCATCTGCTCGAGTTGCGCGGAGGTGGGCCGCTTATCGTCGTCGCCCAGCACCATGCGCCGGACTTGGGTCGCGCCCACATAACTGGCGAAGTTGATTCCGATGCCCTGTTTTTCCAGCCGCGCGAAGTACTGTCGGAAGTTTCGCCAGTCCGCAGTGAGCTTGTAATGCTCGTAGCCAGAGCGGTCCGACTCGAGGATCGCGTCATTGAGCGGCGCGACCGAATCGCCTTCCCCGGTAATTTCAGAGGTGATTCCCTGGTAGATTTTCGACGGCAGCCGCGGGTCGACCAGAATCGTCCGTTCCGACTGCCCCAGCATATCGATGAAGCCCGGCGCAACGACCTTGCCGGCCGCGTCAATGGTGCGTTGGCGCGACGCGGCAGCCAGATTGCCAATGGCTGCGATCTTTCCCTCGCGGATGCCCAGGTCTCCGCCATACCAGGGCGAACCGGTTCCATCGATAATGTGCCCGCGGGTGATGACCAGATCGAAGGCCGGGGTCTGAGCGAACCGGGAAGGATGGGCTGCGAACAGCACAAACAGAGCGATGATGGTGAAGCGCGGTCTCGCCAAGACCAAGTTTGCCAAGCTCAGCTCCTTCATTTTTTGCCGCCGCGGTCGGCGGGGAAGCGCGCCGAACAGCCGCCGAAATCACCCCTCACTCTCCCCTACTCTACCAGCCCTTCCGGCCGCCACACCCAGTGCAATCCAAATTCCCAGGGCCATCCATTCGTTGACGGTGAAATGGCCGGGGACGAAGGGGATGATTTTCATCAGGGTCATTGCGATTCCGACCGCCAACCCGAACCACGCCACCCCTCGTTCGACGGCCGACAGCATCATCACATCCGGCCGGACTCGGGTCAGCGCCAGGCACGAGGCACAGGTGGCCGACCATCCGACGGCGCAGGCCACCGATCCAACTTCGGTGACCGGAACCAGGATTGAGTCTCCCAGCAGCATACAAGCGGCGGTCGCCAGGCCCACGCACAGAACTGCGGCCGATGGGGTCTGATAGCGCGCGTGGATCGCTCCGGCGCGCGCGTCGACCATGCCACGGCGCCCCAGGGCAAAGAGCAAGCGGCTGGCGGCCACAAAATTTCCGTTGAAACATTTGAACAGCGATAGCAAAGCGGCAGCCAGAATGATTTGTACAATCCATCTGGAACCGAGGGCCCGCTGGAAGGCCACTGCCGTCATGAATTTTTCCCCGGTCAATTGCCGCCAGGGCGCCACAAATGCGACCGCCGCAACGATGCTGGCGTAGAAAACAATTCCACTAAAGATTGCCATCCAGATGGCGCGCAAGAACCCTGGGGTGCGGAAATCCGGACTGGCCTCCTCCGCCGCCTTGCCCACCGACTCGAAGCCCGTCATGAAATAAGGCACGATCTGAATCAGCAGCAGAATCGAAATCCACGGTGTATGGGTAAACAGCGGCCGGATATTGGCGGGCGAGCCCCGGCTGGCGCCGAGAGCCACAAAGACGATAAACAGAGCCAGCGTGCCGAAGCTGGTCCAATTCTGAAAGGTGGCGCTCAAGCGGATACCGCGATAATTCAGCAGCGTGAGCAGCGCGGTGAGCGCAAGACCAATGACCAGGTGCGGCAGGAATACGGGGCGACCGGCGATGCGATAGAGCTCTATCGAATCCAGGCGGGGAACGATGTAGCCGGCGATGCGGCCGACGGCCACGGCCTCCCATGGGCACACGATGAAATAGGCGAGAGTCATCATCCACCCGGTAGCGAAACTCACGGGCCGCGCAAAGACAGCCGAGGTATAAGCAATCTCGCCGGCTGCGTCGGGCATGGCGACCACCCACCTGCCATACACCCATCCGATGGGAAGCAGCAGCGCGCCTCCGATCACAAAGCCCAGCAGCGCCCCCAGCGCCCCGCCGCGTAACAGCCAGTCATCCATGATGACCAGCCACCCCACCCCCACCATGGTTCCCCAACCCAGCGTGAAGTAGTCCGTGGCGCGAAGCTGGCGGGCAAGAGTATTCACAAGGCGGAGCGATATTCCCTGAGCGGAGAGGAGCGCCACGAATTATAGAGCATTGGCCGGCTCGGTTCGAACTCGCGGGCCGCGCGGCAGGGCGCAAGTTGAGGGGTGGGCGGTTCGGCGGTGAAGCTGATTTTTCTTGCTGGTGTTGGCGATGCAGCCCATGCAGCCCGGCTTGCCGCGCAAAATGGAGTTTTCGCGTGTTAAGATCCAAATCAGCCCTGCATGACACTTCAACCTCCGATCCGAACCGGCAGCTGTATGTCTTCCCGCCGGGTTCCGGGCATCGTCGATCAATGACGCTCTTTCCCAAATCTCGCAAACGCGTGCTCAGCGGCATGCGCTCGACCGGCAAGCTGCACCTGGGCAACTACGTGGGCGCGCTCGAAAACTGGGTTCGCATGCAGGACGACTATCAATGTTTTTTCTGTGTAGCGGACTGGCATGCGCTGACCACGGATTACGCCGACACCTCTCGCGTAAAGGAAAACTCTCTCGAGGTGGTGCTCGATTGGCTGGCCGCGGGACTTGATCCGGAAAAGTCGGTAATCTTCATCCAGTCGCACGTTCCGGCGCACGCGGAGTTGCACCTGCTGTTCTCCATGATCACGCCGCTCGGTTGGCTGGAGCGCGTGCCTACCTATAAGGAACAGCGCGAAAACATCAAGGACAAGGATCTCGGCACTTATGGATTCTTGGGATATCCCGTGCTGCAGTCGGCGGATATTCTCATCTATAAGGCCGACTGCGTTCCCGTGGGGGAAGATCAGGTAGCGCACGTGGAACTAACGCGAGAGATTGCGCGGCGGTTTAACGGGTTCTATGGCCACGCGAAAGCAGTGTTTCCCGAGCCTCAGTCGCTGCTCACTCCCGCCCCGAAGTTGCCCGGCACCGACGGCCGCAAAATGTCAAAATCATACGGAAACACAGTGCTGCTCACGGATCCGGAGCCGGTCGTGCGGCAGAAGTTGAAGACCATGGTGACCGATCCGGCGCGGGTGCGGCGATCCGATCCCGGCAATCCGGACGTGTGCCCGGTGGGCGATCTGCACAAGATTTTCAGCGACCCAGCGACCATGGCCAAGGTGAACGAAGGCTGCCGCTCGGCCCGCATCGGCTGCATCGAGTGCAAAAGCTGGGCCGCCGATGCGCTGCTGAATCTGCTGAATCCAATGCAGCAACGACGCAAGAAATTCGAGGAGAATCCGCGCCTCGCCTGGGATATTCTGGAAGCGGGCAGCGAGCGGGCTCGCCAGGCCGCGGGAGAAACCATGGAGGATGTGCGTGCGGCGATGGGCATGTCCTTGGGCTACGAGGCGACAGGCGAAGGAAAATAAAAATAAATGATGCCGGCATCGTGTCCAGGTCCTTCGCCTCGCTCCGGATGACAAGTCGAACCAATGTCGAATCAATGATGACGGAAAACGCAAAACTCGATTCCGCGGATGATTCGCGACAGACTGCGTCTCCGGCGATCGTTGCGGGCGTGTCGGCGACGAAATTAAGCCAAGCTGCGCCGAAGCCAGCTGCGCAGAAGAAAGATGCAGCCAAGAAGGACGAAAGCGATTCGCCTTTCGCGGTCTCGGTGAGCGACGTTTACGAAGGACCGCTCGACTTGCTGCTGGACCTGATTCGCAAGCAGGATATCGATATTTATGACATTCCGATTGCGCGTATCACGGCGCAGTATCTGGCGTACGTGGAAAAGATCCGCGAACTCGATGTGAACGTGGCGGCCGAATTTATTTACATGGCTGCGGTGCTGATTCACATCAAGTCGAAGATGCTGCTGCCCCGCGATCCCGATGCCCCCGCGGAGGAACAGGGAGATCCGCGCAACGAATTGGTCAACCGGCTGCTGGAGCATGAGAAATTCAAGTCGGCGGCGCAGATGCTGCTGCAGAAGCAGCAAATCGAAGATGCGGTTCTGTCCAATCCTTCGCTGAAGGAATTCATGGAGGCGGAAGGCGCCGAGCCGGAAATGGCCGCGGACGTGATCGACCTGGTCAAGACGTTTCAGCAAGTGCTGGAGCGAGTGCGAACGCGTCCGGTACTCAACGTCGACGAAGAAACGGTAACCGTGGGCCAGATGATCGATTACCTGCGGCGACGCCTCTCGCTCGAAGACCGTCCGCTTCGCCTGAAGCACCTGCTTATGCGGGTTCCGTCACGGCAGGCCTTGGTGTGCATGTTTCTCGCGTTGCTGGAAATGGTGCGCCTGCAGGCCATCCAGGTGCGTCAGGAAAAAATGTTCGGAGAGATTGCGATCCGCAAACATACGCACTTCGATGAAATTATGAATGAGCAGTCTGCGGTGCGCGACGACTGGAGATGAACTAACGTTGGCCGCGGTCAGCCGCCAGTGGTCCGCAAGAGCCGACCCAGGCTGGCGGCAATTGGTAACCGGTAACCGGTAACTGACAACTGACAACTGATTCCTATGTCCCTCAAAGCTCAACTCGAAGCCATCATCTACGCGGCGGAGACGCCAATCACTCTCGAGCAAATGATCCAACTGGTAAAGGCGACGGTCATCGCGGAAGGAGCAAGGAAAGAGGCAGGGGACGAGGCGGAGATGAAGTCGGTTGTGCGCTCCTGTCTGGAAGAACTTGTCGGAGAATACGGCGCACCCGACCACGGTATTGAGATCCGCCAGGTAGCGGGCGGATATCGCATGTCGACCAAGCCGGAGCAGCACGAGGTAGTCCGCGCTTTCGCCAAAAGCCTGAAGCCGCCCATCCGGCTTTCGCTGCCGGCGCTTGAAACCTTAGCGGTGATTGCTTACAAGCAGCCGGTGACCGTGCCTGAGATCAACGACATTCGCGGCGTCGATTCTGGCGGCGTGATTGGAACTTTGCTCGATCGCAAGCTGATCACGACTGCGGGACGCAAGCAGGTCATCGGGCGTCCCATCCTCTACAAGACGACGAAGGAATTTCTCATGCGCTTTGGTCTCAGGGATGTCAACGAACTCCCCAGCATGGAGGAGTTCGAGAAACTGGTCGCCGAATCGTTTCAGGCGGAGCTGATTCCGGCCGAGAGCGCGACGTTGGCAGCAGAGACGGAACGGTCGGGAACAAGGGAAGCTACCGACGTCGAGCCGGTCAGCGAGAACCTGTCCGAGACAGAGAAGGCGGGCTGAGCGTGCCGGTTTCTTTGCTGGGGGAAGCGGAAATTTTATGTCGCAGAAACGCCTGCAGAAAATAATCGCCGCTGCCGGAGTCGCTTCCCGCCGCAAGGCTGAGGAACTGATCTCGTCGGGACACGTGCAGGTCAACGGCACCGTCGTGACCGAATTAGGCAGCAAGGCTGATCCGGAAACGGACCACGTGCGAGTAAACGGAAAACTTCTGCACGGGGCGCAGCGCCAGGTGTATCTGCTGCTCAACAAGCCCCGGGGTTACGTAACCACAATGAGCGATCCCGAAAAGCGCCCGACCGTCATGGATCTCATCCGCGGGGTCAGAGGCCGTGTCTATCCCGTGGGCCGTCTGGACTACGCTAGCGAAGGTCTGTTGCTGCTGACCAACGATGGCGAACTCGCACATCGCCTGATGAAAGCGGCTTCGCATGTAGCCAAGACTTACGTCGTCAAAGTCGCAGGCACACCCAAGGAAGAAGCCATTGCCAAGCTGCGCGCTGGAGTTTCCATAGCCACCGACGACGGCAAGCGCGTGAAGACCGGTCCGGCTCTGGTGCGCGTGGTGAAAGAAGCGGCGAATCCGTGGTATGAGATCACGCTGATCGAGGGACGCAATCGCCAGATTCGGCGCATGTTCGAAGCGGTTGGCCATCACGTGGAAAAGATCAAGCGGGTAAAGTACGGACCGCTGACGCTGGATGTTCCCCCGGGGAAATTTCGATCGCTCACCTTGAAGGAAGTGGAACGCTTGAAATCCGCCAGCAAAACCGGCGCGACGGTCAGTACTAAATCCACGTCATAGTGTGCATTGTGCGGCGAGCATGAGCCGATTTTTTGCTGTGGTTTCGAAACCGGCGCGCGACATGGCCGCTCATTTTCCGGGTCCGGCCGCCTCCCCGAAGCCCACCCCGACCGCTGCGCAACCCCAGTTGATCAGGCTCGACTCCAACGAAAATCCTTTTGGACCGTCGCCGCGCGCGATTGAAGCCATGCGGTCCGCGCTGGCTACTCAGAACTTCTATCCCGACGACGACAGTACTGAGTTGCGCCGCCGACTTGCCCTCCACCACCAGGTGTCGCAGGAGCAAATTTTGGTGACGGCGGGCTCGACCGAGATGTTGGCGCTGCTATGTCAGACGATGCTTGCCCCCGGCCTGAATGCGGTGACCAGCGAACGGTCATTCATCATTTACTCGATGGCCGTGCATGCCACGGGAGCGCAATTGGTCCAGAGTCCGATGCGCGGAGAGGTTTTCGCTCTAGAAGCGATCCGGGCTGCGATCAATCAGAATACCCGCATCGTGTTCCTGGCGAATCCCAACAATCCCACCGGAACCATGCTGGAGGCCACAGCCATCGACGAGTTCCTGACCAACATTCCCGCGCACGTGGTGGTTGTTCTCGACGAGGCGTACTACGAGTTCGCGGTGCTCTTCGCGGCGCTGCGCCAGCTTGAGTATTCACGCTCGCTCGAATACCTGCAGCGGGGCGCCAACGTGATCGTGCTGCGAACGTTTTCCAAAGCGCATGGCCTGGCCGGCCTGCGTGTGGGATATGGTTTGGGCCCCGCAGACCTTCTGACGTATTGCGCACGCATGCGCAACCCATTCTCGGTTTCTTCCGTCGCCCAGGCTGCGGCCATTGCTGCGCTCGACGACCACGACCATATCGCACGAGTCGTTTCGAGCAACGCGTCGCAGGCACAAATTCTCACCCACGGTCTGTCCGAGATGGGTCATCGTGTGGTCCCCACTTCCGCGAACTTTCTCTACTGCGACGTAAGGGAAGAGGCTTCCCGAATTGCGGCTTGCCTCGGCGACGAAGGCGTCAGCGTGCGACCGTTACGTGCCTGGGGCTCGCCGAACTCGATCCGTGTAAGCATCGGGACGCCCGAACAAAACGAGTTTTTTCTAAGCGCGATGCGCAAGATCGGTGGTCGATCGCAGCGCACCCAACGTTAGGTGCCCGGCGTCCCAATCGTTGGTAACTTCCCGGTGATGACTTTTCCGTCTCGGGCCCGTTTAGGTGGCACCCGCAGCCGCCTTTCCATGAACGCGTGCCGGCTTATGTGCTGAGAATAAATCACTTACCGCCGGGAACTCTAGCCACACCGCCGGAGTCTATTGTGGGGTGAGGGTCATCGGACCGCTCACAGTTCGCCGGATTTGGCCAGGAAGCAGTTTTTAGGGGCGCGGTAGGGTGGAAAATCCTATAATCAGGGGACGCCAATATGGCGGGAGCAACCACCTTGGGTGATCTGGCAAGTGCAATCGGAGTGCGTTCGCAGGAAGAAGCGGCGATCGTCGCGGAGCTGAAGTCCGGCTCGGAGGCAGCTTATGCCTGGCTTATTGGCGAGTTTCAGCAGCCGGTGTATGGGCTGGTCTACCGCATCGTGAACGATCCGGCGGACGCGGCCGATACCACGCAAGACGTCTTTCTGAAAGTGTTTCGTGGCATGAAGCATTTTCACGGCGGGTCGAGCCTGAAGACGTGGATTTACCGCATTGCGCTGCATGAGGCAGCGAACCGGCGTCGCTGGTGGTTCCGTCACAAGGCGCGAGAGACATCGATTGAGCCGGCGGAATCGAACGGGCCGAGCGCGGGCGAAAACGCGATGCAGGTGGCGCTTACCGACCGGGCGGATTCTCCTTTTGAAAGTGTTGCGCATCACGAAGTGCAGCACCGAGTGGAAGAAGAGTTGAGACACGTGCCGGAACCCTATCGCACGACGCTCATTCTGCGCGATCTGGAAGAGATGTCGTACGAAGAGATTGCCGAAGTCTTGGAGATTTCGCTGGGGACGGTGAAATCGCGGTTGACGCGCGGCAGAGACGCACTGCGGCAACGGTTGGCGCCCTATGTGCGCGAAGTCGGGAATGAACTGGGATTGACCGCTCCCCTGTCGGACAGCAAAGGACAGCATCACGAACATCATCGCGAACATCGGAGTGTGGATTCGCAGGTGGCTGGAGGGGGTAGAAGGGTCGAGGTGATGCCATGAAGGGCACAGGGGAAATTCTGGGACTGCGGTGCCCCGAGGCGAAGCGGTTATTCTCGCCATATTTGGATGGAGCGGTGACGGGCACGGAGATGCTTCGGCTGCAGCGGCACTTGTCGGATTGCGTGGCTTGCAACGACCACTACCAAAGCTTACGGCGGACGCAGCAATTGCTGGCGAGCGTGCGACGTCGGAAGGTTCCGCCGGATCTGGGGCTTAAGTTGCGGCTGGCAATCTCGCGGGAAGTGGCTCAGGCGAAACAGGCCCCGTTTGAGGGACTGAGGGCGCGGCTGGAAGATGCTTTCCAGGCGTTCATGGTTCCGGCGACGGCTGGATTCTTGAGTGCGCTGATTATTTTCGGAATTGCCATGGTTTATTTCGTGGCGCCGTCCTCGCTGCAGGCGGGCATTGATGTTCCTCTGGTCATGGTCAATACCGCGCCGCAGTTAGAGCAGAGCGCGTTTGGCATGACTCTGGATACGATCGATGCGGATTCGCTGGTCATTGAGGCTTATGTGGACGCGAACGGCCGGGTGCAGGACTACCGCATTCTCTCCGATACCGAAGATTCGAAAGAAGTATTGCCGCAAGTCAAGCGTATGCTGATCTTCACCACGTTCCGTCCGGCACTTTCGATGGGCCGTCCCACCCCGAGCCGCGCAGTCCTATCGTTTTCCAAAATAAGCGTGCGGGGTTAGTTTCGTAATCACTCTATTTGTAGTAGAGACGTTGCCGGCAACGTCTCTACTTGCATGCGAAATGTAGCAAGCGCTTCGATCTTCGATCCTGCCTTCGAGCCCGTCATTCAGTTCAACTTTCCGTCTTCTGCTGGCCTTGATACTTCACCGCCAAAATCGACGTCGCCGGACAGAACACCCGAGAGCCATCCGCTTCGGTCCAACGTGCCCCGCTCCGCCAAGACCCGTGCTCCTGGCCTGCTTTCGTCGGCTGGCCGGCATGGGGTTGAGGCCCGGGCAGTTCCTGACTGGGGGATTGCTGGAACTCGTAAACATCGAGCCCGAACGAAGACCTTCCATCACCCACCGGAGAGACTTTGTGCCATCCATCGGCGAGCAGGACTTCTGAAATCTTTTCCACGTCAATTTCAAGACTCAAGGGGGACACTCCTGTGTGGACTTCGGGCCCGGAGAATTCCGCACTCCTCAGCAGTCCGATTCTTAGGATGCATTTCCGCAGAAGAAAGCCACTAGGATTCACTGGGTGACCCATTATCGTTTATCGTTGCGCCAGCCGAGGCTGGAGGTAGGGATCACGGCCTATGGTAAAGGATCAGCGCGCCATACCCAGGAGCCACGACCAGGCAATATTGGGGCCGGCTTTTCAGCGGCCGGAGTCGGAAGCTAGCTCGAAACCTCCAATTTCCAGGTTCGCACAATGTGTCCGCACAATGTGTCCGCACAATGTGTCGGCACAATGCGCGCCCGGCGAAAGCCTTTCGGCGGTTTTCCAAGTCTTCGGGATCGCTAATCTTACGAAGGCGGGCGGAAGGACTTGGTGCCGTGCCTGGGCAGGGAAGCCACGGCTTGCCACGAGGCACTCAAAGTCCTGACGGCTACGCGGAAAATTTGCTGCGCTCGCGCAGCAAACTCTCTTTCAACCCCAAGTTGCGGATTAACCGGTGCAGATAATTAGGATGCACTCCTAAGATTCCCGCGGCTTCCACGTAGTTTCCCCGCGTCTGCTCGACCGCGTCGATAATCAACTGTTTCTTCAATTCCTTCACGCTGGCATGATACTTTCCCTGGTGCGTCTCGGCCGGCGATTCCTGCTCCAGCAATGATTCCGGCAAATCCTCCAGCAGCACGGCATCCGATGATCCCATCACCAGCGCACGCTCGATGGCGTTTTCCAATTCGCGCACGTTGCCCGGCCACTCGTAGTTCACCAGAGCCGCCATCGCTTCGCGCGACACCGGCTTCGCCTTCACCTTGCTCCGCTTGGCATACTTCTGCACGAAATGCCGGGTCAGCATTGGAATGTCTTCCCGGTGTTCGCGCAACGGAGGCATGGTCAGCTTGACGACCGCCAGCCGATAATAAAGATCCGGGCGAAACTCTGCGTTGCGCACCGCTTCGCTCAAGTCGCGATTGGTGGCGGCGATCAATCGGATATCGATCTTGATGGGGTGGGTTCCGCCCACACGTTCGAATTCGCGTTCCTGCAACACCCTCAGCAGCTTCACCTGCAGTGCCGGGGCGAGTTCCCCGATCTCGTCGAGAAACACCACTCCACCCTCGGCGACTTCCAGCCGTCCCTTCTTCTGCCCGGCCGCACCCGTGAACGCGCCGCGCTCATGCCCGAACAGATCGCTCTCCAGCAAAGACTCGGGAATCGCCGCGCAGTTGATCGCCACAAAGGGCTTGCCAGCGCGGTGGCTGTTGCGATGCAATGCCCGAGCCACCAACTCCTTGCCCGTTCCGCTTTCGCCCTCGATCAATACCGTCGATTCGGTGGGCGCGACCCTGGACAGAAACTGAAAAATCTCCTTGATCCGCGCCCCTTCCCCCACCAGACTTTGTTCCTGCCTGACTTCGGTGGTGAGCCGCTGGTTTTCCTGCTCCAACCATTGCACTCGCCGCGCATTGTCCAACGCCACAGCGGAAACCCCGGCGATCGCTGTCAACAATTGCAAATGATCTTCCTGAAACCGGTCTGCGGCGTTTGTGCTGTCCAGGTAAATGCATCCAATCACCCGCTGAAAAACGGTCAACGGCACGCACAATAAGGTGCGCACTTCCGACGCTACCAGACTTTCCACGTCGCGCAGCTTATCCGTGGCGGGAACATCCACTCCCAGAATCGCGACATTGTCCTTCATCACCTGGCGCACAATCGTGCGACTCACCCTCACCAGTTGTGGCTGCCCCGCGTGCCGGGTTCGCGCATACAGACAGTTGAACTCCTGTCCTGCTGCTTCGGCCAAAAGAATCGCACCTCTCCCCGCTGGCACCGCTTCAAAAATCAGATCCAGCAACTGCGCCTGCAATTCTTCCAGATCACGGATGGCATGCACCGCCCGGCTGATCTTAAGCAGCGCGCTCAAGTTGCGCGCCACCTGCGATGTCGCCGGCAGTTCGCGCTGTAACCGGTCGGGCTGCAGGTAGATCACTTCTCGGGGATGAATCAGCTTGGTCTCGGCTGCGGAGTCATTGTCGTCGAACTCAACGCAGCTGGCGGGAACCGCTTGGTCCGGCTCTTCCAGCAGAAACAAGAACACGGAGTCGCCGGTCGCAATTTCGTCTCCGTGTCGCAGCCACTGCTCCTTTACCGCCCGGCCATTCACCAAAGTCCCGTTGCGGCTGTCTAAATCCTTGATCTGAAAGCGCCCGTCTTCTTCTCTCCGCAGTAAGCAATGTTTTCGCGAAACCGACGCGTCGGCCAGGGCAACCGCATTGGCGGGATCGCGGCCCAATGTGGCTTCCCCTTCGGGTAACGGAATGGTCGATTCTTTCGCGGGTCCGGCAATCACCAACAGTCGAGGGCGCAATCAGGGTCTCCCAGCCATGCAGAACTTCTTATCACAGCGCGGGGCGAAATGCATGTCCGGCGTGAACCATTTCCAATATCCGAACAGTTAGTTCGACTATCGATTCGGATAGTTCGGATGGGTCGCCCGGCTCCGTTGCGGAGGGTTCTTGGGGGGCTGAATAATGCGTAACAAATTGTAAACACGAGGATTACGCCAGAATGGCCGAACTGAACCGACCCGCCCAAGGAATTGGAATTCGGCATGCACTGTAGGAAACCGCGGATTCTTGGCAAAAGCGACGGGGGAAGCGCTTTCAAGCATTACTGGCCGAGATCGCTGGTCAGAAGCTCGGGGGACCCCCTCATCGAGCTTCTGGCCTTTTTCTGTTTCCAGCCTGTCCTGTTCAGGAGCGGGTTCGGCCAGGGGGAAAAAGCGCGGCCGCACGGCCCCGCCGAAAAAATGGTGCTCCCTCGAAAACAGCGAGGCCCTCAAACCAGCGAGGCCCTCGAAACGGCAGCACCTCGGGGGACGAGCCGCGCTTAATTAAGCGCCGCGTAAAGCGAAGACAAAGACAAAGACAAAGACAAAGACCCCAGCTTC
>Ga0210406_10001768_pt1 | contig 25737 bp, 26 predicted proteins | sample IncBWC30MmetaG_FD_155454 | JGI IMG/M metagenome (GOLD analysis project Ga0210406, IMG submission 155454) | Forest soil microbial communities from Barre Woods Harvard Forest LTER site, Petersham, Massachusetts, United States - Inc-BW-C-30-M | ecosystem: Environmental > Terrestrial > Soil >... | reverse complement strand
CCACAAGACCTCGCGGGAGATCGAGCGCTACACCAAGGCGGCGGACCAGCGGAAGCTGGCGCGGGCGGCGATGAAAAAGGTCGAGGAGAACGGTTGACGAACTTAACAGTGACTAACCGGGGTCCGAAAAAGTGACTAACCGAAAAATTCTCCAGCGTTTTCAATAAGTAGATTTTCGTCAATCTTAACGAGCTGTTAAAGCAACTCATCCTATTCTAGCGCGCGAAAAAGTTCCTGACGTCGCGTAATTTGACATGACCACAGCTTCCCTCTTTCCCGGCTTCGATGGCTTGATGACGCTCTCACGACGCGAAGGCGTCGACATCAAGCCCACTCTGTTGCGCGTGCTGACCGACCTTTACGTGCAGACAAGCAAACACACCGCCGATGAAGAGCGCCAGTTCATCGAACTGACCTCTCGGCTGATCGACGAGGTTGACGACGCGACGCGCGCCGCGGTGCGGGCACGGCTCGCGGTCTATCCGAGCACGCCGGCGGATGTACTGAAGAAGCTAGGATTGAGGCCCGCCAGGCCCGATCGGTCTAATCTGCTTGCCGCGGAAAGCCCCTGTCCGCCGGCGGAGCCCGCACCAGTGAAGTTGCCGACCGATAAGCAAGTGCGATCGGCCTCGAACCTGTCCATGCAGCCCGCGGATGCCGCTGAAATCTCGGACATGTTCTTTGGCGCGGATGGCAGCGATCGCGTGTCGATCCTGCACCGTCTTGCCGACGCGCCGCTCAAACCCTCGCCGCGGATTCCCGAAGCCCGCGCGATACAGGCGATTGAGACGCTGGAGATGGCCGCATTCGCGGAGGACGTCGCGAACTTCACCCTCGAACTCGGCGAGGCTTTGATCCTGCCCGCGCGGATCGCAGTCCAAGTGGTTGACGATCGCGGCGGTGAGCCGCTTGCCTGCGCAGCGAAAGCCCTAGGCATGCCGAGCCCGGTCTTTCAGCGGGTGCTGCTGTTCCTCAAGCCCGAAATTGGCACGTCTGTGCGCATCGTCTACCGGTTGTCAAGGCTGTACGATCATTTGAGTGAGCGTTCAGCGCTCGTCATGCTCGCCGCTTGGCGCGGTTCCGTACTGGCAATGGCCCGCGCCAAATATCGCCCAGCGCTCTACGACGACGAACGGGCACGTGTGCGTCCATCGTCGGCACAATCACGCCCAATGCCGCAATCGGATTCCGGCACGATCATCCGCATCGGCACGCAGGGCTTACGGCGCTAATTTGGTAGCGCAACCCGTTCAGGAATTAATCGCGCTCCAGCTTGTTCGTCTCAACATGATTTCCGCTCAAACGCGTTCCGCCTTGCTAAGGGAAATTCCATGCGCATCCCGCCATGTGCGAACGCCCATACCGGCTCTTATCGCACGAGATCGAGGAAATGCCGACCAACCTTGTCCTCGGTTTCGATAATCCATGCGTCGGGATCAAAACGGATTTCCCTGTTGATGCGCTCTTCTACCGATTGCTCTGGTATCGCCTCCTGAGATATCGGCGTGAAGAATCGCTCAATCGGCCGGCTGTCGTCATAGACCGTCTGTGGCGCAGGTACATAGAGCATGGCCTTGCCGTCAAGGGTCGCGACCTTGACGAAGACAGCGCCGGCCTCTTCCGCGCCACGACGGCGCACGGCACCGAAAATGCCTGCGGCCTGACAGCGGCGCAGATAGGCCGCAACCCAGATGCTCGTTTTCAACCGCATGAAAAAGTCGATAGTTTAGCGTTAGGATGAAGCCAGCGCCGAGGGCGATCACTGTTCGATCGGATGACCGATCATCGTGCCAAGTTCACGCACGAGGCGATCAGAGACTTGTCCGGTCACCGGCATCCTTCGCTCCCGCTCGAATTTCTGAATCGCTGCCTGGGTGTCTGTACCGATCGTCCCGGTCGGTTTCAATTGGCCATAGCCATATTCGGTAAGCGCACGCTGCACCGCCGCCACGCGGCGTGCGCCTGCGGCTTGCAGAACCGGCGCAGGTAGATGCATTGGATTCGATGATGACGGCAGAGCAGCGGTTGTCGCCGGCGCCAACGACGGCGTCGTCGACCTGACCGGATTGGGAGGATCGGCAACCTTCGCTTCGGCAGCTCTCAGTTCCGAACTCTTCTCAGAATTCTTGGGCTCGCCCGCCTTCTCTGCAATTCTCGGCTCCGCAGCATCCACTTCCACCGGACGCGCGCGCGGCAGCAGGCTCGACGCGCTCGGCGTTGCCGCCAAGTTCACGACGGTTGAGCCGAACATCGGCGCCGGATGGGGTCCTTTCTGCAGAAACAGCGCGTTGGTAACGATCGCGCAGGTCCCCGCAAGAGCAAGCACGCCTGCAACGGTGTCCTTCGGACTGTGCAGCAGGATCCGTAACGCAAGCCCGCGCTGCGCATCCGCTTCGACCGCTACGGCTTTCGTACCGCGCTTTCTGCGTGGCGCGTCGCCATCCCCCGTATTTTTCCTAGGCACTTCTCTTCACCTGAACTGTTTCGTTTTGAGCTCCCGATCGTACCGCCGGCGTCAGCGTGGCGACCTTGTTCGACGGCCGCTCCGCCGACGCCCAAGAAAAGGCCAGTGGCAGCGCTACGGTGACCATGGTTCCCTCATTGACCTTGCTGACCAGGGTCAATTCGCCGCTGTGCAAGGCAACGAGGCTTTTCACGATCGAGAGCCCGAGTCCAGTCCCCTCGTGCCGGCGTTGATAGGTCTTGCCAGCCTGGAAGAACGGCTTGCCGATCCGCTGGAGGTCGTCTGCGGCAATGCCGACGCCGGTGTCGGTGACACGCAGCACGATATGCGGTTCTTCGACCTCGGCGGAAACCGTCACCTTGCCGCCACGCTCGGTGAACTTGATCGCGTTGGAGACGAGATTGAGCACGATCTGCTTGAACGCACGCGGATCGCCGGTGACCACTGGCAGATCCGCCGGCGCGTTGAGAACAAGGTCGACGCCACCTTCCCGCGCCTTGAGAGCAAGAAGGTTGCAGCAATTCATCAGCGCGCCGCGTGGCGCGAACGGTTCCGGCGAGATCTCGAAATTGCCGGATTCCATCTTCGACATGTCGAGGATGCCGTTAACGACGGATAGTAGATGTTGGCCCGAGTCGTTGATTAGTTTCGCATATTCCCGGCGGCGCGCAACATCGAGCGGCAGCGCGTCCTCATGCGCGATCATTTCGGAGAAGCCGATGATCGCGTTCAGCGGCGTGCGCAATTCGTGGCTCACGGTGGCAAGGAAGCGGGTCTTGGCGGCATCTGCCTGCTCGGCCGCGTTGCGCGCCAACTCGAGCGTTCGCTCCTGGCTCTTTCGATCGGTCACATCGCGCATCACCGCAACGACCTCGGCCTCCGATGCGGCCGACTGCTCGCCCTTCTCCAGCGGCCGGCAACGCATTTCGACCCAGATGAAGTCGATCTTGCTGCTTTCGCCATTTTCCCCGACCAGCGGAGCCTCCCGTCGCAAGCGAAACTCAACGCTACCGGCCTCCCCTCGCGCGGCGTTGGAGAGCGCGGTGAGATAGGCTGGGCGATCGGCCACGTGGACGCGATCGAACATGCCATGTCCAAGCAATCGAACAGTCGGCGTCCCCAGCATCGCTTCAGCTGCTGGCGAGATGAACTGCACGGAACCATTACGGCGATGGCGCGCAATCACGTCGCTCATGCTTTGCGCCAGGAGACGATAGCGCCCCTCCTCGCGCGTGAACAGCGAAGCGCTGGCGCGCGCCAACGAGTCAGCGCCGAAGGCGAGGCCCGCGGCATACACCGTCGCGCAGACGACGCCTGCTATCATGTAGGCGCCGCGCAGCGCCGGATTGATAGCCGCTAGTGGCAAGGTGCCGAAGTGGTCGAAGGCGATCAGGAGCCCCGCGCACGACAACGCCAATATGGAAGCGAATGTGACCACGCGGCGCGAGGCGGACAGAGCCGCTTCAAGCGGAACAACGACCAGCCAGATCGCAGCAAAAGATTCGATGCCGCCAGTGATCGTCGCCACCGCCATTATCAGTCCCGCAATGGCAAGCGACGAGAGCACATGCGCGCCCTCGTAGTGGCCGGTGCGCGACAGGAACCACGACAGCAATATAGGCGCGATCAGCCACGCGAAAGCCGCAACTTCCAATGCGCTAGGTGCGCCGCGCAACGCAAGATAGACCGGGAACACCGCGAACGCCGCTAGGCTGCCGAGCAGCCGCGGTGCCATGAAAGCGCGATGGCGCGCACATGTCAGGGCATCCTGGCGCGCCGAGGGATGCAGCAACGCATCCAGACAATCGCGAATGATACTTAACACTGTCACGACTCTCGCGCCTCGGCTTGTCCGTCGATAGGGACTCGCCGGCACGCCCCCTTGCCGGGCGCACCGTGTCAGAGTGAAATTAAATGAACGCTAAGGCGTGCCGCCCCGCGGCGAAACGCCTAGTTTTTGCGGGGTGTTCGAGCGCTGCGCTCGAGGGTTTCAACGCGGATGGTGAATGGCAGGTTTCTGGCAGAGGCGCTTTATGGTTTCAAAATCGTAGATACAGCTGCTCAACAATTGACAATCGGTGTCAATCGAAAGTTTACGAGCCAACCGGGTCGATCGATTTTTTCGCAAATCTTCGGCGAATTAAGCTTGAAGCAATCACTTGGGCTTTATCCAAGACCGCTAGTCAGCTCCATCGGGGAGATGACGGAGCCGCGAGATGTTTTTTCTTCTTCGCCTGACATTCTGGCTCGGGCTGGTGCTCGTGCTGCTGCCGCGGGAAAAGACGCCCGAATCGGAGAAGCTGCCGCAGGTCGGTGCCTCCGAAGCCGTGCAGGCTGCGACGGCGGCGGTTTCCGATATGAGCCAGTTTTGCAAGCGTCAGCCGGCCGCCTGTGAGGTGGGGGGCCAGGCTGCGACCGTGATCGGCGCACGCGCCCAGGAAGGCGCTCGCAGGATCTATCAGATCATCACCGACAAACGCGCTCCCGACCACACCAGTTCGATCGGCGAGGTCGACGAGCCTGACCCGGACCTTGCCGGACTGGCGCCCCGTGACACCCTCACAGGAGACGATCTTGCCGTCGAATGGCGCGGCGTGCCGTAGCCGCGCGGCTGGAACTTCCTGATTTCATCAGACATATCGCTTTTGAACGCCGGCGATCCTATATATGGTTCGAGGATGGAACGCAGGCCATCATGACGATCGACGACATCAGGGACAATTTCGCGCTGCTGGAAGATTGGGACGACCGGTACCGGTACGTGATCGAACTCGGCCGCACGCTGGAAGCAATGCCAGAAGCCGAGCGCTCCCCGGAAAACAAGGTCCGGGGCTGCGTCAGCCAGGTCTGGCTGTCGAGGCGGATCGAACGCAACGGCAATGATGCGCCTGTCCTGAAGTATCGTGGCGACAGCGATGCGCATATTGTCCGCGGGTTGATCGCGATTCTACTGACGCTCTATTCGAACCGCACACCGCGCGACATTCTTGCAACAGACGCGACAGGCGTGTTTAACGAATTCGGTTTTCGCGAGCATCTGACCCCACAGCGCTCAAACGGTCTGCGTGCCATGGTCGAGCGCATTCGTGCGGACGCCCGCGAGGTGCTCGCAGCGGCGTCTTAGCTGACAGTCATTTCCGTCGTTTGCGCTGCTGCCCGAGGCCCATTTTCTTGGCGAGCTGCGAACGCGCCACAGCATAGTTCGGAGCAACCATGGGATAGTCCGCCGGCAATCCCCATTTGTCGCGATATTGCTCGGGAGTCATGTTGTAGCGCGAGCGCAGATGGCGCTTTAGCGATTTAAAACGTTTGCCGTCCTCAAGACACACCAGATAATCGGGATTGATAGACTTTTTCAGCGACACGGCAGGCTTTGCGGGCTCCGCGGGCGCCTCGGTTCGACCGCTGGAGACCCTCAGCAAGGCCGCATGAACCTGACTGATAAGGTTCGGAATCTCAGAAGCCGGCGTCGGATTGTTGCTTAGATAGGCCGACACGATGTTCGCGGTTAAGTCGATAAAGCTCTTGCCGGCGGCATCCGTCATGACGACGACCTCTCAACTGGATTTTTTTCGCGAACCACTGCAAAGGACTTTGTCGAGATAGAATAGTATCCCGATCACACCTATACATTCGCATATCTATCGAACATGAGGCGATTACTGCGGCGTTGCGACCGACACAACGCTATACTTTGCAGGTTGAGAGTGCAATGGAAGTAATGTCCTATCCTGAGCGCTGGTCGAGATGGGTGCGCAATTCGTCGATCGATCCAAAGCGCATCGTGCCTTCGGGCAATTCCGCCTCGATCGAACCGTCGGAGTAAAGGGAATACGCCATCCCGTCGACGACACCGGATTTGAGAACCGTCACGGTTTGCCGGTCCGAAGTCCGCGTGGCGGCAATCGCGGCGCTGTCGTTGGGCTCCGCGAATGATGGGGGCATTCGGCCCCCCGCACGCCGTTGTGGTGGCCCTTCTCCCCCCCTCATGCGTCCGGGCTTCGGCCAGGCGTCTTCGAAGTACGGTGTCGGCTCGTCCGCGTCGGCTATCGGCGGAAGCGGCGGCGGCACGGGGGCCGGAACATCAGTGGACCGCGCTTGCGCACGCTCACGTTCCTTCCGCGAGGCGGACGCAAACATCAGGTTCCGCCGAGGCTTTGCTGCCGGCGACGTATCGACCATCTCTGGCTGCTCCTCCGCGCTCACACGCGACGGACCGGCTCCATTCCAGCCTGTTGGCGCGGGCGATGGTGGCGTGCGGGTTTCGAGATTGTCCACATCCGACGGCACCGATTGATCGCGCGGGAACATGAAATCGTCTTCGGCCTGTTCCGTGGCGGGAGGGCCAAGTGCCGCAGTGGAGCGGGCGTCGGCAGGGCTACGCGCTGGAAGCCGCCGTGCGATGGTCTTCAGTTCGCCAACCACCACAGACAGGGCGATGATGATCAGGCCGGTGCAGGCCGCCATTGCGCCGACGACAATCAAGGTATTGCCGAAGCTGAATTCCTTGACCGGAATCCCGAAGAGGATCGCAACGAGACCGCCCATTAAGGCGCCGATCCCAGCCATCAGCAGCAGCAGCATCATGAAGTTCACCCAGAGTATGCGACAGTTCGGAGCCGTCTCTTCATTACTTTCGTTGCGTCGCCGTCAAAACAACTTCTGGATTAAAATCACTTTAGGATCAGTAAGTTTGCGAGATTCCAGCTGCATCGCAGGCCGGATGAGGCCGCAGAAATGCACAAAGTGAGGCCTCGACGCTGCCACAGCCATGGGCCCCTGCCATGATACCGTCACGTTGCGCATATCGCCAACCACCTATTGTCCCATAAGTTAACGATACCTCGAAGCCCCGTAACATGCCGATTTCCGACCCAAATTTAGCTTCGTTGATTCTGATACCGCATTGCAGCAGAATGAATTACGCCACAATTGCCAATTACTCGGAAAGGGAACTGCGCTATATGGATGCCGGGGAACGAGGCTCAAGCGCTAGCTTAGGGCATTAGGACGCCGGGTTACCAATAGCCATGTCATCCATCACGACTTCGGCCATCGACACGCCGTACCGGCGCTCGGTGGAACGGACTTACGACGATCTCGCCCTCCTTGCGCTGGCCGTGGTCGCCTTTGTCGCAGCTCTCACTTTTCGCGATTACGGACTTGGCTGGGACGACTACACCCACGCCGAATATGCCGACCTTCTGCTGCGTATGTACGGTTCCGGTTTTAAGGACACCGGCGCGCTTTCCTTTGCCAATCTCTACATGTATGGCGGCGGCTTCGACATGGCTGCGGCCCTTCTGCACAAGATCATTCCGCTTGAGTTGTTCGAGACTCGCCGCCTGCTCGGCGCCATCATCGGCGTGATCGGGCTTGCCGTGACGTGGCGGCTTGCCCGTCGCATCGGCGGTCCGCTCGCGGGGTTGGCAGCGCTACTGCTCTTGGCGCTGTGCCCGATCTTCTATGGGCACATGTTCATGAACCCGAAGGATGCGCCCTTCGCGGTGGCAATGATCATCCTGATGATGGGCCTCGTTCGATTGGCGGAAGAATATCCGTCGCCCACGCCGCTCACGGTCCTGGTCGTGGGCCTCGGCGCAGGCCTCTCGATCGGATCGCGCGTCCTCGGCGGGTTGGCGCTAGTCTATTCGCTGATCGGCTTCATTCCGCTGTTCATCGAGCAGGTACGAACGCAAGGCGCGCGCAAAGCGGGCCGTCGTTTCCTCCATGTACTCTATTTGCTGACGCCTGGCCTGATCCTCGGTTACCTGATCATGGGCCTGATCTGGCCATGGTCGATCATCGATGTCACCAATCCGTTCCGCGCGCTTACTTATTTCTCGCACTTCTTCGAAAAACCCTGGAAGGAACTGTTTGACGGCGCGCTGGTGTCCGTGCCTGACATGCCCTGGTCTTACCTGCCGACCCTGTTCGCTTTGCAGCTTCCGGAAGTGATGCTGGGGCTCGCGATCGCAGGCGTCGTCACTGCCTTTGCCATGCTGCCGCGCAGTGACGTCCCGGCGCGGAGCAAAACCGTCTTGTTGATGCTCACGCTCGCAGCGACGCTGCCGCTGGTGATCGCGATGGTGAAGCGCCCGGCGCTCTACAACGGTATCCGCCATTTCATCTTCGTGGTCCCGCCGATGGCGGTGCTTGGCGGGCTGGCGTTCGAATGGGCAATGGCCTGGATGAAGGACCATCGCCGCAGTTGGCAGCCCGCAGCGCTGGCAGTGTTCATCTTCGGCCTCTTGTTGTCGCTGGGCGAGATGATCCGCCTGCATCCCTACCAGTACACGCATTTCAACCATATCGCGGGTACCGTGCGCGAGGCAGACGACCGCTTCATGCTCGACTATTGGGGCCTTGCCCTCAAGCAGGCTTCCGATGGCCTGCGCGAGCAGCTCATCGAGAAGCAGGAAGTGCCGCCGCACGGGCGCAAGTGGAAGGTCGCGGTCTGCGGGCCGCAGCGTCCGGCGCAGGTTGCGCTCGGTCCAGATTTCAACATCGGCTGGGACAGCCATGCCGCTGACTTCGCCATGACGCTCGGCGAGTTTTATTGCAAAGGCCTTTCGGCGCCCGTGATGCTTGAAATCAAGCGTGACGACGTGGTGTTTGCACGCGTCTACGACATTCGCGGCCGCAGCATTTCCGGCCTGCTGTCGATACCGGCGCCTTAAGGTTCGCTCAAATATCGATACCGGCGCCAGCGTCGTAAGTTTTCGATCAGATACCTGCCATCCTTCGCGGACAGCTTGCTCCCGACGGCGGTATGCGTCTAGGCTGAGAATTCGCAATCAACAACGGGAGGGCCGATCATGTCGCCTGCGGAAGCTCACCTGAAGGAAGTACCATCGGAGATGACGGAGGCCGAATGGAACCAGCGCGTCAACCTCGCCGCCTGCTATCGCCTGGTGGCACTCTACGACTGGGATGATTTGGTCGACACCCATATCTCCGCACGCGTACCGGGTCCCGACCACCACTTCTTGATCAATCCTTATGGCCTGCTATTCGACGAGATTACCGCCTCAAGCCTCATCAAGGTCGATCTCGACGGCAATCAGCTCTCCAAGAGTGATTACAGCATCAATCCGGCGGGCTTCACCATCCATTCGGCGATCCATGAGGTGCGCGAGGACGCCGGCTGCGTGCTCCACCTGCACACCCTGGACGGCACCGCCGTCTCGAGCTGCGTCGAGGGGTTATTGCCGCTGAATCAGACCGCGCAATTCGTCACGCACGACCTCGCCTATCACGACTATGAAGGCGTGGCGCTTGACCATGAGGAACGACCGCGCCTGCAGAAGGACCTCGGCAACAAGAACCACATGCTGCTCCGCAATCATGGCACGCTCACGGTTGGCCGTTCGGTCGCCTCTGCCTTCGAGCGCATGTATCATCTAGAGCGGGCCTGCTCGATGCAAGTGCGTACCCGCACGCTTGGGCCGACCGCCTATCCCGTCGAACAGACGGTGATCGACAAGAACGAAGCCTTGTTCCACAATGCCGAGCGCGCCGAAGTGCGCTCCACCAATCTGGTTTGGCCGCCGCTTCTCCGCAGGCTCGACCGCATCGACCCGAGCTATCGGAATTGAAATTTGCGGAATTTCGAGTAGAGTGAAGGTAACACCCTCTACACAATTCGGAATCAAACGCCGCCCAATTTCGGGCGGCGTTTTTAGCGTTTGGATGGAGGATGGGTTGAACGAAAGCGAACCCCATCGCGCCACACTCTCTATCGCGGTAATTCCGACAGAGCTGCGATAATACGCGCCCAAGAGCGGATGCCCTTATGGTAGCTCTTCAGGTCATATTTCTCATTCGGCGAATGGATGTTGTCGTCATCGAGGCCGAAGCCGACCAGGAGCGTGTCAAGGCCGAGGGTCTTCTTGAAATCCGCAACAATCGGGATCGACGCGCCTGATCCCATCAATATGGCTTCCTTGCCCCACTCCTCCGTGAGCGAACGCTTGGCCGCGGCGAGCGGCTTCATGTTCCAGTCGAGCGCGATTGCCGGCGCACTGGAGTGATCGCCGAATTCAACTTTGCAGTCCTTCGGAATTCGCGCGGTGACGTAGTCGCGGAACGCCTTTCGGATCTTGCCCGGATCCTGGCCTTCCACCAGGCGGAACGAGATTTTGGCGGAGGCCTCAGCGGGAATCACCGTCTTGGAGCCCTCGCCAATATAGCCACCAACGATGCCATTGACGTCGCAGGTCGGGCGCGACGAGACCTGCTCGATCAAGAGGCGGTCTTTCTCGCCGGCGGGAACGGAAAGCCCGATCGGCCCGAGGAATGTCTCCGGCGTGAGATTGAGTTTCTTCCATTGCGCCAGAACCTCCGGCGGCAAATCCTTCACTCCATCATAGAAACCGGGGATGGTGATACGGCCATCGTCGTCAAATAGCCCACCGAGAATTTTGGTCAGGACCCTGATCGGGTTTTGCGCACCGCCACCGAATACGCCGGAATGCAGATCGCGATTGGCGGCTTTGATCTTGACCTCGTCATAGACCAATCCCCTCAGCGAGGTCGTAATCGCCGGCGTGTTCGGGTCCCACATGCCGGTATCGCAGACTAGCGCGAAGTCGGCTTTGAACTCCTGCTTGTTGGCTTCGAGGAACGGCACGAAATTCTTTGAGCCGACCTCCTCCTCGCCTTCGATCAGGATCGTGATGTCGAGCGGCAGCGACCCCGTCACCGTCTTCCAGGCGCGACAGGCCTCGACAAAGGTCATGAGCTGGCCCTTGTCGTCCTCTGCGCCGCGAGCGACGATGATCTTGCGCCCATCGGCATGATTGGTCACGACGGGCTCGAAGGGCGGCCGATGCCAGAGATTGAGCGGATCTACTGGCTGCACATCGTAATGCCCATAGAACAGGACGTGCGGGCGCGACGCGCCGTGACCGTTGCTTTTGGCAACGACCGCGGGATGGCCCGCGGTCGGCCGGACCTCCGTCGTAAAGCCGAGGCTCGCAATGTCCTTTGCGAGATGATCGGCGGCGGCCCTGCACTCGCCGGCGAAGGCTGGATCGGCCGACACCGATTTGATCCGCAGCAGCGCGAACAGGCGCTCCAAGCTGTCGTTGAAATCGGCATCAATGCGGTCGAGGACGGAATTGAGTTGCGACGCGTCGGGCATGTTGCGGCGTTCCTTGGCTACGAAAATTCTGCCTATTGTTCGAACATCACTTCTCGGAGAACGGTCCCACCTTGCCAAATGAGTGCAGTAGCAGGCTTTTCCCTATCATGCTCTAGGCCGCCGGTTTTAGCCCTACGGCCGGCATTGAGCTAGCTGTATCCGTCTTGGGTGGATGCAGAATGTGCCAGATCAGAGCGGCCGCTACGACCGCTGTTGCCGCGAGGTTATTGCCGTAGGCCTGCAGGTCCTTCGGGAAAACGCCGAACGAGAGGCACATCAGGATGCCCATGCTCGCGAGCGCGAACCAGGTGCCGAGCCGCACGGCCGGACGAAGATCATAAGCCGCGCGGTGGAACAGGATGGTCATGGGGAAGAAAAGCCACAAGAAGTAATATTGTCGGGCGAGCGGGGAAGCTACCGTCATCAGGCAGAACAGGATGCCAAGTTCCTCGGCAACCGATCGCTCCGTTCGTTGTGAGGGCGGCGGCATCACTGCGAGATAGCCGAGACCGATCACAAGCGAGATTCCGATCACGACCCAGTTGGCCGCCTTGAACGAGATGTCGATGACATTCATCGTCCGCACCGGCTTCGTTGCATCGTTCTGGTTGTAATTGACCGGACGCGTCAGGCGGTGCGTCACCGCGATGATGGATTGGTTGACCCATGACCAGTTCTGCTCATCGCGCTGGCCGAAGCCCTTTTCCGAGCTAACCCCGACCATGCCCTCATACCAGGTCTTTAGTTCCGCAAGGTTATGCTGGAAGCCGCGCACAGGCGCCGGAACGACGAACAGGAACACAATCAGGAAAACGACCATGCTCGCAACTGCCGTCCAGTGCCGGCGCCAAAGCAGATAGGGAAACACCGCGACGGGAAAAACCTTGATCGCGGTTGCCAGCGCGAACATGCTTCCCGCCATCCATGAACGTCCCTGCTGCAGTAACCAGAAGCCGTACAGCATCATCGCCAGCAGCACGAGGTTCGGCTGGCCGAGGTCGAACATATCGAACACGAAGGTGATGGTGGCAAAGCCGGGAGCAGCGAACAGCCATTGGTTGGGTGGCCTGTCCGATCCCGTCATCGCGTTGGACAACAAGATTGTTATCCACCATGCCACCACATTCATCAACGAGAGGCAGAGATAGAGCGGTATCTTGCCGAACCAGCTCGGAATCGCAAGCAGCACCGCCGACAAAGGCGGGTAGATGAAATCGAAGTAAACGTGAGGGTCGCTCGGATAAAGGTCCTTGCCATGCAGCACCTGCTGCCCGGCCCAATACCAGAGCGGATAGTCCTTGGTCTTTCCGTTGCCCCAGATCTCAGGCACAAGCACGTCGGCCGTCAATACGATGCAACAGACCAAGAACAACACTTCGAGCGGCGCTCGCAGCGTCGGCCATCTCAGCACGCTTGGTTTTTCTGTCATCAACAGAGGATCACGCCGCGACAATCAGGAGGACATCATCGCCGCAGCAAACCGCCGAGCGCGCCGCGCACCAGCGAACGACCGATCGAGCCGCCGAGCGACCCGCCGATCGACTTGCCGACATCGGCGACCATGCCGCCGACCACCTTGTCGGTGACCGAACGCGTGACGTTCCGGGCAATGAGCTGACCCGTCGACAGCCTGCCGCGCTTCACATTGGTGCCGAAGATCGTGGCGGCGATTGCGCCGATATGCCCCAAAATTCCGCCACCGCCTGATCCATCCGCCGTAGCTGCTGTTCCGGCGATGCGCCTCTGCAGGATCTCATAGGCGGACTCGGCATCGATCGCGGTGTCGTATTTTCCCTTGACTGGGCTATTGTCCATGATCGCCTTGCGCTCTTCGGGCGTGATCGGCCCGATCCGTGCCGCTGGCGGCCGGATCATGACACGCTCGACCATCGACGGCGTGCCGTTTCCCTCCAGAAACGACACCAAGGCCTCGCCCTTCCCCAGTTCGGTGATGACCTTGGCGGTGTCAAGCTTCGGGTTTGGCCGGAAGGTTTGCGCCGCAGCCGCGACCGCCTTCTGGTCGCGCGGCGTGAATGCCCTAAGCGCGTGCTGCAGGCGATTGCCGAGCTGTCCGAGCACTTTGTCGGGAACGTCGACAGGGTTTTGCGTGACAAAATAGACACCAATGCCTTTCGAACGGATCAAGCGGACCACCTGTTCAATCTTGTCCATCAGCGCCTTCGGCGCATCGTTGAACAACAAATGCGCCTCGTCAAAGAAGAACACGAGCTTCGGCTTCGGAAGATCGCCGACTTCCGGCAATTCCTCGAACAGCTCGGACAGCATCCACAACAGGAACGTGGCGTAAAGCCGCGGACTCTGCAAGAGTTTGTCAGCGACCAGAATATTGATCATGCCTCTTCCGTCGCGGTCGGTGCGCATAAAATCTTTTAGCGATAGCGCAGGCTCACCGAAAAACTTGGTGCCACCCTGGTTCTCCAGCACCAGGAGCTGGCGCTGAATGGTACCCACGGTTGCTTTGGTGACGTTTCCGAAGCCCTGGGCGGCTTTTCGGATCGACGCCAAAGGATCGTCGTCGCCATCTGTTCTCTTCTTGCTGCCGTCCGGAACGATCGCATCCAACAGCGCGCGGAGATCCTTCATGTCGATCAGCGCAAGGCCGTTGTCGTCGGCGACCCTGAACGCGACGTTCAGAACACCCTCCTGCACATCGTTCAGATCGAGCATGCGCGACAGCAGCAGCGGTCCCATTTCGGTGACCGTTGCGCGCACAGGATGGCCCTGCTCGCCGAACACATCCCAAAAGACAGTGGAAAACTGATCGGGCTGGAACGTCAGTCCCACGTCGTTCGCGCGCTTGACGATGAAATCCTTGGCCTCACCGATCTCCGAGATGCCTGAAAGGTCTCCCTTGATGTCCGCCGCGAAAATGGGGACGCCAGCCCGTGCAACGCCTTCGGCCATCACCTGGAGAGAGACGGTTTTTCCAGTTCCAGTCGCGCCGGTGACGAGCCCGTGGCGATTTGCGAGCGCAAGCGTCAGCCACGCGGGCTGTTCGCCCTTGCCGATGAATATCTTTTCATCCGTATCCGCCACGCCGTAGTCGGGTATTGCCATCACATTCGGCCTGTTCGCCATCAGTCTCGGTCTCGACCGGGATCATACTTCATATTGCGAAGCGATTGAACCGGTCGATGCCCGTTCCCGCAAACCGAATCCAAGGCACGCGATCGGCGGCTTCGTGCTCGTCTCCGCCGAAAGTGGAGTGAACACGCTTGCCGCGACAATCCTCGATGCATCTCAGATCTGATCTTGCATCGCTGCAACACTTGCCAGGCTATCGACGGTGAATCGTCTCTTCGAGCGCTCTCATCGCTTGTATTTCGATTCGCGCACGCTCAAGATCATATTTGTCGGGACCGGTGTATAACTGGTCGAGGGCGGGGCAATATGGACGAATTGATTGGGGAGCTGGCGACAAGAGCCGGCATGGGTAGTGCTATCGCTGAAAAACCCGTCGGCATTATCCTGGGTTTTCTGCGTACCGAGGGGCCATCTGACAAAGTTCAGGCGCTGATCGACAAGATTCCGGGCGCGGAAGCTGCGATCGCAAGCGCGAACCAAGGGGGCGGCCTCGCGAAATTGATGGGTGGTGGCCTCATGGCGGTCGGAACCAGGCTGATGGGCCTCGGTCTCGGCGGGGTGAGATTGACAACGTCGCCCCTGAAACTTTTGAGGTTCAGCCGAGACAAAATCGGAGCGGACCAAACAAGCGAGATCGTTGCGGCGACGCCAGGGCTGAGCCAACTCGCCTAGAGCACCTTTCATGACATCACATATTATGACATATCCAATCTCTGAGATTGAAGGCATGTCCGCCTTCTGCGCTGCTAAACTCAAATCGCTTGGCATTCGCACAACCGACGCGCTGCTCGAGGCCACCCATTCCGTCAAGGGCCGCAAGGCTGTCGCGGCGAAGACCGGAATCAGCGAACAGCAGTTGCTGGAATGGGCGAACGTCTCCGACTACATGCGGATTCCCGGCATGGGCAAGGCCAAGGTCGGACTTGTTCGTGCAGCCGGTGTCCCCACGGTTCGCGAGCTGGCGCTGCGCAATCCGGCGCGGCTGGCCCAGAACATGAAAGAGGTCAATATCAAGCGAAAGCTCGTTCGCGTGCTGCCTTCGGAGAAATCCGTCGAGCAATTGATCGCGCAAGCGCGAAAGCTTCAACCCAAGATCACTTACTAGAGGTTAGTCACTAGGACATGTCGCGTACCGGCCATCGACTGCGGAAGCGTGGCCCTGCTCGGACAACTCGTCCGTCGTCTTGACTCCCAAGCGGAGACCGCGCAAAGCGACCGCATGGCCGCGCGCCCAACCACCTCTTCAGCCTGTCGGGCACCTCACCCAGTGCTTCGGCCACTGCTGGCCCGGCCGTATCCAGCGGTGATGGGCGTGCTGAATGTCACGCCGGATTCCTTCTCGGACGGCGGCAAGTTCCTTGCGCACGACCGCGCGCTCTCGCACGCCAGGCGCCTGATCGCCGAGGGCGCCGATATCATCGACATCGGCGCGGAATCAACGCGCCCGTATGGCGGCGCCGAGTCGGTCCCTGCCGAACAGGAATTGGCACGCCTGCGCCCGATCCTCGCCGACATCGTTGCGCTCGGCGTTCCTGTATCCATCGACAGCATGAAGTCAGAGGTAACCGGATTCGCGCTGGAGGTCGGCGCAGTCATTGCCAATGACGTTTGGGGCCTGCAGCGCGATAGTGGCATGGCTCCGCTGGTCGCGGCGCACAACGTACCAGTGATTGTCATGCATAACCGCGAGGCAGCCGATCCCAAGATCGATGTCATGAGGGATATTTCGGACTTCTTCGCGCGATCGATCGATGTTGCGATTAAAGCCGGCATTTCCGAAGGTAATATCGTGCTCGACCCCGGTATCGGTTTTGGCAAGACTCCCGAGCAGAGCATGACAGCGCTGGCGCGTTTGAACGAATTTCTCAGCTTCGGCTTGCCGCTCCTCGTCGGCGCCTCACGCAAGCGTTTTATTGCATCTGTCACGCCATCAGAGCCGCAGCAGCGCTTAGGCGGTTCGATTGCCGCGCACCTGATAGCTGCCCGGCAGGGCGCGCGGATCATCCGCACTCACGACGTGGCGGAGACCCTTCAGGCATTGCGAGTGGCAGCTGCGATCGAGGATTTGCGATGACCGATACGATCTTCATTACCGGCGTTGTCATCCATGCGCGCCATGGCGTGATGGAGCATGAGACGGAGGTCGGACAGCGTTTCGTGATCGATCTCGAATTGTTCACAGACCTGTCGGAGTCCTCGCACACCGATCGTCTTGCCGACACCGTATCCTACTCCAACGTCGTCGCGGTGGCGACTGCGGCCTTCAAGGACACCAACTACAAGCTGCTCGAGCGCGCAGCCGGCGCGGTAGCCGACGCAATCCTCACGACGTTTTCGCGCATCCGCGCGGTCAAGGTCACCGTGCACAAGCCGCATGCACCGATTGCGGCGATCTTCGACGATGTCGGCGTGGTACTGACCCGCAACCGGCATGGCTAGCGCGATCATCGCATTGGGAGGCAATGTCGGCGACGTCCGCGCGACGTTCAAGAAGGCCGTAGGCGAGATTTGCCGCTTGGCCCAGGCGGAGTTGCTGGCGCGATCGTCGGACTACGGTACGCCACCCTGGGGCGATATGCAGCAGGCACGGTTCGTCAACGCCTGCATCGAAATCCAAACCACGCTTGGCCCACTTGCGCTGCTATCGGTCCTGCTGGCGATCGAGCGGGCTTTCGGGCGCGACCGGTCCAGGGAGCGGCGCTGGGGTCCGCGTAGCCTTGACCTGGACCTGATCGCCTATGACGACATTTCGATGGCAGAGCCGGAGCTGACGCTACCGCATCCGCGCCTGTTCGACCGCGCCTTCGTGCTGGTTCCGCTGGCCGAGATCGCGCCGGATCGGTTGATCGCAGGACGCTGCGCCAAGGCCACGCTGGCTGAGATCGGAAGCGAGGGGATAGAGCGGCTTCCGGACCGGACCTAACCAAAAGGGCGTAGAAAACAAGCGTTTGGCTTGGCCGCCCCGACGTGGCAATTTCCGGCTAATATAGACAGACAAGGACCAAGAAGCGTTTCGGGAGCACCCTGCCGAATGACATCCGCGACTGACGATTTGTGGCTCGCTGCCGACTTTCCGCCGGCCGGACGCGACGATTGGCGGAAGCTGGTCGATGGCGTGCTAAAGGGAGCGCCGTTCGAGAAACTGGTCAACCAGACCTATGACGGATTGACGATCGCGCCGATCTACCAACGCGCCAAGGGCGCCAGGTTGGCCGCGGGCCGCGCTCCAGCGGCACCGTGGCAGATCATGCAGCGGATCGACCATCCGGACGCCGCGAAGGCCAACGCGATTGCCCTGCACGACCTTGAAAACGGCGCAACCGGGCTTGAGATCGAATTCCAAGGCGGGCCCGGCGCACGCGGCTTTGGCCTTTCCAATGCAAGCCCCGAAGCGCTGAAGCGGCTGTTCGCGGGCATCATCTTCGATGCAGGGATTTCAATCGCACTCAACCCCGTGCTTGGGCGCGAGAATGCCGGCGCAAACCTCGCTGGTCTGATCGATGCCAATCATGTCGATCCGGCCAAGGTTGATCTCCGTTTCGACTACCAGCCGCTCTCCACCATCGCGGTCCGCGGCACCAGCGCGGCCGCATGGAACGACCTGAAGACGCCATTCGCGACGATGATCGCCGACCTCATCGGACGCGGTTTTAGGGGACCGTTTGCGCTCGCCGACGGCCGTCCGGTACACGACGCCGGCGGTTCGGACGCTCAGGAACTGGCGTTTGCCCTTGCCGCTGCGCTGGCCTATCTCCACGCATTGGAAGGCGGCGATATCGCGCTCGATCGCGCGCGTGATGCATTGTCGTTCCGGCTCATCGCCGATGCCGATCAGTTCCTCACGACCGCGAAATTCCGCGCCCTTCGCCTGTTGTGGGCACGGATCGAGGAGGCCTGCGGACTCACGCCGAAGCCGGTGTTCATCGCAGCCGAAACCGCCTGGCGCATGCTGACGCAGCGCGATCCTTACGTGAACATGCTGCGCGCAACCATGGCAACGTTTGCCGCAGGACTTGCCGGCGCCAATGCCATCACCGTGCTACCGCATACGCTGGCGCTGGGACTACCGGACGCGTATGCGCGCCGCGTGGCGCGCAACACGCAGCTTGTCCTTCTCGAAGAATCCAATCTGGCCAAAGTATCCGATCCCGCGGCCGGCTCCGGCGGCGTCGAAACCTTGACGCAAGAGCTTTGCGAAGCCGCGTGGTCGATATTCCAGGAGATCGAAAAGTCGGGCGGTGTGTTTGTGGCGCTCCAGCAAGGCCTGATCCAGGGCAAGGTCGCCGCCACGCGCAAAGCCCGCGAAGCCAATGTGGCGAGGCGCAAGGACGTGCTCACCGGCGCCAGCGCGTTTCCCAACCTGCACGAGGCCAGCGTTGCGGTTGAGGATGTGCAGCCGACTGCGCTCTCACCGGAAGCCAAAGCCAGCATCATGTTTGAGGCGATGGAAGCGAATCGGCTCGCGGCGCCATTCGAGCGTCTGCGCGACCGTTCCGATCAACGCCTTAGGGAGAGCGGCAGACGGCCCCGCATTTTCCTCGCGAATCTCGGTACGCCCGCCGACTTCACCGCACGCGCGACCTTCGCAAAGAGCTTTTTTGAGACCGGAGGGATTGAGGCGATCGACAACGAGGGCTTTGCCGATCCGTCCGTTCTCGCTGGCGCATACAAATCTACCGGCGCGCCGTTGGTCTGCCTCTGTTCCTCCGACAAGGTCTATGCGCAGCGCGCCACTGCGACCGCCGAGGCGCTGCAATCCGCCGGCGCCAAGCATATTTATTTGGCGGGGCGGCCCGGCGAACAGGAAGCGGAACTTCGCGCAGCCGGCATCGATTCGTTCATTGCCGTCGGCAGCGATGCGCTTTCCCTGTTGAACGAGGCCTATGATTTGATGGAGCGCGCATGACAGCCGACATCAAGCCTGTTCTGACCGGCGGCTGCCAATGCGGCGCCATTCGCTTTGCGCTCAAGGCAACGCCTGTGAAGGTCAGCATCTGCCATTGCCGAATGTGTCAGAAGGCATCGGGCGCGCCCTTTGCCTCGTTTGCCGACATCGAAAAGGACGATTTCGCCTGGACCCGCGGCAAGCCGGCCTCGTACCGCTCGTCCTCGATCGCCGAGCGCGACTTCTGCGCGGATTGCGGTACGCCGTTGAGCTTCCGCCGCATCGACGGGCCGCGGATCGAGGTCATGACCGGCACATTCGACCGGCCGGACCGGGTAATCCCGACCCGGCAGTATGGCACAGAGTCGCGGCTTGGCTGGGTGGTCGGCATCGCCAACCTCCCAAGCCAGACCACGCTGCAGAATTACGGGCCGGAGAGGCTCGCCCATATTGTCAGCCATCAGCATCCAGACCACGATTGAGAGAACGCGCGTCCCTAGCGAATGTGCTAAGATAAATCCTATGAGCCGTATCCCGAACTTCGCCGATATCGCCTTTGAAAGGCGCAGCGTGCCCGCACCTGATGGCAGGGCGGAGCCCTGGCTGACCCCCGAGGGCATTCCGGTCAAGCCGACCTATGGCGAAGCCGATCTCAACGGCGTCGATTTCCTGGAGACCTGGCCCGGCATCGCACCCTTCCTGCGCGGGCCATACCCGACCATGTATGTCAACCAGCCGTGGACAATCCGGCAATATGCCGGCTTCTCCACGGCGGAAGATTCCAATGCCTTCTATCGCCGCAATCTCGCCGCCGGACAGAAGGGCCTCTCAGTCGCGTTCGATCTCGCCACCCATCGCGGCTACGATTCCGACCATCCGCGCGTCTCCGGCGACGTCGGGATGGCCGGCGTTGCGATCGACTCGATCTACGATATGCGCACGCTGTTCGCAGGAATCCCGCTCGACCGGATGAGCGTGTCGATGACAATGAACGGCGCGGTGCTGCCGATACTTGCCCTGTTCGTCGTAGCGGCCGAAGAACAGGGCGTACCGCCGGAAAAATTGTCGGGCACCATTCAGAATGACATTCTGAAAGAGTTCATGGTGCGCAACACCTATATCTATCCCCCTACCCCCTCGATGCGCATCATCTCCGATATCTTTGCCTATACCTCGCAGCGGATGCCGAAATTCAACTCCATTTCCATCTCCGGCTACCACATGCAAGAAGCCGGAGCGACGCAGGATCTGGAACTCGCTTATACGCTCGCTGACGGCGTCGAATATTTGCACGCAGGCCTTGCTGCCGGACTCGATGTCGATCGCTTCGCGCCAAGGCTGTCCTTCTTCTGGGCGATCGGCATGAATTTCTTCATGGAGGTTGCCAAGATGCGCGCGGCCCGGCTCCTCTGGGCCAAGCTGTTGAAGCCTTACAACCCGAAGGACCCGCGTTCGCTGTCGCTGCGCACGCACTGCCAAACCTCGGGCTGGTCGCTCACTGCGCAGGACGTCTTCAATAACGTGGTGCGCACCACCATCGAGGCGATGGCGGCAACCCAAGGCCATACGCAGTCGCTGCACACCAACGCGCTCGACGAGGCGCTGGCGCTGCCCACCGATTTTTCCGCGCGCATTGCGCGCAATACGCAATTGTTCTTACAGCAGGAAAGCGGCACCACCCGGATCATCGATCCCTGGGGCGGCTCCTATTATGTCGAGCGCCTGACCCGCGATCTCGCGGCCAGGGCCTGGGGCCACATCCAGGAGATCGAAGAACTCGGCGGGATGGCGAAGGCGATCGAAGCCGGCGTGCCGAAGCTGCGCATCGAGGAAGCCTCCGCCAAGACGCAGGCACGGATCGACGCCGGACAGCAGGCGGTGATCGGCGTCAACAAATACAAGCCCATCGACGAAGCGCCGATCGACATCCTGAAGGTCGACAATTCCAATGTACGCCGGCTTCAGATCGACAAGCTCATGCGGTTGCGCTCCGAGCGCAATCAGCAGGACGTCGATCGGGCCTTGGCGGCACTGACCCGCAGCGCCGGCGAAGGCAACGGCAACCTTCTGGCACTCGCGATTGACGCCGCGCGCGCCAAAGCCACAGTCGGCGAGATTTCGGACGCGATGGAGAAGGTGTTCGGCCGCCACCGCGCCGAGATCAAGTCGATCACCGGCGTCTACAAACGTGAGGCATCCGCCATGTCCAACCGGGTCGAGACGGTGCAGGCACTGATCGATGCCTTCGAGGAGGCCGAAGGCCGCCGGCCGCGCATTCTCGTCGCCAAGATCGGCCAGGACGGCCACGACCGCGGCCAGAAGGTGATTGCGTCTTCCTTCGCCGATATCGGCTTCGACGTCGATATCGGACCGTTGTTTGCAACAGCCGACGAAGCGGCTCGACAAGCCGTCGAGAACGACGTGCACATTCTCGGCGTGTCCTCGCTCGCAGCCGCGCACCTCACCGCGGTGCCAGAACTGAAGGCGGCGCTGAAAAAATACGGCCGCGAGGACATCATGATCATCGTTGGCGGAGTGGTGCCGCGACAGGATTATGAGGCGCTTTATGTGGCCGGCGCGGAAGCTATCTTCCCACCGGGCACGGTCATCGCTGATGCCGCCGAAGAGCTGATCCGCAAGCTCAACGCGAGGCTTGGCCATAACGAGGCAGCGGAATAGCGGTCACCTGCTCTTTCTTCAAAGGATTTCTCTTGCTTCAAAGGATTTCTCTTGCGCATTGCTGCATTTCGTCTTGCTCGTGACCTTCTGACCGAGCGTGTGACCCGCGAGACCGCGACCGCTGAGGCCGGCGTGGAGATTTTCGGCGGCGCGCGCCCGAAGGGCGATTGTGACGATCGGCAATGAGCGCCCGCAATACGCTCGACATCAAAACCCTCGCCAAGGACCTGTGCTCGGGCAACCGCGCCGCGCTGGCACGGGCGATCACGCTGATCGAAAGCCGGAGGAGCGATCATCAGCGGGCGGCGCGCGAGCTCGTGCAGGCGCTGTTGCCTCACACCGGCAAGGCGATTCGTGTCGGCATCACCGGCTCGCCTGGGGTCGGCAAATCCACCACCATCGACGCGCTCGGCATGTACCTCATTGAACGCGGCCACAAGGTTGCAGTTCTCGCGGTCGATCCGTCATCAGTGCGCAGCGGCGGATCGATCCTCGGTGACAAGACGCGAATGGCACGACTTTCCGCGTCCGACCAGGCCTTCATCCGCCCATCGCCCTCCTCCGGCACGCTTGGGGGTGTCGCCGCGAAAACCCGCGAAGCCATGCTGCTCTGCGAGGCCGCCGGCTTCGATGTGATCCTGGTGGAGACTGTCGGCATCGGTCAGTCCGAAACGGCCGTCTGCGACATGACCGACTTCTTCCTGGCACTGATGCTGCCGGGCGCAGGCGACGAGCTGCAGGGAATCAAGAAGGGCCTGGTCGAGCTGGCCGACATGATCGCCATCAACAAGGCTGACGGGGACAATATCAAACGGGCCAACCATGCCGCCGCCGACTATCGCAGCGCGCTGCATATCCTCAGCCCTCGCTCCGAGCACTGGCATCCGCCGGTCGTGACCTACTCGGCGCTGACCGGCAGGGGTATCAGCGAGCTCTGGCAGAAAATCCTCGATCACAGCAAAACAATGAATTCATCGGGCGACTTCGCTGCGCGGCGACGCCACCAGCAGGTGAAATGGATGTGGTCGATGCTGGAGCAGCGCATGATGTCGCGGCTGCGCGCGGATACCTCTATGCGCGCACGAGTCAAGAAAATCGAAACCGACGTCGCCGAAGGCCGCGTCGCGCCCGCGCTCGCGGCCGAAAAGATCGCGGAGATGATGCTGACATGAGCAAGCAGCTGCGCATCCTCATCACCGGCTTCGGGCCGTTTCCGGGCGCCCCGTTCAACCCCACCATGCCACTGGTGACGCGGCTGACCGCACTGCGGCGGCCCGCGTTCGGCAACGTCGAATTCTCGAGCCACATCTTTCATGTTACTTACGTGACCGTCGACCGCGAGCTTCCCGAGCTGATTGACAGCCTGCGCCCCGACGCGATGCTGTCCTTCGGCCTTGCCAATCGTACGCCCTTCATGCGGATCGAGACCCGCGCGCGCAATGCGGTCACGACGACGTTTCCGGATGCCGACCGCAATCGCGAGCGAAAGGGCTCGATCGTCGATGGCGCCGATGCCATGTCGTTCGGCCCGCACACGGCAAAGCTTCTGGGTGCGGCGCGCGCGACAGGTATCGACGCCCGCGCCTCGCGCGACGCTGGCAGCTATCTCTGTAACTATCTGAGCTGGCGGTCGATCGAAGCGGTACGGAGAGTGAATGGTCCTCGCCTTGCTGCGTTCGTCCATATCCCGCTTCTTGAGCGCGGCGTCTCGTCGCAGCGAAGGGACGCTGTGCATCGCATCGCGCTGGAGGAGTTGGTCGATGCCGGCGAAGCGATGCTGTTGGAGATGGTGAAGCTTACGCGCGCGGCGATAAGAGCGGGTAGCGTTGGCTGATTACACGGTCGCGGTGTCCGGCCCGCTGTCCAAGACGCGCTGAAGCGCAACCATGTCGACCAGAGGCGCACCAGGCACTTCCGCTCGCGCGACGATAGGGATTACAGGCGACGGATCGGGTGCCTGTGCTTTGTGAGACGCGGCACCACTTTGCGAAGCCCTCTGGCGCGTTCGGGAGTCGACCATGAGAGGTCGATGATTGAGTTGCGGGCCGGACTGGGCGTTGCCAGACTGCGCCAAGTTTCCACTGCGATTTTGGCTTCCTTGATATTCTCAAGAAATGCGTAGTCGCTGTAATAGCGGCGCCAGCGACCGCTCTCGAACATTTCGGTGAGATAGGCCAGCCTTTTCTCAGCTAGCTCGCGCCAGCAAACAAGAAGATCGCGGCCACGCGCGACGTCTGAGCGAAGTGTCATGAACCAGCCCGCAATGGCAGAAAACGGACGCAGACCCAACGCTGGACGAATCAACTAACCTGTGACGAGATTATGTTGTGGAAAACATTCCAGTTGTCCAGCGGCGTCCACGCAACACAATCCAAGGCAGCAAAATATTCATTCTATCGCCCAGCTCTCGCAAAGTCTGCCACTGGCGCGGAGCGCGGTTCGTATGCAGTCAAAAAACGCGATACGTTCTCGATGATCCTGCCGCGATTCATTGTCAAGGGATGATCATTCTGGTAAGCGGATATCTTCCGGCCCGCGTGCGGTGCAGATTTTCTTGGATCTGCGCATGTGCATCGCTTGATGCATGATCTCGTCGCCAACAGTTTCGCGGCTCACAAGACGCGACCCCGAGCCGACGACCTCGGTTCGTTGAAATCGTAGCCATGGCACGGGAAATACCCTTCTGCATCACTTCGCTGCAAACGCCGCAGATGGAAACGAACATCTACGCGGTTAAAGGTCCGCAGCCTCGCCGGGCGCGACGTGCCGAACAAGCAGGGCTATTCCGATAAGCGCCAGCCCGAGCGCGATGCGTTCGATCATGAGCCCTTCATCCTCCTTGTCGGCGCGCTCCTGCGCGAACTGCATGGTCCGCGCGGCGGCCTCCATCCGGCTGATCAGATCAACGATCGTATTCGGGTTGATGCAAGCGAGCGCGGCAGCGATCGCCGGCAGGTTCTTGGGCAAGATGTCGCGTAACAAAGCCGCTTGCCGGGCGGGCGTTCAAGTGATCCGTTCGGCGAACATGATGTAGGGCGCCACGTGATTTCTCTCACAGATAAAAAATCCGTCCTCAGGCATCAACACGAGCAGCGAGGCACTGGCTCGCTTTGAGCCAGATGTGTTCACAGATACAAACTCTTTGGAGCAAATCCATGATTCGTGAACTTATCGCAGCGCCCATGCCCACAAAGGGCTCGGCATAGGTCTCATGCGGCACAGCCTCGATGCGCCGCGCCAGCAGCCCGCCGAGCCGCCGCTTGCCGCCGATATAGGCCGCGGCCGGCCGATTGGGCGTGACCGCCCTTCTCTCCTCACTCATCGGAAAATCCGCTCAACAGGTTGGCAACGAGCGACACCTATGTTGGCGATCGGCGGGCCGGCGCTGAGGGATTGGACGTCGGGCGGGCCTTCTTGACACGGACCCGCGGTCGGAGCGTTGGCGCGATCCGGCAGAGC
>Ga0210406_10001767_pt1 | contig 25739 bp, 29 predicted proteins | sample IncBWC30MmetaG_FD_155454 | JGI IMG/M metagenome (GOLD analysis project Ga0210406, IMG submission 155454) | Forest soil microbial communities from Barre Woods Harvard Forest LTER site, Petersham, Massachusetts, United States - Inc-BW-C-30-M | ecosystem: Environmental > Terrestrial > Soil >... | reverse complement strand
CCGTGTAGGCCTTTGTGCTGTCCGGGCTGATTCCGTTGTCTCGCTGCGGTCTTTCCTGATCTGCGACTCGGCAATCCTGAGCGAGGCTTTCTTGACCTCACTACGATCAAAGTTCACGTCGTGGTCCCCTTCTGGGAAGTCGAGTGGGCCTCACTATCTTCACTTGGATGTTTAGTCGGGTTACCGGTAAAGTTGCACCACTAGGATACGAAGCTCCGGCTTCCCCGAAACAAGGACACCAGCCCACGTCACACCCTGCTGGTGATATTCTCGCATCGAGGTCTTCAAGATGAATGACCCCGTGGAGCAGTCTCGAAAAATACTCGTCGATGACCTGAAGACGATCCAAGAGCGGCTCAACAACATGCAGGCAGTGATTGAGAAGTTGCCGAAGAACGCCCCCAAGAGAAAGGAACTGGAGGCTGCCTTTCAAACGCTGTCCAGAGAAGCGGCGTACGTAGAGACCATGTTGTCCGGCCTCTTTTAGCTAACGCTTTACCCGCCTGTGACAAGTAACTTTGCATTGCAAGGCAAATGCGTCGAGGCGCTGCGCAGCAGATGACACGAAGCTCCTCGGAAGCTGGCTAATTCGGAAGAATTGCGAAGAGAGTGTGGACTGGGTAGAGACATCGACCTGAGTTTTTTGAACGGCAGGCTCGTCGAGCAGGTCGCTATCGGTGTGTACCAAATTGTTTTCGGTTTTGACGAAGATGTCAGAATTTCTGTCGAAGGCCGGTTTGACTCACTGGCTGTCGGCAGTGGTGTTTTCCGCCGCGTTCGAAAAAACAATTCCCGCGACTATTCCTGCCAGCAGCGCAGTTATGGCCAAGTACCCGAATGTAAAAACCAAAAAGCCAAGGGCGATGCCACCAAACTCAGCGAAGCTGCGTCCAGTCACGACATAGTAGAACTTCGATACAAGAATCAGGCTCAGCAGAATTAGCACAGGCAGAAGTATTCCGGTTGCCGCTGCCGTCGCAAAGAACGCGAAGATACGAGAAAAGCGGGACTGGATACGAAGGAACCGCTTCCTCGTACGCGAGATGACCGCTAACACGGCTAGTCCCTGGAGCGTCCCCACGCAGGCCCCCAGGAGCGCGCCGAGAAGCCAATTCTTATAATTAGTTCGATCAAGAAAGAATGCCTGGACGAGGGCAAGCGAGGAACAGATAACGACCCATGTTATCAGTAAAGATCTTGATGTCTGGCGCGTAGTGGTCATAGCCCGAGTATGGCGGCCGTCTCCCAAGTCCTCAATAGCACCATGACATTTTCTTCGGTGTTTTTCTAACTCCTGTGTAGTCGGGAAACCGGACAAGTACCCGGCCACTTTCGCGTCAGATTCAACTTGTACGAGTAGCGCGTGAATCAGATGGAATGAGAAGGCCGGTCTCCCACGGGATGCGATACGCTCCCAATGATTGACGTGCTCGAAGCACAAAGAAAAGGAGACCGGCAATGCAGAAGATTAGCACTATGCGGACGAGTGGAAAAAACATTTTTCAAGGGCAGCTGACCATTGGGTTGGATCTGGGAGATCGCTCCAGTGCGTACTGCGTTTTGAATGAAGCAGGAGAAATCGTTTTGGAGCATAAACTGGCGACCACACCGGAAGCCATGAAGCAGGTATTCGGTAGCCTGCCGCGGTGTCGCATCGCGATGGAAACGGGGACGCATTCTCCCTGGGTGAGCCGGTTGTTGACCGCGCTGGGGCACGAAGTGATCGTGGGGCACGCTCAGAAGGTGCGCTTGATCACCAAGAGCCGGCGAAAAGATGATCGCCTGGATGCGCGCACGCTAGCGCGGCTGGCGCGCATCGATCCCGCGCTGCTGAGCCCGGTGAAGCATCGCAGTGCGCAGGCGCAGTTGCACCTGACGGAGATCCGTGCACGAGCGGTATTGGTGAGCGCGCGAACCGCCCTGGTGAATGCCGCCCGAGGATTGGTGAAGTCCTACGGCGAACGGCTACGCAAGTGTGGCACGCAATAGTTCGGTCGGGAGACCACGAGTGGACTGAGCACAGGATTGCGCGAAGCGTTAGAGCCGCTGTTGCGAGAGGTGGAATCGTTAAACGAACGCATCCAGGAATACGATCGGCGGATTGAAAAGATGGCCAAACAGACGTATCCGGAAACGGCATTGCTCAAACAGGTGAAGGGTGTGGGAGACCTCATCGCCACGACCTATGTGCTGACCCTCGAGGACCCCCATCGCTTTCGGAAGAGTCGCGACGCGGGATGTTTTGTGGGGTTGCAGCCTGGACGGAGGAACTCAGGCGAGAGCGAACCACAGATGCGCATCAGCAAAGAGGGAGACGAGTATCTACGGACGCTGCTGGTACAGGGAGCGCACTATATTTTGGGACCCTTTGGAAAAGATAGTGATTTGCGGCGCTGGGGGCAGAAGCTCTCGGCGCGAGGAGGAAAGAACGCCAAGAAACGAGCGGTGGTGGCGGTAGCACGGAAGCTGGCGGTACTGCTGCATCGGTTGTGGGTGAGTGGCGAGGTGTACGAACCGCTGCGCAATAGCCAGAAAGCGATGAGCGCAGCAGCATAAGAGAAACCTGGCAGAGAAAGAGTTTGTAACCGAACAGCTGAGCTCGACCGCCGAGTTTAGGTGACTGCGTCTAAGTCCTTGCCCAACTTCCCTCCTAAAAAAGAAGGAAGCAGAGGACGCTAATCAGGTGGCAGCGCCTAATGAATCGAGAACACCCAACTGGCACCGAGCGAAAATCGCTCATATAAGAGTGCGGATGGAAGGGTGGCGACAGAGGCGGCTTGGCTGAACGGAAACAGATTCACGGAAAGAAGAAAACGAAACTCTGCCTTGACATCAACCGGCCTTCTGAGAAAAGGGTCAAAACAGGGGATGCTGGGGGTCGACTGAGCTGGCGATCGTCGCTGCTAGGCGATCCTGACGTGAAGTTTTTCTATGGAAAACTCGGGGAATGAAAAAAGAGGAAAGAACAAAGAAATGGCCTGACCCTAACCGGCCTTCTCATGGAAGGACTTAGTAATTTGGTTGAAGTTTGCTGCTTTACCGCCACTGTCTTAGCTGGTCGCGTGTGATTTGGAGAAGTTGAACTAGATTCACAACTTCACCTCGTTCGACCCGCTTGGAAATCATCGTTAGAGCGTTGATATTTACTGGCCTATCTTTGTAGCGAAGCGTGGGGTCGGTGCCATATTCATCGGTCACCATCGCCCAACTTAGCGGAAGCTCACTTGCCAAGACATCTCCGAAGGCGACTCCGAGGCTCTGTAATTCGTACGTCTGCGTTTTGTTAAATGCATTGTCGTCAATCAAGCGTTGCAGGACAGGTAAGTCTGCTACGGTTTTCGTAAGGCCACTTGTTCCGTACTTCTGTTTGGCCTTCGCTGCAACTATAGCCCTCTGCTGGTCGAGTCGTACCCTGTCCGAGTCTGATAGCTCGTTGAATTTGGGCCTCAATGATGGAACCACCTGCTGCTTAGAGCAACTGGTAATGAAGCTGAGAAGCACCGCCAGTATGAACGCAGTGCGCATTGTTTTGGGATTATGCCATGGAATCTGCTCAAGTCCCGATTTGTCGGGAAACCGGAGAAGTGAAGCAGTACTTCACATTGACGGGAACCGCGTTTATCAGGAGCTGTGCTGTTGTTGAGATATACTGCCAGCCATGAAAGCGCCCATTCCCCTTGCATGCGGTACAGTCCTGCTGCTCGCTGGATTGGGTATCGGCCCAGCCATGGCGCAGAATAAGAAAAACGACTGCAAACACCCACCGAAAATCCTTTCCCAGCCAAAATTTTCCGACGAAGACCGAAGCAAGTGGAAAGGCAAGTCAGTAACGGGCAGAGTCGCCATTGCCGTAAGCGAGGAAGGTGACGTCACTCAAGCACGGGTGGTGTCTGCGTCCCCGAAAGAAGCGGCAGAGTCTCTGCTCAACGCCGCGAAGCAGGCGAAATTCGCGCCCCGGCCTGGATGCGGCGACCTAAACACGGAGGTCGTCTTTAGCCTAAATCAGTGATTCGGCACTTGTCCGGCTTGCGCGTTTATCAGCCAGTGACCGGACCCACTCACTAGCAAGCCTTATTGATTGGTGATAGTTGCGGTCGTTCCGTCGAATTTCGTGATGCTGATCGTGAACGGCTCGTTGTTGGACTTGGCCCGGTCCCGCAGCATGCTGAGCGCAATCTGTTCGCCCAGCAGGATCGACCAGTAGGTTGAACTGCGGAAGTGGATTCCGGCGTGAATCCCGTGACCAAATGAGATGTTGTACGCCAGCTTGTTCAGCTCTCCGTTGATGTCCAGATTGTCCCGGTCCGCGCCCGTGTAGGAATTGAGCGAGAGGCCATCCGTGCCTGGCATGACCACCTCCCGTCCGGCGTGGGTGAGCAGCGACCGGATCTTCTGGCTACCATCAAAGAAGAATTTGAGCACAGTGATGCACGCACCTCCGACCGTTCCGTGGCCCGTCGGATAGCATGGGTGGGTCGGCGAACCCTCCGGGAATGCCTGTGGCAGCAAGAAACTGCCGTAGGTCTGCTGGATGATGGGAAGCACCCCTGAGTTCAGAACGTCTTTGTGCAGCGCCCCCGCCGCCTGGGGAGCTGGTGTAGACTTGGAAAGATTCGCTTGCACCAGGGCCCCATATTCTTCCGGCCGCATTCGCAGATCCTTGATCCACTTGTGAAACCAGGCGCCTTTGAGCGCTCGCGTGGCCATTTCAGCGATTGTCCCTGCGCCGTCTGGCCCGCCAAGGGTGCAGAAAGCTTTTTCAGTCCTCGATCCGATATAGGGGTTGCCCGGGTTCGGCGGCGTGCCTATCCCCGCCAGCACGAGGAAGGCGATAAAGTACCCTTGATAGAGCACGTCCACGTGAGTATACGCGGCGAGGTCTCGACCGTTTCGGATGAACCGAAACGTTGGATCAAAAGCCAACTGGCCAACCGAGGCTCCGCCGTTTTGGATCTGTTGGTACTCGCTGACGGAGGTCATGAAGTGGCTCCCGCCGCCCCCCAAGGGAAGGAAAGTCTGGTACTGCTGGCTGAGGGGCTGCGCGCCGAAGAAAGTCGGCTGAACCATAAACTGCGAGATGTACGGCCCCTGGACGTTGCCGTCGCCCGGGACGAACTGTCCGCGGAACAGATTTCCCGGTGTGACCGGGAACGGGTACTCAAAATTTTGACTGCTGTTGAGGAAGGACAGCCGATTCATGTCGGCAACAGCCTGAGCGACCAGCGAATTTGTCGGATATTCGGTAAACGGAACGTCGCCTAGCAAAGCACCCCAGTAGTGCTCGACCTCCTCGGCCGCCGTAATGTTGCTGGTGACGCTCGGCGCTGGTGGGACGACAGTGGCATGCGAGTCGAGGCCCTCCAAGTCAAATGCAAGGGCAGCCTGTGGTCCATTGTGCTTTGAGTTGGGTCCCCCGCCAGGCGTCCCAACAATGATGTTTTCGAAGTCTTCGAACTCGCCGCTCTTGAGGGCATGTTTTAGGCTAAGCCAGGATGCAGCATTCGGAACGCCGAGGGCGTCGTGCAACGAAGCTTTGCTGTAACTGCCGCTGAAGTCTGTGAATCTCGTCGCGTCGCCATTGTCTGGTTGCTGCCCGACGTCGATATTCTCGGCGTTGGCCGTCATTGCGCGGTATTTGAGGCTTTTATCCTCGCGGCCCTCAGAACTATAGGGTACGACCGACGCGTCGGCGACCGACTCTTTTCCGCCGAGCAGGGGTTCCAAGCCGATCGCGACGGCAGCGACGGCAACACCGCTTACGTTTCCGAGGAACATCCGACGGCTGCCTGAAGGCGGGGTTCCCGAACGATCGGGCAAATTCTTTGGATTGGCCACTTTAGTTCGTAGGGGGGCATTCTTATCGACATTACGGAGGTGTTTTTCGCCCATGGCACGCTCCTTGTTTCTCCTTAGGTCGATTCAATCCAGGCAATGGTTGATATCAACCTAGACATTTGCACCCCAACCGTGGGCGGAGGACTCAACATAGTCGGGGCCATTCTTAGAGCAAGCCGGGTTGCTGTGCGCGAGAGCTTACGGTAGCGAGGAGATTAGGTCAACTGGACCGAGGGACAGTTTTGGAAGAGTTTCATAGTTTGGCTGATTCCGCGAAATGACTGACAGAGGCAGCAATCTTCAAATACCATCGGTAGCTTTGGACATCGGACAAAATCGCGTTGCCAAGTGGCCGTTCGCCGCTGCGTTTCCTTCTGTGGCGCATTTTGCATTTTTCCCCAATGAATTTGACTTGCCTGGTTAGCCTAATCGGAAATCCATATGATGGATGGTAGTCAGCGCTCCGAGTACCAGAGCAGGAGAATCATGAAGCCGAGTACGGCTGTAACGATACGGGTCAGCTTCTGGTTCTTGTGAGGTACGCCAGACCTTCCACGCATTATCGGCCCCGGCATCACTGATATAAGAATGAAGACGCACCCCACGAATAATCCAATGTAGTTGCTCACGTGTTTTTGAATACCAGGAGTGCAATTCTATCAGGCCCGTATTGATTTTCCAGAGTGGTGCGTCGGCGTTTCCTGCGTCGAAATTGAATTCGCAACTTGCAGCAATCTTGCAGCAAATCAGACGCGGGCTATCCAATGAGTTTTCTAAATCGCTGCAACCTAAGGGGATATTGGAGCCGAGGGCGAGAGTTGAACTCGCGACCTGCCGATTACGAATCGGCTGCTCTACCACTGAGCTACCTCGGCTTTGACCAACAAAACACAGGCGTTAACAACGACTTACTTCGACCGCTTACGACCAACTTGCATCAAACTTGCATTGTAACGGCTGACAGCTTCCATGGCATCCTTCACGTCATCTACGCTCGTGATGTTGTACCGCTGGAACACACTGAGCGTCTTGTGACCATTGATCTTCATAGCCACTGCCGTGTCAACTCCCGCACGCTTCATATTGCGAATAGCAGACCGACGCAAGTCGTAAGGAAGCAGCCCCTCGTACTGCCAATCCTCGGGACCGAACTTCCTTCCTAATGCTACCGCAACAAGCGGCAGTCTGAAAAGCCTTGCGGAAATTGCTGAAATTGCTCGTGCCAAAAACTCGCCGTATACTCGGCGGCGGTGCCAAAAGGAATGGTTCTCTAACCTGCCGCCCGCCGAGTACCGTGTTCTGATCCGAAGGGAACTTTAACGTGGATCGTCGTTCCAGCCATCGGCTTTGATTGGATGTCAATGCTTCCGTTCAGCAGACGAACCCGCTCCTGCATGTTCGTGAGACCTAAACCTTGACCTTGAATTGTGGCTTCAACATCAAACCCTCTGCCTAGATCAGTCACAATCAGGTGAACGTCATTCAAGTGCTCCGACAGTTGCACTTCAATGCGCTTCACGCCACTGTGCTTTACGCCATTGTGCAATGCTTCCTGAAGAACTCGAAAGAGGCAGACCCCAACTTCGAGTGGCAGAACACGCGATACATCACTCTTGAAGTCGATCTCCATCTTCTGCCGATCACCGAATTCTCTGCACCAGCTTTTTATGCCTGTAACTACGCCGAGATATTCCAATTTTGAAGAGTGCAAGTCGTGCGACAAGGCTTGCACATCATCTGAAATCTGGGTTACTTGCTTTCGGAGTTCTTGCACACGGCTTGGCGACTCAGACGGATTTTCTTGCAGTTGACCGAGTTCTACTGCCAACATTGCCAGTCGCTGGTTGATGTCGTCGTGAAGCTCTCTGCCGATCCGGGCACGTTCTCGTTCTTGCGTTTCGATGAGTTTTCGGGTCATGCCCGACAATGCCTCTTCCGCTCGTTTGCGATCCGTTATGTCGTGCAGAATGCAGGCGGCTCGATCAACTCCGTGGACACCTTCGATCGGAAAGTATGAGACCAATAAGTCCCTCTCACCAACCGTAGGGTACGAGAATTTCATTTCGTATGTGACCGTCTTACCCTGGAAACACTCATCCAGTTTAGGTTTGATGGCAGTCTCAAATACTTCCCCGCCCAAAATCTCGCGAACGAAATGCCCGACAACTTGCTCCCTCGTCAGATTCCGCATCTTCAAATACTGACGGTTTGCAAGCAGAATTCGGTACTCTCGGTCGATGACCCCGATCATATCCTCCGCACCTTCCACCGCCTTCTCGTACTCTCGTAGTCTTTCCTCCGATCGTTTACGCTCGGTGACATCCGCTACCATCCCTATTATCCGAAGCATTCTCCCTTGGGGGTCGAAGAAGGCTCGCCCGTGCTTCTCCAACCAGATCACAGCGCCGTCTGCGCGAACGATGCGATAGGTAATGTCAGTGGTCGGGTTTTCGGGCGTAAGTTTATCAAGCGCAGCGATGAACCGTCCGCGGTCGTCTGGGTGGACCCTTGCCAAAAACTGTTTCCGGGTAAGAAGGCTCGGCTCGGTCGACCCGAGGATATTAGTGAATTCTTCAGATCGCACGATCTCGTCTTTTGCAACGTCCCAGTAATCCGCATACACCTTCCCAGCCTGAAACGCCAGACGTAAACGCTGTTCACTCTGACGGAACGCCTCTTCCGCCTGCTTGTGCTCGGTGACATCTATGTTGACGCCGATCATTCGTGAAGGCTCGCCGGACGCGTCCATAAAAACCTGCCAGCGTCCAGCTATCCAATGAACACTCCCATCACGCCAGACCACGCGCCACTCTCCGTTGGCTGGCTGTCCGGTTTTCAAAGACCCATCAAGCAACTTGATGACTCCCGCTAGATCATCGGGGTGAACCAGATCTTGAAAAGCCTTCTGTGTTCCCCCAAAGCCGCCTGGCAGCAAACCGTGTATTGCCTCCAATTCCGGCGTCCAAGCATTCACTCCTGTCCGAATATTCCATTCAAAAGTTCCGATGCGAGCAGCCTGTTGTGCCAATCGCAGCCGCTCCTCGCTGGCGCGTAGTGCCTCTTCTGCCAGCTTTCGCTCTGTGATGTCACGGGCTATTCCAGAAACGCCTACAGTTCTGCCAGTTGAATCCTTGATGGGCGAAATAGTTAGGGATACGTTAATTCTTTTCCCCGTTTTGGTAACACGAACCGTTTCAAAATGCTCGATGCGATGCCCCGATTTCAACGTTTCAAGAATCTTGTTCTCCTCATCTGGTAGCTCGGGCGGGACAAGCATGCTAATTGGCTTACCTACGGCTTCAGCCTCCGTGTATCCGTAAATCTTCTGCGCACCTGTGTTCCAACTTGCGATCATTCCATCGAGAGTCCCCGAAGCAATCGCATCGTGAGAAGATTCGATAATTGCGGCATGCCTGAACCGCGATTCCTCTGCATTCTTCTTGTCCGTGATGTCCTCCACCATCGCAAGTACGAGCGGAGATGGACTACTCTTCAATAAAGAGATGCTTAGGCTTCCCCAGACCAAGGAACCGTCTCGCCGAAAATAGCGCTTTTCCAGTTGGTAATGATCTATTGAGCCTGCTCGCAATTGCTGAAAAAGCGCCCAGTCCTTCTCTGCGTCTTCAGGCGGAGAAAAATCGACACAGTGCCTGTCGCGCAGTTCCTCTTCGCTAAAACCTAGGAATGAACAAAAGGCAGGATTTACGAAGAGAGGCTGCCCCTCTAGGTTTTCCACGGCAATCCCGATGGGACTCGCGTTGAAAACGTCACGGAAGAACTGAGTGTCGGGCGTCGTCGATTGTGCTGCATCTGCCATAGCAGAAAGGTATACAGCACCCATACTTGACACTGCAAGTACAGTTCGCCACCGGCAGTCGTCGCCTGTAGCCTCAAAAGGTATACTGGCTGGCCATCGCGAAACCAGAATTTTGGAGTTGCAACGAAGCCAGTTCTCGCGGTTTTGGGAGAACCCTTTTGCAACGCAGGGCGTTCACGTGTGGCGACCACTCATCGGTTGCGGCTCGCAGCCGTCCTGCGGCTTCGCCCCGCCTTGATCCGCGCTTCCCGCGTCCTACCATCAACACCGCCCTTATTCCAGAGTGTTGAACGACAACTCTTACACGGGCAATTTCGCGGGTTCTCGGTTTCGGGTATCCACCGATGCCCGCAAACTACCACCGAGCTACCTCGGCGCGATTTCTCTACGATAGCATTGGCGATTCGATTCCAAAATTATCAGAGCAAAACCCGGTTTCAACGCGAAAACGGGTACATCAGCCAGCCCAGCGCTATGGCCACCAGCACAAACATGGCGAAAGACCACGCAGCATATTTGAGGCGTTCGAGTGGATCGCGGCGGCCCAGCGTGCCGAAGGCGAGCGAAATGATTACGGCGAAGAGTAGCAGCGACTGAAAGTGCGACAAGTGCAGCGGCACCATGCCAGTCATGCCTTGCGCCTGCGCGCCGCTTCATAAGCGTGCAGCGCGGCCAGCAGGTTCAAAACTCCAGCCGTGGCCAGAAAACGCGTGCCGTAGTCACCGTCGGCGTGGGAAACATCGGCGCCCGAGCCCTCCAGACTGCGCGCAATGAAATAAAAACTGCCTGTCCCCAGGTCCGCGGCGTAGCCTAGCCGCGCGAAAGCATCGTCGCCGCCTGGTGGAAAAAGATTCCCGCGCATCCCGGCGCCAAGATAGACCAGAAATCCCACCGCCAGAAAAATCGTTGCGGCCCGGCCCCACATTTTGAGCACGGCGTGTCCCAAGCCCGGCAAAATCCACCCGGTAATGGCGACTACGATGGCACCCAAATCGTACGAGCTGGCATTTGCGGAATTGTCGGAATACACTGCCTGCGGCCGTACTTCGTGAATTGGCGCAGGCACAGCGTTTTCCCCGCTGGCATCGGTTGAGTCGATTGCTGTCTTGTTTTCGATGGTGTCGTCGAACATTTTCCTTCGTCGCTGACAACGGGGCTAAGACTAAGCCAGCAGCGCGAGAATCTCCTTTTGCACCGCGCCTGTGACTTGCGCTTTGTCTTCGTCAACGTAAACGTTCACTTCGCTGCGCATGCCGAATTCCGGAAGGTAGATCCCCGGCTCCACGGAATTGCAGGTTCTTGCGATCAAGCGGCGCGAATCGTGGGTTTCGAGTCCATCCATATTCACGCCGTTTCCGTGAACCGATTGGCCGATGTTGTGCCCGGTACGATGAATAAAATATTTTCCGTAACCGGCTTTTTCCACCACGCTACGCGCGGCCTTGTCCACCTGCCAGCCTTGCAGCGGCTTCCGGGCGGCAATCGAGGATTGAATCAGAGCGACTGCCCGGTCGCGCGCTTCCGTCAGAACCTTGAAGATCTTAGAGTACTTTGCCGGTACTTTTACGCCAAGATAGCCCACCCAGGCGACATCGTAGTACACGCTGCCGGGCGTCTTCAATTTTCCCCAGACGTCCAGCAGCAGCAAATCGCCTTCCCTGATCTCGGTCGGCCTGTCATTCGATGGCGCATAGTGCGGATCGCTGGCGTGGGCATTTACGGCAACGTCTGGACCTTCGTCGGTTGCGAGATCAGCTTTCTCAAATTCCGTCAGGATCCATTGCTGCAGCGCCACTTCCGTCAATGGTTTTTTATCGCGGACACCCTTGCCCGCAAGCACAAACGCTTCAGCGACAATGCGGTCGATGGTTTTTCCAGCCAGCAGATGCGACTGCAATTGTTCCGGCGTCCAGCAAGCTTCGTATTTCTGCACTAGGTCGGCGGAGGTGGCGACTTTCACGCCGCAGCTTTTCACCAGTTCCACCGTGCCCGCGTCCACCATGGCGACATAGGGAATCGCATTTTTCGGAGAATATTGCATGGCAACATTTTTCGCGCGGCCCAGCAGTTTTTTCAGATTTTTGCGCAACTGTTCCTGACCCGAATAGTAAAATGTCTCACCGGGCAGAGTGGCCAGGGACTCGGTTTCGATCTTATGCACCAGTTTCTTGGGCGTGCCTTTTGCCGGAACAAAATAAAACCACCGGCGCGTGCGCATCGCGTTCGGCAGGTCCAAAATGCGGTGCGCGATCGGATCGCGTCCGCGAAAATCATAAAACAGCCAGCCATCGAGCTTGGCGGCACGCAAATCGTTTTGGATTTCGTCGAGTTGGAAGCTCATCGGCGCGGCGTACTCCCTCGTCAATACGCAACTTAAACGTCTTGTAGCACCAGCGTTTCTATTTCCTGCGCGGTAATGCCAAAGATTTCCACGCGCTTGCTGCGGCTGCGCTCGCCGGACAGAAGTCTAACAGTCGACTTCGGCCTTTTCAAAAGCTCGGCTAGAAATGCGCACAGCGCCCGGTTCGCTCGATCTTCGGTAGGAGGCGCCTGCAGCCTGATTTTCAATACGCCGTCTATCACACCGGCAACTTCATTCTTGCCGGCGCCGGGTTGCACGCGAACTGAGAACGAAACTGACCCTCGGTCCGGATGTGTTTTCAATTCCATCTGTATCATTCCTTACCAGGCTCTTTCGTATTGCACCGGGGGATGCAGCGGTGCGCCGAATTGTTTCGCGGCGCGCATCGGCCAATACGGATCGCGCAGTAGTTCGCGGGCGAGAAAAACCAGATCGGCCTGACCGCTGGTCAGAATGGCCTCGGCTTGTTCAGGTTCGGTGATCATACCAACCGCTCCGGTGGCTATGCCGGCGTTTTTGCGAATAGCCTCCGCGAACGGAACCTGGTAGCCCGGCCCGACGGGAATTTTCACATCGGGCACCAATCCGCCGCTTGAGGTGTCAATCAAATCGACGCCCGCCCTGTGCAATAGTCTTGCCAGTTCGATCGATTGCGGCAAATCCCACCCACCTTCCTTCCAATCCGTCGCAGAGATTCGGCAAAAAAGCGGCAGGCGTTGTGGCCACACTTTGCGGATCGCCTCCGCAATTCGCACCACCAGCCGGACACGATTTTCAAAGCTGCCGCCGTATTCGTCGTTGCGCTGATTCGAAAGCGGGGACAGAAATTCGTGCAGAAGATAGCCATGCGCGGAATGGATCTCGACAACTTCGAATCCAGCAGCCAGCGCGCGTTCGGCTGCTCGCGCGAAGTCTTTCACCACGCACTCGATTTCCTCGACCGTCAAAGCGCGGGGCGCGGGGTAATCTTGAGCAAAGCGAATAGCACTCGGCGCGACCGGCTCCCACGCGCCGTCCGAAGCGGGCAGAGCCTTGCCGCCTCGCCAGGGTAGGTTCGTGCTCCCTTTGCGTCCCGCATGCGCGAGTTGCATTCCGGGTACGGCGCCATGCTCTCGAATAAACTTCGCGATTGGCCGCCAGGAATCGACGTGCGCGTCCTGATAAATTCCGGTGTCGGCTGGCGAAATCCGGCCTCGCTGTTCAACCGCGGTAGCTTCGGTGAAAACCAATCCAGCGCCGCCTATGGCGCGGCTGCCGAGATGCACCAGGTGCCAGTGCTGCGGATGCCCATCCACGGCGGAATATTCGCACATCGGCGAAACTACAATGCGGTTCTGCAATTGCACTTCCCGCAAACGGATCGAACTGAAAAGATTCATTCTCGGTTTGCCTCTAGGCTGTTGGATGCGGCGGCTGAGCTCGGGTTCCAAATAGTGCGGTGCCTATGCGAACTTCGGTTGCGCCTTCCTCAATGGCCACTTCGAAGTCGTGCGACATGCCCATCGACAGTGCGGGCAGCTTTTTCCCCAGCCGTAGCTCAAGATTTTCGTTCAATTCACGAAGCTCGCTAAAGTACGGCCGCGATCTTTCCGGGTCATCGAAGAACGGTGGGATGCACATCAGCCCCTGCAAATCGAGACGTCTTAGAGCCGAAATTTGCTCCGCAAGCGGGACCAGCCCTTCGCGCGTGATTCCGCTCTTCGTCTCTTCCGACGCGATGCGAACCTCGATCAGCACGCGTAATTTTCGCGATTCGCCAAGCTCAATGCAAGCGCGGTCCAGCCGCTGTGCAAGCGCAAAATCATCCAGCGAGTCGACACTATGAAAGAATCTCGCGGCTTTCGCGGCCTTATTACTTTGCAAGTGTCCGACTAAGTGCCAGTCAGCCTGCAAGTCATGCAACGCAGACCGCTTCGCTTCCCATTCCTGCACGCGGTTTTCTCCGAAATGCCTTATGCCCAGTTCGAACGCAGCGCGGATCGCGTCGGCCGAATGCGTTTTGGACACCGCAATCAACGTGATGCGATCTCCGCCGCGCCCCGACCGAGCTGCCGCGGCTGCAATGCGCCCACGGATTGTCGCGAGCCTTTCCGGTAGATTCGATTCACTCATAGGCAAACTAAAATCGTACCACGCGAGCTTTGCGGCTTGCTGCGGCTCCGGTTAGACTAACGCTCGGTACATCAATCGACTCATGAAGAATCGCGGAACACTCATCGCCGTCGAAGGCATCGATGGCAGCGGCAAACAAACGCAAGTGCGCCTTCTGGCGCGCGAACTGGAAACGCGCGGCTATCAAGTTTTATCCACTGGCTTTCCCCAGTACGGCTCCTGGTTTGGAAAAATGGTCGGACAATTCCTCAACGGCGATCTAGGACCGCTGAATTCCGTGGACCCACATTTTGCCGCATTGCTCTATGCCGGGGACCGCTTCGAATGCAAGCACCCCCTCGTCTCGGCGCTCGAAAAGGGCGTGATCGTACTCGCAGACCGTTATGTCGCTTCGAGTCTCGCGCACCAAGCCGTGCGCGCCGCTCCAGAAAAACGCGCCGAATTCCGCGCCTGGATCGAACACCTGGAATACAACATCTATGGGCTACCTAAAGAGGATTTGGTCCTGTACCTGCGATTACCTCCGCGCGAAGCACAGAGTTTGATCGCGAAAAAATCAGCACGCGCCTACACCGATGCCGCGCACGACATTCTCGAATCCAATATTCGCCATCTGCAAGCGGCGGCGGATATGTATGACGAACTGGCGCGCGCCGCGAGCTGGAAGACGATCGAGTGTTTCGATGCGGCGAAACAAGTGATCCGATCAGAGAATGAAATTTCCGCAGACGTCCTCGCGGCCGCGCTTCCCAGCATCGCTCCGCTGCAAAAGGAAGAGGTCTGACAATGGCTTTCTCTGAATTTCGCGGCAATCCGCAAATCGTTGCCGCGCTTCGCGGCGCATTGCGCGCCGGTCGCGTGCCGCATGCGCTGCTTTTTAGCGGCCCGCAGGGCGTTGGCAAGTACACGTTGGCGCGGCTTTTCGCGCAGGCTGCGAATTGCGAACGTCTCACCGATGATGCCTGCGGCGAATGTTACACCTGCCAGCGCATCGCACTGCTCGCGGAGCCGCAACGCTTGATCGAACAAGGCCTGGCCGAGCGCGGTGAAAGCGCCGATGCGGCCATGATCGAACGCACTCCCCTGATTCTGCAAACGCATCCTGACGTCTGGGCGCTGCTTCCCGATCCAGTGCGCCTGAAATCACCGGTCGCCCGCCCGGTGTTGCGCATCGGCCAGCTGCGCGCCGTACAGCGTGCCGCGTATTTTCAACCCATGGGACGCCGCCGAGTTTTCATCCTGGACGGCGCCGACACCATGCGTTGGGACGTAGCCAGCGTCTTCCTGAAAATTCTCGAAGAACCGCCCGGCTCAGCCACGTTAATCCTGACTACGCCGTCGCCTTACGCGCTTCTGCCAACTATCGTCTCGCGATGCTTGCAGTTCCATTTCGCGCCGCTGCCCGCCAACGAAGTCGAGGCCGTCCTCAGGGAAAAATCAGACCTGTCCCCCGCCGACGCGCGCCTCGCAGCACAGCTTTCAGAGGGCCGTCCGGGCTACGCGCTAGAGTTGGATGCCATCAAGGAGGGCGACCGCCGCAGCAATGCGCTGAAAATCCTGGATCGCGCGTCTCGCGGCGAAGAGTTTGGCCAGCTCTTCGCACTCACCAATGCCATTTCAAAAGACCGCGAAGTCTCTTTCGAGGAACAACTTTCCGTTTTTTATAGTTTACTCTCCGACCTACTCGAACTTAGCTCCGGTATCGCGTCACCGCAACTCCGCAACTTGCCGCTGCAAAAGGACTTGGAGGCCGTAGCCAAGCGCATTGACGCAACCTGGGTGTTGCGCGCGCTTCGCGGCCTCGATCAACTCGCCGCCGGCGCACGCCGCAATCTTAATCGACAACTCGGCTTGGAATCTCTAGCCGCCCAACTTTCTCCTGTTTTGTCTTCTCGCAAATAGCCAACAAAGTTCCTCGTTTTCTTTTGCCAACTTTTTTTCCTCAACTGTAACCGCCCGCTCATAAACCGCATCTCACCCTCATTGGTGCTAATTTCCCACCTTTGGGCCAAAAGGAGTGTTTATGGTGAACCGCCGTATGTTTCGCCCGGGTTTCTCCGACATCAAGGAAACTCTTCCGCCCCGTGGCAACTCATCCCATCCGAATCACAGTGCCGGCCCGGCCCCCAGCAAAAAGCCCGCTCCACCAGAAATCACGCATGCGGAGAATTTTTACTGGATCAAACAGATGCAGTCTCGTACTCCCATGGTGGTTGCGCTGGAAAGCGGCGAGACCCTGCACGGCATCGTGGAGTGGTATGACCGCGATTGCATCAAATTGACCCGCCAGGGCAGCCCCAACCTGATGATCTTCAAGCGCACTATCAAGTACGTGCACAAAGAAGGCGGAGAAAACGGCGACGAGTAGCGCCACGTTGGGTGAATTTTTCCGGGAATATCAATTCACGGTAACGCTAAAGCTATTCTAGTCGGCTTTTTCCCCGGCGAGGCGCCTCACTGCGTTCGCGTCCCGGCGGCGCCAAACGTCATCAGCGCCTTTGCAGCCAGTTGACCTTGTATCTTCCAGACATCGCATTCCACTACGATAAAATTCCTGCCCGCCCGCAGTACTCTCCCCTCGGCTTCCACTTTGCCCTCCGCGATGGGTAACAGGTAATTGATCTTCAGCTCGATAGTCGCCAGTTCCGCTCCAAGGGCCGACACCGTATAGGCAGCAAGGGCCCCAGCCGTGTCCGCCAACGTCGCAATCACTCCTCCGTGTACAACATTGTGGATCTGGAGATGCTGCTCGTTCACCGTCATTGCCAAAACCGCGCCACCCTCATAGAGCTTTTCCACCTCTAATCCCACCAAGACGCTGAAGTTGCTCAGTTTCAGCCGGCTCTGGGCGTATGCCAACAGTTCTGTGTTTAACTCGATCCTGCCTTCCATCCCTTTACCCAAGATTCCCCCTCCTACGGCCTCTGACTCGACCAACCCCGCCGATCCCTTCCATGTCACGCTTTCCGCCAGCCTGCGTCTAATACACCACCCGACGGCGGGATTCGCAGCTCGGGGCCGAAGGTCGTCATTCTAGCAGCAACTCGCAGCGCGGGTATGTTAGCCTCGCTCGGACTTGGAAAACCTCGAAACCATGCGCATCGGTATCACCTGCTACCCCACCTACGGCGGCTCCGGCGTTGTCGCCACCGAACTCGGCCAGGAGTTGGCCGCTCGCGGACACGACGTCCATTTCATCAGCTACGCCCCCCCCATCCGCATGAACCTGAACGACCCGCACATTTTCTTCCATGAAGTTGAAGTCGCCTCGTACCCGCTTTTCGACCACCCACCTTATGCGCTGGCCCTGGCCACAAAAATGTTGGAAGTCTTCGAAGCCGAAGCGCTGGACCTACTGCACGTCCACTACGCTATCCCGCACTCTGTCAGCGCTTTACTCGCTCGCTCCATGGCCGCTCCGCGCCGTCTGCCCTTCATCACCACCCTTCATGGTACGGACATCACGCTCGTCGGAAGCAACCGTTCGTACTTGCCGATTACCAAGTTTTCCATTGAGCAGAGCGATGGCGTCACTGCCATCTCGCAGTATCTGTTGAAGCAGACCTTGAAGGAATTCGACATCAAGCGGCCCATAGAGGTCATCCCGAATTTCGTCAATTGCGACCTCTATACCCGCCAGCCCGATCCGGCGCAGCGCGCCAAATGGGCGCCCGCCGGCGAGCCCATCCTCATGCACCTCTCGAATTTCCGTCCGGTGAAGCGCATCACCGACACTGTCGAAATCTTTGCTCACGTGCGCGCCAAGATGCCCGCAAAGCTAGTGCTCATTGGGGACGGTCCGGACCGCGGCGCCGCAGAATATCTGGTCCGCAAAAAGAAGCTGCAAAAGGACGTGCACTTCCTCGGCAAGCAGGACCAGGTCTATCGCCTGCTCTCCGACGCCGATCTGTTCTTATTGCCTTCTCAATTGGAATCGTTCGGTCTGGCAGCTCTCGAAGCCATGGCCTGCGAAGTTCCCGTCATCGCCACCAATGTCGGCGGCGTCCCCGAAGTCATCGAGCATGGAGTGGACGGCTACCTGGTCGAACCCGGTGATGTTGCGAACGCCGCCAAATACGCAGCCGATCTTCTTTCGCGCGCCGACCGCGGCCGCGAAATGGGCCAGCGCGCGCGCATCCATGCCAAGAAAAATTTCTGCGCCAACGATGTCATTCCCGCCTACGAGCGTTACTACCAGCGCGTCCTGGAGCAAACTTTAGCGGCCGGTGCTTAATTCGGGCTTTGAAACCGCTGAACCGATTGAATGACCCGATTAATTTCCGCCTGCGAAATTCTTGACACGGGCCCGTCCTTCTTCATCCATGGTCGTAAATTCTAATTCACCCTCCTGATCGAACAATGAGACGGTTGTCCGCTTTGAAGCCGCCGGGTCGCCATACTGAAAACCTTGAAACCGCGGGCTGTGAATCGCGAAGAGTCCACTTTCAGCCGCAAGTGGCTCCGCAATCGCCTTCATGGTCAACATCATCGCCGCACCAATAGCCCTGTTCTTCGCACTAAAAATGGAAACGCTACGAGGAGTCGTTCCCAACATTAGCTCATGCATTTTTGTAATCAGATTGCAGCGGTTCATCGCCGTATATTTCGGAAAAGTTCCTCGATCCAGCCCACGCTCGACAACGGTATTGGCAAATTCGCGCGGGCCGGGAGCCCGATCCATCCAAAGATCTCCGACATTGCGCGAAGTGCTGACCCAAATACATGGCAAAAGCTGGCTTAGTTACCAGTTTCTGCGGGCAGTTCGCTCCTAATATAGGATTCCCGTTCAATCGAATCCATCAGCGCCGTGTTCGACCTCGACGCGGATATGCTCGAGCACCCGCATATGAATGCGATGAATCACATAGTCCGACCACCAATGCCAGTACGTCTCGGGCCACATCGAATGTGAATACCAGGTTGTCCCTTCCACTCGCGTGTGGCCGCCCGGCAGCTCCGTCAACAGAAATTGCCCCTGATGCGATTCGAAATATCCATGCAAATGCCGCGGCGCGATATGGCCGTACGGCGTCAACTCATTCAGAGGCGCAGGATTCGCCGTAACGCTAAAGCGCAACAAGCGCGGCTCATCCCACGCCACAATCGGCTCCACGAACGGTCCTGTAGAAAACACACAGCGCCGTACCGCGCCCGCCCCATGTCCTGTAATTTCCGCGCGTATCGGATAAGCAATCCCTGCGCGAAAGAGTATCTCTTGCGGCGGCGGTATTTCCGTAAACGCCACAACCTTCTGCCACACTTTTCCCGGAGGCGCGCTGATTTCAATGCTACTCCTTACTTCGAACACGCCTGCCTGCGGCCGCGTGAAATGCTCGACGCCATAAAATCCCGGCGTCAGCAACACCGCCATGGACAAAATCGCCGGGGCATTTCGCCTTCCCCAATGCGCCTCCTGAATCGCGAATCCCAAACTTCCCCCCAACAGTGCCATCACCACCGCGACCGGAGCTGCCATCAAAATACAAATCAGGCCCTCGATCGCCACCAGCAACAAAATCGCACCCAGCAAAAATACTGGTAGCGCCGCCATCAACACGCATTCGCTGTAGCTGCGCGGCTCTCGATAACTGTGCAGCAGTACCGCAAACAACCCCAGGCAAAACGGCAACCCCACAAACAATCCCCAGCCGTATGTCGCCACAACGTGCGTTCCGAGCAACGTAAACCCGAGCCCAATCAAGGCGGTGACTGCGATACTTACCAACGCGCTTCCCGCTCGCGTTTCGGGAACCCAGGAATCCAGAAATCGCGGTCCGGGCCATGGCGCGCCCTCTTCTCTCCCCGCTTCCTTTGCAGACGGTTTAAGAATCAACACCAGAAAAAACAGCAGATTCGCGACGGGCGCGAAGAACAACGCCGCAACCCACGTCGGTTCGCCCGCATCACGCAACCTCTTCACCGTCATCGCCAAACCCAACCAGATGAAAGGCAGAGCGATAAACAACATCAGGCCCGCAAATAGTCGGTTTTCGAAACTTAACGAATGAACGCCGGAAATTGCGCCAAACGGCCGCCAGTAATTGAGTAAACTCCAAGGCCGGTGAAAAATCCGCGTCACAACGACCCAATCTATAAAGAATTTCAACGCGAAGGCTCCCGCGCCCACCAGCGCGTACCTCACGCGGCCGACGCGGCCTTCCCATTGCCACAAGTTTGCTGTCCGCATCGATAACCTCCGGTTACGGCCGGCTTCGCGATTCACAAGTCTGGTTCACGCAACCACGCCGCTCGGCGATCCACTTATAGCCGGTATCGAGAACCCGCATAATGCCTGGCAACGCGGCTAGCCAAACAAATGGCCGTGCCCACCCAATTTCGCGCGCTACGGCGACCACTGCCCGCGCTCCGCCAAAATTTGTTCCATCGCTCAGAAGGAATCGCAGCTCGGTCAGCAACTGCTCCCGTTTCAGTCCAAGCAGCGCGCCCACTCGCGGGTCCTGCAATGGCGCCACCCCCAATCCACGTGGCAACAGAATCGGCGCGATCCATCGCGCCATCCGGGTGCAAAATTTGCATTGCGCATCGAAGAACAACCAGCCACGCGCTGTTTTCTCTTTTCGATCCGTGAACTCATCCGCCAGCGTAATCATGATCTCTGCTTTCTCCGCGATTCTCCGCGCACTCTGCCCCTGTGCATCGCCTTTTTCCGATCTTGTTGCCCCCGTTCATTGCTGCTCTTCTCTGTGTCTCTGTGTCTCTGTGTCTCGGTGGCAGAATTCCCTCTTCTCTTCATCCCGCCTTCTTGTTTCCCGTCCCCAACAACGTGATCACTTTCCCGCGCAACTTCACCACGCTCTTAAGCGCTCCGGTCGGCATCCGCAAAATCTCTTCGAACAATCCCGACATCGCCACCAAAAATTCCAGCATCGCCTCCAAACGCTGTTTCGTCTGCGCATCGCCTTGACCGCTCTTCGCTTCCTGCACGCACTCCGCAAGCACCCGCAGCGTCGGATCGATTTCCCGCTTCTTGCGCTCTTCGGCCACGATGCGGAAAATTTCCCACACATCTTTCAGTGTCTCGAAGTGATCGCGTCGGTCGCCCAACACATGCACCACGCGCACGATTCCCCATCCCTGCAATTCCCGCAGACTGGTGCTTACATTCGAGCGCGCCACCGAAAGCGTCGCAGAAATCTCGTCCGCCGGCAGCGGCTTCGCTGCCAGGTACAACAGCGCGTGCACCTGTGCCACCGTCCGGTTAATTCCCCACTTCGTCCCCATCTCTCCCCAATGCAAAATAAATTTCTCCTCTACCGGCTCCAGCATCGTTTTTCGCGTTTCGCTCATTTTTTCCCTCGTTCTCACTTCCGCGGTCACTATATCCCGTATTGTCTGTTGTTTCTGTATATACAGAATATACAGGTCTTTCTGTTGCCTTGTCAAGTGCTCTGCCGCGCGATTTCAGACCTTACGTCGGCAGAGAGTTTCGTCGTTTTGGCCGGCCAATTGTCGCGGACTCCTGATTTCTATATAGCCGGGCGCACCGAAACACGCCTGGAATCAGCTCCCGCGCAGGTTTGGATGTCGGATTCGATTAGGCCCCTGCCCTTGAATCGTATTCCCTGGTCTCGGCCGTCCTGACTTCGGCCCAAGTACCCGCTCTTTGCTGCGAGCTAGAGACAGTCGATGCAACACCATCGGATAGAAAGCAGTTTTTCAAAGGCGGAAAAACGGTTTGGGCTTACGGCGGTGCAGAAGGGCAAGGTGTGGCGTCGTTGGAAGGCCGGGCAGACGTTGCATGAGATGGGACGGGCCTTTGGCCAGGAGCATTCTTCCAGTAAAGCTCCGCCCGCCGGCACGCCCCCGATTCGCTGAGTAGGCTACCGCCTGGTTAGTTTGAATGTATAGGTCGAAAGAAGAGCGCTTGGTGTGCAAAAGCCGAACTCAGCGACCCGGCTGATTCAGAGACATCAAGGAGGCTCCTCATGAGACCTCTATATTCCATCGGCGTTTTGATTTGGATCGTTGGATGAAGACACTTCCACCGCCGTGGAGCGCAGCGATAGAAGCCACGATTCTCCGGCTGGATCTACAAATCGGTTGAAGCCACAAATTTGCCCTTGGTTTCGCAAGCTATGAAGGCGGCTCGAATCTGAAGCTGCCGCTCACAGCCGCGCCGTTTCGGCCATCGCCGGAACCAGCTCCGGCACTTCAATCCGGATAATTGTTCCCTCTCCAGGGCGGCTCTCAATCTCCAAACGGAAATCCGTGCCATACAACACGCGCAGCCGCTCGCGCACGTTGCTCAAGCCGATTCCTTCGACGTAGACATGCGGCATACGCTCTTCCGGAATGCCCACACCGTTGTCTTCAATTTCCACGTGCAGCCGTCCGTCGCGCTGATCGGCGTGCAGACGGATCCGTCCGCCTTCGATCTTCGGCGCCAGCCCGTGTTTCAAGCAGTTCTCCACCATCGGCTGTAGCAGCATGCTGGGCACAAAGGCTTCGAGCGTTTCGTCATCAATCTCTTTGATGATTTCCAGATTGTCCCTGCCGAATCGCGCCACTTCGATGTCCAGATAATCGTCGATGAATTGCAGCTCTTCTTTCAAAGGCACAAAGGTTTCGTGCTTGCGCAGCAGCCGCCGCAAAATATTGCTCAGCCGCAACACCACACCGCGAGCCGTATCCGGATCGAACCGTATCAGCGCCGATACCGTATTCAGCGTGTTAAACAAAAAATGCGGATTGATCTGGCTGGACAGCGCGTCCATGCGCGCTTTCAACAACAGTTGCTGGTGGCGCTCCAGATTCATCTCGATACGGGTGTTGTTCCAAATCTTCAGCGGCGCCGCTACCGACATCAGCGTCGCGATCACCGCCAGCCCCAGCCACCAGTCCCAATGCTGATCAACGGCGAACAACCACTTCGGCTTGGTGGCAGTCACCAGCGCCACTCGCCCGAGCTCCAATCCAACGCAGGCACCCAACGGGAGCATTTCCCACGGGATATCCACCTTACGTATAAATTTCACTACGGCTTTTGGGATGTTCAAAAATGTGAACGGGCCGAAGTTCCACAACTCTTCCTTGTTGGGAATGGCCTGGCGCATCAGTCCGCCGATAAGACCCGCGGTAGCCGCAACTGGCATCCCCAGCCATTCGTGCGCGATCAGCGTGGGAATGGTGATGATGGCTCCGCCGATTGGCCCCACCACGCGCCCGCCAAGCAATCCCATCAGGAATGCGCCTTCAAGCGACAAGTCAGCGAAGCGATATGGCGCGCCGACCAGCCGCAGCGTGACCCCCAGAATCAGCGGCGGCACCATGAAAAACATCAGCTTGATTTTCTGGTCGACGTCGCGTTCTTCTGTGAACAGCACGCGGCGAAACGTGTTCCAGCGAGCCAGCAGCGCGCCAATCGACGCCGCCACGCCCACCTTCAGCAGTAGCGTAAATAGAAAATCTCTCGGAGAAAATGAAGAAACGTCCATAATCCTTGCGCCCGTTTGCTGCCCGCTCCGGTCTCAACGCTAGCCAATCGTCGCACGTCTGTAAAGCCGGGCGCCCCGTCTGCGCGTAAGTATCACCCCTGCTATAATCGTGAATTCTTATGCCCAGAAAAAAGTCAGCAGCACGCAGCACCGCAAAACATCTGGTGGATGAGGTCGCGCACGCTGAACTCCCTACCCGCTACGGCCGCTTCACAATTCACGGTTTTCGGGGGCTTGGGCCACAAGACGAAGCCGTTGCTCTGGTACGCGGCAAGATTCGCGGCCCTTTCAAATCGAAAAAATCGCTTCCGCTAGTTAGAGTCCATTCACAATGTCTTACCGGCGACGTTCTCAGTTCGCTGCGCTGCGATTGCCGCGCGCAACTGGAACTTTCCATGAAAAAAATCAGCGAGGCGCCGTCCGGGATTCTTCTGTATCTGCCGCAAGAGGGCCGAGGTATCGGCCTGATGAACAAACTGCGCGCTTACGAATTGCAGGACGAAGGCATGGACACGGTTGAAGCCAACGAATCACTGGGCTTCGCGGCAGACGCCCGCGATTACGATTTCCCCGCGCAAATCCTGAAGAAACTCGGCGCTACCCGGATCCGCCTGCTTTCCAACAATCCGGAAAAAGTCCGCCAACTGGAAGAAGCTGGAATCCATGTGGCGGAACGCGTGCCCTGCCAGCCGCGCATTTCCAAAATTTCCCGCGCATATCTGCAAACAAAAAAGAAAAAGATGGGTCACCTGCTGACGGGAATTTAACGGCGGGTTTATCTCGCCGTCCCTCTCTTTTGTTGTAGCGGCCGCCTTCCGAGGCGGTGTTTTTTTGCTGCTGCGCTTCCGCCTTCGCTATCCGCCGCCGACAAACTGTACAATCTCGAACCGATCGCCGTCGTCGACCCGCGTTTCACTCCAATCCGAACGCGGCAGAATCTGCAGATTTCTCTCGATGGCAACGCGCCCGCCGTGAATTCCCAACGCCTCAAGCAGCTGCGTAACCGTAGCGCCGGGCCGGGCGGCTCGCTCTTCTCCATTCACGATGATGGAAATGTTCTCGCTCATTTCTTTCGCTCTCAAGCGCGCGGTTTGGCGCGCAGCTGGAATCGCAAGTGACCCTTGGCCCCATCGCGGCTGGCTTCAATCACCAACGCCACTTCTGCCCCGCTCAATCTGGGCATTTCAAACTGCAGCATCGCTCCGCCGTCGTTCCCTGTCAGCGTCGAAAATTCCGCTCGACTCTCGGCGCCCTCCACGAGAGCTTTGGCTTCAGCCCCCACCGCCGCGTTTCCCACCGCGTCGCGCACCATCAACTGTAAAGTCGCCTGCTTACCTGAAAGCCAGGTCTTGGCGTTGAGCAGTTCCACTTTTAATGCCGCTGGCACTGCAGGCCGCGCATTGGGGGCAATCGGAACATCTTTCCGCTGCACCGCTGGAGGCGCAGGAAATGTCAACTTTAGCGCGCCCGTCCGTATCTCCTCGATCACCGAACGGTGTTGATCATCGAGCCGCGCCTTCAACGCGTTCTCTTTCTCCCCATCCAACGGCAGCAAGTCCTGATAGTTGTTGGTCCGCCGATGTAGTATCCGCCCATGCCAGTGCACAGTGGTGTCAATAAACGAGTGACCACTCCCGCGGTCCTCCGTCTGCACGTGAACCACGTCCGCGCCCACCGTTACGTTGCTATTGTGCCCAAACAACATTCGTGAAAGTCCGCCCGTTCAGGAATTTCTTCTAACAAATGGCTCTGCGCTAAATTTTATCGCGCGATTTGACCGAACACCGTGTCCCCCGTTATTATACCGCTTCGCCTATGAGTGGTTCAGGCTTGCATACGTACGGGCCTCTGGTCCTCCATCTACTGGTCGCCGCCATCCTGGCCGGACTGATCAGCACTCTTTCCGTTTTAATTGGCTGGCGGCAGCCAAATCGCGCCAAACAGCAGGCTTATGAGTGCGGCATGGAGCCGACCGGCGACGCGCGCGAGCCGGTTTCCGTGAAGTTTTATCTGGTCGCGATGGTTTTTATCCTTTTTGACGTGGAAGCGATTTTTCTCTACCCGTGGGCCGTGGTTTTTCGCACTCTCGGGCGCTATGGCTTTTACGAAATGATGATTTACATCGCGATCCTGCTAGTCGGTTATTTCTATCTTTGGA
>Ga0210406_10001766_pt1 | contig 25743 bp, 28 predicted proteins | sample IncBWC30MmetaG_FD_155454 | JGI IMG/M metagenome (GOLD analysis project Ga0210406, IMG submission 155454) | Forest soil microbial communities from Barre Woods Harvard Forest LTER site, Petersham, Massachusetts, United States - Inc-BW-C-30-M | ecosystem: Environmental > Terrestrial > Soil >... | reverse complement strand
CAGAATGCCACCGATGATCGAGAGCAGCACACTCTCGGTGACCAATTGCCGTACGATTTGCACGCGTCTGGCCCCCAAAGCCAGTCGAACGGCAAACTCCCGTGTGCGCACGGTTGAACGAGCGAGCAGCAGATTGGCGACATTTGCACAGGCGATCAGCAATACGAACCCGACCGCTCCCATCAGCAACACCAGCATCCCCTCTACGTCCCCGATGAAAAACTGCTTCAGAGGAACGATATACGTTCCTAAGCCTCGCTCAGTGCTGGGATTGAGTTCATCGATATGGTCCTGCACGGCGTTCATCTCCGCCTGCGCCTGACCTAGGCTCACCTCCCGTCGGAGACGCGCGACGCAGATAATGTCGTGCACCGTACGATCATTGCGAAGCAGTGGATCGGTACGCCCCAGAGTTGTGTAAACATCCGCCTGCTGATTTCCAAAGCGAAAGCCACGCCTCAGAACGCCAACAATCGTATAGTCGACGCCGTCCAAAGTGATGGTCTTGCCGAGCGTAGCCGGGCTGCCCGCAAAACGGTCTTGCCACAAACGATTGCTGATAACAACCGCCGGCAGGCCGCCGGTGCGATCTTCCTCCGGCGTTAGAGCATGGCCGAGCCCCAGCTTTGCGCCCAGGGTACCGAAGAAATTCGAGGAGACTTCCTTCCCGTTGATGTGCTCAGACGGGCCGGGATTCGACAGATCGAAGCCCTGTCCCTTAAACGCCGCGATTTGGTCGAAGGAGCGGGAATTCCGCTGCCAGTCGAGGAAGTCAGGATACGAAAGATTCGTGGCGTACCCAAGAGTTCGATTGTAGAGCGCCACCAGAACCAGGCGGTCCGGCTCGTGGTAAGGAAGCGGCGAGAGCGCAACGCCTTGCAACACGCTGAAGATCGCGGTATTTGCTCCGATGCCCAGCGCCAAAGTCAGAACCACTGCGGTGGCAAATCCCGGGCTCTTCCGAAGCGAACGAGAGGCGTAACGAACGTCACGCAGGAACTGGTCGAGCGGTTCCAAAGGTTTTTGGTCCCGGCATTCATCTTTTGCCAGATCGACTGGGCCGAACTCGCGACTAGCACGCAATTCCGCATCCTTTTGACTTAGTCCCTGTTTCACGTAGTCACTGATCTGGCAATCCAGGTGGAACTGCAACTCCGCATCCATGCGCCGTTCCCAGCGCCGCCGCTGCAGCCAGGAGCGCCACTTCATTGTCCAGTTCCTCGTTCTCCGGTTCCGAGAACTAACGAAATCGCTTCGCATAGACGCTTCCAGCCAGCGGTCTCGGCATCAAGCTGGCGGCGCCCTGATTTGGTCAGACTATAGAACTTGGCGTCACGACCACCCTCGGTCGTCTTCCACTCCGACTTGAGCCAACCTTGAGTCTCCAGTCTGTAAAGTGCGGGATAGAGGGAGCCCTGCCGAATCTGGAGCGCATCTTTGGAAATCTGTTGGAGCCGTTGGACAATGGCATATCCATGGATCGGTCGAAGGGCGGCCACTTTCAGGATCAACATATCGAGTGTTCCCTGGAGGAGATCGGCATTACTAGGAGGGCTCTCGCTATGCCTAGGCATTCTAGACGTCAGAATAATAAACGAATGCCTAGGATGTCAAGGCATTCCGCGTTCCCGCGCAAAGGCCGCAAACAGGTTACAGTTGAGTGGAGGTTCGGCACTTGGCAAAACGAAAAGAAACAGCAGATGAGAAAGAGTCCACGGTGGCTGTGTCAGACAACGAGGCTTCGGGCGCGGTCGCCAAGCCGTCGACAAAATCCGAGAAAAAGGGAAAGCTGCTTCCAAAGAACAAATCACGCCTGCCCCGGCGGCAAAAGAAAGCACAACATAAGGCCGCGGGCCGTTTATAACTTGAATTGCGGTCGACGGAGCCCGAAGGCGTCCGTCGACATGTAACGCAAGTCCGGCATTCGCATCACACCAACAAGCGGTCGACAAAGCGGCTGCTCTGGTCATCTCCTTTTCATGAAAATGGTTGAAACAAGTTCCGCGGCGGTGCCAACGAGGCGGAGGGTCCGGCGCTGGATCTTGGTGGGCGCGGGTGTGGTGGTGGCATGGGTAGTGGTGGCCGGAATTCTGCTCGTTTTGAACTGGCCGTTTACCGAAGCCGCGGTCGCAAAGACGCTACAGGATCGCTTCGCCAGGCAAGTGCGTATCCGGAAATTCCGGGGCACCTACTTTCCGCCAGGTTGCGTGGCCGAGGGTGTCGACTTCCTGCATCGTAAACGTAAGGATCTGCCACCGCTCATCACCGTCGAAACTTTAACGCTACGCACCCGTTACACCGGTTTGTTCAGAATCACCAAGCTGATCGATTACGTTCGGGTGACAGGATTGCATATCAGAGTGCCACCGAGGAATCCTAACTCCACCCAAGAAACGTTTCCACTCACCAACAGCGTTTCCGGCAAGACTGTGACAATCGGAGAAATCACTACCGACAACGCCGTGGTGGAATTCCTGGATAAACAACTGCAAGAGGACAAGTTCATCCTCAAAATCGACCACTTGACCCTGGATCATGTGGCCCAAAACGACCCGGTCACGTTCCACGCACGGTTTAAGAATACGGAGCCGCCGGGCGAGATTCGCTCCGATGGACGGTTCGGTCCGTGGAACGACGACGATCCCGGCAGCACTCCGCTCTCGGGTTCGTACACCTATGAGCACGTCAAGCTGGGGGTGTTTGAAGGCATCGCAGGGACTTTGTCCTCACAAGGGAAATTTAGCGGGAAGCTAGGCCATATCGACGCCGAAGGGAGCGTGGATGTGCCCGATTTCGCTGTTTCCGGCAGCAAGCATCCGGATCACCTGGCCTCGAATTTTAATGCTGTGATCGATGGAACGAACGGAGACACTTATCTCACTCGCGTAGAATCGCATTTCAGGAAAACGACGGTCATTTCGCAAGGCGACGTAAAGGGCCATGCTGGCCAGCACGGAAAAACGGTGATGCTCAACGTGAGTGTTCCCCAAGGCCGCATTGAGGATCTTCTGCACCTCTTCACGGGTTCGTCGCGTCCCGCGGAGGTTGGCGATGTCCGTTTGCAGACCAAGGTGGAGTTGCCGCCGGGTTCACAGTCATTCCTGAGGCGGCTCCGTCTGGAGGGGGAATTTGGAATTGGCAGCGGCCACTTCACAAACCGTGAGATCCAGCTGCCGGTAAACCGACTCGCCGAGAGCGCGCGCGGCGAGAGCAAGCAACAGGAGGAAGCGGATCAGTCCGTGGTGCTTTCGAATCTGAAGGGCCACGTTTCTGCGAACGGAGGAATTGCAACGCTTTCTACGATCTCGTTTACCGAACCCGGAACCTTTGCGGAAATGGAGGGCACTTACAATCTCCTGGACAACAAAATAAATCTACGAGGTGTTCTTCATACAAATGGCAAGCTGGCGGACACGAAGACAGGCTTCAAGTCCTTAGTATTAAAAGCGATGGGCCCGTTCCTCAAGAAAAAATCGGTGACCGTGGTGCCCTTTGAAGTTACAGGCACCGCCAGCGATCCCAGCTTTTCCTTAGACTTCACCGCGAAACGCTGAACCGGGCAATTCCGGAATCAGAGCGGTAGACTGGTGTCCGGTGCCACAATGAGTACGCAATCGACAAAGCGAGCGATGCTCCCCAAGGACCGAATTTCCCGTGTAATCTTCGACTACGCAGCCAAAATCGGAGCCGCGCAGGATCTGGACGCTTTGCTGGTACTGAATGCGGGAATGGCACGCGGCCTGGTGGGAGCGGACCGGTGCAGCATTTGGCTCCTGGATACCAAGAATAATCGTCTGTGGACCAAGGTCGCCGACGGTGTCAGAGAGTTGCACATTCCAATCGGCCAAGGCCTGGCAGGGGCTTCGGTCGCGAGGGACGAGACCATCCTTGTGAATGATCCTGCCCGGGATGAACGATTTCTGGGAAGTGTAGACATCGAGACCGGGTATGTTACGAAAGCCGTTCTGACGATGCCTTTGCACGGTGTGGACGGAAAACCGATCGGCGCTCTGCAAGTTCTCAACAAACCTGGCGGATTCTCGCCAGAAGACGTCGACCTGCTGGGATTATGCAGCAGCTATGCGGCATCCACGTTGGAAACTCAGCGGCTGCGCAAGGAAGCGGAGGTGGCGCGGCTTCTGCTGCGGGAAATGGAAATCGCGCGCGATGTGCAGCAGCACCTGTTGCCTCAATCCCATCCGCCGATTCCTGGTTTGGACTACGCCGGCTATTGCCGCTCAGCGAATTTCGTAGGCGGAGACTATTACGATTTCCTGCCCACGCCGGAAGGCGGATTGCTTTTCACGCTAGGTGACGTTTCCGGCAAAGGGATTGCGGCCGCGGTATTGATGGCGAGTATGCAGGCGTCGCTGCGGTCCCAGCTGGTGAGGACGCCGGCCTCCCTCGCGGTTTTGATTGGAGATCTGAACAAAGCAGCGTATTCGTTCACCACAATGGACAAGTACTCCACGCTATTCTGTGGATTGCTGGATGTTCGCACTCGCAAACTAACCTATGTCAACGCCGGCCAGGTTCGCCCAATGTTGTTGCGATCCGCCGATGGGCAGGTGGAGCGGTTGGACAGCGATGGCTTTCCAGTAGGCCTGTTGGAGAGTTCCCAATACGATCAAGGAGAGGTGCTGCTGCAACCGGGCGACGCGGTGTTGTGTTTCTCCGATGGGATCAGCGAAGCGACCAACGTCAACGACGAAATGTGGAACGAGTCCGAAGTAGAGAGGGTTGTCAGGACGTGCCGCGGGCTGACAGCCCAGCAGATGATCGACCTGTTGGTGGAAGCAACCGACCGATTCACCGGCGAAGCGGAACAGGCGGACGATATGACCGTGGTCGCGATCCGGGTTTAGGCCGCAAGTCGGCTTTAGACTGGGGGCGAATCGTCGTAATCTGTTCTCATGGTCGAGATTCGACGATTGAGTGCAACGGAGGGGCGTCAGCATTTGGGGGCGCTTGCCGAGGTTCTGCTGGACTGCGTGCAAGGCGGCGCGTCGGTGGGTTTCATGGCGTCACTTTTGAAAGCCGACGCTGAATCCTTTTTCGAAAAGGTGCTGGAAGGCGTTCAAAGGGGCGATCGCATCCTACTGGCAGCCTTCATCGATTCCAAATTGGTAGGGACGGTCCAGATCCTTATCGCGACCTACCCAAACCAACCTCATCGATCGGACATCGCCAAGTTACTGGTTGTGAGGCCGGCCCGCGGGCAAGGCGTCGGCGCCCTGCTGATGGAAAGCGCTGAAAAGGCTAGCGTCCAGGCGGGCAGGACTCTGCTGGTGCTGGACACTTGCACGGGAGACACAGCCGAGCGTTTATACCTGCGCATGGGATGGACTAGAGCGGGCGTGATCCCGAACTATGCGCTTTATCCCGACGGAAGATGGTGCGATACGGCGATCTTTTGGAAACAGCTGGCATAGACTTGGGCGGGTCAAAAATCACGGGCTGAATCGTCCGCTGGCGGTCGTTCATCTAAACAACCTGGCATCCAGAAAGTCGGATGCTATCCTGAAAAAAATGGCATATGATCTGATCGTTATCGGAAGCGGTCCGGGAGGATATTCGGCGGCGGTTCGCGCGGGCCAATACGGCCTGAAGACGGCCATCATCGAAAAGGATCCAAAACTGGGCGGGACGTGCCTGCACGTAGGGTGCATTCCGACCAAAGCGCTGCTCCATACAGCGGATGTCTGGGAGCATTTTGTGCATTCCAACGACGAGGGTATCCACTGCGAAAACCCGAAAATCGAGTATGCCAAGGTGCTCGACCGCAAGAACAAAATCGTCGCCAAGCACGCCAAGGGCGTCGAGTTCCTGATGAAGAAGAACAAGGTCGACTGGATTAAGGGCTATGCCAAGCTAAAGCCGCGCGGCGCGAATGGTCTAGTGCGGGTGGAAGTGAAGGCCGACGGAGGAATGCAGACGCTGGAAGCAAAGAACGTCATCATCGGCACTGGATCGGAAGCGCGCATGCTGCCAGGTTTGAAGCCGGACGCGAGGACGATTCTCACCAATATCGAGATTCTCGACCTGCCGGCGATTCCGAAGAGCATGCTAATTATCGGCGCCGGGGCAGTGGGCGTGGAGTTCGCTTCAATCTTCAACCGATTCGGCTCGAAGGTGACGGTGCTGGAGATGTTGCCGCGGATCGTGCCGGTCGAAGACGAAGATGTTTCGAAAGAACTGGAGCGCTACTTCAAGAAAACAGGCATCCGCTGCGAAACCGGCGCCAAAGCTGAGAACATCACCAAGACTGATCAGGGCGTTCGCTTGTGCGTAGCGCTTCCCAACGGCAAGCGCGAGGATATGGAGGCCGAGACTTTGCTGGTGGCGGTCGGCCGCAAGCCGCTTACGCAGAACATTGGTCTTGAAGGCACGAAGGTCGTGCTGGATCGCGAGTTCATCAAAGTGGATGAGTTCCAGCGCACCGGTGAGCCGGGTGTTTACGCGATCGGCGATGTTGTGGCCGGTACGCCGCAGCTCGCCCATGTCGCCACAATGGAAGGCATGGTCGCGGTGGCTCACATGGCCGGCAAACCAGCGAAGCCGATCAACCGCAACCGTATTCCAAGCTGCACTTATACCGAGCCGGGAATCGGCAGCGTGGGATTGACGGAGGCGCAGGCGCGCGCGCAGGGTTATGCTGTGAAGGTCGGAAAGTTCCCGTTCGCCGCCAACAGTAAGGCCAGCATTCTGGGCAGCCACGAAGGCTTCGTAAAGGTGGTGGCCGACGAGAAATTCGGCGAGATCCTGGGCGTCCATATTATTGGGCCGGAAGCCTACGAGCTGATCTCGGAAGCGGTAACGGCCATGGAAGCCGAAGCGACGGTCGAGACCATGATGAACACCATTCACGCCCATCCGACGCTATATGAAGCCATGGGCGAAGCCTTCAACAATGTGTACGGCCTCACGATCAATGCGTGAGATGCACGTCTGCGAGTTTCGGGATCTGGGCCGCGCCGGTTATGCGGAGGCGCTCGCCATTCAGAAAGACCTGGTGGGGCAACGCAAGCGGGGGCTGATCCCCGACCAGCTTCTGATCGTCGAGCATCCGCACGTGATCACGCTCGGCCGCAATGGCCACAGAGAGAACCTTCTGGCGAGCGAAGAGGTGCTCCGTCGCGCGGGTATCGAGTTTCATGACAGCGATCGCGGTGGCGATATCACCTATCATGGCCCAGGACAGATTGTCGGCTACCCGATCTTTGATTTGCGAGAATGGAAGCGCGACGTAGTAGCTTATGTTCGGGCCGTCGAGTTAGTGATCATCGACGCGCTGGCCGAGTTTGGCATTCAGGCGGGCCGGCTGGAGGGCTGCACGGGCGTGTGGGTGAATGGCAGGAAAGTGGCCGCGATCGGCGTTCACATCAGCCGCTGGGTGACATCCCACGGCTTTGCTCTGAATCACAAGACGGATTTGAAGTATTTCCAATACATCGTGCCGTGCGGAATTACCAAACCAGTTACGTCTATGGAGGAACTGGGTTCGTACGCCTGGCGCGACGACGTGGTCGCCGCGCTGACGCGCCAGTTCGCTAGACATTTCCAGTTCGACTTACTGAGCCGCGACCGTGAGGACGCGGTTTCATCACTGACGGAGACAATTTCATGACTGATGTCGTAATGCCCCAAATGGGCGAAAGTATCGTTGAAGGCACGCTAACCAAGTGGCTGAAAAAGGCGGGGGAGCACGTAGAGCGCGACGAACCGTTGTTCGAGATTTCAACCGACAAAGTGGACACCGAGATTCCGTCGCCCGCGGCGGGCGTTTTGAAGGAAGTGCTGGTGGAAGAGGGCAAGACGGTCGCGATCAGCACCGTGGTCGGCCGGATCGAGGAAGGCGCCGGGAATGGCGCGTCCGCTCCAGCGCCGGCGGCTGCCAAACAAGCGCCCGCAGCTCCACCGCCCGCCGCTGCCGCACCGTCTGCTTCTACCCCGGCTCCCAAAGCCGCGGAATCAAATGCGCAGCCGGAGCCTCCGGTCGCCGAACCTCCTGGGCAAGCCGCTAGCCAACCCCCGGCGGCAGCCGCGCAAGCGGATGGGGACTCGCAAACAGGAGCTCTTTCGCCGCTGGTCCGCAAGATGGCGCGCGAGTACGGCATTGATTTGCGGCAGGTGAAGGGCACCGGTGGAGGCGGCCGGATCACCAAACAGGATCTGGAATCTTATATGTCGGCGCAGGGAGCGCGCACCATGGCGCAGGCTGGCGCACCGGCTCCTCCCCAAGCTGCTGCGCCGGCCGCACCAGCACCTGCCCCGCCGACAGCATCCCAAACTCGTCCCGCCTCACCCGCGCCCTCTGCGCCGATGCCCCGAGCGGAAGCGCCGCGCGCCCGCGTGGAGCCGATGAGCACGATGCGCACCAAGATCGCCGAGCACATGATCCTGAGCAAACGCACCTCGGCCCACGTCACTACCGTTCACAAGACTGACATGACCAAGATCGCCAAGATGCGCGAGCGTCACAAAGGGGAGTTCCAACAGCGCTATGGGTATTCACTGACTTACCTGCCGTTCGTGATCGCGGCGGCGGTGGAGGCGATTCGCGCTTATCCCATCGTCAACGCGTCCATCGAAGGCAACAACATCATCTATCAGAACGAAATCAATATCGGGATTGCGGTGGCACTGGAAAACGGCTTGATCGTGCCCGTAATCCGCAACGCTGACGAGAAGAACGTAACCGGATTACAGCGCGCCATCGTCGATCTTTCGACCCGCGCCCGCTCGCGCCAGTTGAAGCCCGACGAGGTGCAGGGCGGGACGTTTTCAATCACTAACTTCGGCAGTTTCGGAAGCGTTTTTGCGACGCCGATCATCAACCAGCCGCAGGTGGCGATTCTAGGCGTAGGTTCGGTTGAAAAGATTCCGGTAGTTGTGGACGACGCGATCGCGATTCGTTCGGTTGCCTACCTGGCTTTGACTTTCGATCATCGACTGATTGATGGCTCGGTAGCCGATCAGTATACCGGTAAGGTCAAATCGATCCTGGAGAACTGGTCGGAAGAGGTTTTGTGATCGAGAAAGACTTTCTCAGAATATCGGCCGAAAAGCTGCGCCGGTCGGGAAGCCGCATTGAAGATTGCGTGGGCCGGCTCAACCACGAGCAGATCTGGACGCGCAATGCGGACAACCTGAACTCAATCGGCAACCTGGTTTTGCATCTGTGCGGGAATGTTCGCCAATGGATCGGTTTCGGAATAGGCGATTTGGCCGACCAGCGGGATCGTGACGGCGAGTTTGCCGCGCGCGGGGGGCTAGAACCGGCGGAGTTGATCGAGCGCGCCCGCCAGACTGTTTCTGATGCAATCGGCATCATTGGAAATTTCGACGCGGCACGGCTGTTGGAGAAAGTGACCATCCAGAATTACGAGGTCACCAAAGTGGAAGCGATCTATCAGGTGGTTGAGCATTTCGCTCAGCACACCGGCCAGATCATATTCGTCACCAAAATGCTGACCGGCGATGATTTGGGCTACTTCAAACACTTGAATCCGGGAGCTGCGGCGCACGTTCCTTAAGTTGCACTCCTGAAAGTTTCAAGCGTCTTGATTCGTTCATTTTCGGCGTCAGGCTTTGTGTAAGCGACCTTATCCACTGCACACGTTGTAGCACAGGGCGGACATGCTTTCTTGCCGCGTTACCAGGTAGCCGTTCTGGAATTCCTTCCAGTTTCTCGGCAACTGGATCAGTGATAGCCTGCTACCACGTATGGTGGAGTGCCCAAGGTGCCGATCCGGAAATGTTCGACGATGCCGCCTGCATCGGCCGCCGGATCTGCTCCTAAGCCTGTTTTATCTGAGGCCGTTTCGGTGTTGTCACTGCGGCCGCCGGTTTTTTTGGTTTCGGAACACGAAGGGCATAGCGGGTTTCATGACGATGCTCTTTACTCTTTCAGCGCTGCTGTTGGCTGCGTGGTTTGTTGCACTGCATTCGTTATGGAAGGTGCCGCCGCCGGTCGCGGTGGAAGAACCGCCCACACGAATTGAAACTTTTGTGCAGCAGAAATTAGGTGAGGTGACAGGCCGGCAGACGGCAACGCAAGCCTCGCGTCATTAGGGGGGAGAGTTTTGTAATGTGATTTACTAAAAGTCCCATATCTGTTACCGTTACCTCACTTGCGTTCGCAGAAGAGCCTCGGTCACAATGGAACACTCAATCTAAGAGTTTGTTCCAGCAAAAGGTGCCGAGTGAGGCGTCCGTATTAGGCACAGCCAAGTTAGCCTTAAGAAAACAAAGGTCGAACTGTAGAATATGAGCCGAGTTCATGATGCCTTACGCCGACTTGAGCATGATGGCGCTTTGCCGCTCTCTTGCGCAGGACTCAACTCGGAGCATTGGCTGCTAGCCTTCCTGGAGGATTTATTAGGGCAGTTTCGTGCTTCCGGTGACATCAATTTTGAAGCCGTGCAGCGATTGCTGCAGCATCACCAGCAGGCCTTTCTCAAGGATCTGGAAACGGCTCGCAGAATGTACCGCACCTATCCGGGTTTGTTCCAGCAGGAACGCAACCGGCACTACAACAAATCGAAATCGGCCCAGGCATAAGTCGGAGTGGGAATCCTGGGAAGAAACTGAGCCGCTAGTTCGTCTAAAGTAGTAGTGGTTTCGGCATGGTGCTGGACGCAAACGACCGGGAAGTAATCGAGGCTTGCCAACGCGGTGACTGGGACGCGTTTCGTCTGCTGTTCGAAGCCCACCAGGACCGGGTGTATTCGATTGCCCTGCGCTACTGCGGCGATGAATCGGCCGCGATGGACATAGCCCAGGAAACTTTTCTCAAGCTGTTCTCATCAATCCGAGATTTTCGCGGCGGCGCGAGTTTCGAGTCGTACCTGTATCGGATCGTGGTGAACCGCTGCCTGGATCACCAGCGGCGCGGCCGTCGGCTGATGCCGTTCTTCGATGGACTACTGGATCTGATCAGAGTTCCCTCGGAGAGTGCCTTGGAAGGATTACTGCACGCCGAAATGGCGAAGGACGTTCGGAAGGTCGTCAGTATGCTGCCTCCCGAGCAGCGTATCGTGGTGGTGCTGCGATACACCGAGGGCCTGGCGTACGAGGAGATCGCGGAAATTTTGGGATGTTCGGCGGGGACGGTGGCATCCAGGCTGAATCGAGCGCACAAAGTGCTGGAGCGCCGGTTGGCTCATTTTCGAGTGCGAGGAGGCAGGCGTGTATAAGCCGGAGATTGATGAAGTATTGACGAGGCAATTGGGCCCGGTGGCGGCGCCGGAGGAGTTGTGGGAGAGGATTGAGCACTCGCAGGTGTCGGCACGAGTGCCAACACGGCACGCAAGAGTGCGTGCGCCACGTGCAAACGTGCGTGCGCTACTGGTTCTAACGACCTTAATTGTCTTCGCAGTGGTGATTCATAAATACAATATGACACCTCGGGTGTCGAAAGCGGCCCAGGCCCCGGAGGCTCTCAACGCCGCATGTATGCTGTGCCACGCAGGTGGGTGAATTATATGTTATTGATTTGCAATGAGATGCGCAGTGCAAATCGGCATGGTCCCGCGATTGCTATGGCGGTATACTGGAGGTTCAGGAGCAAAGCATGAATACCTACGTGAAGTTTGGGGCCATCGTGGTTGCCGTGATTGGTGTCCTGGCGTGGCTGGCCGTCGGCGGCACGAATGAAAGCAAGAGCTACTTCAAGACGATTTCCGAGCTTAAACAAATGGGTGATCAGGCGCAGGTCAAGCGGGTGCGCGTGGATGGCTTTGTCCAGGCCGGATCGATTGTGCGCAACGGCTCCGAAGTATCTTTTGTGATCCATCAGGATCCCAACAAGAGGCAGCTGGACAACATGACGCTCAAGATCGTGTACCGGGGGATCGACCCGCTGCCGGATACTTTCAAAGATGATGCGCAGGCCTTGGCTGATGGAAAACTGGGCGCGGATGGAGTGTTCCAAGCCAGCAAGATCCAGGCCAAGTGCGCGTCCAAGTATGAAGCCAAGCCGCAACTGAAGAAAGACTCCAGTCAAGCCGGCATATAGCAAATAGCACGACAGGCGAAAGCGCCTGAATCATTTCAGAGGAACTACGCTCGAATGGAAAATATAGGCGCTCTCTCGATACTGCTGGCGTTTTGTTTCGCTATTTACGCCGTCGTCGGCTCGGTGGCCGGCAAGATCAAGAAGAACGCGTTCTTGGTAGTGAGCGCGGAGCGCGCGGTTTACTCGGTCTGGATTCTGCTCAGCATAGCTTCCGGGCTTCTGATTTATTCTCTGATCGCCGGAGACTTCCGCCTGGGCTACGTCGCGGCGCACACCGACCAGTCGATGCCCAACATCTATAAGTTTACGGCTTGGTGGGGCGGCCAAGAAGGATCGTTGTTGCTGTGGGCGTGGATTCTGGCTACCTACTCCGCGGTTGTAGTTTTCATGAATCGCCGGAAGTTTCGCGACATGATGCCGTGGGTCACCGCGGTTCTGATGGCCACCGAGACGTTCTTCCTGATCCTGATCTCTTTCGTGCTAAGCCCATTTTCGGTATTAATGGCCGGGCGCGGCAATATCGTCGAGGGCATGGGCAAGGGTCTGAACCCGCTGCTGCAGTATTGGACGATGGTGATCCATCCTCCGATGTTGTATTTGGGTTACGTCGGATTCACGGTGCCGTTCGCATTTGCGATGGGATCGCTGATCACCAAGCAGCCTGGCGAATCGTGGATTCATACCACGCGGCGCTGGACAATCGTGACCTGGCTGTTCCAAAGCACCGGAATCCTGCTGGGACAAGGCTGGGCGTACGCGGTGCTCGGTTGGGGCGGATATTGGGCCTGGGATCCGGTAGAGAATGCATCGCTGCTTCCGTGGATCACCGCGACCGCGTTTCTGCACTCAGTGATGATGCAGGAAAAGAAGGGAATGATGAAGGTCTGGAACATGGTTCTGATTTCCGCGACCTTCTTCCTGTGCATCTTCGGAACTTTCCTCACGCGCTCGGGGGTGGTGAGCTCGGTGCACGCCTTCGCGCAGTCGTCCATCGGGACATATTTCGTGACGTTTCTGGCGATTGGGCTGGCGGCGACAATTTACCTGATTCTGGACCGGCTGCCCTACCTGAAGAGTGAAGCGCGCCTTGAAAGCGTGGTCTCGCGCGAGTCGAGCTTCATGTTCAATAACCTAATTCTGCTAGCAAGCTGCTTCGCGGTGCTGTGGGGCACGCTGTTCCCGGTAATTTCGGAAGCGGTGACCGGCGAAAAGATCAGCGTGGATGCTCCGTTTTTTAATCGCATCAACATTCCCATCGCGTTCGGACTTATGCTGCTGACGGGCATTGGTCCGCTGATCGCCTGGCGTAGAAGCTCGATGGAGAGCCTGCGTCGAGCGTTCTTCTGGCCGTCCATCGCCGGAGTGGCGTTGATGGTCGTGCTGGCTATCTTCGGCGTCTACGAGCATCCTTATGCTCTGGTGTCGTTCGGTCTGTGTATGTTCGTCACGACGACCATCTTCTCCGAGTTCTGGAAGGGCGCGTCGGCAATCCGCGCCAAGAGCGGCACGGGCTTGATTCCGGCCGCAGTGGAGCTGACACATCGCAACACGCGGCGCTACGGAGGGTACCTGGTACACATGGGCATCGTCTTCATGTTTATCGGCTACACCGGCGCGGCGTTCAATAAGGATGTCACCAAGGAAGTCGCTCCGGGACAAAGCTTCGAGGTTGGACCCTATACAGTCCGGGTCGCCGATGTCCAGGCGAGCGAGAACGAAAATTATGCATCGCAGAAGCTGATAGCGGAAATTTCCCGTGGAGGGAAATCGCTGGGTACGCTGGAGCCGGAGCACCGTTTCTACAAGTCGAGCCAGCAGCCCACTTCCGAAGTCGCCATCCGGCGTCGCTTGAACGAGGACCTATACATAAACTTCGCGGGACCGTCCATGGATAACAAGCGCGCCGTGGTGCAGGCCTATGTGTTCCCGCTGGTGTCCTGGATCTGGATTGGGTTCTGGGTGCTGGCGATGGGGACACTGGTTTGCCTGATTCCCAGTAAGATCCGGTTGTCCTATGCTCGCACACAGGTAGTTGGAGTATCACAAAAACATGCAACGGTTGAGAAATAGCCTAATTTTGCTGGTGTTCGCGGCTGCCGCGGCCTTTGCGCAAAGCGCTGAGGAAATGGAGAGCCCGGCCTGCAACCGAGTAGCGGGAAAATTGCTTTGTCCATGCGGGTGCAAGACGAACATGGCCTGCCGCATGGATCCTTATCCCTGCCGCACTTGCTATGACAACAAGAAAAAGATTCTCAAGATGCAGGCAGCGGGGATGTCCGACCAGGCGATTCTGGATCAGTTCGCCAAGGAGATGGGAAAGGATGTTGTCGCAGTTCAGCCCGGCATGATGGGATCGCTTTCGTTTTACACCGCCGCGGGCCTTGGACTAATTCTCGTCGTGTTCGTGATCCGGAAATACAGCCGTAAGAACGCGCCGGCCGGTGCCGTGCCTTTCGATGACCCGGAATTCAACCGCTACCACGACCAGATCGAGAAGGAAGTGGAAAAGCTCGATTGATGGTGTTCGCTGTCGCGGTTCTTCTTGCCCTGGGGTCGATCGCTTTCACGTTGATCGTACGCGGCAAGGATGTTCCCGAGTCTCCGGCGATCTCGCCCACCGCGCATCTGGAGCAACGCAAAGCACAGATCTACGAGAATCTGCGCGACCTGCAGTTTGAGTATCGCCTGGGAAAGCTCTCAGATGCTGATTATCAGAAGACCAAGGTCGATTTGCAGAAAGAGCTAGCCAAAGTTCTGGCGGAGATCGATGTAGTCCAGCCCGCGCAAGCGAAGGCCGCCGCGGCTCCAACTGCGAAGGCGTCAATTGAACAGACGGCACAAGTCTCCGATACGTGTCCTCACTGTGGTGCGAAGTTTCCCTTGCCATTGAAATTCTGCGGAGCATGCGGAAAGGCGATGGCGTGATCAATCGCATTGCTTGCGCCATGCTATTCGTGCTCCCCGCACTGGCCGCGGTCGACGGAGTTGTGATCAACTCCAGCACCGGAAAGCCGCAGCCGAACGCCATCATCACGCTGGTGCGGCCGAGCCAGGCCGGGATGCAGGCGCTGGGCAGCACCAAGACTGACGCCGAAGGGAAGTTTCGTTTCGATAAGGAACTGCAGGGTCCTACGCTGCTTCAGGCGCTGCATGCGGGTGTGCTATACAACAAGATGATCGTTCCCGGCACGCCGACCAGCGGCTTGCAGGTACAAGTCTTCGATTCCACTAACAAGCCAGTCGCTAAGGTGAGCCAGCATTTCATCGTGCTGCAGCCGGGAGCGAGCGAGATGGCGGTGAGCGAAGGCATCTTGTATCAGGGCGACCCGAGCGTCACTTATAACGACCCGGCCAACGGGAGCGTTCGATTTTATCTTCCTCCTGAGGCTAAGGGCCAAGTCAGCGTGACCATCAACGCGCCGGGCGGAATGCCGATCCAGCGGCCGGCTGAGAAGACCAACGAGCCGGATGTCTACAAGGTCGATTATCCGATCAAGCCGGGCGAAACTCGTTTCGATTTGAACTACGTCGTGCCGCTCACGAATCCGCTGATTTTTTCGGGCAAGATCCTGCATTCGGAAGGCGCGTCTGATCTGGTGGCTCCGAATGGTGTCACGCTGAAGGGCGACAACATCGAACTGGCGGGGCAAGAGCCCAAGACACAGGCCAGCATTTACCAGATCAAAGGCGCTAGCTACAAAGTCGAGGTGGAGGGTACCGGATCGTTGCAGCAGCCAGGTGCGGCGTCGCCGGATGAGGACAATGGCATGCCAACCATTCAAGAAGTGAAGCCGCGCATTTACGACCGTCTGTATTGGATCTTAGGCATGGCGTTCGGGATTCTGGGGCTGGGATCAGTTCTTCTGTATCGGAGTTCGGCCACGGCCAAGAAGTAGCACAGGCATTCTTGCCTGTGTGGTCTTTTGTGAACGATGAGCTACTACGAGCGAAATCTTCCCCATTGGCATCCCGAAGGCTCCGCAATCTTCTTGACTTGGCGCCTTCACGGATCCTTTGACAAATTCCGAAGGCGCCTCAGGAGCCAAGATCCAGCTAAAGATTTCGCGGCAAGGGAGCGCGCTTTGGATGCAGCAAAGTTTGGCCCAACGTGGCTCAAGATACCTGAAGTCGCCAATTCAGTGGAAGATGCTTTTTACTTTGGCGCGTCGCAGCTCAAGCTGTATTCGCTAATTGCTTATTGCATAATGCCGAATCGCGTGCACGCAGTGGTATTTCCGAAGGTCGATCTAGGGCGAATAACAAAATCGCTCAAAGGCTTCACAGCCCGCAAAGCTAACGAGTTACTTTCCCGAACCGGCGAAAGATTTTGGCAAGATGAATCGTACGATCACTGGGCTCGTAGCGACAAAGAATTGCAGAAGATCATCGCTTATGTTGAACGTAATCCTGTTCGCGCGGGATTGTCAGCATCCATCGAGGATTGGGCTTGGTCTAGTGCCAGTCGGAAAAATCAACACAGGCAAGAATGCCTGTGCCACTTATGAGCGCCGTCGCGATTGAGGGCGTCTGGAAATTCTTTGGCGACTATCCCGCACTACGCGACATCAGTTTTACAGTAGACGGCGGGGCCTGTCTGGCATTGTTGGGCCGCAATGGCGCCGGCAAAACCACGCTGCTCCGAATTCTCGCCGGATTATCCAGGGCCGCGCGGGGAAGCGTCACCATCCTGGGAAAAGACGCTCGGGCGGAGGTCACGCGTCAGAAAATCGGCGTTCTGGGCCACGGCATTGGCGTGTACGAAGAGCTGTCCGCTTACGAAAACCTTCGGCTTTTTGCACGCTTGTACGGAATCGCCGATCCGAATAAGACCGCCAGGGAGTGGCTGGAACGCACCGGTCTCGACCGGGTGCGCGACGGGCTGGTCCGCGAATTTTCACGCGGCATGCGGCAGCGGCTGGCGGTGGCCCGGGCCTTCTTGCACAACCCGTCGTTATTGTTATTGGACGAACCGTTCACCGCGCTTGATGATCGGGCGATTAAAGTGCTGCAGGACCTGTTGACATCGGCACTCCGGGAAGGCCGCACAGTTATCATGTCCACTCACCAATTGCGCGAGGCGCTGGAGCTGGCCACCGATGTCGCGCTCATCAATCGCGGCAAGTTGGCTTTCCGCGGCGAACGGACCCGCGAAATGGCGGAAGATCCGGGCTGGCTGTATCGTCATTACGGAGAAGCATGAACTTTTTCCGCCAGGCGTGGGCGGTGGCCGCTAAGGATCTGCGCTCGGAGGTCCGGAGCAAGGAAACCGTGAACGCGTCCCTGTCGTTCGCGCTCGTAATCCTTTTGTTGTTCAGCTTCGCCTTCGACCCCGGCTCCGATCAGGTACGCGAAATCGCCGGCGGCCTCCTATGGCTGGTGTTCGCATTCGCCGGAACCTTGATTCTGAACCGCAGCTTCGCGCGGGAGCTGGTGAATGATTGCCTGGATGCGTTAATCGCGTCGCCGGCCAGCGGGGCGCAGATCTTCTTTGGTAAGTGCGTGGCCAACTACGTGCTGCTAGTCATCGTGGAATGCATTTGCCTGCCGATCTTTGCCATTTTCTATAATGTTCGCTTGCCGCGGCAACTCGCCGTTTTGTTTCTGGTCATGCTACTGGGCACCTGGGGCATCACCGTGATCGGGACGCTGTTCAGCGCGATGACGGTCAATCTGCGATTGCGCGAGCTGATGCTGCCCACTCTGATCTATCCCATGTTGATTCCGGCGCTGATGGGCGCGATTCAGTTGAGCAGCGTGCTCATTGCCGGCGAACCCGTGGGAGCGGAAAACCAGATCTGGTTCCGCCTCCTGGTTGCTTTTGACGTGATATTTACTATTCTGGCTTTAGCATTGGTTGAAACTGTATTAGTGGGGTAAGAAAATGCGCGTGAAAATCATCTTGGCGCTGTCGACGCTCTCCGGCTTGATCCTGGCCTGGAATCTACACACCATGTTCCTGCAGGTTCCGGACGAATTGAACCAGGGTGCGGCCTTCCGCATCATTTATTTCCATGTGCCCTCGGCGCTAACGTCCTTCACCGGATTTTACATCGGGATGTTCGCGGGCGTCGGCTACTTGATGAAAAGAGACCTCCGGTTCGATGCGTTCGCCGCGGCCGTTAACGAAGTCTCGCTGGCTTTTGCCACGATTACGCTGATCACCGGCAGCATATGGGGCCGCATCATATGGGGAATCTGGTGGACCTGGGACCCGCGCATCACTTCTTACTTCGTGTGCTGGCTGCTGTACGTTGGGTACTTCATGCTGCGGCGGGCGATTGACGATCCGACGACACGAGCCCGGCTGGGTGCGGTGCTTTCGATCTTCGCGGCGATTGACATCGTTATTGTGTGGAAATCGATCGAGTGGTGGCGCACGCAGCATCCTGGTCCGGTGCTGGAGATCCGAGGCGGGGGTGGCATGGCGCCCGGAATGGAAGCGCCGCTGTGGTGGAACCTTCTGGCTTTACTGTTGCTCGCTAGCGCTCTAGTGATCATCCGCATGCGCCAAGAATCGATGCAGCGTGAGATCGATTCGCTGCGCCGCTACGCGCACGCTTTCTGAGGAAGCCATGCCTACATCCAATTACACATTCATGTTTTATGGCTTCCTGGCCGCTTGGATGGTCGTGATTGTTTACGTCATCTCGATCGCGCTGAGAGAGCGGAAACTGCGGCAAGAGCTGGATCGCGTAAAGCGCATGGTGGAGGAGCGGGAGCAAGAGACTAAGAAATAGGGTGTCTCCGACGGTAGCGCGCTGATTTAGCGCCACGTCCGTTGAACCAGAGCGTCCGGAGCGCGATTCTACGTTTTTGGGAAAAGACGATCGGCTGTCGCCTCCATTTCTGAAGCCTCGCAGTCACAACGAGCGATGGCCAGCTTGCCCGACGACCTGCCTGGTTTTCACCTCCAGCTGACCTTGCCCTGGTTCTTGTCCTTGACGCCAAAGCCACGATACGTAGCCGATGACCTCGGGAGCAAGAAATCCATCTAGACCTCGCTCCATGGCTGCGACAAACAGCTTGGCGCCGATCCAGCAGACTTGAGCCATCCGACGGGAGCGAAGCGACCGGAACGAAAGCGGCACGGTGTTAGAATGGATGGTTCGGGCCGTGGCGCAGCCTGGCTAGCGCGCTTGCTTGGGGTGCAAGAGGTCCCGAGTTCAAATCTCGGCGGCCCGACCATTTGCTTTGTAGTGTTTGTCTCATCTATTCCTCCGGGCCATCGTTCTATCAAGATCCTCCCTTGAACTTGCCGACAAATATCTCATTGCTTCGGTCCTACCGGCATCTCCATCAACTTGTCGAACATGGCCGGCTGTTGCGCCGTCTCGCGCTCGTGATCGCTCAACGTGTACCAGGCCAGAGCGGCTCGGCCTGGGTGCCATGAGCCACAAGCGTATCCACAGCGGCTACCGCCTGTGCGCTGAGAGGAAGCAGTCGAGCCAGACCCCGGTGAGCGGGCCGTGCTGGATGAGATCCAGCGTGTTCGTCAGAGCGGCCAAACCATGCGAGGAATTGCTGCTCCGCTCAACTACCAGGGGCATCGGACCCGCCGCGCTTCCGCATGGCGGCTTGAATACGTAGCCAGAATCACCAAGCAGGGCGCCGTCGCTCGCTGAGCTTGGTTCCTATAACCCTGTCGCCAGATACTGGTCATAGATACCCTTACCTCGGCGTCCATTCGCTCTGCGAATTTCTAGGGCGCGCGCTCGATTGTTGACGGCAACGAATAAGTCCGCCTCGGCTGCAACGCGCATCGAGGACGCAGAGAATCTCAAGCTGGGCCATCACCCTGATTTTTTCAGTTGTCACCATGCCAGAATAGCTACCCATAAGGCGAATTAACGGGCTGGCGTCGAGCCGTTTTGGGCGAAAGAGGCACCGCTGGCCGAATTCCAATTCGACCGATCTCGGGAGTAACCAGTACGCCTCCATCGACGACGAACTCCTGGGCGGGTTGGATGGATTGAGCCGTGCGCTGGTTCAGGTTTTAGAATCGAAGCCCTGGACAAGTCTGGCCCAGTCGAATCAATTTCATCTCGGCTCACACTGGTTCCGGCTTCAAAGTTGGTAGTCGCAGCGGCCTATAATGGATTCCTAAGGAGCAAGCATATAATGGGTCCAATTCTGCGAGGAGTGGGTTTAAGCATAGCCGCGTTTGTGGTGCTGGCCGTGGTGCCGCGAATTGCACCCGCCGCTGAGAATGACAAGCCGGGCCCCACCTACATGGAGAGCCAACGGGTGCTCGACAACTTTGAGAAGAAGAATGCCAACCCGCTGATCCCCGGGGATGCGTACAATGTACAGACCAACAAACGTACCAGCAACGGAAACATCGAAATCCATGAAAAAGAAACTGACATTTTCTATGTCATGGACGGAAGCGCAACGATTATTGTCGGCGGGACTGCCGTCGAACCCAGGCAAACCCGGCCTGGTCAGATGACCGCCAAGGATATCCAGGAAGGCCAGACGTACAACCTGAAGAAGGGTGACGTGCTAGTGATACCGGCAGGGACGCCGCATTGGTTTAAGCAAGTTAACGGTTCGATCAACTACTTGACCGTAAAATCGATCAAACCTTAGACCGGCTGCGTGATTGTGATATAAAACCTCTGGGAAGGCTTAAGATGAAAACACAAAAAAGAGTTGGGTGCGCGTTCCTGGCCGCGATGATGGTCAGTGCACCAGTGACTGCCCAAGAAGGCGCGCCAGGAAAACTCTACAACACTGCCAAGCAAAAGCTTCGGGATGGCAAACAGATCTTCAGCGTCACGATTTCCAAACCTGATGTCGCAGCCTACTGCGAAGCGGCCAAGCACTACGACTACACGTGGTTTGAGATGCAGCATAGCACGCTTACTTGGGCCGACATCGAGAAAATGGTCGCGGCGTGTCCCCACGTTGCTGCGACGCCGATGGTGCGTATCCAGGACGAACTGGAAAGCTCAATTCAACACGCGACCGATATTGGTCTGTTAGGAATCATAATGCCCACGGTCGACACGGTTGAGAAGGCCGCAGCCACCGTTCGCTACGCCAAGTACCCGCCGGAAGGCCGGCGCAGCATGGGAGCGGGCCAAGCCGCCCGGATCTGGGCCGGTGAGGGTCGGGACGCCACGATGCAATACCGTACCAGTATCAACGAGAACATGTTGGTGATCGTGATGATCGAAACGCCGATCGGAGTCGCCCACGCTTCGGAAATCGCGAACGTACCGGGTGTCGACGGTGTTCTGGTGGCCAACACCGACTTAGGAAATTTCTCCGGTTGGTTCGATCATAATTCTGCGCCTTACCAGGGCATGGTCAAACTGATCCACGATGCGACTCTGCACGCTGGTAAGTTCCTCGGCGCCACAGATCCGTCATACGCCAAAGGACGTGCCGACAGCGCGGATTATCGAATACTCCAGAACGGGCCGGCTAACGACGGTTGGATCAATCCGAATCACCCTGCCGCGGCCGGTCGCGGCCCATCTCAGTAATTGTCCGAGTAACGGCCTGCGAATTTGTTCAGGGTTATTTGGCATCATAAGTATTCCGGCATTGCTAGCGCGACATCGACAGAGGAGTTGAGATCGGTATGTGGCTTAGAATTTCTATGGGCGTTTTCGTCCCGGCGGTATTCCTTATGGCGCAGGCAGTACAAAACCCCGCGCTGACGGGTGAAGCAGTGCGTGGCAGAGACATCGCGCGGATTAATCCTTTCAATACGGACGCGGATATGCAACAGGGTGGTGGTTTATTCCAGCTGCATTGCTCCTACTGCCACGGCGGCCACGGCGAAGGCGGCCGGGGCGCTGACTTGACGGCGGGCGTTTATGAAATGGGAGGATCGGATCCGGAACTGTTCATGACCATCCGCAGCGGAATTCCCGGCACGGAAATGCCCGCGGTTCGAGTGAGTGATGATGACGTCTGGAGGCTGGTCGGCTTTGTGAAGCGAATCGGATCTCAAGGTCTTTCGGAGAAGGCGCCGGGCAATCCTCAAGCCGGCCAGGCCATCTATGCGAAAGGCGGGTGTGCCGCCTGTCACCGAATCGGCCAGAACGGGTCGGATCTGGGACCGGACCTGACGGACATAGGGCGGCGGCGTGGCTTGGGATTTCTCGAGGAATCCATCGTTAAGCCGGAAGCATTCGTGCCGAACAAGTATCGTGCCGTCCAAGTGGTCATGACCTCCGGCTCAACTGTTGCGGGCATCCGGCTCAACGAAGACGACCTTTCGGTGCAAGTGCGGGACCTGTCCGGGACGCCGCGATCCTTCCTCAAGGAAAACATCAAGGAGCTTCGCCGGGATAAGACAACCCTTATGCCTTCGTATGAAACCCAGTTCAGTAAGCAGGAACTCGGCGATCTGGTGGCTTACTTGAATTCCTTAAAGGGGGCGCAATGAGAATGCAGAAGTGGAAGGTCTGGTTCGGAAGCGCCGTGTTGCTAGCCGCAGTGGCCTGGACCTTGAAGGGGCAGGCGCCGACAACCCAAGGCCCCGTAACCTTTGAGCGGCTGCTGAAGGCGGCTGACGAGCCCGGCAACTGGCTCATGTATTCGGCCAGCTACAATAGCTGGCGCTACAGCAGCTTGAATCAGATTAATGTCCAGACCGTGAAAAATCTCCACGTGAAGTGGCTGTTCCAGGGCCGGCACATAGAGAAGTTTGAGACCACACCGCTCGTGGCCAACGGCATTATGTACCTGACGCGCCCGGAGAATGCCATCTACGCGCTGGATGCAACCACCGGGCGTCAATTGTGGAGCTACGAATACCGGAATCCGGCGCGCACTTTTAATTGCTGCGGCAAGGTGAATCGCGGGCTCGCGATACTGGGCAACACGCTGTTCATGAATACTCTCGACATGCACGTCGTAGCGGTGGACGCCAGGTCTGGTCACGAATTGTGGAAGACCGAGATGGGCGACTACACGGCAGCCGGCGGATACGCGGCGCCGGGCGCGCCTCTCGTGGTGAAAGACAAACTGATCGTCGGAATGGCTGGCGGCGAGCACGGAGTCAACGGATTCCTGGACGCCTATGATACGAAGACCGGACAGCGTCTGTGGCGCTTCAACACCATTCCACAACCAGGCGAGGCGAACTTCGGAACTTGGGCCGGAGATTCCTGGAAGACCGGTGGCGTGACCACTTGGAACAACGGCTCCTACGACCCGGAAACGAATACTCTCTTCTGGGGCACCAGCAATCCCTGGCCGGATTACAACGACGACTTCCGCTTGGGCGACAACCTGTATTCGTGCTCGGTGCTGGCGCTGGACCCCGACACCGGGAAGCTGAAGTGGTATTTCCAGTTTACGCCGCACGATTTGCACGACTGGGATTCAACGCAGATTCCCATCCTGCTCGATACCGAGTTTCGCGGCGAAATGAAAAAGACGCTGGCTTGGGCCAATCGCAATGGATTCTATTATCTGCTCGACCGCACCAACGGAAAATTTCTCACGGCGAAAGCTTTCGTCAAACAGACCTGGGCGAAAGGCTTCGACGACAATGGCCGTCCGGAAGTTATTCCGGGCAACGAACCCACGGCCGAAGGCAACGACCATACCTGGCCCGGCGTGGATGGCGGCGCCAATTGGATGTCGCACAGCTACAGCCCGCTCACCAAGCTTCTGTACGTCTTTGCGCGGGAGGAACACCGAAGGTTCTCGAAGAATGCTGTCCCTCATCCAACCACCGATCAACCGGATAGGCCGCCTGCTGGCGGGGGCCTAGCTAATGCGGGTGCGTATGATCCGGCGCTGGGCGGAGCCAAGACTCAGCAGGTCGGCGCGCCGGAGGAAAGCTGGGGCGCGGTGATGGCCATCGATCCCGGAACCGGAATGATCAAGTGGCAACACAAAGTGCTGACGCCTCCCTGGGGCGGCGTGATGGCGACGGGTGGGAACCTCGTATTTGGCGGGACGCTCGAAGGCATGATCTTCGCTTTGAACTCTACTACCGGCGATCGCCTGTGGACATTCTCCGCCAACGGCCCTGTTTTCGCGTCGCCGATCAGCTATCTTGCCAATGGAAAACAGATGGTGTCTATTGCAACCGGAGACGTAATCGTTACTTTCGGCCTGGATTAACGTGTCCAAACAGATCGGGCCAAGAATGTTGAGCGCCAGTTTGGCGTTCTTCGTCCCTCTACTCGCGCAAACTGATTCCGGCAATGCCGCCGCAGGTAAGGTCACATTCGATGGCAAGGGCGAGTGCAGGGCGTGCCATTCCATCGGAGATCGTGGCGCCAGCCTGGGGCCGGATTTGGGCGATATCGGTATCAGGCGTTCTGCAAAATCGCTGCGGCTATCGTTGACCGATCCGGATGCCGAAATTTACAAAGAATATTACACTGTTGTGGTCGTAACCAAGCTCGGGGAAACGGTTCGGGGACTGGCGCTGAATGAAGACGATCTTTCGATCCAGATTCGCGATATCAATGGCAATCCGAGATCATTTCTGAAGGACGATCTGAAGACCAGTTGGCGGGAGCAGCGGTCGCTCATGCCGTCGTATGCCACCCGGTTTTCGCGCACGGAAATCGACGATGTGGTGGCTTATCTACGTACCCTGAAGGGGCCTCCTATCGTCGCTGGCGCCAAGCGTACGCGCCAACCTAACCACGCTTATTCAGATGTGAGCTTTCTCAACCGGATCGGGCGGGACGCGGAAGAGCGTCCGGATTCGCTAGTGAATGCGCTGGAGATTCCAGCGGGCGCCTCGGTTGCCGAGATAGGATCCGGCACCGGCTACTTCACTTGGCGCCTGGCGGAGAGCGTTGGGCCTATCGGCAAAGTCTTCGCTGTCGACGTGCAGCAGAAGATGCTGAACCTGACCGCGGAGACTATACAGAAGCATCAGCTTTCCAATGTCGAGTTGCTATTGGGCGCAGAGAACGACCCGCATCTGCCGCCTGCCTCGCTCGATTTGGTTCTGATCGCTTATGCCTATCACGAATTTTCCGAACCGGAGGCTATAATGACGGCCGTAAATCGTGCTCTGAAGCCGAATGGGCGCCTGGTATTAATTGAATATGCGGAAGGACATCCCTTTGGACCGCAGGACAAGGCTGAGAGGATGACCATCAATCAAATCCGGGTAGAAATTGAACCGATAGGATTTGAACTGGACCGGGTGCTGGACCTGCTGCCTATTCAGCACGGCCTTATTTTCACCAAGCGGCCGTGAGTAAAATGCTGCCTGGAAGCGATTTAGGATAAGAACTCGATACGAGCCGGCTCCGGGGACATCGCCGTCGCTCGAGATAAAAAATTCACATAACGCTGGCACGAACGGAGGTAGTTCGGTGTATAACACGTAACACGGAAAACGCGCCGGAAGTCCAGGCTAAGAAGTTTCGTTCTTCAGGTCTTGACAACGTCCGGTATGTACCCGGGAAGGATTGATAGTGGTAGCGACCGGGCCACCAATCGGTGAGAAAAAGGTTAATAGTCTCTGGTCGTAGACCTTTTTCTCATCCGTAGCGCGCGCGAAGCACTCGATGGACTAGGAACGAGCGCAGGATATTGGGCGGAAGCTCGCTTGATACGGGACTGCTGGGGAGCGCCAAACAACCGCCTGGGCCTCGCGAAATGGTTGGTGGATCCGGCCAATCCCCTGACTGCTTGTGTACCCGGAATATACGCGAGATCCTTGCCGGCCAAAGTGAATGTCTGTAGCCGGTATCTCGCCCGTTACCTCGTGGCCCAGGATAAAGCCC
>Ga0210406_10001765_pt1 | contig 25756 bp, 18 predicted proteins | sample IncBWC30MmetaG_FD_155454 | JGI IMG/M metagenome (GOLD analysis project Ga0210406, IMG submission 155454) | Forest soil microbial communities from Barre Woods Harvard Forest LTER site, Petersham, Massachusetts, United States - Inc-BW-C-30-M | ecosystem: Environmental > Terrestrial > Soil >... | reverse complement strand
CGCCCTCGAGCACGGATTCACAACTATGCGCGACCTCGAAACGGAAGGCGCGATGTATGCGGATGTGGACATCAAGAAAGCAATTGCGAACGGAGAGGTGCCGGGCCCGCGAATGCAGGTAGCAACGCGGGCGATGACGCCGACGGGGATGTATCCCCTGCTGGGTTATTCGTGGGAGTTGCAGGTGCCGAAGGGCGTGCAGTACGTGGATGGAGTGGAGGGCGCGCGGAAGGCGGTTCGCGAGCAGGTGATGTATGGAGCGGACTGGATCAAGTATTACTCGGACCGGCGCTACCACTTCGAGGCGGATGATGTGCTGCACAGCATGGTGAATTTCACGGACGAAGAAGCGAAAGCAATTGTTGACGAAACGCATCGACTGGGTAAGAAAGTGGCGGCGCATGCTATTGGAAGCGACGGGATCGCGGCGGCGTTGCGCGCAGGTGTGGATACCATCGAGCATGGTGACGGGTTGACCGATTCGCTGATGGATGAAATGGTCCGGAAAGGCGCGTACTGGGTGCCGACGATTACTGTGGGCGCGTATGTTGCGCCCGGGCGCGGCGGGAATTGGACGAGGATGGTGGACCTGGAGAAGGCGGCCTTCCAGAAGGCGCTGAAGAAAAAGGTGAAGATTGCGCTCGGAACCGATGCGGGCGGGTTCGACTGGAAAGAACTGAACCAAGCCAAGGAGTTTGGGTATTACGTGAACTATGGGATGACACCAATGCAGGCGATTCGCTCGGGAACGGTGGTGCCGGCGGAACTGCTGGGTTGGAGCGATAAGATGGGAACGATCGAGGCCGGGAAGTGGGCGGACTTGGTGGCGGTGACCGGTGATCCGCTGAAAGACATTACGGAACTGGAGCGCGTCAAGTTTGTGATGAAGGGCGGGCAGGTCTACAAGAACGAGCTTCATTAGCACCCGTTTGGATCCCGCCAAATTAAGGAGCCCTTCAGGTAGTTTCTCGTGACCGGCAATTGGGCACTTTGTCGCGAAACGTTCTTACTGCCAGCGCGTCGTCAAGAGCAAGAGCAGCCGCGCCTTCGAGTCTCGCGGCGACCGAGAGACAATGCGAACAATCTGGCAGGATATAAAGTTTGCGCTCAGAATTCTGAGGAAGAATCCTGGCTTTACCGCTGTCGCAGTGTTGACACTCGCGCTTGGGATTGGTGCAAATACAGCAATCTTTAGCGTAGTCAACGCGGTGCTGCTCCAGCCGCTCCCCTACAAAGATTCCGGCCGGATCATGGCGATTTCCCAGGTGGACCGCCAGAGCCGGGTGAACGGTATTCCCGTTTCCTACACCAAATTTACGCAAGTCCAGGAGCAGAGCCACAGTTTCGACCACGCCGCAGCCTACTATGTGTTGGGGCTAGCTCTGGCCACACAGCAAGAGCCGGAGGTCATTTTCGGAGCGCATGTCTCGCGGGACTTTTTTGAGGTGTTGGGAGTCCATGCTGCCCGCGGCCGAACTTTTCTTCCGGAAGAGGAAAAGACTGGTGGGCCAGACGTCGCCGTCGTGACCGACGCGTTCTGGCACAGTTATTTTGCGGGGGATGAATCGCTGCTGGGTCGACCATTGACACTTGATGGGAAAGACGTGACTGTAGTGGGAATTCTTCCTCCGACATTCAAGTTTCCACTCCAATTCCCCGAACCTAGCGTATGGCTGCCGCGTGAATTCGAGAACAGCACGCTGCGGCCTGACCAAATTCAATCTGGGGCCGGGTACCTGTCAATGATTGGGCGGCTTCGTCCGGACCAATCGGTGGCTCGGGCGCAAGCGGAGTCAGATACGATCAATTCCCGATATCGAGCGCAATTCAGCAGCTATGTGGACGCGACCAAATACGATCTATCGGTGACATCGCTCGAGGAAAGTTTGGTGTCGGGGCTGCGGCCCTCGCTGCTGGTGCTGCTTGCGGCGGTGGGATTTGTACTGCTGATCGCTTGCGCTAATGTTGCCAACCTGCTGCTCGCTCGGGCCACCGGGCGCGAGCGGGAAATGGCTATACGTAAAGCACTTGGTGCATCGCGGCCGCGGCTGGTTCGTCAACTGATGATCGAGAGCTTGCTACTGTCGGTTGGAGGCAGCGCGTTGGGTGTTTTTCTTTCGTCTTCACTGCTGCCTCTGGTGCGCTCGCTGAGTCCTGGAACGTTTCCGCGGATTGGGGAGGCACGAGTGGACGCCGGGGTGCTCTTCTTCTCGCTAGCCTTGTGCGTACTGACCGGAATCATTTTTGGATTGGGGCCCTCGCTGCAAAGCGCGAGCAAAACGCTGCACTCCTCATTGAAGGAAGGAGGACGTGGGGCATCGGAAGGGGGCAGCCGCGGCAAGTTTCGATCGTTGCTGGTGATTGCGGAAATGGGCATCGCCCTTGTGCTGATGACTGGAGCTGGCTTGCTCATCGAGAGCTTCGCGCATCTGGTCCGCGTCGACCCAGGATTTTCGGCAAAGAATTTGATGACGTTTCCGATCAACCTTCCGCCGGCTCGCTATCCACAACCGCAGCAACAAGCGGAGTTTTACAAGCAACTGCTGAAACGAGTGAAGTCGCTGCCTGAGGTGCAAGGTGCCGGCGCCACCAGTTACCTGCCGCTTTCCGGCGCGATTCGGTTCGTCTTCTTTTGCCCAGAGGGGCACGTTTGCCAGGGTGTCGGCAAGGACCCGCTCATCGCGATGCGTCAGGTGACTCCCGATTACTTCGATGCCGCGCGGACCCCGCTGCTGAACGGCCGGATTTTCAGCGAGAGGGATGCCGCGGGGGGCCAGCCGGTGGTGATCGTAAATGAAACCACAGCAAAGCGTTATTGGCCTGACCAGAATCCGGTTGGCAAGCACCTGGCGAATTCGCGCGACATGACACAGCGAGAAGTGATCGGCGTGGTCGCGGACGTAAAATTCAACACACTAAACACAGCGAGCTCGGAAGAGATGTATCTGCCGTCGGCACAGAGTCCTTGGCCGGCGATGACTTTGGTGGTGCGCTCGAGCGGAGAAGCGCATTCGCTGGTTTCGGCTGTGCGCGCGAAGATTTCCGAAGTAGATCCCATGCTACCGGTCTCGGGAATCCTGAGCATGGAAAATGTTGTATCGACGTCTATCGCGCAGCCGCGGCTTATCATGCAATTTGTTGGCGCTTTTGCAGGTTTAGCTTTGCTGCTCTCGGCGATAGGAATTTACGGCGTAATGGCGTATTCGGTGACCCAACGTAAGCAAGAGTTGGGGATTCGGGTGGCTCTCGGGGCCGAGCCGCGCGATATTTTGCGGCTCTTTGTGCGGCAGGGTATGAAGCTGGCGCTGGTCGGAGTGGCGCTGGGAGTATTGACATCCCTTGTGCTCACGCGCCTGCTGTCCAGTTTGCTGTTCGGCGTGCGTGCGATTGATCCGCTGGTATTCGTGGGGGCTGCTCTAGGCCTGATGATTGTTGCGTTCGTGGCGTGCTATTTGCCGGCCCGGCGAGCCACACACGCTGATCCGATTGTCGTCTTACGATTCGTGTGAGAAATCGTATCTCAGTCGATCAGAAAAATGCGGCGCCGCCGTCAACGTTGATGGATTGACCCGTCACCGCGCTGGATTGGTCGGAACAGAGGAAGAGCGCGGCGTTGGCGATTTCTTCGACCGTTTGCGCGCGGCCCTGCAATAGCGTGTTCAGGAAGCCTTCCAATTGTTCCTTGGGGCTTACGCCCATTTTCTTGGCCAAAGTGGCGCCAAGCTTCTGCGACATTACGGTTTCGGTCACCGGGCCGGGGCAGAGTGCGTTGACGCGCACGCCTTTGCGGGCTGCTTCGGCCGCCATGACTCGTGTCAGGCCCAGCATTCCAGCCTTCGCTGCGGCATAGGCCGAGCCCCAAGCGAACGCGGATTTCGCCGACAAGCTGGAAATGTTGAGGATGACCCCATAACCGCGTCCGTACATTTCAGGAAGAACCAACTTGCTGAGCAGAAAGGTTGCGCGGAGGTGCACGGCAATCACATTGTCGAATTCCGCGAGCGGATAATCTTGTACGGGAACTACCGGGCCATAATGGCCGGCGTTGTTCACAAGGATGTCCACACGGCGAAATTTTTTTCGAGCCGCACCGACAATGCGCGCACAGTCAAGCGCACTGGCCAGGTCGCCGGTCACGAACGCAGCTTTAGCAAACTTGTTGATCTCCGCCGCGGTGGACACGAGTTCGGACTGGGTTCGCGCGGTTAGAAAAACGGAGGCACCTTGGCATGCGAAAAGTCGCGCGATGGCCCGGCCGATGCCGCGGCTCGATCCGGTTATCAGCGCGACTTGGTCCTTCAATAACATAGGATGAGGAGAATAGAGGGAAGAACGGGGCGAGGGCAAGGAACTTTCAACCCCGCGTCATTTGATTGACGATCGGGTACGCGGTGCGTAGGTCGCAGGTCACCGATGCGGTCATTTTTAGGGGAAAATTGGCTGGGGCGGAAGGATTCGAACCTTCACCATCCACATTAACAGTGTGGTGTCCTACCGGTTGGACCACGCCCCAGCAGCATTTGCGGCCGACCTACGGCCCGAACAAACTAGGTAGGCTCCGCCGCATAGGGCGCGGCGAAGGGTTTTTCTAAGATAGCACGACCGCGTCAGGATTCCGAAACGCCTGCGCAAAAAAACTGTGTCTCCACGCTCGCCCGCGCATCTCAGAGGATGAAGCTGCAGAAAAGAGATCGTCTTCATGGCGAGGCGATCTTTTACAAAGCGGAGCGGTGTGTCCAAGCGCGTACTCGGCTGTTTTTTTGAAAATTTCGAATCAGATGGCGGCGTTGCTTGCGTCTTAACAATTCGTCAAAATAAAAATCAACTCCCAAGTCACGGGAACAGTTGCATTCGAGAAAGTTTTGTTGGAAACTATCGCGTCAATAACGACTCGGGCTTGCACTCCCGAGCCAGGATTAGGTGGACGCCAGGTGCCTCTCCTTTTGGTTGCGCTCACCGCAAAAGTGCAAACTTGACATGGCCCAGATTTTTCACCGCAGTACGAATTTCATCTCCAAGGTCAGTGTCTTTTTTGGCGCGCTACTCGCGGCCCTGGCTCTTGGCGGTGTGATGGGTTTGGCGCGCGCTCCTTATTTGACGAACCAAAACGTCACGCGCGAGCAGCCCATCCAGTTCAGTCACAAACACCACGTTGGCGACGATGGCATCGATTGCCGCTACTGTCATACCGGCGTCGAAACGTCCGCGACCGCAGGAATTCCTCCCACCAAGACGTGCATGAATTGCCATTCCGTTCTCTTCAACAACGCCGGATATCTGGAGCCAGTGCGCGAAAGTTATCGAACGGACAAGGCCATCGAGTGGGTTCGCGTGCACCGGCTGGCGGACTACGTCTATTTTAATCACAGCATTCACGTCAACAAAGGTGTGGGCTGCTCTTCGTGTCACGGGCAGGTGAATCAAATGCCGCTCATGTTTCAAGCATCGCCGCTGCTGATGCAATGGTGCCTCGATTGCCATCGCAACCCGGAAGCGGTTTTGCGGCCACGCGATCAAGTGTTCAACATGGATTGGAAGGCTCCGTCGAATCAGGCGGAAATCGGAAAACGCTTGGCGGCGGAGTACAAGATTCCGAGCGTTGGCCAGCTTCAAAGCTGCTCCACATGTCATCGTTAGCGGACGGTATGAGCGATCACGATATCGACACTTCCATGCACCACGACGAAACGCGCGAACACGACTCGCATGAAAGCGAGCAGCCTGAGGATTTGATGCTGCGCGAGCGGCCGCTTGATCTCGCGGCGGTGCGAGCGAAGCTGCAATCCAAGAGCGGCCCGCAATATTGGCGGACGATCGAGGAGCTTGCCGAAGATCCGCACTTTGAGGCTTTGCTGCATCGCGAATTCCCCCGCCAGGCTTCGGAATGGGACGAAGCCGTCGATCGCCGTGATTTTCTTAAGTTGATGGCGGCGTCTCTGGCCTTTGCGGGACTCTCCGGCTGTAAATCCAACGAACAGACCCATCTGGTGCCTTATGTGAAGCAACCTGATGGGATGGTGCTGGGCAAGCCGTTGTTTTTCGCCACGGCGATACCGTTCGGTGCCGACGCCATCGGCGTGCTGGTCGAAAGCCACGAAGGGCGGCCCACGAAAATCGAGGGCAATCCCGATCACCCGGCCAGCCTGGGCACGACCGACGCCATCACGCAGGCGTCGATTTTGAATTTGTACGATCCGGATCGCGCGCAAACGGTGACCTTTGCGGGCGAGATTCGCACCTGGTCCGCGTTCCAGGATGCCGCGCAAGTCATGGCCGTGGAAATGAAGGCGGTGAGCGGCGCAGGCTTTCGCATACTCACCGGGACGATTGCTTCGCCAAGCGTTGCCGAGCAATTGCAATATTTGCTGAAGCTTTATCCCCAGGCGAAATGGCACCAGTGGGAACCCGCGGGAAGCGATGGTGTTCGCGAGGGAGCCAAGCTGGCCTTTGGCCGGTATGTCAATACCGCCTATCGTGTGGAAAAGGCGGAAGTCATTCTGTCGCTGGACTCCGACTTTCTCGCCAGCGGACCAGGGCACGTTCGCTACATGAAAGAGTTTTATCGCCGCCGCAAGCTCGACGAATTCGCGGAAGCCGATCGTGTCGGCAGCGAGATGAATCGGCTGTACGTAGTCGAGCCGACGCCGTCGGTCACCGGCTCCAGCGCGGACCACCGGCTTCCGCTGCGCTTTGTGGAAGTGGAGCAGTTTGCCCGCGCGCTTGCTGCCAAGTTGGGCCTAGGCGGCAGCGGATCACTGTCACCCGCAACGGAAAAGTGGCTGGACGTAGTCGTAAAAGATCTGCAGAAGTATCACGGCCGCTCTCTCGTGGTCGCCGGCGAGCAGCAGCCCGCCGAAGTACACGCGTTGGTCCACGCTCTTAATGCCGCGCTGGGCAACATCGGCAACGCGGTCTACTACACGGAGCCGGTGGAAGATAATCCTGTCAATAATCTCGAATCGCTCCGCGAGCTCTGCACCGATATCGACGCTGGCAAGGTCACAACGCTACTGATCGTCGGCAGCAATCCCGTTTACGACGCGCCGCACGATTTCGATTTCACCTCCAAGCTGCGCAAGGTTCCCCACACCATTCATCTGAGCACCCATTTTAACGAGACCTCCGAACATTGCGTTTGGCATGTGGCGGAATCGCATTACCTTGAAACCTGGGGCGATGCGCGCTGCTTCGATGGCACGGTCACCATTATTCAGCCTTTGATCGCGCCGCTGTATCGCACACATTCGGCGAGCGAGGTGCTTGCGGCATTCAGCGACAAGCCTGGCCTAAGCGGTTACGACGCGGTGCGCAATCGTCTGAAGGCCGCAAATCCTAGCGGCGATTTCGAGAAATTCTGGCGCAAAACGTTGAACGACGGCGTCGTAGCGAACACCACCTATTTGCCTTTGAACGTCACAGCCAAGTTCAACCCTGCCAGCCTGCCTCCGATCCCTGCACTGAACCCCGGCGACCTTGAGTTTCTCTTCCGGCCCGACCCGACGGTTCACGATGGGCGCTTCGCGAACAACGGCTGGTTGCAGGAATTGCCCAAGCCGGTCACGAAATTGGTCTGGGACAATGCGGCGCTGGTCGGCCCGAATACTGCTTGGAATCTCGGCATAACGCACACCGTTGCCGCGCGTGGCGGCGAGCACGGTCAGATGGTCTCAACCGTTGTGGATATCGCGCTGTCCAACAGCAAGGTAACTGCGGCTGGCTGGATCATGCCCGGACAAGCCGAAGGCGTCGTGGTTCTTCCGCTCGGCTACGGCCGCAAAAAAGCTGGCTACACCGGCACGAACAAGGGTTTCAACGCCTATGCTGTTCGCACATCGAATGCGCTGTGGCGCGCGACTGCTGGCTCCGAATCGGTCAAGAAGACCGGCGAAGAGTACTCGCTGGGTTGCACGCAATATCACTTCAATATGGAGGGCCGCAAGATTCTCAGCGCCGGCACGCTTGAGGAGTACAAGAAAAATCCCGGCTTTGCCCACGAAGGCGACGAAACTCCTCCCAAGACTCTTTCGCTATATCAGGAGTTCAAGTATCCCGGCTACGCCTGGGGCATGGCGATTGATCTGAACTCCTGTAACGGTTGCAACGCCTGCGTTGTCGCGTGCGTCGCCGAAAATAATATCCCGGTAGTCGGCAAAGATCAGGTTCTGCGTGGCCGCGAGATGCATTGGATTCGCATCGACCGCTATTACAACGCGAATACCAAGACAAACGATCCTCGCACCAACGACAACGACGCGCTCGCCAATCCTGAGACGTTCTTTCAGCCCGTTCCCTGCATGCAGTGCGAGAACGCCCCTTGCGAGCAAGTCTGCCCTGTCGAAGCCACTTCGCACAGCGCGGAAGGCCTGAACGACATGGTCTACAACCGCTGTATCGGCACACGCTACTGCTCTAACAACTGTCCGTATAAGGTGCGCCGCTTCAACTTCCTGCGCTTTCAGGATTGGGAGACCCCGCAGCTCAAGCTGATGCGCAACCCGGAAGTCAGCGTACGCAGCCGCGGCGTGATGGAAAAGTGCACGTATTGCGTGCAGCGCATCAACAACGCGCGCATCGAGTCGGAAAAGCAGAATCGTCCGATTCGCGACGGCGAGATCATAACCGCGTGCGCCCAGGCCTGTCCCGCTGACGCCATTGTTTTCGGCAACGCCAACGACCCCACCACCCGCGTGGCCAAGCTCAAGGCTCAGCAGCGCAACTACAACGTCCTCGGCGAACTCAACACTCGCCCCCGCACCACGTATCTAGCCGCCGTGCGCAACCCTAATCCCGAAATGGAGAAGGCATGAGCACGCGTCCGCCTTACGACTCTGAGAGTGTGCAGGCGCCGGTCCTTGAGCCGGGGCACACCTACGCCTCGGTCACCGACAAAATCAGCGCCATCGTTCTTACGCGCCCCACTTCTCTCGGCTGGGTGGTGGGTTTCGCACTCACGTTCACACTGGTAATGGTGCTCACCGTCTCCCTCGCTTGGCTAATCACCAAGGGGGTCGGAATCTGGGGCATCAATATTCCGATCGGCTGGGGCTTCGCCATCGTCAACTTTGTCTGGTGGATTGGTATTGGCCATGCCGGCACTTTGATCTCGGCGATTCTCTTCTTGCTCAACCAGAAATGGCGCACGTCCATCAACCGCTTCGCGGAAGCCATGACGCTCTTCGCTGTGGCCTGCGCCGGTATTTTCCCGCTCATCCACACGGGGCGTCCCTGGATGGCGTACTACATGTTCCCTTATCCCAGTACGATGTACTTGTGGCCGCAATTCCGCAGCCCGCTCATCTGGGACGTTTTCGCTGTCTCCACTTACGGCACGGTTTCACTGCTCTTCTGGTTCGTGGGTCTGATACCGGACCTTGCGACCCTCCGCGACCGTGCGCTGAAAAAGCCCATGCAAATCATTTATGGCATGTTGGCCATGGGCTGGCGCGGTTCCGCGCGCCACTGGCACCGTTATCAATCTGCGTATTTACTTCTAGCTGGCCTGGCGACGCCTCTCGTCCTCTCTGTGCACACCGTGGTGAGCTTCGACTTTGCGATCGCCATCGTTCCTGGCTGGCACACTACGATTTTCCCGCCCTACTTCGTCGCCGGCGCCATCTATTCCGGTTTTGCCATGGTGATCTCCATCGCCATTCCTCTTCGCAAGGCTTATGACCTCGAGGACTTCATTACCATGCATCACCTCGAAAACATGGCCAAGGTCATGCTCGCCACTGGCCTGATCGTTGCCTACGGCTACTACTTCGAATATTTCATGTCGGTTTACAGCGGAAACAAATTCGACCTGTACCTCACGAAGATGCGCTTCCATGGTCCCTACAGCCACTTCTACTACGCGCTGATTCTCTGCAACATTCTGACCCCGCAATTGCTGTGGTTCCGCAAGGCCCGCACCAACATCCCGCTGCTCTTTGTGATGTCCCTCGTCGTCAACCTCGGCATGTGGCTCGAGCGGTTCGTAATCGTAGTCATCAGCCTGACACGAGACTTCATGCCTTCTGCCTGGGGACGGTACTCAGCTACGGTTTGGGATTACGCGACGTTCGCCGGAACAATCGGGCTCTTCGTGATGTTGCTGTTCCTTTTTGTGCGTGTGATGCCTGCAATTTCGATCGCTGAGATGCGTGAACTGGTCGCCGAGACCTCTGAGGATCACGAGTGATGGAACATCGCTCACATATTTATGGGGTCGTGGCCGAGTTCCCCACGCCGCACGAGCTCATCTACGCCGTGGAGAAAACTCGCGAGGCCGGCTATCGCCGAATCGAAGCGTACACGCCTTTTCCGGTTGAGGGGCTGTCCGAAGCGCTCGCCCTGAAGCGAAACAAAGTGCCGCTGATCACGTTGATCGGTGGTCTGACAGGCGGCCTGGGTGGCTTTTTCTTTCAGTATTGGGCCTCCGTCATCGCATATCCGCTCAACATTGGCGGACGGCCGCTGAACAGCTGGCCCGCCTTTATCCCCGTCACTTTTGAACTCACGGTGCTCGGCGCCGCACTCTCCGCCGTATTTGGCATGCTGGCGTTAAATGGGCTCCCTCGCCCGCATCATCCGCTCTTCAATGTGCAACGTTTCGTCAGGCACGCCACAAGCGACCGGTTTTTCCTGTGCATCGAAGCGCGCGATCCAAAATTCAATGTCTCCGAATCGGCGCGTTTTCTCAAGGCGCTCCACGCTGCGCATGTCATTGAGGTCGAAGATGACTAACTCATCGCTCTTCCGTGGCGCGCTTGCCGCTTCGCTTTTTTTGCTCGCTGGTTGCAGCCTCAAGCAAGACATGGCCGAGCAGCCCAAAGATCGGCCTCTCTGGCCTTCCGATTTCTTTACCGACGGCCGCTCGGCGCGTCCGCTCGTGGAAAATACTGTTGCGCGCGGCGCCGTGGTCGAGGACGAAATGACCGTGGGCAAGGAGTCCAACGCATTTCCGCTGCCCCTAAATATGGACCTGCTCGAGCGCGGTGAAAACCGTTACAAGATTTTCTGTTCGCCCTGCCACGGTTTGCAGGGAGACGGCAACGGCATGGTGGCCATGCGCGGCATGAAGCACCCGCCTTCCTACCATCAGGATCGTTTGCGCCAGGTCCCCAACGGCTATATCTACGACGTCATCACCAATGGCTTCGGCGCCATGCTCGGCTATTCCTCCCAGGTTCCGCCGCGCGATCGCTGGGCCATCGTGGCGTACCTTCGTGCCCTGCAGTTGAGCCGCAACGCCAAAGTTTCGGAGCTGCCGCCAAACGTGCGCGAAAAGGTTTTGCATCCGCCTGCGGAGAATAAATCGGAGAAACACGGCGAGGGCGCGCCCGGAGGAAAGTCGGAATGACCGCGCAGGATTATCGAGCGCCCGAGAGCGTAGACCGTATCCGCCAGCGCGCGCTCGTCGCCGCCGTAGTCGGTCTGCTGATTTGTATCATTGGCATTCTTAAAGCCCCGGACCGGTTCTTCCCCTCTTACCTGCTCGCCTTCATATTTGTCTTGGGTCTTTCACTGGGCTCGCTGGCCCTCCTGATGTTGCAGCATCTCACCGGCGGAAACTGGGGCATCATGATTCGGCGTCCATTGGAGTCCGCCACGCGAAACCTGCCCCTTGTTGCCGTGCTCTTCGTGCCCATCTTTTTTGGCATGAAGTATTTGTACGCCGGCTGGCTCAACGCGCCTCCCTCGGGCGAAGGCGCTCTCTCCGAATTTCAACGCTCCTATCTGACCCCGAACGGCTTCCGAGTACGCGCCATCCTGTACTTCGCCGTCTGGGGCATTCTGGTATTCCTATTCAACCGTTGGTCCCGTGAACAAGACGCGAATCCAGGCGACAACGCCGTCCAGCGCCGCTTCAAAACGCTTGCTGGACCTGGCATCATTCTTTATGTATTCGCCATGAGCTTCGCCGCAATCGATTGGGCGATGTCCCTCTCGCCGCACTGGGCTTCTACCATCTATGGCTTCATCTTCGTGGCTGGCCAGCTTGTTTCGTCCATGTCCCTGATGATTGCTATAGTGGTGTTGTTGGCCCGCACCGGCCCGCTCTCCGGCATCCTGCAGCCGCGCCACATTCACGACTTGGGCAAGCTGCTTCTGACGTTTGTGATGCTCTGGGCCTATTTTCAGTTTTCACAGCTGTTGATCATCTGGTCTGGTAATCAGCCGGAGGAAATCACGTTTTATTACTCACGCCTGCATAGCCAATGGGGCGTGGTCGCGGTTATCGTGGTCGTCTTCCACTTTTTTGTTCCTTTCTTTTTGCTCCTTTCGCGCGACCTCAAGCGCAATCCCAGACTCCTGCCGGCCGTCGCCATTTGGCTGATCTTTATGCGCTTGGTCGATCTTTACTGGTACACGCGCCCGCAATTTACCCCCAGCGCTTTGCCGACCATCTGGGATCTTGGCGCGGCGCTCGCCCTCGGCGGCTTGTGGTTCTTTTTCTTTGCCGGGCAGCTCAAGCAGCTCCCGGTGCTCCCGGTCGGCGATCCAAAGCTTGCGGAGGCTATTGCAAATCATGAGCACTGAGCCTCACAACTCGGCTCACAACGCTGGTGCCCTTCCAGAGCACGACACCGTCGCTTTTGAAACCCGCGACGTCAAGGCTCGCACGATCTACGTCTATCTTGCGGTACTGGCCGTGGCCGTGATCCTCTCGTACGTCGTGTGTGTCTTTATTCTTCGTGCCACAACGAAGATGGCTGTGGAATCCGACACGCCGCCTCCCGCTGTGCGCCAGGAAATGGGTAAGGATTACTTGACCATGCCGCCGGAGCCTCGCTTGCAAGGTGTTCCCGGTCATCGTGCCGACCCGCAATCTGACTTACGTGAGAAATTGCAGGAAGATATTCAGGCCAATGAAACGGCGGACTGGATCGATCAAACAAACGGCATTGCCCAGATTCCCGTGGAAGACGCGATGAAGATTATTGCCGAGAAAGGTTTGCCGGTTGCCTCCACGCCACCGGCGGAAAAAAAGAAGAGATAGGATCATGAATTGTATTCGCTTTATCACCGGAATCGTCGTGCTGCTCGCCCTTTCTATCACCGCGGGCGCCCAGACTATTCCCGATAGTGTCGGCAAATCATCGTCTGGCTTGCCCAAGCAGCTCCAGAACGTCGGTTTCGAGCCGCAGCTCAACGCACAATTGCCACTCGACCTTACCTTTCGCGATGAGTCTGGCCGCGATGTCCAATTGCGCCAATATTTTGGCCACAAGCCAGTGCTGCTCGCGCTCGTTTATTACGGTTGTCCCATGCTTTGCAATCAGGTTGAGCAAGGAGTCGTCGGCTCGCTGAAGATGCTTTCCTTCAACGCCGCGCGCGACTATGAAGTAGTCTTCGTCAGCTTTGACGCGCGCGAGACTCCGGACATGGCTGCCAAGAAAAAAGCTGCGGCCTTGGCGCACTACGGCCGTCCGGAAACTGCGTCCGGTTGGCACTTTCTCACCGGGAAAGAGGAGCAGATTCATGCGCTGACAGCTGCTGCCAATTTCCGCTATTCCTTCGACGAAAAGAACAATCTTTTCGCTCATGCCAGCGGCATCATGCTGATCACCCCGGATGGACGTATCTCCCGCTATTTCTATGGCGTGGAGTACCCTTCCCGCGATGTGCGCCTCGGTTTGGTCGACGCTTCCGCCGGAAAAATCGGAACGCCTATCGATCATCTGCTGCTCTTTTGCTTTCATTACGATCCGGAGACCGCCCGCTATAGCGCCACCATTCTGAAAATTATTCGGTTGGGTGGCATTCTGACGGTCTTCAGTATTGTCGCGGGCATACTGATTTTCCGCCGCAGGGATGTTCACGCGGCGTCAAATAGTTCAAATCCAGCATCGCAAGCTGGCGCGCAACAAGGAGCGAAATAAGACTGTGCAGGCGGATCTACCACTCTATCCGGACCAAGCCTCGAACTTCGCCATGAGTGTCGATGGGTTGATGGCGTACATCACCGCGGTCTGCGCATTCTTTGCCGTTGCCATCACGGCAGCCGTCATCTATTTCTTTTTTAAGTACCGCCGCAAACATCCCGGTGAAGTCGGTGTTCCGATCCATGGCGATATGCGGCTCGAAACTCTCTGGATTGTGGTTCCCCTCTTCCTGGCTTTGACTATGTTCGGCTGGGGCGCTGTCGTGTATGTGGACTTTCGCCGCGCTCCCATGGATACCCTCGATATCTATGTGATCGGAAAGCAGTGGATGTGGAAGATTCAGCAACCCACTGGTTTGCGCGAGATCAATGAACTCCACGTTCCCGTAGGCCGCAACGTTAAGCTCATCCTGGCCAGCGAAGACGTCATTCATGATTTTTCCGTCCCCGCCTTTCGCGTCAAGATGGACGTTGTTCCCGGCCACTACAATACGATGTGGTTCCGTCCCACCAAGGCTGGGCGCTACCACTTCTTCTGCCAGCAGTATTGCGGCACAAATCACGCCCTTATGGGCGGATGGGTAACCGTCATGGAGCCCATGGAGTATGCCGCTTGGCTGTCCGGCTCGTCCGAGGCCACCGCCAATCCGGTCCTCGCTGGCGAGAAGCTCTTTGCCGAGAAGGCTTGCAATACTTGTCATTTGACCAACGGCGCTGGGCGCGCGCCGTCCCTGAACGGCGTGTATGGCGCAAACGTCCTCTTGGCCGATGGTTCCACGGTTGCGGCGGACGATGCCTACCTTCGTGAATCGATTCTGAACCCGCAAGCTAAAATCGTAGCCGGGTATGCTCCTTTAATGCCCAGCTTCCAAGGACAATTGACGGAGGAGCAGATTATTGATCTGACCTCGTACATCAAGTCTCTGCAGTCGCAACCAGTACCCACTAAGGGCTCGGGAGTTGCGCCGGCCACGGGGAAGAAATAGTTATGAGCGCCACACCAGCAGCGGTTAATCAAATGCCGCGCGAGCATTATCTGAACGCCACCTACGGCATTCGTTCGTGGCTTCTTACCACTGACCATAAGCGCATCGCCCTGCTGTACCTCGCTTCGGTCACTTTCTTTTTCTTCATCGGCGGCGCATTCGCCACCATGATTCGCATTCACCTGCTTAGCCCCAAGGGCTTGCTGGTCACGCCGGAAACTTACAACAAGCTGTTCACCATGCACGGCGTGGCCATGATCTTCTTTTTCCTGATTCCTTCGATCCCCGCCGTCCTGGGCAATTTCCTTTTGCCCATCATGATTGGCGCCAAGGATCTGGCATTTCCCAAGATCAATCTTCTGAGCTGGTACATCTACCTTCTTGGCGGCTGCTTCGTTCTCTATTCCTTCTCCACCGGCGGCCTCGATACAGGTTGGACTTTTTACACGCCGCTCAGTAGCGTCTATTCCAATTCCGCGGTCACTCCCGCCGTCCTCGGCGTCTTTATCAACGGATTCTCCTCGATCCTGACGGGCTTGAACTTCATCGTTACCGTGCACACCATGCGTGCGCCCGGTATGACCTGGTTTCGGTTGCCGCTCTTTGTTTGGGCGCAATACGCCACCAGTATCATCTTTATTCTCGGCACTCCCGTGATTGCCATCACGCTCCTCCTCGCCGGCTTGGAGCGCATGTTCCACCTCGGCTTCTTCAATCCCGCGCTCGGCGGCGACCCCATCCTCTTCCAGCACCTGTTCTGGTTTTACTCCCATCCCGCCGTCTACATCATGATTTTGCCGGCCATGGGCGTCATCAGCGAAATCATTCCGACCTTCGCGCGCAAGCCCATCTTCGGCTACTCCTTTATCGCCGGCTCCAGTATCGCCATCGCCGTTATCGGCTTTTTTGTTTGGGCCCATCATATGTTCGTGACCGGCGAATCCACGTATGCCGCGCTCACCTTTTCGCTGCTCAGCTACCTCGTAGCGATTCCGTCCGCGGTCAAGGTCTTCAATTGGACCTCCACGCTCTATAAGGGTTCCATCTCGTACGACACGCCAATGCTCTACGCCCTCGGCTTTATCGGTTTGTTCTTGATCGGCGGTCTCACCGGCCTATTCCTGGCCTGCCTCGGTTTGGACATTCATCTCCACGACACTTATTTCGTCATCGCGCATTTCCACTACATCATGGTGGGCGGCGCCGTCATGGGCTACGTTGGCGGCTTGCACTACTGGTGGCCCAAGATCACCGGCAAGCTGTATCCGGAATTTCTCGCACGCATCGCCGCGATTACGCTCTTCCTCGGTTTCAATCTGACGTTCTTCCCGCAATTTATTCTTGGCTACTTGGGCATGCCTCGCCGCTACGCCAGCTACCCCCCTGAATTTCAAGTGCTCAACGTGATGTCCACCGCCGGAGCCTCCATACTCGCGCTCGGCTACTTGCTTCCGATGATTTATCTCACTTGGTCCATGCGCTACGGCGAAGTGGCCGGTCCCAACCCGTGGCCCGGCACAGGGCTCGAATGGCGAACACCTTCGCCGCCGCCTACTGAAAATTTCGATGTCACGCCCGAAGTCACTTGGGAGCCGTACGACTACGATAACCGGCCGGATCTCGGCCTGGATGTAAGTGGTGCGCCTGCACTCGCGCACGGAGACGACTAAACTTTAGAGGAGCCCCGCGTGCACCGCACCGGAGAACTGTACGAACAATATAGAACGATGGAGCAGCAGCGGGAGACCGCTTCGCTGGGCATGTGGATCTTCCTGTCCACCGAAGTGCTTTTCTTCGGCGGCTTGTTCATGACCTACACGCTCAACCGCTCGACCTATCCCGACATTTTTAGTGAAGCCAGCAAGACCATCAAACTGTCCTGGGGCGCCATCAACACTGTCGTCCTCATTGGCAGCAGCTTGACCATGGCCATGGCTGTGTGGGCCTCGCAAACTGGTAAGAAGAAGGCGCTCACCTGGTTCCTGATCGCCACTCTCGTCCTCGGCACTGTCTTTCTCGGCATTAAGTCCATCGAGTATCACGACAAATACGTCGAGCATCACATTCCCGGCTGGAATTTCCAGTTCGAGCCTGGCGCGGACGCCGCTACCAACGCCCACGCCCAGCTTTTCTTCTCGCTATATTTCGGTATGACCGGCCTACACGCTTTACACATGATCGTCGGCGCCGGCCTGCTGCTTTGGCTCGTCAAGGAATCTTTGCGCGGCCGCTTTACGCCCGAATACAACACACCGGTGGAAAACATCGGCCTATACTGGCACTTCGTCGATATCGTGTGGATCTTTCTGTTCCCGTTGCTCTACTTGATCGACCGTCATTGATGGCAAGCTGAAGAAAGGCACCCGCGTGGCCGAACAACACACCGAACAGCACCACATCGCGTCACCAACGCTCTATTTCACCATTTTCTCGGTTCTCATGATTTGCACTTTTCTAACTGTCGTCGCTGCCAAGATCGACCTCAATCAGTATTTCTCTGGCTTGAACATCATTGTTGCCCTCACCATCGCCGTTTTCAAAGCCTCGCTTGTGGTGCTCTTTTTCATGCACGCAAAGTACAGCCCCAAGCGCACGCAGCTCGTTATCATCGCCTCCGTTTTTTGGCTCGCCATAATGCTCTTCATGACTATGAGCGACTACGTTTCGCGCTCCTGGATTTAGTCCCAGCCTCCAAGCGCGCGTTCTCGCGCAGAATTCTCTCAGGTGAGACCGGTCCCAAAGAAAAGACTTCGCGTTTGAGGCTCTTCTGAGGGCGGCTTCGCGAGAGACGCACTTTCGCCGCGTCTACCTATATGGTTTGGGGTGTTTTGGGGGGCGTCCGAACACGAGCGTTCGGAGCCAAACGGCGAAAGTGGAAAAGGGGGACGAGCGAACCGGCCCAGCCCTCAATCCCCTAAAGGGATCCTCGGCTCGCGTCCCCCACGTTCTCTGGGGTGCAACCGGAACACCATCCGTAAGTCCTTTTCTCCCAGCATATTGCTGGATAAATCCGGGTAAAAACGTGCCACCCCCGCCAAATTTTACCCGTAACATAAATACTCTACAGCGTTTGCTGTAAGGCTACGCGGCTCCCGCTCATCCGAAAGTTGACCCGAGCAACTCGCCCCTGCTATCGTGAAGAGTTATTCTGGCCTCAGTCTACCCACTGGGCGCCAGGGCTCCTGTGGAGGGAGCGTTTGGGGATCATGGGCCTGACGAAACTCGTTGTTCGCGGCGCACGCCAGCACAATCTTAAGAACATTAGCGTCGAAATTCCCCGCAACTCACTCACAGTCATCACCGGCCTCTCCGGCTCCGGCAAATCCTCCCTGGCTTTTGACACCATCTACGCCGAAGGCCAGCGCCGCTACGTCGAATCACTCTCCGCTTACGCCCGCCAATTCCTCGACCAGATGGAACGCCCGGAAGTCGACGTCATCGAAGGCCTTTCCCCCTCCATCGCCATCGAGCAGAAAACCACCACGCGCTCCCCGCGATCCACCGTCGGTACCATCACGGAAATCTACGACTATCTCCGCGTCATCTACAGCTCGATCGGCGTCCCGCACTGCCCCAATTGCGGCAAGCCCATCACCCGCCAGTCCAGCGAACAGATCGTGCAAGCCATTCTCAATGGCGACCTCTGCAAGCCCGATGATCGCATCATGATCCTCGCTCCCATCGTCCGCGGCCGCAAAGGCGCCTATCGCAAGGAGCTGGAAAAGCTCGCGCAAGATGGCTACGTTCGCGTGCGTATCGATGGCGAGCTCTACCCGCTCGACGCGCCGCCCGTTCTAGACAAGCGCAAGAACCACACCATCGAAGTCGTAATCGACCGTCTGCTCGTCAAGCAAGGCATCGCCTCGCGTCTCGAGCAATCCATCGTCACCGCGCTAAGGCTAGCCTCCGGCCTGGTCACCGTCTCTATCGTCGGTGGCAAGGACCACGTCTTCTCCGAAAAACTCGCCTGCCCCGATTGCGGCATTTCCGTCCCTCAGCTCGAGCCGCGCTCCTTCAGCTTCAACTCTCCCTACGGCGCATGCCCCGCGTGCAACGGACTCGGCTCCAAATACGATTTCGATCCCGCTCGCATAGTAGTGGACTGGACCCGCCCCCTCTTTGATGGCGGTCTAGGCCCCGGCTCCGGCTCCGCGCTCCTGAAGCGAAACCTCGAATTAGCCGCCTACGCCCACCAGTTCAACCTGGAAACGCCCTTCGAGAAGCAGCCCGCGCGTGTGCAGAACCTGATTTTGTACGGCTATCCGCCATCCAATGAACACGGAAACCATCCCCGCAAGCAAGCCCGCGCGGACAAGGGCTACCGCTTCACCGGCATCCTGAAATTTCTCGAGCGCAATTTCGACGAGTCCAATTCCGACTCCTATCGCGAGTGGATGACGCAATACATGTCCGCCACGCTTTGCAGCGTCTGCCACGGCAAGCGCCTTCGCCCCGAATCGCTTGCGGTGAAGCTCGGCGGCTGGTCCATCGCCGATTTCACCGCGTTCTCCCTGGCCGCTGCTCGCCCTGCCGTCGACAAAATTCTCGCGCAGCTCACTCCGCGCCAGCGCGAAGTCGCCGGCCGCCCGCTGGAAGAAGTCGCCGAGCGCCTCGATTTTCTTCTCGCCGTAGGCCTCGGCTATCTCAGCCTCAGCCGTTCGGCCGCCACGCTCTCTGGCGGCGAAGCCCAGCGCATTCGCCTCGCCACGCAAATCGGTTCGCGCCTCCGCGGCGTCCTTTATGTTTTGGACGAGCCCTCCATCGGTCTGCACGCGCGCGACAACGATCGCCTCCTCGGCTCTCTCGAGCAGCTCCGCAACCTCGGCAACACCGTCCTCGTCGTCGAGCACGATGAAGACACCATTCGCCGCGCCGATTTCGTCGTCGACCTCGGCCCCGGCGCAGGCGATGCCGGCGGCTACCTGGTCGCGCATGGCAAGCCAGAGCAAATCGCCGCTAGCGCCGAATCGCTTACCGGCCGCTACCTTAGCGGCGCCGCCCAAATCTCCGTCCCAGAAACGCGCCGCAGCCCGAATGGGAAAGCCATCCAGATCCTCGGCGCCCGCGCCAACAATCTCAAAGATGTGGACGTGACGCTCCCCCTTGGTCTGCTCACGGTCGTCACCGGCGTCTCGGGCTCCGGCAAATCCACGCTCGTCAACGACATTCTCTATCGCGCGCTCGCCCAGAAACTCTACCGCTCGCAAGATGCGCCCGGCGCGCATCGCGAAATCGTCGGTGCCGACCAGATCGACAAAGTCATCGAGATAGACCAGGCTCCCATCGGCCGCACCCCGCGTTCGAATCCCGCCACCTACACCGGTGTTTTCGCGCCCATTCGCGAACTTTTCGCCATGCTCCCGGAATCCCGCGAACGCGGCTATCGCCCCGGCCGTTTCAGCTTCAACGTAAAAGGCGGCCGCTGCGAAGCCTGTCAGGGTGATGGCTTGCGCCGCATCGAAATGAATTTTCTTCCGGATGTGTACGTTACCTGCGAAGTCTGCCGCGGCCGCCGCTACAATTCCGAAACGTTAGCTGTGCGCTTCAAAGGCCATTCCATTTCCGACGTTCTGAATCTTCCGTCCTCCGAAGCCTTGAAGCTCCTCGAAAATATTCCGCAAGTGCAGCAAAAGCTCGCCACGCTCGTTGAAGTCGGCCTCGGCTACGTGCAACTTGGCCAGTCCGCTACCACGCTCTCCGGCGGCGAAGCCCAGCGCATCAAACTCGCCCGCGAACTCTCCAAGCGCCAAACCGGCCGCACCCTGTACATTCTCGACGAGCCGACCACCGGCCTGCACTTCGACGACGTCCGCAAACTCCTCGACGTTCTCCAGCGCCTTGTCTCCCTCGGCAACACAGTGCTAATCATCGAGCACCATCTCGACGTCATCAAGCAAGCCGACTGGGTCATCGATCTCGGCCCCGAAGGCGGCGAAGGCGGCGGCCGCATCGTAGCCCAAGGTCCCCCCGAACAGGTCGCCCGCACAAAAAAGTCCTACACGGGCCAAGCCCTCTGCCGCGTCTTAGGCTTAAGTCCTAACGGCCACAACACCGCCGCGAAGTAAATGCTTAATCGCAAGTTGCGCCTCCGGGATCTCGCCGCGTGGACAGCCTGGGATATGCCACGAATCAGTCACTCCGTTCGCCACGGCGAGCGCTCCGGCCAACGCTGCAATGCGTCTGTCGCCCAAGCAGTGGACTTATCCTTATGGCACGTCGTACATGGATTGGGGATTTTGTACTTGTCCGTCATGGCCGGATAGATGAACGCGAACGTGTGAGCCCGCACCTTTACGTCGGCGATGGTCGTCTCGATCTTGGGCATGTGGCACGCAATGCATTGGCTCCCCGGCGAGCCCTCTTTATGATGTGTGTGCTCCTGCAGAGTGGCCGTTCGCGGGCCATTGAGCGACATCGGGCCGTGGCAATCCAGGCATAGCTTGTTCGCAGGCTCGCGCAGTTGCGCATAGTTCTCCGTGCCGTGCACGTCGTGGCAACTGAAGCATGTGATGCCGTGCTTGTACATCACGCTCTGCACGAAGTCGTTGCCCTGCATGCGATTTTTGTGCGCGGTGCCATCGGGGAAATGCGTAAAAGTCGTTTGCCCCAGCGTGTGCTCTTCCAGTTGCCAGAAGTCTCGCAGATTGGACCCCACGCGATAGCCCACGGGCCAGTCGTAATATTTCCCCTCAATCGGGCTCGTGAGCGGCCGCCCTTGCGAATGGCACTGAATACACGTGTCGCTAGCCGCGACGTAATCCATACGCGCAGGATTCAGCGTGTTGCCGCGAGTTGGATGCTCCACGTGTGCGCTTCCCGGGCCGTGGCAGCGCTCGCACCCGACGTTCCACTCCGCCACTTGGTTCGTGTGGATGTTGTAACCGACAGAGTGGCAGCCGTCGCACGTCGGCCCTGTGGGCCGCTGCATATTGTCCGGGGGATATAGTGGCGCCCACCAATCCGTTCCATTGGCCACGAAATACGGGCGCCAAACGTGACTCGTCACATCCCACTGTGCAGGTTCCGGAAAGTAATCCTCTCCTCGTTTCGTGAAGTAACGCTGTTTCCATACGCTGCCATAAACCAGGGCGACTTGCTCTTTCGCGAATGGAGCAACCTTGTTCGTGGAAAGATCGGGAATGATCGCTTCAGGAAACTCGCGAGGATCGCGAACGACATTCGCCATCGGCGTTTTTCGCCAGTGCTCGTAAATTTGCGCATGGCATTTAGCGCATGATTTGGAGCCCACGTAATGCGCCGAACCTGCGGTGCTCGCCTGTTGTTCCTTTTCTTCGGGGGTTAGTTGGCGCAGGCTGCGGATAAACAGGACCAGCTTCCAACTGTCGTCGCTTTGCTCGTCGTGCGGGCTCGCCCAGCCCGGCATCCCGGTCAACCTCACGCCGTTGCGGATGATGTAGCGAATTTCCCCGTCCGTGAGATCCTGCGTCCGCGGCAACCGCAAGTCTGGAACTTTGGGGTAGAGGTTACGCCCAACCTTGGTCTGGCCAGAGCCGTCCTGACCGTGACAGCTCGTACAGCGGTCCAGGAAACTCTCGCGCGATTCCTTCAGGATTTCCGGCGTGGCACTCCAAGGATTTGTTTCGAGGCGAGCCTTCCGCGGTATTGCCAGGTTCCGCGCCGCGCGAGCCACCGTTTTTTCTAAGTAGGACGGCTCCCCGGCGGTGCTAAAGCCATGCCAAATCAGTCGCACAGCGTACAGCCCGATCGCCAAAAGTGCCACACCGCAGAACAAGAGCGAGGCTCGCCAAGTTTTCATCTCGGAATCTAGTTACATCCCCCTTGCTTGAACCAGAACCGCAAAAATGGAAGCAGTCGATGATTCTTCGATGCCCAACGTCCCCTTCGTGGGTACCTTTTTAGTTTGCGCCCGTCAAGCTTGAACGGGGTCGGTCCTCGATCGGGCAGCACTGGCACGCCACAAAAAGTTAGTGGGAGGGAACTTCGGATCCTGCTCGAGGCCAGGTTCGCTGGATATCGTTATCGGTGCGGACGCGGCTTAGCTTGTAGTGCAGCCGTAGGAAGACCATGCCCCAAATCCTCAAGATGTGATCCGCACGGACGTCGCTGCTAACGGAAGGATATACGCGGATACTCTCGCGCATGGCGCGCACATATTTGGCCCAAACTCCCTCATCTGTGCAAACCGTAAAATAAAATCCGGGTTCCCCAAACGCGAGTCCCGACGAGGTTATCGAGAACGACCCATCCGCGAGCGATTCCGCGTACATGATTACGATCGCATTGCCATTAGGTAGCGGAAACACCACTTTCACGCACGCGCCGGCCACATCAGGCAGTTTGCATACGGAATAGCTGCCTGCGTACACAACGTTCTTATTGCTGAGCAGTTCCCTCACCCAGGCAGTGCAATACTTCTTGCCAGTTCGCGGATTCACCAGGCTTATCACGTTGCTCGTCATTCCCCGGCTCGTGTCGAGATTCGAAAGCGGCACATTCAGTTGCTGCAACCTCCGGCTAAACACCGTCGCAAGCACCCAACCGAACGGTTTGAACCATCCACACCACTCCGACCACGCTTCCAATTCGTAACATCCTGTATTCTCATAAAAGTCTTTAACCAGCGGGCTGATTTTTTCCGTATCACACCGTTCGCTTGAAAGCTGTTTGAAATCTTCGAGGAGTCCCCCGCCGTATTCGACAGAAAGATTCTGCTCCCGTGGAAGCTGATGGAAAAAATCCGAGCCGATACCCTCTGGTTTTCCGATCGGTCCTTTCAAACAGGGATAAAGCTCAAGATCGATCTTCTTGCCAGTGAGCTTCACCCATAGCTGGGTGGTCCAATCCGTAAGATGTCCGCGTTTGTCCCCAAGCCACATTGCGAGCACAGTATAGCGACAGCAAGGGAAAGTAGCGCCTTCAGCTTGGCTGTTGCGCTCCTAGATAGAGCGCCCTGAGTCGTGGCGGCTCCAACAAGGGGTCATTTTCCCGTTAACGCGCTAGTCAGGAATGTTCCCGACTTGATGACAGCGTCGGCAACAGCAGTTATTCTTGAGGACACGCGGCTTCCGCTATTATGCTGCGCACGAAGGTGATTATTGGACGAGGAGTTGAAGCATCTTGATCTGTCTTCCAAATCTTTCGATGAATTCGTGGCTTTCTTCTTTGATCGTGAAGTTGTCAAGCTTGAACCGCCAAATGACTTCTTTGTCGCTGACTTTTTTCAAATCGGACACTTCGACGAGTCAATTCCCTCCTCTCCGGAAATTATCGTTGATTATATGACTCAACTTTTCTCCCAATTTGGCCAAATTGCGCCGAATTATTCACTTCCGCAGCTCGACCAGGGCATCTGGAACCTTTTGGGTGAGAGCCTGGGGCTGTACCGCGTTCTATGGGACTCCTCCATACCTCTCGCGAAGCGTTCAGAGTGCATTCGCTCCATGTACTCCGTCTATTGCGATTTCGTGGCCAGATCGGACGTAGAGGTAATGGAGAACTGTTTCGATATGTGGTGGGATTCGCTGGGGCAAGGCTTTTGGTGGCAGCCGAGACTCTACGAGTCGGGCACTAAGACGGGCGACGTGCGGAAGTTGGATCCAGAATCGCGAGTGTTGTTAGATGTCATGTTCGAGACGCTGAGTCGCATCCTCCAACTGCCTGACGGTAGAACTCAACACTTTGCGTTGCACGGTCTTGGGCATCTTCATCATCCTAGCGTTCAAAAAACCGTCCAAGAATATATTGACAGACATAAGTCCGAGTTCACCGCTCAAGGGCTACACTGGGTTGAGCAATGCCGCGATGGAACCGTTATGTAACCGGACGTGAGCTTAGCCCGGATCGACCTTTTGCAGAATCGGAAGCTAACCCCACTTCTTGGATTCCTTTCAACTTGCACCCCTCCGAGCTTCGGCCTTACAGTGAATCCTCCTAAATGAGCGTCTACTCCACCCGGCCCATCACCCTCACCAACCTCCATACCTATCCGCTTTCCTCCCGAAAAAGCAAGGTCAGCGTGCGCGATTTCGCCAAGCCCCCCGCCGCCAATCCGTCGCTGAACAAATTTCTCGCTTCCCTTTCCAACTTCCTCGCCGCCGCCGACCTCCGCAACCTCCTTGCTGCCATTCATCAGGCGCGCAAGCAGCGCAAACCCATCCTCTGGGGCATCGGCGGCCATGTAATCAAAACCGGCCTCGGCCCGCTCCTCATCGATCTCATGCGCCGCGGCTTCATCACCTCTCTCGCAATGAACGGCGCCGCGCTCGTCCACGATTTCGAAATCGCCCTCGCCGGCAACACTTCCGAAGATGTCGAAACCGGTCTGGGAGCCGGTGCATTCGGCATGGCCGCGGAAACCGGCGAATATCTCAACCAAATCGCAAAAGTCGCCATGCGTGCCCGCCTCGGCTACGGCGAAGCCGCCGGGCAATTTCTCGACAACGCCGTAATTGACGTCCCCTACGCGGACTCCAGCGTCCTCGCCGCTGCCTACAAACTCCGCGTTCCCGTCACCGTGCATCTCGCCATCGGCACGGACATTCCGCATATGCACCGAACTGCCGACGGCGCCGCTCTCGGCTCCGCCACGCATCTCGATTTCCGCCTCTTCTGCTCTCTCGTGCAACAAATGCATCCCGGCGGCATCTATTTAAATTGGGGCTCCGCCGTTCTTCTGCCCGAGGTTTTTTTGAAAGCTGTTTCCGTAGTGCGCAATCTCGGCCTTCCGCTTCGCCCTATCACCACCGCGAACTTCGACTTTATTCAGCACTACCGCCCGTTGCAGAATGTAGTAAGGCGCCCCACAGCTTCTGACCGTAGCCGCAAGGGAGAGGAGTCGCGCGGCTACGCCATCACTGGCCATCATGAACTGCTTCTTCCACTAGTAGCCGCTGCCCTAGTGAGCGGCTGGCCACGAACGTCG
>Ga0210406_10001764_pt1 | contig 25764 bp, 24 predicted proteins | sample IncBWC30MmetaG_FD_155454 | JGI IMG/M metagenome (GOLD analysis project Ga0210406, IMG submission 155454) | Forest soil microbial communities from Barre Woods Harvard Forest LTER site, Petersham, Massachusetts, United States - Inc-BW-C-30-M | ecosystem: Environmental > Terrestrial > Soil >... | reverse complement strand
GATTGGCGTGCAGTTGTTTATAAATGACCAAGAGCGAATCCAGTTCCTTGCCAACTCGTGCGTCCAAATCGCTTTGCGCGCAGGCAGTGTCCTGCCTGCTCCAGGCCAGCGCCACAAATAGCGCGCTCGCCACTACGGCAATCCTGAACACTCTGCCTACTCTGACCATTCTGTTGACGTTTCGCCACATTCGCATCCCCCTCGCAAGCGCACGCATCTTAACAGCTTTCTCTGACGGCGGGTTCTTGCCCTGCGCTTTCGAGAAAAAGCATGAAAACGATTGCGCGCCCGAAGGCTCCAGGAGTGGCGAACTGTAATTCCTTGGCCGGAAGACGCTCTTTGCCGCCAAACGTGGGGCTCTATGATCGACTTTTGGAGATTCGTAAATCCGGCAGCAGTTCCACACCGCGATCGACAATCACCTACGCGATCGAAGCCCGGCCGGATTCTGCGTGGCCCGGCGAGCCGCCGCGCCTCATGCGTGTTGCCTATCTCCGCTTCTTGTAACCCACTGGACGCCACGGTACCAGGCTGCCACTTCCATAAGCCCATCGCGGCGCTCGGAGTCGATCGCGCGGCGCGTGAATTCTCGCGCCTTTTCCAGTCGACCCAGAGAGGCTTGCCTGTTCGATTCGACATTCAACATCGCATCGCCAGATCTACCCGTAGGCCAATCCACTGCACGTTCCATCTCGTTGGCGTTATTCTGGAACATGGCCAGCCGGTAAGCGCAAATTTCAAGACTCAAGTGGTGGAGTTTTTTAGGCGCGCCCGCTGCAAAACGCTTTTCGCTTCGTCCGGCCGGTCCATTGTGGCGTAAACCGTTCTAAAGGTTTCCGACCGTTAGCGCATTACGCGGATCGAACCGACGCGCCACCTGGTATTCGGCAAGAGCCCTATCGAACTGTCCGAAAATGTTGTAATTCACAGCGAATTCGTGATGTGTAACGGATTCGCGAGGGTGGGCTTCCGCCCATAATTCATACGTCTGGTTTTCTTTTTCGAGTTCTCCAGTCGTGAATCCATAATAGAAAGCGGTTTTTGTCTCGTGAACAATCTCTGCGGGGTTGCTGCAATTGCGGCAGGGCAATATTCCGCAGACTTTTGCGCTAGGGCGCTACGCCGACAAGCGGCTACTGCTTGAACACCAACGGAGGTCCGCTTACTCGCTTCCCTTTCAGGTCGACTATCACTTCGACACGGTCTGCGATCTTTACCAACGGAATGCCTTTATCCATCCCATAGTCCTTACGGTCGAAGGCCATCGTCCCCTTAATCTCGCCTGAACCAGTACCTTTGCCGGAAAGCGTAAACGTTAGCTTTTCCGGTTTGGTCACTCCGCGGATCGTGAAGTTGCCGATGTAATCAAGCGTATCGGGGCCGGTCTGTACAACCCTCGTTGAGTGGAACGTGATCAACGGATTCTGTTCGGCGTCGAAAAAGTCTTTGCCCTTCAATTTTCCGTCTTTCATACCGCTTCCGGTATTCACAGAGGCTGCTTGAATCTTGATGTCCAGAACGCCTGTCTCTACGTCCGCAGAGGTCATCGTTGCTGTGGCGTCCCACTTATCGAATGTGCCTTCAATCTTCACCGACGCCTTCACTTGGAACTTAATCGAGCTGTCTTCCTTCGTAATCTCGATCTTCGGAACGCCATCGGGAGCCTGTACTTGGGGCAGTGACGGAGACAGAACGCAGGCCAAGAGGCAGAGAACAGCTAGTCGCATGACGGTGTAGTCTGATTCCATGCAGCCCTCCTTTCAGTTGAGATCCTGCGAAACGAACGGTTGTGCCTGGTTAACGCGGCGAGCTCAACCGGTTGATGCAACACCATCTGGCACAAGGCTGTTCTTACGGCTGGTGTTTGTTCGGGTGGTGTTTGTGACCCAAGGCCCGCGGAAGTTGAGGAAAGCGCCATACCGGGTCATTGGCAGGACGGCTGCGTCTGCCTGGCCAGTCGTCAGGGATATCGGCCGCCCAGAGCAGGACATCGAGTAAACGCGCTTTTTGCAGATTACTTAATTCAGGCGCATTCAACGAAACGTCGAGAACCCCGCGCACGCACTCGTCTGCCACGCGTTTCGCTTCTCCCGCTTCGGTGGCATCTCTTGCGCTCAACCCCATACCACGGTCCAGGCGCCCCAGCACTTCATAACAAGCGACGAGAAAATGCTCACTGCAAAGAGTCCCCGTGCCAAAAGTGGCAACCCCAGGCTCCGAACACCCACTATGCCCACAAGGTCGGTGATCACGCATCGTCACTGTTCCCCCTAGCTTTCATGAAAAACATCAACGTCAGGCCAGGCTGCGCCGTAGATGCGGCTTCAAACACTGGCAAAAGTGATAGGGGCCCGACCGAATGCCAAACTGGTCTCTCATGCTGAAAAACCAGCGATAAGCTCCCAACTCTGGCTGGCCCCAATGTGCCTTACCCAGTCGAATCTGGACACAGAGTAGCGCCGCGCTGAAATCAACGCCCGAGGAAAACCTTAGGCTCTCAGACTCCTGCGAATGACTTCGGACAAGCCTCTTGTCGACCCATTGAGACCACGCGACTTAGCAGGCAAGTGGAATTAATGGTGCGCCTCGGCATGGATTGACAGTTCCCAGCCTGCCGGACGTTGCATAACTCTTCCTAAGAAGGCTGCGGCGGTTCGGTCAAGATTCGGCTTGGCAACACCCTAAATAGGAAAGGAAGGGGCCCATGCTAAGAACTGCGCCTGAAAAAACGAGTGAGCGGATTAACAAGAAAGCTTTGTCTTGCTTCCTTACTTCCCTAATGCTGCTGATGATTCTGCCTGTGTTTGCTGGGGACAAGGAGAAAGACGAAGACACATTTCGGCAAGCAAACCTAGTCTTGCAGGGTTTCCTCAACGGCAACAACATCTCGCAGACGTCGCTGTCAAAGGCTAATTGCGTGCTCATTCTACCTAACGTAAAGAAGTTCGGTTTCGGTATCGGGGGCAGCGGTGGCCGCGGTCCTCTGCTCTGCCGCAGTGGCCAAAACTTCGACGGCAAGTGGTCCACCCCTGCGATGTATTCGGTCGGCGGTATGAGCGCTGGTTTCCAGGTAGGCGGCTCGTCCACTGATTTCGTCCTGCTGCTGATGACTCCGAAAGAAGATGGGCACGGATGCGACGGCAGCGGCGGGCCCCGGCGCCACAGCGGGCAGTGCATCTGACGCCGAGATTCTGACCTACGGAAAGGCCGAGGGACTGTTCGCTGGAGCAGGGAGGAGTAAGCCGCATCGAAAAAATCGCGAGTTGCTCGTGACAGTTCTCAAAAAGCTCGGGTTTCTCTAGCGGGAATTTCAACCACTCTCTTTACTCTGACAAAATCACTCCCAACTGATCATCTTCGTCGCGAAGTTAAGGGATATCCGTTCTGCTCTGAACGAGGCAACGCCGAGGAACCCATCAATGCCGTCAAGCTTGTTTTCTGAACGGCCTTTCAACAACAGAACGCGGCCATCGACTTTGACTGGACCAAGGCTCATCCCGGGGACCGTTGCCTCTTTGGCATTGATGCGTCTGCCGATGGTGACTCCCTCGATCACGTTACCCATTCTAAGTCCGGGCACTTTGGCCCTAACCCTATCTTCAAATAGGATAATGCCCTCCACGCCGGTGTCCAAAATGAGGTGCAGGGGGTGATCCTGGACTAGCAGATCTACTGTGAGGTACCACCCGTTTTCTAGACGGGCAGCAGTCCCTCGATTCGTGTGATTGATGTGGTCGAATACTACCTTATGTGCCTTGTAATCCAACGTGAGATTATTTTGCTGGAGTAAATCCAAGCCGATGATAGCGTCGATGCCGATTGCGAAATCAGAGAACTTGCCGAGATCTCCAATATACATTTCAACGTTTTTTGCTTGCACAGGTCCGAATTGCACGTTCGGAATCGCGGAGGACTCTACTGGGACTGTCTTTCCAAAGTTGATAACGGAGTTCGCACGACGTTTAAGCCTCAGCTTGCTGGCGACATGGGTGTCCAGAAAACTGGTCGAGGTGCCGGTATCCAGAATGAATTTCAAGCCGGTTAAGTCTCCAACTCGGCCTTCCACCACTATTAGGTAGCCGCTACCTAGTCGGAAAGGCATTTCTACACTTACAGGGGCAGATTTGTCTGTTAGGTCTTGCTGTGCTGCAATGGCATATGCAAATGAAAGCGTAAAAAGCAAAGGACACAGGAAACGGCAGGTTGACGTTTTCACGGCACTCGCCTCCCCGCAGTAGCGGTGGCGTCGCCGAGGTTCGGTCAGGTGAGATAAATCTGCAATTCACCGGAGGTCGTCCCTGAATATTGATTTTGTCAACCAGTAATGTTATTAGAATTAGTCAGTTAGGGCTGGTTATCTCCGGGCTCGGAGGACGAAACTCTTCAAGGTCATTGTTCAGGAGGTACAGCGATGGACGACCCCAAGCCCACTGGGATCGTGAGATTCGGGGTGTTCGAGCTCGATCCTCGCTCAGGCGAACTGCGCAGATCCGGCTATCGGATCAAAATTCAGGAACAACCGTTCAAGGTCCTGATGACCTTGCTCGAGCACCCCGGAGAAGTGGTCAAGCGGGAGGAGTTGCAGAGGCTAATCTGGCCGGAAGAATCCTTCGGCGATTTCGATCACGCCTTAAGTGTCGCCGTGGGCAAACTCAGGACGGCCCTGAATGATTCGGCCGAAGCTCCTCGGTTCATCGAAACACTCTCCCGTCGTGGTTATCGCTTCATTGGTGACAACATACAGTTACCATCTGTGGCGAATGGTTCCGTAGAACATGAAGGGCTAAAATCCGCTCCTGCCACACTTGTCCAGCCAGATGACCATGCAGACGACCACCCGAATTGGATCAAGACTGGGGTAAGTGGTCCTTATCGGCGCGGCCTGTGTAGTTACACTGTTTTTGTTCTACATGAGATGGCGGCCACACACTGAACAATTGGCTTTGACGCCCATTCCTTTCACGGCCTTCCCTGGACGAGAGGTTGTCCCCACGTTTTCCCCTGATGGGACGCAAATCGCATTCGCATGGACAGGCGGTCCCGTTTCCGAGTCAAAGGGATTCGATCTCTATGTGAAGGTAATAGGCAGCGAGAACCTGTTGCGGCTGACGCACCACCCGTCGAAATGGATCACTCCTGCTTGGTCCCCCGACGGAACCCAGATTGCCTTTCAGCGAGTCTCGGGTGCAGATACGGGTTTATATGTTATTCCGGCGCTGGGTGGACCGGAGAGAAAGCTGAGAGCTACGATTGTGCGCTCTGAGGAATTACTTAACTTGGCGGGTGCGACAATCAGCTGGTCTCCAGATGGCAAGTGGATCGCCTACGTCGATTCAGTGCCACTTACAATTTATCTGCTCTCAGTCGAGTCTCTTGTGAGCAAGGAGCTTACTCTTCCGGCAAATTGTATAGGAGGAGCTTTCCCCACTTTCTCTCACGGTGGAAATCAGCTGGCATACATGTGTACGCACAATGATGGTGAATTTGGAGTTTATACTGTTGCAAGCCAGGGCGGTATACCAAAGCTGATTGCAGCGTTGGCTGGGCTGCGATCGGGTATCACCTGGACGCGAGATGACAAACATCTAATTCTTAGCGTCGACCAGGGTGGGGGGGGCGAATTGTTGGAGCTCACACTCGCAAACGGGTCAATCCGAAAACTTAACTTTGGGCAAGACACCGCTGGGCCAGAAATTTCTCGAAATGGTGACCGACTTGCGTTCAGCAACTCACACGATAACATCAACATTTGGCGCAAGGACTTGTTACAGTCCGAATCAGTTGCAGTAAAACTTTTGGCGTCCACACGTGAGCAGACGAATCCCACCTATTCCCCGGATGGAAAACACATCGCTTTCGAATCCACTCGCGGAGGCATCCCGGAAATATGGGTAAGTGACCCAGACGGGATCAACCTGGTACAAGTATCTCGGCTGAGCAATTATGCGACTGGAACTCCGCATTGGTCGCTTGACAGCAGAAGGATTGCGTTTGACTCCTGGCACAACGGTCAACCGGAAGTATTTGTCGTTGACATTGCCGAACTCATCTCCCGCAAACTCGTAGCCAATATGCCCCAGATGTTTCAGCCGAGTTGGTCCCGCGATGGCAAGTGGATCTATTTCCTTTCGATCGCCGGCAAGGAACCTAAGGTCTACCGTTGTCCTGAGAAGGGCGGAAATGCCACCTTGGCCTCCTCCGAGCCAGCTTTTGGTTTCCGAGAGTCTTTCGAGGGGGAAACACTCTATTTTGTTGATGGCTGGACTGATGCGAGATTAAAGAAAGTATCTGTAAATCAAACCGGTCCGGCTACCCTGGTGGAGGGTATGCCTTTGGTGAAGGATGCAGCTCTCTGGACAGTTGTTCCGAGAGGCATCTACTTTGTTCCCGCAGATTCACCTCATTCGATTTGTTATTTTGATCTTTCTACGCGGCGGGTCCGCCTAATAACGAAGGTGGACCGGGATTTCAACTCCGTGAACGGAGGTTTGACCGTTTCACCGGACGGGCGTTGGATCCTTTATTCGCAGGTGGACGAGGTTAACAGCGATATTATGCTTGTCGATCATTTCCACTAGCGCATCTTTACACATGTCATTGCCGCGTAATCGAAACGTGAACGCCCTCTTGCGCCAAAATTGCGCAGAATAGGGTGGTTCAAAAAAAAGCACTTCAAAAACAAAAATAAGAATCCCAATTCGGCTATTCGGTTTATTTTTTCCAACTGCACCAAAATAGTGCAAAAAGGGCAGTTTCGCTCTAGCCTATCCCCTATCCCATGCCCAAGTTGACCCCTCGCCCTGGATTCTGTAGCCTCCGTGTGGCCGTCAACTTCCCTCTGATGGGTGACAACCATGCCTCCAACTGACAACCCTTGCTCTCGTCGCGAATTTGCGCGCCGCGCCGCACTCAGTGCCGCAACCGCTGCCGTGCTGCCCCTACGGGAGATTCTTCCAGCCACGCCAGCATCGGCGCCACGGCTCGCGCAAGCTCCCACGCAGACTTCTCCACAGAATCCGACTGGCGCGCCCAAGCTTTCTCCGCAGAGCCAAGCGGAAGCTGACTTCCGCTTCCAGGCCATCCTCAGCCAGTATCCCGATCGCTTTTCCGAAGCACAAAAGACCGATCTAAGACGCCTTTGCGTTTTGCTTCAGCCGCCCCTCGATCGCATTCGCGCTTACGCCATCTCAAACGGAGATCTGCCGGCTCTGTATCTGAAGCCGCTTGTTGACCGCGATAAAAAGCCTGCAACGTCGTCGCCGACGAAGGCATTGGGAGCAGCCAAGCCCGCCGCACCGCCGCAACCGAAGTCGGAAAAACCGTAGAGGGTCAATGACCATGATCAGCGACGAAATCCTCTACCTTTCCGCCAGCGAACTTGCCAAGCGCATTCAGTCCAGTGCGCTGTCGCCCGTGGATCTCACCCAGGCTTATCTCGATCGCTCTGAAAAAATCGGACCGAAGCTCAACGCTTACGCACGGCTCACGCCCGAAATTGCGCTTGCCGAGGCCGATGCCGCCGAAAAAGAAATCAAGCGCGGACACTATCGCGGTCCTTTGCATGGCATCCCATACGCCGCAAAAGATTTGCTTTCGGTAAAAGACGTGCCCACGACGTGGGGCGCAAAACCCTACGAAAACCAGGTTTTCGATTACGACGCCACCGTGATCGAACATCTTCGCCGTGTCGGTGCAATTCTAATCGGCAAAGCCGCAATGATCGAACTGGCTGGCGGAATGAATTACCGCTTCGCGTCCGCTTCGTTGCAGGGCGCGGCAAAAAATCCCTGGAACACTTCGTGTTGGACTTGCGGATCGTCGTCTGGTTCGGGCGCAATTGTCGCGGCAGGGCTGGCTGGCTTCGCGATCGGCACGGAAACCTGGGGCTCGATTGTTTGTCCGGCCGCGTTTTGCGGCGTCAGCGGACTTCGCCCAACTTACGGACGCATCAGCCGCCACGGCGCAATGGCCCTGGCCTATTCGATGGACAAGATCGGTCCGCTGGCGCGATCCGCGGAAGATTGCGCGCACATTTTCGCGGCGATCGCGGGCCACGATTTCAAGGACCGCGGCACGCTAGGCATCGACAAAGCCGCATTCACCTACTCGCCCTCAATGGAGCTTTCCACAAAGCCCCTCCGCGTTGCCTGGCTGAGCAACGCGTGGAAACAACTTGATCCGCACGTGCAAAAAGCGGTTCACGCGGCGGAACTTGTCGTTCGCAAATCGTTTGCCGGGACAAAAAACGCCGCCCTTCCTGAAGGGCCCTGGGAAGATGCGGCCAATGTCATCATGGGCATCGAGGGCGCATCTGCGTTCCGCGATCTGATCCGCTCTGGAAAGGTAGCGCAGCTCACCGACCCGCTGGGACAAATTAACGGCTACGTCAACGAACAGATCGGCGGCTCGGATTACGTACGTGCTTTGCAAATTCGCGAAATCCTGCAGCAGAAAATGACCGACCTGTTTGAAAGTTTCGATATTTTGGTTGCGGCGTCTCAGCCCATCGCGGCAACGCCACTTGCAACCAATCTTGAAACAGACCTGACTTTTCCGGATCCGCTCGGCGGCGTCGGAAATCTTTGCGGGCTTCCGGCGCTCTCCGTTCCGTGCGGGTTCTCTGACGACAGACTTCCCGTGGGCCTGCAATTTATCGCAAAAGCCGGAAGCGACGCTGCGGCAATCCGCGCTGCCCGTATCTTTCAGCAGCACACGGATTGGCACAGACGCCATCCGAAAATTAGCTAGAGATTGGAGGAAAGTAAGAAAAAACGACCGAGAAAAATGACACGGACTTAAGAAGTTGGAATCGGCAAAATGTCGCGTACCGTGCGGAGAAGAACGCTCCGGCTGAACGGCTTCGTCAAGACCGCCGCAGCTGCATCAGATTTGGCCGCTTCCCCTGCGGCGTGCTCGCTGTAGCCGGACATGTAGATTACGCGAATACCCTCGCGCAAGCCGCGCATTTTGCGCGCGAGTTCCTGCCCGCTGATGCCGGGCATAATCATGTCGGTGATCAGCAGATCGATCGCTCCGGAATGTGCCGCTGAAATTTCCAGAGCCGCGCCGCCGCCTGCAGCTTCAAGAACGGTGTAACCAGCAGACTCGAGAAATTCGCGGGCCACTTCGCGAACGTCCTGCTCGTCTTCTGCCAGCAAAACCGTTTCCGTGCCACGCGCGAGAGCGCTCGGAATATGAATGAGCGGCGCGGAAGCAGCCGGTTCGTCTACACGGGGCAAATAGATTTTAAACGTACTGCCTTTGCCCAGTTCACTGTAGACCCAAATGAAACCGCCACTCTGTTTTACAACTCCATATACCGTGGCAAGACCTAGACCAGTACCCTTCCCCTGTTCCTTGGTGGTAAAAAACGGCTCAAAAATATGCGCTTGGGTGTCCGCGTCCATGCCCACACCGTTGTCGGACACCGCGAGCAGCACGTATTTTCCCGGCTGCACCACCGGATGGGTTGCGCGATAAAGACTATCCAGTTCGACGTTCGACGTTTCAATCGTGAAGCGGCCGCCCTTGGGCATGGCGTCGCGCGAATTCACGGCCAGATTCATGATGACTTGTTCCATCTGGCTGGCATCGGCGCGAATGGTCCCGAGATCGGCGGAACTGCGCACAACCAATTCGATGTCTTCGCCGATCAGACGCGGAATGAGATTGGCCATTTCTTCGACCACGGAATTCAGATTCATCGCGCGCGGCTGCAGGACTTGCATGCGGCTGAATGCCAGAAGTTGCCGGGTAAGAGCGGCAGCGCGATCTGCGGAACGGTCAATCTGTGCGACTTTGCGTGTGACTTGATCCGCGGGAGGCAAAACGTTGAGAAGCAATTCGGTGTGGCCCTTGATGACCATCAACAAGTTATTGAAATCGTGCGCAACGCCGCCGGCCAAACGGCCGATGGCTTCCATTTTCTGTGCCTGGCGAAGTTGGCCCTCAAGCAGTAAGCGTTCGCTGACATCTTGCGCGACCACAAGGCGCACGTTGCGGCCAGCGTATTCGAATTTGTGGGAGATGACATCCACTTCGAAGCACTTACCGTCTTTCTTCTTGTGCAGCCAGTGGCCCTGGTGCCGGCCATCCTGTTTCCATTCTTCGACGTGAGCAGCGAAAGAAGGAGCGTCAGCGTCAGGCCGGAGATCACGGATGGACATGCCGCGAAATTCGTTTTCGGAGAAACCGTAGGTTCTGACAGTGGCTTCGTTGACCTGAAGAAATTGCAGCGTTTCCGTGTCGAACACCCACATAGGGAGAGGCGTGTGGGAGAAAAGCAAACGAAACATCACTTCGCTCTTGCGAACAGATTCCTCGGCGCGAACGCGTTCGATGGCCAGTGCGATGTGAGCGCCCGCCGAATCCAGAAACTCCAGATCGCGCTGGTCGTAAGCGCTTTCGTTCTGATAATGCTGGACAACAAGAACACCGATCGTGGCGTTAGGAGTCTTGAGCGGAACGCCCAGCCAGGCCGGCGAGGCCGAGCCGACCAGTTCCACTTCACCTTCTGCTGCGAGGCGATCGAATTCCAATTGCGGAATCAGACAGGATTTTCCGGAACGGAAAATATAGGCCATGCAAGTGCGTGCGACTTTCTGCGGAGCAGGCGGCGGGTCGAACTGATCCACAAAAAAGGGAAAATGAAACATTTCAGTTTGCGGATCGTGGAGTGCGACGAAGAAATTCTCCGCGTAAACGACTTTTTTCAGGGCTCCATGAATCTGGTGCAGCAGGTCGTCGAGATTGGATGTTTCGTTGAGGGCGTGGACAACGTTGGAAAGCACCATGCGCTGAGCTTCCATGCGCTGAAACTCGGTGACGTCCTGATAGCTGAGCAGAATACCGCGAACATTGGGATCCTGAAGGCGGTTCACGGCTACGATGTCAAACCAGCGCCACTGGCCGGATTTGGAGCGAAGACTGCTGCGACATGTCGCGGAGGCACCATCCTGCGCCGCGATAGAAGCGAATTTCTCGCTAACGGAGCGCGCTTCCGCGGATGGATGCAGCCAGGTAAGCGGCTTACCGACCAAGTCCTCTGGAGCGTAGCCCAGCACACGCGCAAAGCCATCATTTACGAAGAGGAAATCACCCCGCGCGGACACTATGGCAAGCAATTCCCGCGTTATGGTGAGAAGAGCGTTGGCTTGCTCGTGAGAAATATCCGAAAGGCGATCGGGCATCAAACTATTTGACATGATCCTAAAAACAGCAAAGAAGGCCTTCGGAAGCATCCGCTGCGAGCTGTTCCCGAAGGCGGCGTACGAATTCCTGGAAGCGATCTTGCCCGTGCCTAAAACAGGCTGTAACGAAGGCCCGAATGAACTCACAATAAATGATTTAGCGGGATTTACCTACGGCGGAATACGCACGTGTTGCCAAATTATGACTGTACGCTTGGACAGTACTTCGGTTTGTACGGCAGAGAACGCGTGCTAACCTCTGGCCAGGCAGCAGGTCGATACGAACGTCACAAAAACGGCAGTTTCTTGAGGAGGAACGAATTCCATGCACGAAATCTGGAAGCATATGTTCGTTGTGGGTTTGCCGATTATGGAAAAGATCTTGCGGCCGATTATCGTGTACATATTCCTGATCGTGGGATTGCGGCTTTCTGGAAAACGCGAACTGGTGCAATTAAACCCATTCGATTTGGTAGTGCTGTTGACTCTGTCGAATACCGTGCAGAACGCCATCATCGGCGACGATAACAGCGTGAGCGGCGGAATCATCGGAGCGACTTCGCTGCTTTTGATCAATTATCTGGTGGTTCGGTTCCTTTACAAGCATCGCGCGCTCGATCAATTCATCGAGGGCCGGGCCGACGTCTTGATTGAGGACGGTAAAATCAAAACGCAAAATTTAAAGCGGGAATTGATTACGGTGACACAACTGGAAGCGCAGGCGCGCAAGCAAGGATTCGACTCACTCAGTGAAGTACAGCAGTGCGTACTGGAATCGGGCGGAACGATTACGTTTATCGGCAAGAAGCCGGGGACGGACGAGTCGCGTCATCAGGCGTTGATGAAGCGCTTGGACCAGTTGATGGCGGAGATGACCAGGTTGCGTGGCGAGCAGCCGCCGTTGAAGGCGTAGTGCGCACGGCGCATGAAGCCGCTACATAAAGCTCGCGGCTCGCCGCAACCGGCGCTAGTGGTGGAGAAAGCCGCCCAATGAGATGACGATACCGACGGCGCCGATCAGCATGGCGACGTACCAGAAGAACTTTTTGTCGGTGAGGAGCGTGAGGGAGCAAATCACTAGAGCGATTTCGAGGATGCCTTCGCCAGCATCAAAGCGGTCGGCTCTTGCTCGCAGCAGGTCCCGTTCGCGTTCTTGTTCTTTCGCTTTTTCACTGATGCTGTCTTTATCATTGCCGTAACGCTCGACTTCTTTCTGGTATTTCTCGCGCAGGAGCTCGGTCTTTTCCTTGTCTTGAACGGCAAATACGCCAAGTTGGTCCACCATCACTTGCATTTCGTGTAGACGAATATTTTTTGCCTGGTAATAGGCCCATTGATCGGTGGCTTGCGCTTGCAGAAGCAATTCCTCCGTATGCGCGCGATGTCCAAAAAGCGTGGCTACGGCAACCAGCACGGCCAGGATGGACATGGTCAGCGAGACCGGAAGAATCAGGGGGTTTTCGCCGTGTTCGCCGTGATGTGTGTGGACTTCGAGTTCAGCCATAGCGGGCGTAGCTCCTTAGGATGTGGCGATCAAGTGAAGGCTTTCCTGCACTGTTTTTATAGCAAACTCGATGTCGGATTGGGTATGGGAGACGGAAACGAAGGATGCTTCGAACTGCGAAGGAGCGAGAAAGACGCCGCGTTCGAGCATGTGTCGGAAATATTGAGTGTAGCGTTTGGTGTCCGATTTTTTGGCGTCGGAATAGTTGTTGACGGGATCTTTGGTGAAAAAAAGTGTGGCGAGTGAGCCCATGGCATTGACATGGCCTGCGATTTTTTCTGCGCGAAGCGTTTCGCGAATCGCACCGACCAGTGTCGATGACAGTTTTTCGATTCGTTCATAGAGACCTGAAGCGGAAAGTTGATCGAGTGTGGCGATGCCTGCGCGCATGGCCAGAGGATTTCCGGCAAGCGTGCCTGCCTGGTAGACCGGGCCGAGCGGAGCGACGCGGTCCATGACGGCGGCGCTACCGCCGTAGGCGGCCACTGGCAAGCCGCCACCGATAATTTTCCCGAGGGTAGTGAGATCAGCTTCGATGCCGAACAGACTTTGCACGGAACCATTGCGCAGGCGAAAACCGGTTATCACTTCATCGACGATGAGGAGTGCGCCGTTTTTGCGTGTCAGTTCGCGGAGACCTTGCAGAAATCCTTGCTGGGGAAGGACCACGCCCATGTTGGCGGCAATGGGTTCGACGATGACGGCGGCGATTTTGTCTTTATGTTGAGTGAAAAGTTTTTCGACCGCCGCGAGATCGTTGTAGGGAACATTTAGCGTAAGTTGGGCGAGGGCCTGCGGAACGCCGGGACACTCCGCGATACCGAGAGTGGCCAGGCCAGAACCGGCCTGCGACAAAAAGCTATCGGCGTGGCCGTGGTAGCAGCCTTCGAATTTTATGACCAGGTCTCGTCCGGTGAAACCGCGCGCGAGGCGTAACGCACTCATAGTGGCTTCGGTGCCGCTGCACACGAAGCGGATTTTTTCCATGAACGGAATGGCGCTACGAATGCCTTGCGCGAGTCGCACCTCGAGTTCAGTGGTTACGCCGTAGCTGGTTCCCTTCTGCGCTTGATCGGCGATGGCAACAGAGACGGCGGGATTGGCGTGGCCGAGCAGCATGGCACCCCAGGAGCAGACGAAATCGAGGAGTTGGTTGTCGTCGGCGTCGTAAAGATATTGGCCCCGGCCGCGCTCGATAATGAGAGGTTCGCCGCCGACCGAGCGGAAGGCGCGGACTGGCGAGTTGACGCCGCCGACGAGAACTTTTTCTGCTTCGGCGAAGATTTCGCGGGAGCGGCGATTGTTGCGACCGGGAGTGGTTTGGGTGACGCTCATTGCTATTTCTCGTTCCTTCGACATTCCGCACTTCGAATGGCTGACCAGGTTTGTGGTTCGAAACTGCAACTGCTCAGATACCGGCGCGGTTGCCAAGCTGGCGCGCAGCATGCTGCGCCCCTATCGGAAATTTCGTGTTTAGCGTGCGCGACTGACGGGATCTCGGTCGCTCAGCCAGCGGGCGGCGTCTTTCGCATGATACGTCAGAATGATGTCAGCACCGGCACGCTGGATACCAGTGAGGATCTCAAGAGCAGCGCGCTTTTCGTCGAGCCAACGATTTTGCGCGGCGGCTTTGACCATGGAGTATTCGCCGCTGACGTTGTACGCGGCGACGGGGACGGAGAACTCCTGGCGGACTCGGGTGATGATATCGAGATAGGGCAGCGCCGGCTTGACCATGATCATGTCGGCGCCTTCTTCAAGATCGAGCGCAACTTCCTTCAAGGCTTCTCGGGCGTTGGCCGGATCCATCTGGTAGCTGCGACGATCGCCGAATTGCGGCGCGGAGTCGGCGGCTTCACGGAATGGACCGTAGAAGGCGGAGCAATATTTTGCGGCGTAGGACAGAATCGGCAAATCTTCAAACTGGTTTTGGTCCAGCTTGTTGCGGATGGCGGCAACGCGGCCATCCATCATGTCCGAAGGAGCCACGATATCGGCGCCCGCGCGAGCATGGGATAAAGATTGATCGGCGAGAATTTCCAACGTGGCATCGTTGGCAACGTCGCCATTTTCGATGACGCCGCAGTGGCCGTGATCGGTGTATTCGCAGAGGCAGACGTCGGTGATGACGACGAGATTCAGTTTCGCTTTGCGGATGGCTTCGATGGCGCGCTGCACGACGCCGTCGCTTTCTAAGGAGCTTGCTCCCCGCGGGTCTTTTGTTTCCGGCAAGCCAAAAAGGATTACCCCGGGAATACCGAGGCTTTGCACTTCGCGGCAGTCTTCGACAATCTTGTCTGCGGATTGCTGGAACACTCCGGGCATGGAACTGACTTCTTGGCGGATGTTGCTGCCGGGGCAGACAAACATCGGGTAGATCAAATTCGCCACGGTGAGACGCGTTTCGCGAACCAAACCGCGAAGGAGCTCGGTTTTTCGCAGGCGACGCGCGCGGTGAATGGGAAAACTCATCAGGAATTCGCTCCCGAAGCAGATGGTACTGAGATCTTTTCGAAGTGCACGGCTAATGTGGCGACGATTTCCTCGACGCTCGGCTCGGAAGCCTGAAAATCGCAGCGCAGTCCGGCGTTGCGCAAGGCGACTGATGTGATAGGCCCGATGGCGCCGACGATGACGTTGTCCGGCAACGGAGTCAGTGCGGAAGACTTTTGTAAGCCGGCGAATGAATGGACAGCCGAGGGACTAAAGAAAAGAATCGCGGCGCACGCTGCGACCGCTTCCCCGCTGGCTGCGTCAACCTGCGTGGTTTCGGCAGTGCGATACGCGATGACTTCGGTGACTTTGGCACCGAATCGCTCCAGGCGCGGCACAAGCTCGCTTGTGCCGCGATCGCTTCGCGGAAGCAGGACGCTTTTGCCAGGCAATTCGGACGCGAGCTCGTAGGCGAGGGTCGCGGCGGTTCCACCCCGGCCCACGTGAGTGACATTGAAACCGGCCAATTGTGCGGCATCGGCGGTGGCTTTGCCGACGGCGGCGGTTCGGAGGGATCCTAGAGTAGCCCGGTCCGCAGACGAAGCGAGATTCCTCGCTTCGCTCGGAATGACGGAGTCGGGACTAATGACGGTACGGCGAAGGGCGATGGCGGCGACTGCGTTTTGGCTGGTGAAGACAAGCCAGTCGAAATTTGCGAGGTCCCGGAGCGCTGAATCGAGCGGGGCGTAATCGAGAGGCGGAAGAATTTGAATCAGCGGAAGTGAAATGGCTTCCGCGCCGTGCGCTGTTAGAGCAGCAGCGAGCGCAGCGGATTGAGATTCCGCGCGGGTGATCACGACGCGCTTTCCCGTGAGCGGCGATGGGGGCTGGTCAGTCACGTTGCCGGTAAACCTCTTCGAGAATTTCGCGCGCGCCCGAATCGATGAGCATTTGCGCAACGCGCTGGCCGAGTTCGCGGGCTTGATCGGGCGGAGCCGTGGCACGCTGGCGGACGTGCTGTGAACCGTCGGGAGAGCAGACCACCGCGTCGATCGCGAGTTCGCCGCGTTCGAAGCGCGCCCATGCGCCGAAAGGAACCTGGCAGCCGCCTTCGAGAGCGGCGAGTAAAGAGCGTTCGGCGACGATGGACTGACGCGTTTCGAAATCGTCGAGCGGAGCGAGTGCGTCGGCAAGTTCGTTGTCCCTGAGCCGCGCCTGCACACCTAGAGCGCCCTGACCCACGGCGGGCATGCAAACTTCTGGCGAGAGGACTTCGCTGATGCGATTGCTCCAGCCGAGGCGATCGAGTCCGGCTTTGGCAAGAAGGATAGCGTCGTATTCGCCGCTTGCGACTTTGCGCAGACGGGTGTCCACGTTGCCGCGTAGATCGCGCACATCGAGATCCGGGCGTGCATGGAGAACTTGCGACCGGCGCCGCAGGCTGCTGGTGCCGATGCGTGCGCCTTGGCGAAGAGTCGAGAGTGTTTCGTTTTTTGCGGCGACCAGGCAATCTCGACTGTCTTCGCGTCGGCAAATCGCCGGAAAACAGAGGCGCGAGGGAACTTCGGTAGGAATATCTTTTACGCTGTGAACGGCGAGATCGATTTGTTCGCTAAGGAGAGCTTCCTCGAGTTCCTTGACGAAGACACCTTTACCGCCTATTTGGGCGAAAGAAGCGGTTTGCAATTTGTCGCCTGTGGTTTTGATAATGACAATTTCGGCGTCAACGCCCGTGGTTTGAAATATTTTTTTGCGAACGAATTCGGCTTGCCATCTGGCGAGCATGCTGCCGCGGGTACCGATACGGATGGGTTTCACAGGCTAATGCCCCCGGTCCGGCAGAAACAGTTCGCGAATGGCTTCGACCTGTTGAATTTTACGGCGCAGGTCTTTTTCGCCTTGCAGGCGGCGAGCGGGATCAAGAAGCATTTTCTCGAGGAGATCGTCGATCAAGGCTTCGACTTGTTCACGTTGTTCAGCCGTGAGGCCGTTGACGCGTTCCGCGCGTTCACGCACAAATTCCGCGCGATCGGTTTTCAGTTTGCGGCGAAGAGATTCCACAACGCCGATCAGTTCGACACTGGTCTGCCAGGTGAGAAATTTCGATACGTGTTCATCTACGATGAGTTCGGCGCGCGGGACTTCGCCTTCGCGGGAAGTGCGATTTTGCTGGACGATCTGGGTTAGGTCATCGATGTTGTACAGATAGAAATTGTAGAGGCTGGCGGCTGCAGGATCGATGTTGCGGGGCACGCCGAGATCCATCACGAAGAGCGGGCGATTGCCGCGGGCGGCCATGGCTTTTTCGAGGTGCGCGCGCATTAAGACCGGCTCTTCGGCGGAAACGCTGGAGACAATGACATCGGGGAGAGTAAGCGCGGATTCCCAATCGTCCCAGGCGATGACTTTGCCGGCAAACTGGCGTGCGAGATGGTCTGCGCGTTCAAGCGAACGATTCATGACCAAGAGGCGCGCGATGTTTCGGTCGCGGAGCTGGGAAACAACTTGTTCGCTGATCATGCCGGCACCGAGGACTAAAGCCGCGCGCTCCTGCAGTTTGCCGAAGATACGTTCGGCAAGTTTGACTCCTGCGGAGGCAACAGACATGGGGCGTGTGCCGAGTTCGGTTTCAGAGCGGACGCGCTTGCCGACTTCGAGCGCGCCTTGAAAGAGACGATTGAGGACCGGGCCGGTGGCGCCTTGTTCGTAGGCGATACGATAGGCTTCGCGCACCTGACCGAGGATTTCCGCTTCGCCGAGCATCATCGAATCGAGGCCCGACGCTACACGAAAAAGATGGCGAACCGCGTGGCGATCGTAATGGTGATAGAGCGAAGGACCGAGAAGATCGAGCTGAACGGAATGGAAACTGGAAAGGTAGTTCGAAAGAGCGGCGGCGGATTCGCGCGTGGTTTCAGGGGGAACACCGTAGACTTCGCTGCGATTGCAGGTGGAGAGAACGAGCGTTTCGTGCAGAATGCCGCGCGCGCGAAGCTCTTCAGCGGCCTGGCGGGCTTGATCGTTGGTGAAAGACACCTTCTCGCGCACCTCAACGGGCGCTGAGCGATGATTCAATCCAACAAGCACAATTTCCATGGCGCCGATTGCGTGCTCCCTGACGACTTCTAGAAATAACGATGCGCGCGCGAGAAAAACAGGTTCACTACCGTGAAACTGAAAATTACGATAGCAAAATTAAAAATGCACAACTGCGAGGCGCGTGCTCCGCGCCAGCCCGGATTACGAGCCAGACGCAGATAGAAAACATAGGCGACTAATACCAGCAGCGTGACGACGTACTTGGGATCGTAATGCCAGACGTTGCCGGTGAGGCGATCCACCCAGACAAAACCGAGAGCAGTGCCGATAGCGATGGAAATGAGGCCGACCAGGACGCTGCTCTGGCTCATACGATCGAGAAGATCGAGAGATGGTAGGCGCCAAACGACGTCGCCGACGCGGTGTTCGTGCAGCAGGCGCTGCTCGGCCAGATAAATGACGCTGAGTACGCAGGAGAGGCCAAAGGCAGCATAGGCGAGGATGCTGAGCGTTACGTGAAAGGCAAATGCAACGCCGGTGGCGGGCGCCGCGGCGAGGCGGTCCGGTGGCGAAAGTTGCGCGAAAAGAAAAAACGCCAGAACGAATGGGAGCACGAAGGCGCCGACGGAGCGCTGGCGATGGAAAAGCTCGAGGCTAAGGTAAGTGAGCGCGAGCAGCCAGCCGAAGAGCGACATCGAGCCGGAAAGATCGTGGTAAGGGACAGTATGCAAACCGCGGGCACGCTCGAGCAGCGCAAAATAATGGGCTACCAGGCCGCTCGCCAGGAGTAGCGAGCCCAGGCGGCCAGACCAATCGTGGCCGGCGACGAGGTAGCCAATGTAGGCGGCGAAACTGCCGGCGTACGCCGCAAGTGTAAGTAGGAAAAACAGATGGTTCATTGGCACAGGTGTATGCGCGGCTTGTGAATCCATTGCTCACCGCTTACCGCGAACCCCCTGTTCTGAGTATAGCTTAGCCGCCGTGCCGCGGCACTGCGACCCGGCCACGGGCATCGGAGAGCGCAATTTGCTATCCTCAACCCTTGAACAACTCATGTCCACAACCTCGATTTCGGTGAACCGCAAAGAACTGTTCCTACGCGCGTGCCGCGGCGAGGCGGTGCCGCGCGTACCGGTATGGATGATGCGGCAGGCAGGGCGTTATTTACCTGAATACCGCGAAGTGCGGGCCAAGCACACGTTCTTGGAAGTTTGCAAGACGCCGGATTTGGCGGTCGAGGTCTCGATGCAGCCTTTTCGGCGTCTAGGCGTGGACGCGATTATTGTCTTTTCGGACATTTTGATTCCAGCTGAGGCGATGGGCTTAACGTTGGAGCTTGGCGACGCCGGGCCGAACCTGCCGGAGCCGGTGCGTTCTCTGGACGCGGTGCGGAAGTTGCGGCGGTTTGATCCGGAAACAGAAACGGGATTTTTGATGGAAGCGATCCGGCGTATCGTTCAAACGGCTGGACCAGATGTACCGGTATTGGGATTTGCGGCGGCGCCATGGACGCTGGCTTGCTACATGGTCGAAGGCAGGACGAAGGAAGGCTTCGCGAAGGTGAAAGAGTTCTTGTATGCGGAGCCGGAGACGTTTCGCGAATTGTTGAGCCGGATTGCGCAGGCGACCATCGAATATTTGAAGGCGCAAATTGCCGCCGGCGCAGCGGCGGTGCAATTGTTTGATACCTGGTGCGGTGAGCTGGCGCTGCCCGAGTACCGCGCGTTCGCGCTGCCTGCGGTGCAGGAAGTGATTTCGGCGCTGCGTGGATCGGTTCCCCTCATTTACTACACGAAGGCTTCTCATCATTTGCTGCTGGCTGTGGCGGAGTCTGGTGCGGACGTACTAAGTTGTGACTGGCGCGTAAACCTGGCGGAACTACGTGCAAAGCTCGGACCACGGCTTGCGCTGCAGGGCAATTTGGACCCGGCAGTGTTGTTTGCGCCGCAAGAACATATTCGTAAGGCAAGCGAGGAGATTTTGCGACAGCTTGGCGGAGTAGGACACATTCTAAATTTGGGGCATGGAATTCTGCCGGCAACGCCGGTTGAGAATGCAGAGACGTTTATCGCGACCGGGCAGCAATTTTCATTTACGCAACAATTGGCGGCGAAATAGCTGGACGAGTTTTATCGAACGATGATTCCGCAACCTACATTCGAGCAGATGAGAGAAGAGCTTCGCGTCAGCGAGGAGTTTCTTGCGCGGTATAACCGTCCCGGGCCACGCTATACCAGTTATCCAACCGCGCCGGTTTGGAATGATGCGTTTGGCCCGGCGGATCTGGAAGCTGTACATGCGGAAGCCGATGCGGCCAAGACACCCGTCTCGCTGTACATGCATCTGCCGTTTTGCGAGAGCTTGTGCCTCTTTTGTGCGTGCAACGTAATCATCCAAAAAGACAAGCGGGTTGCTATTCCCTATTTCGATGTTTTGAAAAAAGAGATCGCCCGGGTGAGCGAGGCCGTTTCTCGCGAGCGCGAAGTGGTGCAGTTTCATTGGGGTGGCGGAACGCCAACGTATTCGACACCGACACAGCTGGAGGATTTGTTCGCCTACACGAAACAGCGATTTACCTTCTCGCCAGAAGCCGAAATTGGCGTTGAAGTCGATCCGCGCGTGACTTCACGGGAACATCTGGAAACGCTGCGGCGATTGGGTTTCAACCGTCTCAGCATGGGCATCCAGGATTTTCATGAACCAGTGCAGCGCGCCATAAATCGGGTCCAGCCGTACGAAATCACGCGCGACTTAATTCAGGCGGCGCGCGCTCTCGGCTTCGACAGCATCAACGTGGATTTGATTTACGGCCTTCCCTACCAGACGGCGGAAACCTTTGCGCACACGGTCGACCAAATCATCGGGCTCGCACCGGACCGCATTGCTCTCTTCAGCTACGCGCATGTGCCGTGGCTAAAAAAACAGCAGGGATCGTTTGCGGCGCACTTACCGGAAGGCATGCAGAAGTTTGAGATTTTTCGGACGGGATTGCTGAAATTTGTCGATGCCGGATATCTCTATATCGGAATGGACCATTTCGCGAAACCGGGCGACGAACTCGCCGCCGCGCAAGCGCAGCGGACACTACACAGAAATTTTCAGGGTTATACGACCAAGGCGGGCGCCGATCTCTACGGGATGGGCGTGACGGCGATCAGCGGATTTCGCGACGCCTATGCACAAAATTTTCGTGAGCTCGCGGCGTGGGAGAAGGCGGTCGGCGAGCGCGGTATCGCGACCATGCGCGGGTATCATCTTTCCGCGGAAGATAATCTGCGGCGCGAAGTGATCAGCCGTCTGTTGTGTCACACCGTGATTCCTAAGCGCGACGTCAGCAGCGCGTTTGGCATCGATTTCGACGAACATTTTGCCGCGGAGTTGCAGCGGCTGGAAATACCACGGGAGGATGGTCTGCTCATCATTGATCGCGACGAGATTCGTGCGACCTGGCTCGGCCGCATTTTTATCCGCAATCTGGCGATGCTTTTCGACCCCTACCTGGAACAACAACTGAACGCCAAGCCGCTGTTCTCGAAAACGCTCTGAGTCGTGGCTTCCGCTTCGCTTACCATCGTCGTCGGCGCGGGAATTTCGGGCCTGACCTGCGCCTACGCTCTCAAAAAGTCCGGACAAAATGTGTTGCTGCTGGAGGCGTCGGCGCGGCCCGGCGGCATGATCCGATCAGTCTCCGAAAACGGTTATCTTTTTGAACTTGGCCCGCAAAGTTTTTCTGGTACGGAAACAATCTTCAAACTGTGCGACGACCTTGGAATCTCGGGCGAACTTGTGGAAGCTCTGCATGGCCCCCCTCGCTTCATTCTGATTGACGGGAGACTTGTTCCGGTACCGTTTTCCCCGGGCGCATTTCTGTCTTCGCCCCTTTTGAGCTGGCGGACGAAATTGTCCATCCTTTCGGAAGTTCTTCGAACAGCGAAATCACCCGAATCCGACGAATCGGTCGCCGCGTTCGTGCGCGCAAAATTTACGCCGGAGCTTCTGGACCGCGTCGTGGGTCCATTCGTATCTGGAATCTATGCAGGCGACCCGGAGTTTCTCAGCCTGCGCGCCGCGTTTCCGCAGATTTATGAGGCCGACAAATTGAGCGGTAGCGTAATTCGCGGCAGCCTCAGGCTGGCGCAAAGCAAGCCTAAGGCTCAACAAAGGCCCCGGCCGGGCCTGTACAGCTTTCGAAAGGGCAATGAGACTTTGATTCGGGCGCTGGCGGATTCTTTGGGCGATGCACTGCGCTGCATGACCAGCCTCGCGGAAATCGACCGCGACTCGAGCGGGTTTCTTCTGGGAGTGACTGGCTCGCAAGGACAGGAAAGATTGCGGGCAGACAGGCTCGTTCTCGCGACGCCGGCGTTCACCCACCGAGAATTGTTATCAAACATTGCGCCGTCGGCCGGGAGCGAACTATTCGGGATGGAGTACGCGCCCGTAGCGGTTGTGTCTCACGGATACCACCGGGATCAGTTTAAGTTCAAGCTGGAGGGATTTGGGTTCCTGATTCCCCGGTCGGCTCACCTCCGGACGCTTGGTACCGTCTGGAATTCATCCCTGTTCGAAGGCCGTGCCCCCGACGAACATCTCCTGATGACCAGCTTTATCGGCGGAGCGAAAGACAAAAAGGCTCTGGCTTTGCCACCGCAGGAATTGTCGGCAGTTGTGCATCGAGAGGTAAGTGAGATCCTGAAGATTGCAGGGCAGCCGGTGACAACGAAAGTGACTCCCTACTGGGCTGCGATTCCGCAATACAATTTGGGGCATACAAAGCGATTGGACGCGGTCCGAAAAGACATCTCCGAAGTGCGCGGACTATGGGTCATTGGAAATTATTGGAAAGGTCCGGCAATCGGCGCATGCATCGAACATTCGCTGGCGGTTGCGGCGGAGATTCGAATCAGTTAGAACACTTGCCATCGTCCCGGAGCAGCTTGCGGTCTCATCCAAGCCGCGGTTCCTTTCGTATATTTCTGTAGGAGACGAAGCAGCCGAACGTGTTCCTTGCGGTTTTCACACCCTCGGATTCCAGCAAAGTGTCGCCAGACGCGGCGCTCGCTCGGAGGCTTCTGCAACGGGACGGGAGCGCCTTCGAGGAGTTGTACGACCGCCATTCCCGTCTCGTGTACGCGTTGGTTCTGCGCATCCTTCAACAAGCCGCGACAGCCGAAGAAGTGGTGCAGGATGTTTTTCTGCAGCTGTGGCGGAACACCACGCAATATGACGTTTCACGCGGTTCGTTTGTGCCATGGCTGCTGGCCATGGCGCGTAACCGGGCGCTCGACCAGCTGCGCCTGAAAAGCGAGCGCCAGCGCAGGCGCGAAGACCAGACCGACGAGCTCCCACCGGTGGTGACGATTCCCGATTTTGAAGGTTCGCTTGATGAGAAGCGCAGGGCAGTCCGCGTGCGCGAGCTGATGGGTTCGCTGAATCCGCAGCAGCAGCGAGCGATCGAATTGGCATATTTTGAAGGCTTGAGCCATTCGGAAATTGCCATTGCATTGAAAGAACCGTTGGGCACGGTAAAGAGCTGGATTCGTAACGGACTTTTGAGATTGAAGGAAGGATTGCAAAGGGCTTCGTGAACGGCTCTGACCAAGTTCGAGATGATTTTCGTGAGCTGATCGAAGCATACGCGCTGGGTGCGCTCGATCCTGAAGAGCGCGCTGCGGTTGCGGCGCACCTTGCGACCGGCTGTGCCGAGTGCGCTGCGGCACTGGGCGAAGCGCAATGGCTTGTGAGCCAGCTGGCATATCTTGCGCCGGACTCCGCGCCCTCAGGCATGCTGCGCGGGCGATTGCTGAAAACCGTGCGCGAGGAAGCCGCGGCCTCTAAGCCGTCAGCTTCAGCATGGCCCAAATCAGTTATCCCAGCCTGGATGTGGGGCGCTGTCGCGGCGATGTTGCTGTTCGCGCTTTACAACGCATACGAACTGCGGGTGACGACGGACACAATCCGGCGGACGCGGGCGGAGTTGGAAAAGCAAATCCAGCTACAACAGGAATCGGCGAGGAAACTCGCAGTCGCGCGGCACGAAGCCCTAATTCTGTCCGATCCAAAATCTGTAAAGATTGCTATGCCAGCCGCAAGCAAAGACTTGCCAGTCTTGCAGGCTACATGGAATCCGGAATTGGGTCTGGTGGTTTCCGGACAGAAGCTGGCTGCGCCAGGTGCTAAGCGCGCCCTGCAGTTGTGGCTGATCCCCAAGGCGGCAGGAGCGAAGCCGCTCCCCTCCTTGACCTTGCGGCCCGATCAGGATGGACAATTTGATTTGCTGGTTGCCAGTCCGCCCGGGCAGCTAAGCGGAACTAAGGCGTTGGCGATTACCGAAGAGCCGGAAGGCGGAAGTCCTCAGCCGACGACCACGCCGATTTGGGTGGGCGTAGTGGCAGGAAAATAGAAAATCGAAGAGGCAGAAGCCAACCTAGTCCTTTTCGCGGCGTTTTTTATAGCGCAGGGCAAGCCGAGCCTTGCGGCGGGCACCCGCTTCGCGCCAGCGGCGTTTTTCTTCGGCTGTCTTCAAGATTAGCGGGGCGACGGTTTTTGGCCGTTTTGTCAGGGCATCGATTGCGACGAATGTCACATACGCTGTAGTTGTGTGTTTTCTCTCGCCAGTCAGCACGTTTTCCGAAAAAACTTTTACGCCCACCTCCATCGAAGTCTGAAAGACGCGATTTACCTGGGATTTCAGGATCACAATTTCGCCGACATTGATGGCATTGCGAAAATCGATGTAGTCCACCGAAGCCGTGACCACGTAGCTGTTCGAATGGCGGCTGGCCGCCATCGCCGCGGCGATGTCCACCAGGTGCATGGCGTGGCCGCCAAGCAATTTGCCAAGCGGGTTGGTGGTTGCCGGCAGCACCACTTCCGCCATTTCCGAACGCGATGCGCTAATGGGTTTGGCTTTCAATGCGCGGTCACCGGCTGGCGAATCGTTCTTGCGGTTCGGCATGTGTCCTCGACTGGGTGCAATTTTGGCGTTCTGCGTGCAGCCGCTATACTACCTGCTCCCGATGGCTGACCAAAAGAAAACGCGGCGAGAGTTGCTGGAAGCGTTCGTCGCACAAAAGCCGGATGATGCGTTTTCCCGCTACGGCCTGGCGATGGAATGCGTAATCACCGGCGATATCAGCGCCGCAGAAGATCACTTTCGCGAGCTGCTGCGGCGCAATGCCGATTACGTTCCCGCCTATCTGATGTTCGCGCAAATGTTGGTGAAAGAGTCGCGACCGGACGACGCGCGCCAGATTTTGCAGCAAGGAATTTCCGCGGCGTCGAAGGCCGGGAACGGCCATGCGCTATCCGAGATGGAAGCGCTCCTCAACGAACTCTAATTCATCTCGCGCAAATGCGGATTTGCCTCCGCCGGTCGCTCTGTTATGCTCTTGGCTGGAAGTCATCATGTTACCGGTTCGGCTACCGCTGTTCCCCCTGAACGTCGTTCTTCTACCCGGCGCCGATATGCCCCTGCACATTTTTGAGCCGCGCTACCGGCAAATGGTGCGCGATTGCCTGGAAACGAAGTCGCCCTTCGGCATGCTGTTGGCGCTGCCCAACGGGATGGCCGGGACCGGCTGTACCGCGGAAATTCTG